>FTCO01000090.1_pt1 | contig 13751 bp, 11 predicted proteins | sample 1639701 | NCBI WGS metagenome assembly FTCO01 (sample SAMEA3914869, study PRJEB12502) | metagenome | biome: forest; material: soil | place: USA | collected 2012-03-12 | depth 0.1 m | reverse complement strand
CCGTGGGGGTGTGGTTCGGGATCATCAACGCCGCGCGCGAGATCGCCAAGGAGTCGGCGGTGCTCCGGCGCGAGCTGCTCGCCGGCCTCGGCGCCATCCCCTACGTGCTCTCGAAGGTCCTCGTGCTGGCGCTCCTCGTCGCCATCCAGAGCGGCGCCTTGCTCGCCGTGGTCGGCTCGGTGGTGCGCTTCCCGGCCCAGGGGGTGATCTTCACCGGCGTCGAGGAGCTGTTCATCACCACGGCGCTGACCTCGATGGGCGGGCTCTCGTTCGGGCTCGCCATCTCGGCGTGGGCCAAGACGCCCGACCGCGCCATCTCGCTGGTGCCCCTCGCGCTCATCCCGCAGATCCTCTTCTCGGGCGTGCTGTTTCCCTTCGGCACCGGCGTCTCGGCGACCCGCGCGCTCTCGTGGGTGACGGTGAGCCGCTGGGCCATGGACGCCTACGGGGCCACCATCAACCTGAATCGCATCCTGCCCGTGGCGCGCCCGGTGCCGGCCGAGTACGCGGCCACGCGGCAGAACCTGATCCAGTGCTGGGAGATCCTCGGGGTCTACACGGGCGTGTGCTTCGTGCTCGCCTGCATCCTCGTCCGGCTGCGCGACCGGGAGGGGTGATCACATCGCCACGGCTAGGGCCTGGGCGAGCGGGTCGCCGAGGTGCGCGGTGTCGTTGTAGAGCGCGAGGTGCCAGCGGCCCTCGTCGTCCTTCTCGAGCACGCTGACGGCCGTGTTGGCGACGCCGCGGAACGAGGTGAGCCGCTCGACGCCGAGCGCCCGCGCGACCAGGACCTTGATCGAGGCGCCGTGCGACACGACGGCGACCGTGCCCTTGGGGTGGGCCTTCACGATGCGCTCGGCGGCCGTCTCCATGCGCAGGCCGAGCTCGGCGTAGCTCTCGCCCCCGCCGCGCTTCACGTCGATGCCCCGCTCCCACGCGGCCCACTCGTCGGGGTATGCGGCCTGGACCTCGAGCCTCCCCTTGCCCTGCCAGCCGCCGAGGTAGACCTCGCGCAGCTCCTTGTCGGCGCGGCCCTCGCCGCCCAGGTTCTGGGTGAGGATGCGCGCGGTCTCCACGGCTCGTTCGAGGTCCGACGAGTAGACGGCGTCGAAGCGCGCCCCGATGCCCAGGAGGCGAACGGCGAGGCGGGTCGCCTGGTCCCGGCCTTGCGCGTTGAGGCCCGCGCCGCTCTGGCCCTGGAAGACCCAGCGGCGGTTGTCGTCGGTCTCACCGTGGCGAATCAAGACGAGGCGGGCTTGCATCTGGCCGCCTCTATACCCCGACCGCCTCCGAAAGGATGAGAGGGGAGCGTAGGGAGCGACGCGGGGCCGCCGTCGGAAGGGGCAAGAGGCCCGAGCGACGGGCCACGGAGGGAGCGAGTCATGAACGGCAAGAAGAGTGGATTGGTCCTGGCCCTTTCGATGGTGATGGGCTCGGCGTTCGTGGTCGGTTGCAACCAGGCGACGGTCGACTCGATCGAGAGCTCGGTGGTCGCCGCCACCGACTCCGACCTGGGCTCGACGGCCGACGCCGAGCGCGTCTGGGGGCGAGGCTGGGTCGGCCAGCAGCGCTGGGCTTGGGCGCGCCACGCTCCCCCGGTCGCCGTCTACGAGCGTCCCGGAAACCCCCCGAGCGCGCGGCACTTCTGGGTCAACGGCTATCACCGGTGGACCGGCGATCGTTACGTGTGGGTGGGCGGCCACTGGGATCTGCGCCGCGACGGCGCCACCTACGTGCAGCCGCACTACGACGTGGTCGACGGCGAGTACCGCTTCGTCCCCGGCCACTGGGCCTGAGGCGGCTACGAGAGGAGGAGCGTGAGGTCCTCCACCGTCAGCTCGCGGATCATCGCGCCATCCCCCTCGATCAAGCTGTCGGCGAGCGCGCGCTTCCGGCCCTGGAGCTGGGCGATGCGCTCCTCGATGGTGTCCTTCGCCAGCAGGCGATAGGCGAACACCGGGCGCGTCTGGCCGATGCGGTGCGCCCGGTCGATGGCCTGCGCCTCCACGGCGGGGTTCCACCAGGGGTCGAGGAGGAACACGTACTCGGCCGCCGTGAGGTTCAGGCCGAGGCCCCCCGCCTTCAAGCTGATGAGGAACAGGGGGCAGTCGGGGTCGGTCTGGAAGCGCTCGACGCGCTGGGCGCGGTTCTTGGTCTGACCGTCGAGGTACTCGTAGGGGACCTGGTCCTCGTCGAGGCGGGCGCGCACCATCGAGAGGAAGCTCGTGAACTGCGAGAAGACGAGGGCCTTGTGGCCCTTCTCGCGCAGGGCGGGCAGCTCGGCGAAGAGGGCGTCGAGCTTGGCGCTGGTGGCGCCCTCCAGCTTGGGGTCGACGAGCGCGGGGTGGCACGCGACCTGGCGCAGGCGGAGCAGCGCCTCGAGCACCATGAGCTTGGACCGGCCCAGGCCCTCCCTCTGGACCTTGCCGAGGAGGCGCTCGCGGTAGTGGGCGGCCAGCTCGTCGTAGAGGGCGCGCTGCCGGCCCTCGAGCTCGACCACGAGGGTGGCCTCGTTGCGCTCGGGCAGGTCGGGGGCCACCTCGGTCTTGGTGCGGCGCAGGAGGAAGGGGCGCAGCGCCCGCGCGACCAGGGCGAGCAGCTCGGGCGAGTCCTCGCCGCCGCCGCTGCTCGCGAGCTGGCGGAAGACGGAGGCGCGGCCGAGCACGCCGGGGTTCAAGAACTCGAAGAGCGACCACAGCTCGCCGAGGTGGTTCTCGACGGGCGTGCCGCTGAGCGCGAGGCGGTGGTCGGCGACGAGCTTCTGCGCGGCCTTCGCGGTGTCGGAGTCGGCGTTCTTGATGGCCTGCGCCTCGTCGAGCACCACGTAGTCGAAGCGGATGTCCGCGAGCGCGGCGGCGTCGCGGCGCAGGGTGCCGTAGGTGGTCAGGACCAGGTCGAAGCTCGCGAGGTGGCGGTCGGTGGCGACGCGGCCCTCGCCCACGTGTTCGAGGACCCGGAGCCCGGGCGCGAAGCGGGCCGCCTCCGCGCGCCAGTTGGGCAGGACCGAGCGGGGCGCCACCACGAGCGAGGGGCGGCTGCCCTTCGGTCTGCGCGAGGCGAGGTGGGCGAGGACCTGCACCGTCTTGCCGAGACCCATGTCGTCGGCGAGGCAGGCGCCGAAGCCCGTGCGCTCGTGGAAGGCGAGCCAGCCGAGGCCCTCGCGCTGGTAGCCGCGCAGCGCGCCGCGGAAGGCGGCGCTCGGGTCGCGGGGCTCGGGCCGGGCGCCGCGCGCGATCTGGGCCCGGGCGCGCTCGAAGGCGGCGTCGGCCTCGACCTGGCCCGCTCCGGAGAGGAAGGCGTCGACGAGGCCCGCCTGGCTGGGCCGGAAGCGCACGCGGCCGTTGGCGGAGTCGCCGAGGCGCGCGAGGAGGCCGAAGCGCTCGAGCCACTCCTCGGGCAGGACGCCGAGGGTGCCGTCGTCGAGCACCACGGTGCTCTCGCCCTTGCGAAGGGCGGCGAGGAGATCGACGAGCTTGGCCGAGCCCACCTCGTAGTCGACCGAGCCCGAGAGCTCGAACCAGTCGATGCTCGACGAGACCTTCACCTGGAAGGCGGCGGGCTTGCGGTAGATCTTGCCGGTGGCCTCGACGTGCCACCCCTCGTGGCAGAGCGTGCGGGTGACGTGCGGCAGGCTCTTGATGGTGAGCTGGAGCCGAGCGCTCGGGCAGAGGGCGCGGACGACCGTGCCGGCGTCGCACACGTGGAGCTCGCGGAGCCGGTCTTCGGCGGCCTCCTCGGCGCCGGCGTCGCGGCGGAAGAGGCGCCACCGCTCGGCGTCGAAGGCGTGGGTGCCGGGCGCGCCGGCCGCGACGACGAGGCCCCCGTAGGCGAACGAGAGCTCGGCGACGAGCAGGCGCCCCTCCGCCGATTCGCCCGGCAGGCTCACGCGGAGGCGCGGCTCGGGGGTGACCTGCTCGGCGGAGAGGCTCCAGTCGGTCGGCAGCTCGAGCGGGGGCGCGTCGGGCATGGAGTGGTAGCCCGCGAGGAAGCTGCGGCGCTGGGAGCCCTCGACGTGAAAGGGGCCGCTCTTGTGGAGGAGGCTCGCCCAGCGGCCGCCCTCGGCGCCGTCGAACCGGCCGATGACGCCGTCGATGATCACCGTGCCGTGCTCGAGGAGGAGGCCCACCGACTCGAGGGGGACCTCGCGCGCGCCGCGGCGGAGCACGCCCGTCACCGCCCAATCGCGCGGGTGCCGCCTCATCTTGCCGACGCGCAGGCGCACCTCCCAGGGCTCGCCGTCGTCCCACTGGAGGGGCCGCTTCTCCGCCTGGCCCGCCGCGAGCCGGCACCGGCCGGTGCCGCACATGAGCGGGAGCACCAGGGCCTCGAGGCTGACGGGGAGCGCGAAGCTCTGGCCCGTGCCGCCGTACGCGTACTGCGATGCCCCTCGCCCGGTGGAGGCCAGGGGCGAGACGTCGCGCGCGCCGGTGAGCGCCGCGAGGATGGTGCCGTCGTCGGTGCCGGTGGCCGACTCGACGACGTCGCGCGTGACCGCCGTGCGCGCGTAGCGGCCGTCGGGCCAGCGCTTGGTCGGCGCCTCGAACCGCGCGGCCTCGACGACGAGCGAGCCGCGCGCCCGCGACAGCTCGAGGTCGACGACGTAGTGGAGGTCGCCGGCGGTGCGGGTGCGGTTGCTCCGCCCGGCGGGCGCGCGGAGGGCGGCCAGCATGGTCTCCCACGACGGGGGCCCGCCCTCCGCCGGGAGCCCCTGGCCCTCGCCGGCGTGGCCCGGCTGCTCCGCGTCGAGGCTCGCGGGCGGCTCGGGCGGCGGGCTCGGCCGGCCGGGCGATCCCACGGGCTGGAGGCGCACCGGGCCCTGACCCACCACGCGCATGAGGCCCGTGGCGCTCACGGAGAGGATGGTCGCCCAGACGTGGCGGCACACGAGGTCCCGCAGCCCGTCGTCGCAGCTGCACGAGAAGCCGAGGGCGCCGATGGTGGCGACCGGCACCTCCAGCTTGACCTTGGCGAAGGGGCGCGGGAGCACGCGCGCCATCACCCGCCGGGCCCCGCCCTCCGGGATCTCGACCAGCCCCGCCTTGAAGTCTTGAAGCCCCCGCGCCCGTACGGTCTCCGAGACCGCGGGGGCCGCACGCTCGGCCAACGTCATGGTGACGAGACCATGAGTACCCCCAGAAAGGCTCGCGGGCTAGCCGCGCTCGAGGCCCTCGATGGCGTCGAGGAGCCGGGCCTGCACCTCCGCGGCGCGCCTCCCCGGCGTGATCTTCGAGCCATCGCGCTCACTTACGTAGAACACGTCGGCGACCCGGCTGCCCTCGGTGTTGATCTTGGCGACGGCGATCCCGAGGCCGAGGGCGTGGAGGGCGTCCGAGAGCGCGAAGAGGAGGCCGGGCCGGTCGCGGGCCACCACCTCGAGGACGGTGTGGCGGGGCGAGGCGCGGTCGTCGAGCGCGACCTGAGGCTCGACCTTGGGGCTCGAGCGCTCGAGCCGCGAGCCGCCGCCCCGGTTCCTGGCGAGCTCGCGGGCGAGGACCTCGCCGCCGAGCGCGCGCTCGAGGTCGCGGGCGAGCTTGGGGAGGGCGCGGGCCACGGCGCCGGCGCCCTCGCCGCGATCGCGCACCCAGAAGAGGTCCACGGCCTGGACCGCGCCCCCCTCCAGGCGGCGCGAGTGGATCTCGGCGGCGTGGACCTCGAGCCGCGAGGCGGCGATGGCGGCCGTGATGGCGGCGAGGAGGCCGGGTCGATCGGGCGCGACCACGCAGATCTCGGCGGCCTCGGGCCGGCGGCTCGGGACCAGGGCGACGCGGACGAGGTCGCCGTCTTCACCCGCGCCGCGGGCCGCCTGCGCGAGCTCGGCGTGCGCGGCGACGGCGGCGGCGGGGTGGGCGAGCAGGTAGCGCTCGGGCATGGAGGCGAGGTAGGCGCGGACGCGATCCCTCCGCGCGCTCCTCGCCTCCTCGCCCTCTCCACCCCCGTGCTCGTCGGCCGCGGCCAGCACCTCGGCGACGGCGCGGCTCACCCGCTGGTCGGCGCCCTCGCTCTTGCCCTCGTGAGGCCCGAGCTCGCCCTCGGCGAGGAGCGCGTCGGTGGCGAGGAAGAGCTCGTCGAGCATGCGCGCCTTCCACGAGGTCATCGAGGTCGGGCTGGTGGTGGACAGGTCGGCGACGGTGAGCAGGTAGAGGTCGCGCAGGCCCTCGCGGCCCCGCACCTCGCGCGAGAGCTCGGCGATCGTCAGCGGGTCGTCGAGGTCGCGTCGGGTCGCGACCAAATACATGACGAGGTGGCGCTCGATGAGGTGCGCGGCCGCCTCGACGTCGTCGGGGGAGAAGCCGAGGCGCGCCAGGATGACCTTGGCCATCTCGGCGCCGCGGCGGCTGTGGTCGGTGCCGCCGATGGCCTTGCCCACGTCGTGGAGCAGGGTCGCGAAGAAGAGCACCTTGGGGCGCGCGATCTCGGCGGCCAGGCGGCAGGCCATGGGGAACTCGGCGGCGAGGTCGCCGCGGATGAGCGTGGCCAGGCGCTCGGCGGCGGCCACCGAGTGAACGTCGACCGTGTAGACGTGGTACGTGTCGTGGTGGACGCGGCCGACCACCGGCGAGAACTCGGGGATCATCGCGAGGAGCAGGCCGAGGTCGTGCAGCTCCTTGCGGACCGAGCCGCTCTTGAGGGCCGTCTCGCGGCAGCTCGACCAGACGTCGACGAAGAGGCGCGCGGCCTCGGGGCTCTTGCGCAGGGCCTCGCCGAAGGCCGGGTCGGCGGCGGCGCGGGCCACGGCGTCGCGCGCGTAGGGGAGGATGGCGGCCCCGCGCTCGACGGCGGCGGCCACCACGCGGAGCGAGAGGGCCGGGTCGGCGCGGAGCTGCTCGGGCTCGCCCACGGTCACGAGGCCGTCGAAGAGGCGGACGCCGCGGCCCAGGTCCTCGTCGCGGGGCTTCCTCCGGCTGAGCACGGGGGCGGCGCGGGCCAGCATCGTCTCCCGGGCGCGGGAGATGGCGCGCGCGGCGAGGTAGTAGCCGCTCATGAAGCGCTCCACGGCCTCGCCGCCCTCGCCGTGGCCGAGCAGCTCGGCGATGAGCTCCTGCTCGTCGAAGGTGAGCCGGTCGCTGCGGCGCCCCGCGTGCAGGTGCAGGAGGTTGCGGATGCGCCAGCACAGCTCCCGCGCCTCGACGATGGCGGCGGCCTCGCGGGCGACGAGCACGCCGAGGCGCACCAGCTCGTCGGGCTCGCCCACCCCGAAGCGCGCCTTGGCGGCCCAGCGGGCCACGTCGACGTCGCGCAGGCCCCCCTCGCCGTTCCTCACGTCGGGCTCGAGGAGGTAGACGCTGCCGCCGAAGCGGCCGTGGCGCTGCGCGCACTCGTCCTCGAGCCGCGCCAGGAAGCTCGGCAGCTCGGAGTGGGCGAAGAGGCCCTCGGCGGCGCGCTTGCGGAGCTCGCCGGCGAGCTCGGGGTCGCCCGCCACGCGGCGGAAGTCGAGGAGGCTCGTGGCGGTGGGGAGGTCGGTGCGCGCCGCCTCGACCAGCTCGTCGACCGTGACCACCTGATGGCCCACGGAGACGCCGAGGTCCCAGAGCGGGTAGAGGAGGGCCTCGGCCAGCTCGGCGGCGCGGGCGCGGCCCCCGGGGTCTTTGGTGTCGCGGATGAGCAGGCGCACGTCGAGATCGCTGCGCAGGGCCACGGCGCCGCGCCCGTAGCCTCCCACGCCGCCGATGGCGACGGCCGCCGCGCCGGGGATGGCGGCGCCCACGTGGTCGAAGAGCGTGACCAGCACCTCGTCGAGCGCCCGGGCGTGCCGCCTCCCGAGCGCGATGCCGGCCTCGTCGAGGGGCACGGCATGGCCCGGCGCGGGGAGGCTCTCGGCGAGGGCCGCCCGCTTCTGGTCGAGCGTGGCCCGCAGCTCGGCGAGCCAGGGCGCGGGGGGGTGAGCGGGCGAGGAGGTCATGGGGCGCCGAGGGTAGCGCTTCCCGGCCCGCGGGCGAGGGAGGGTCCGTGTTGGATTTGTTACACTCGGGCGTGTACGATGTTGAGCGAGCTTTTACTCGTTCACGCACGCTGTCCTCGCGTCGCTCGCGAGGCCGGTGTGCGAGCGCCGGGATCCGGTGCGCTGCGGGGGGACGCAGTGGGGCCCCTCGCCGCGTGCTCGACGAAGGCGGGACCAACACACGACCTGGAGACGGATGCGATGAAGATGTGGACTCATGGGGCGGCGGCCTTCTCCGCCATGACGATGATCGCGCTCGTGGGCTGTGGCTCGAGCAGCAGCGGGAGCAGCACCACCACCTCCGACGGCGGCGCCAGCGCGAGCTCGGGCAGCCAGAGCACCAGCACCCAGAGCGGGCCGTCCTCGGGCTCGGGCGGCAACGGCACCGGCGGCTCGGCGGCGTGCGGCATCTTCTGGGACACCACCGCGGGCCGCGAGGACTGCGAGACCTGTATGGAGACGAGCTGCTGTAGCCAGCTCGAGGCCTGCGCGCCCGGCTCCGACTGCGACGCGCTCCTCTCGTGCATCACCGCCTGCAAGGACGGCGACTCGGCCTGCGAGCAGACCTGCGTGTCCGGCCACGCGCAGGGCGTGAGCGACTACCAGGCGATCAACACCTGCTACCAGGGCAACTGCTACGGGGCGAGCAAGGCGTGCGCGTACCCGGTGTGCGACATGTCGGCGGTCGCCGATCAGGACTGCGCCACCTGCGTCTCGGCGGACCCCAACTGCTGTACCGACATCGCCGCCTGCGCCAAGGACACGACCTGCGTCGCCTGCACCATGGACTCGACGGGAGCCGACTGCGCCAGCAACGCGGCCTTCACCGCCTACAACAAGTGCTTCGACACGAGCTGCGGCAAGACGTGCGAGGGCACCATCTGCGGCTCCACGCTCGGCTACACGGGCTTCCCCGCCTGCAACTACTGCCTCTCGCAGAGCTGCTGTACCCAGTTCAACGACTGCGAGGGCGACGCGGACTGCTCGGCCTGCTTGACCAGCTCGAGCGGGACCGGGTGCGACACGAACACCAAGTTCAAGGCGTTCACCGATTGCCGTGACACTGGCGCCTGCAAGACCGACTGCGGCGGCGGCTGAGCGAGCGGCCCTCGACGAGGGCCGACGAAGCCCGGGGGGCGCGCTCACGGCGCGTTCCCGGGCTTCGTCTTTTCGGCGGCCGGCATCCCGGGTAAAGAGGTGGGCATGGACGTCGAGATGCGCCACACGGTTTGCCGCCTCATCGCCGGGCTGGTCGTCGCCGACGACGACCTCGCCCCCGAGGAGGACGCCTTCATCGATCGCCTCCTGGCCCGCTTCGGCGTGCCCGCGCAGGACCGCGACACCATCTTCCCCATCGTGGACCGCACCGAGGCGGCGGTGAAGATCCGCGAGCTGCCCGCGGCCGTTCAGGAAGAGGCCCTCAAGCTCCTGCTCGAGGCGGCGGTCGCCGACGGCAAGGTGGTCGACGAGGAGCGCGACTACCTGCGCTCGGTGGGCGAAGCCCTCGGCCTCGGCGAGGCGGCCGTCGACAAGCGCCTCGCCGACGCGCTGGCGGCTCGCTCCTAATCGACACCCTTCCAGCGCCGGTGGAGCCAGAGCCACTGGTCGGGGTGCTCGACGACGAAGCGCTCGACGGCCTCGGCCACGCGCCGGGTGGCCTCGTCGACGCCGCCTTTCTTGCGCAGCTCTGCGGGGCTCACCGTGAGCCCGAGCTCGGCGACGTGCTGCCCGCTCGCGAGCCGGCGTCCCATGACGAGGACCAGGGGGACCCGGTGACGGGCGGCCATCAAGGCCGGCACGGCGTCGTGCTTGGCGGGCGCGCCGAGGAAGGGATGAACCAGGCTCCCGCGGGCGCGCTCGGGGACCTGATCGACGAGGAGCGCGACGGCCGCCCCCTCGCCGAGCGCCTTCCCCACGCTGGCCGCCGCGCCCTCGGCCCCGACGAGCACGACCCCGCGGGCGGCTCGGAGGCGCTGCCAGTAGCGGTCGAGCGCGCGCCACGAGAGGCGTTTGGTAACCACATATAGAAGCGGGGGGAGGCCGCCCGCTTCCGCGGCCATCCACTCGGCGGCGCCCACCGCCGTCAGGTCCCAGTTGCCGGTGTGGGCCGTGGCGACCACGACCCCGCGGCCGAGGCGCGCGGCGGCCCGGAGCGCCTCACCCACCGCGGGCGCCATGGTGATCTGATCTCGCGCCGCGGTGCGCGGCCTCCCCGCCAGCCATAGAAGCTCGAAGAGGCCCGCGCCCAGCGAGGCGTACATGGCCCTCGCCGAGCGCGCCGCGGCCCGAACCCCCGCGCGGCGCATCGAGCCCTCGACGTGGCGCCGACGGATGCGGAGCACCGAGCCGGCGAGGAGGCCGAGGGCCGCGCCCAGGGGCGCGAGGCATCGGTAGGGCAGGAGCCCCACGGCCCACGAGAGGGCCCGCATCCACGCGGGGCCCGGCTCGTGGCCGAGGGGTGTCGAGGTGATCGAGGCCTCGCTCAGCCCAGGAAGCCAGCCTTGCGGCCCGAGGAGCCCTCGGTGCCCTTGTCGAGCGCCGCGGCGAAGAGGTCGGCCTGGTTGACCACGTAGGTATCGCCCTTGGAGCTGCGGGCCCAGACGATGGCGCCGGCGGTCTTCACGGCCTCGACCTTGGTGAGGGTGAGCGGGACCCCTCCGTGGGCCGCGTAGAGCGTCATCAGGCGCCCGTCGGGGAGCGCGGACCAGCCGTCTTTGTCGGCCTTGGCCCCCGCGGTCTCGAGCACCACCCGGAACATTTCCTCGGTCATGGAGGGAGGTTTGCCGCGCTACCCCCGGCGGCGTCAAGGGGCAGCCCGCGTGATCACCGACGTTTGGGCGTGTTACGCTGTCGGCCGCTTCATGCCGGTGACCGCGCCTCCTTCTCACATCCCCCCGGAGGACCACATCTTCGTCGAGGATGTGCGGAAGTCGTTCGGCAAGACCGACGTGATCAAGGGGATCACGATGCACCTCCGCCGCAAGGAGACGGCGGTCATCATCGGCGGGTCCGGCGCGGGCAAGACGACGCTGCTCCGGATGCTGATCGGGCTGGAGACGCCGACCTCGGGTCACATCTGGGTCGACGGCGAGGACATCGCCCCCCTCGGCGAGTACGAGATGAACCGGGTCCGGCAGAAGTTCGGCATGGTGTTTCAGTACGCCGCCCTGCTCGACTCGCTCACGGTCCTCGACAACGTGGCCTTCCCGCTGCGCGAGCACCGAAAGAGCATGTCGAAGCGCGACGTGACCGACAAGGTCGTCAAGATGCTCAACATGCTCGGCCTCGAGAACAAAGAGAACCGCATGCCGAGCGAGCTGTCGGGCGGTCAGAGGAAGCGCGTGGGCCTCGCGCGTGCCTTGATGCTCGAGCCCAAGATCCTGGTCTACGACGAGCCCACCTCGGGCCTCGACCCGCTCACGAGCCGCATGGTCGACGATCTCATCGAGGAGACCCGCGACCGGTTCGGCGTGACCAGCGTCGTCATCTCCCACGACATGGCCTCGACCTTCCGCATCGCCCACCAGGCGTTCCTGGTCATCAACGGGCGCGTCATCGCCAGCGGGCGGCCCGACGAGCTGGCCTACGGCGACGTGCAGGAGGCGCGCGAGTTCATCGCCGCCTCGGGGGTCAACACCGACAACGTGTCGCGCGTCACCGACGAGAAGCCCGCCCATGCGCCGGGCACCGCGGCGGAGTAGGCCGAGGCCCTCGACGGCATGGTGAACGCGACGCCGCCTCGCGAGGGCGAGGGTGAGGCCGGTCCCGGCGAGCCCAGCGCCGAGCTGGAGCGGCTCCGCGGCGAGGTGGCGTCCCTCCGCGCCGCCATCGGGCTCCTGCACCGCATCGGCAACCTGGTGGCCGACGGGCTCGCGCTCGACGACGTGGTGACCGCCGTGCTCACCTCGGCGACCGCGGGGGTGGGGCTGGGCTTGAACCGCGCCATGCTCTTCCTCGTCGAGGGCGGGCCCGACGGCAGGGGCCGGGCGCTACGGGGCGCGGGCGCCGTGGGCCCCGCCGATCGCGAGGAGGCCGACCGGGTCTGGCGCGCCATCGAGGCCAGCGGTCCCGACCTCGAGGCGCTCCGCGAAGCCGGCCGCGCCCACCGCGAGAGCCGCCTCGACGCCCTGGTGCGCTCGATGGAGATCGACCCCGCCGCCAGCGATCCGGTGGCCTTGGCGTTCCGAGAACGAACCGCAATCTCCGGCCGCGGAGAGGGCGGCGGCGGGCTCTTTCACCCCGAGACCGCCATCGCCGCGCCGCTTCGTTCGAGCTCACACGAACGGGATCGGGCCGGTGAGCCCGGCGAGATCTGCGGCGTGCTCTACGGCGACAACGTGTTCACCGGGCGGCGGCTCGACCCCACCGCGGAGCTGGTCTTCACGATGATGGCCGACCACGCCGGCCGCGCCTTGGGCAACGCCCGTCGCTTCGAGGAGCTGGCCGGTGAGGCGCGCACCGACGCGCTCACCGGCCTCCGCCACCACGGCGCCTTCATGAGCGACCTGGGCCCCGCCGTCGCCGAGGCGCGGCGCGACGGGCGGGCCCTCGGCCTCCTGATGATCGATCTCGACGGCTTCAAGCAGATCAACGACCGGCTCGGCCACCTGGCCGGCGACGCGCTCCTGAGCGGCCTCGCCTCACGAATGAGGGGCGTGCTCCGCGGGCGCGAGGGCCTCTACCGCTACGGAGGCGACGAGTTCGCGGCCATCCTCCCGGGCGCCGACCGGGCCGCGACCGCGCTGGTCGCCGAGCGCCTCCGCGAGGCCGTCTCGAAGCAGCCCTTCGCGTGGGGGAGGGGAGAGCGCCTCGCCGTGACCTGCTCCCTCGGCGCCGCGTCTCTCCCCGAGGACGCCGTCGAGCCCATCACGCTCATCGCCGCCGCCGACTGCGCTCTCCTGGAGGCCAAGGCCCAGGGCAAGAACAAGGTCGTCGAGAGCCGGTAGGGAGATGGGGCACGCCGCTCGCACGAGCGCGGGGGATGCTCGCTCGCTGGCTCGTTCTTGCTCAGCTCGCCGTGACGTTCGGGCCCGTTCTCGGTCGCTGTGTGCACGCGCCGCCCCCTCCCAAGCCGGCGCCGGTGGTCATCCCGGCACTTTCGTCTTGAGGCTGTCGACGGCGTGCAGAGGAGCGTTGTCGCCCTTCATCAGGTGGGCGATCGACGCGTACACGAGCCGCTGGCTCTCGAGCATGCTCTTGCCCGCGAAGACCGGCGAGGTGACGACGATCTGGTAGTGCCCGCCGCCGCCGGCCACGTCGGCCTGGCTATCGGGCACCTTCTCTTCGATCGCCTTGCGAATGATGGGGATGAGGTCGACCGGACCCGAGGCGAGGTGCAAGCCCATGGGCCCTGTCTAGCGTCACTTTCGCTTGAAGACGAGGACCATGTTCTTCTTCGGGTCCTTCATCTGAATCGTGTTGTCGTCCACGAAGGTGACGGTGACCTCGTCCTTCAGCTCCTTCTTCGAGACCTCGTCCTTGCCCGCGGGCTTCATCACGAGCGCGGTGGGCTCGTCCTTGGAGACGTCGTACTTCACCTTGAGGACGACCTTGTCCTTGCCCTTCGGTGTCGTGTGGGAGACGTAGCTGCCGCCCACGAACTCGATCCACTCGCCGGCGGCCTCGTCGGCGACCTTCTTGACGTAGGCCTCGCGCTTGGCGGCGTCCTTCTCCTTGGGGAACTTCTTCTGCGCCTCGGCCTCGACCTTGGCCCTGGGCTCACCCTCGAAGGCGAAGAGCCACTGGCCCACGATCTTTTCCTTGCCGGGCTTGGGCGGGGGCGCAGGCTCGACGGGGGCAGGGGGCTCGACGG
>FTCO01000349.1_pt1 | contig 13821 bp, 8 predicted proteins | sample 1639701 | NCBI WGS metagenome assembly FTCO01 (sample SAMEA3914869, study PRJEB12502) | metagenome | biome: forest; material: soil | place: USA | collected 2012-03-12 | depth 0.1 m | reverse complement strand
GACGAGTTCAAGAAAGCTTTGTGGACCAACGTCCCGCTCCCCGTCAGCGACCACGAGCACCAGGCGGCCTACGTGTTCACCGCCGCGGGCGACCCCACCTACGCCTTCTCGCTCCCCAACCCCGTCAGCCAGGTGACGCTCGCCTCGCCCGGCGACCGCGGCTACTCCTTCTCGGTCGTCACGAGCCCCGGCAACCGCACCCTCTACGCCATCGCCGGCATCGAGGACGACACGGTCAACCCCCCCAAGTTCAGCGCCTACGCGATGGGCTCGGTGGTCGGCGTCCCCGCGCTCCCCGGCCAGCTCACCACGTCGATCTACATCAACATGAACAAGACGCTGGACCAGGTCGTGACCATGCAGGTCTCGCCCCCGGCGCCCGGCCCCAAGGGCCCCGATCGCCTGCGCGCGACGGTCGCCGTGCGCCTCGGCGCCGACGGCTACGCGCTCCTGCCGGCGGGGCTCCAGCAGCCGCTCCTCCCCACGAGCGGCGACGTCACCTTCGTCGGCCTCCCGTCGCTCGACGGCTCCCTCGCCGGCTCGGTCTTCGTCTCCTCGGCCAAGGCCGTCACGGGGGCCTCGGGCTCGGCGCCCCTCTCGGCCATCGGCCGCGCGCTCACCACCTCGACGAGCCAGGTCGTCGACATGAGCGGCTTCGTCGCCGTGCCCACGCTCGTCGCGCCGAAGACGGGCGCGGCCTGGGATGGCCAGCACCTCGAGGTGAGCTTCCCCGCCGGCGGCCCGCCCCTCGACGTCACCGTGGTCGACGTGCAGAGCGGCAACGGCCTCTACCACTGGACCATCGCGTCCCCCGGCGGCTCGCAGAAGATCGTCCTCCCCGACCTGAGCGGCCACCCCGACGTCGCGCTGCCTTCCGGTCCCATCAGCATCGCGGTCTATGGCGGCGTGGTGGATGGCTTCAACTACCCCACGCTGAGCTACGCCGACATCCGCTCCTCGGGCATGAAGGCCTACTCGCTCGACTACTTCGACGCGCACTACTGAGGCGATCGCCTCGTCAAAGCGCGGTAGACTCGCGGGGCCATGCGCTCCCGCCATCGCGCGTCCCTCGTCCTCGCCGGCCTCGCCGCGGGCCTCGCGCTCGCGAGCTGCTTCGACCCCGGCACGCGCTGGGACCCCGACTACGTCGCGCCCCCGCCCGCGAAGACCACGGCCGTGTGCACGCCGGGCGCGGAGCGCTGCGCCCTCGGCAACGTCGAGAAGTGCGCCTCGACCGACGACGGCCTCGGCAAGTACCAGGTCGTCACCGACTGCGCCTCGAAGGGCCTCCTCTGCGTCGGCCCCCTTCAATCGCCGAGCCACGACTACACCTGCCTCTCGTGCGTACCCGGCACGCAGACGTGCGACGGTCAGACCACCCAGACCTGTCGCGGCGACGGCAGCGGCTCGGACCCCGGCAACACCTGCGACCCGACCAAGGGCGAGGCTTGTCGCGAGGGCGTCTGCCTCAACCTCTGCGTGGCCGCCGCCAGCACCAAGAGCAACGTGGGTTGCGAGTACTGGGCCGTCGATCTCGACAACGCGATGATCGATCCCACCGACAACGCCGCCGCCCAGCAGTTCGCGGTCGTCGTCTCCAACGCGCAGCCCGACGTCCCGACCCACGTGCAGGTCTTTCAGGACGACGGCAACCCCGGCGACGCCCCCGCGCCCATGGAGATCGCCGCCGCCGACATCGCCGCCTACAACCTGCAAGTCTTCAAGCTCGGTCCGCGCGAGGTCGATGGGAGCCCCCCCGGCCAGTACAACACGGGGAGCAACACGGCCGTCACCCGCCACGCCTACAAGATCGTCACCGACTTCCCGGTGGTGGCCTATCAGTTCAACCCGCTCGACAACGTCAACGTCTTCTCGAACGACGCCTCGCTGCTCAAGCCCCGAGAGGCCCTGGTGGTCGACGGCGAAGCGGGCCTGTTGACCTCGTACGTGGTCGCCGGCTGGCCCCAGACCATCGCCGCCACCGACGACCCCGACACCAACTTCGACCCCTCGGCGCCCATCAACCTGCGGGCCTTCCTGACCATCGTCGGCACTCGTGAGAACACCAACGTTCGCGTCCACCCCAAGGCGCGCGTGGTGCCGGGCGGGGGGATCAAGGAGGTTCAGATCGGCGACTACGTCGACGTGCAGCTCGGCGCCTTCGACGTGCTCAACCTCGAGACGGGCGACTTCAACGCCGACTTCACCGGCTCGATCATCGAGGCCGACCAGGCGGTGGCCGTGTTCTCCGGCAGCGAGGCCAGCGACGCCCCGCACTTCGAGAAGCTCGCCGACCGACGTTGTTGCGCCGACCACCTCGAGCAACAGCTGGACCCCATCCGCACGGCCGGCAAGGGCTTCGCCATCGCCCACAACCCGAGCCGCACCGCCGCCGTCAAGGCCGCGGGCGGTGATCTCGCCGTGGTGGCCGAGCCCGACTTCGTGCGCTTCGTGGCCGCCGCGACGACGGGGGCCACCATCAAGACCACGCTCCCCCCGCCCGACGACGAGATCGTCTTGAGCTACCGCGGCGACTTCAAGGAGCTGACGGTCTTCGGCGACTTCATGGCCACGAGCACCGACCCGATCCACGTCGCCCAGGTGATGCCGAGCCAGGACGCCGCCGGCGTGAAGCGCGGCTTGCCGGGCGGCGACCCCAGCCTGCTCATCTACCCCCCTCAGGAGCAGTTTCGCAGCAACTACGTCTTCCTGACCCCGGACAAGTACGCCTTCGACTTCGTGGCCATCGTGGCCCCGCCCGACGCCACGGTGCTCCTCGACGACCTGCCCCCCGAGGCGATGGGCTGCGAGATGGCGCCCGCCGACGGCCTGACCGCCAAGGAGCGCGGCGCGCCCGAGCCCGAGTACGTGGTCTACCGCTGCCAGCTCGGCTTCCCCACCATCGACCCGCTGGCCACCGCGCCCGACAACGTGCTGCCGGGCGTACAAAACGACGGCGTCCACCGGGTCGACGCCAGCGAGCCGGTGGGCGTCATCGTGAGCGGCTTCGACTCCTACGTGAGCTACGCCTACGCGGGCGGCACCGACCTGAAGGACCTCGGGACGCCGAAGTGAGGTCCAAATCGGCCGGCAGCCCGCAGGGGACGACAGCGTAGGCTCGGCGGACGCCGGGCAGCGCTCGGCGAAGTCCCGGCGCCCATCCGTGGCACGCCGGCACCGCCCTGCGGAACGGGAGCACCCCGCTGCGGAACGGGGGCACCGCCCGGCGATCAGGTGGGAGCGGACGAGGGGGGCGCCGAAGCCGCCGGCTCGGTGCTGGAGACGGAAGAGATGTGGGGGGACTCGCCTGTGGCACGCCGGCACCGGCCTGCGGAGTCCGGTTAGGGGCCTGCGGGGAGAGGGCGAGAGGGCTGCGGGGTGGGGTCGGGGGCCTGCGGGGTCCGGTCGACGCTCCTCGGGAGGAACCGGGCCCCGCAGGGTCGAAACGAGGCTCTTCGCTGGGCTCAGGCCTTGACCGTGGCGGCAGACGCGCTGCTCGCTGCCGTGGTCGCGCCGGCCCCCGACGTCGCGGGGCTGCTCGTCGTGGTGCCGGCGGCAGCCGTCTTTGCCGTCGTGCCGGCCGCTCCGCCGTCGGCCTCGGCGGGCGCCGAGCCGTCCGCCGGGTCGGTGGCTTCCTTCTGCACCACCTTCTCGGCGCGGAGGCGCTGGTAGTCCTTGTCCTCCGTTCCAAAGGCCGCCGCGAGCGTGCGGCGGAAGAGCACCAGCTCGGCATCGAGCTCGCCCGCTGCCGCGCGCGCCGTCTTCTGAAGCTTCTGGTACGTGGCGTCGGCGGCCTCGGCCTTGGTGGTCGCGCTGCGCGCGTCGGTGATGGCGGGGTTGAGCGCCGCGAGGGCGGCCGCCTGGTAGGGGAGGGGCTTGTTCGACCCGTCCACGTAGTCGGTGATGAGCCCGACCAGGCGGTCGGCGCCCTTCAGCACGTCGTCGGGCACGTCCGTATCCGCGAGGAAGGTCGCGCTCGTGACGCCCGCGCAGTCGCGAACGACCAGCGGGACCCACGACCTTTCCACCTTGAGCAGCGCGCCGATGCCGTTGCGGCTGCCCGACATGGCGACCTTCCAGGTCGCCTCGTACTTCGTCACCCCCTCCCTCGCCGTCGCGAAGGCGTCGGCCTTCGCATGGATCGTCGACGCATACGAGGCGACCGCGGGGGCGTCCGGCCCCCGTCGGTCCACGATGCGCTTGGCGCGATCTCCGAGCCGCAACAACTTCCAGAACGACGTGCTCATCGGCTTCCTTTCCCCCCGAGGTTGAAGCGCCCCGGGTGAAGATAGGATTCACCGTCCCCTCGCCTGGCGGCAGTCGGGGAAAACCTGAATCTGGGGTCAGGAAATTCCCTAAAGAGATTTGCCAAAGGCTTGCGGAGCGCCGCCGAGGCCGCACCTAGCCAGAAGACGTGGGTGGTCGTGGGGTTGGCCCAGCCCTTCCGTGCCGCGTCGCTCGTCCCGCCGGCGGCGCCGCGGTGCCCAACGAGCTCGTTCACCCGCGGGCCGAGCGAGATCCGACGCCCACATGCCGACGCGCGACACCATCGTCATCGGGTGCTCTTCGGGAGGCCTGGCGGCCGTCTCCAAGGTGCTCGCCGGGCTGCCGGCCGAGCTGCCCGCCTGCGTGTGCGTCGTGCAACACACCTCGCGCTCGATGCCCAGCATGCTCGCCGAGGCGCTCTCGCAGGCGAGCCCGCTCCCCGTGACCCAGGCGAAGGACGGCGAGGCGCTCGAGCTCGGCCACGTCTACGTCTCGCGGCCCGATCTGCACCTGTTGGTGCGCGACGGGCACTTGCAGCTCTCGCACGGGCCGGCCGAGAACGGGCACCGGCCGGCCGTCGACGCGCTGTTCCGCTCGGCGGCGGTGATGCGCGGCTCGCGCACCATCGGGGTCGTGCTCTCCGGCTACCTCGACGACGGCACGGCGGGGCTGCTCGCCATCAAGCGCCAGGGGGGGCTCGCCGTCGTGCAGGACCCGTCGGAGGCCGAGTCGCCGGACATGCCGCGCAGCGCCCTCGCGCACGCCGAGGTGGACCACGTCTGCCGGGTCGCGGAGATGGGCCCGCTCCTCGCCGGGCTGGCCGGGGTCACGGTTCCCCCGGCGCCGCCGCCGCCGCCCGAGATGGTGCGCGAAGAGCAGATGGCCGTGTTCACGCACGGGGTGGTGGCGGACGACGTGCCCCTCGGCGCGTTCACGGGCCTCGGCTGCCCCGATTGCTCGGCGCCGCTGTTCGCCATCCACGAGCGCGGCTTCGAGCGCTTCCGCTGCCGCTTCGGGCACGGCTTCACCATCAAGAGCCTGCTGCTCCGGCGCGGCGAGTCGCTGGAGGGAGCGCTCTGGAGCGCGATGGCGGCGCTCAGCGAGAAGGCGACAGTGGCGCGGCGCATGGCGACCGCCAGCCGCCGCCGCGGCGACGGGGAGCTGGCGGCGCGCTTCGAGGACCAGGTGCGCGACGCCGAGGGCCACACGGCCATGCTCCAGCGCATCCTCGCCGACGAGCACCTGCCCCCGCTCGGCGCGAGCGGCGGTGAAGGAGACCCGCCCGCCTCCACGTGATCAGCGGCTGGCGAGCATGCGCCCGGCGGCCAGCTCGACGAGCGCGCCGGGAATCTCGTCGATGGGGAGCACCGCGTCGACGTGGTCGTTGATCAGGGTGTGCTGGGGCATGAACGGGAAGCTCGCCTCGGTGGGCGCCTGGATGAGCACGGCGCCGCCCGCGGCCTTGATGGCGATGCAGCCGCTCGCCCCGTCGAAGCCGCTGCCCGAGAGCACGACGCCCACCACGCGCGGGCCGAAGACGCGCGCGGCCGAGCCGAAGAGCGCGTCGGCCGCGGGGCGCGAGAAGTGGAGCGGCGGGCCGCGGCTCACGTCGAACGCGCCGCCGTTGGCGAAGACCAGGTGGTGGTCGCGCGGGGCGAGGTAGACGACGCCGTGCTGGAAGACCTCGCCCGGGGTGGGCTCGACGACCGGCATCGCCGTGCCGCGCTGGATCACCTGGCGGAGGTGGCCGTCGAGGTGCGGGTTGCGGTGGAAGACCACGCCGAGCCCGGCCTTGAAGGCGCGGCCGAGGGCGCCGAGGACGACGAGGAGCGGCTCGAGGCCGCCCGCGGAGGCGCCGATGACGATCACGTCGCGGCGCTGGCCGTTCACGCGCTCGCGCGCCTGAGGGTCGGGGGTAGGGATGGTGGGATCCATCATTGCGCTCCGAGATCCGACTTGCCGTTGCCGATCAGGCCGTCGATGCGCACCGGCTGGATGCCGGCGATGAGGTCGCGCAGCCGGGCGGCTTCCTCGCCGGCGCGCTCGGCGCGCGGCTCGTCGAGGCGAGCGTCGCCGAGCAGGGCGCGCAGCTCCTCGAGGGCCTCGACCGCCGACCAGAGGAGCTGCTCGACGCGCTGCTCCTTCACGACGACCAGCTCGGGGACGACGAAGACGTGGCCGATGCGGCAGGCCAGCACCAGCGAGCCGCCGTTCGATTGCACCGACAGGACGCCGGGGCACGCCGGGCAGGTGAGCCCGGTGAGCGCGGGCCGCTCGGCGGTGCCGGCGGGGGGGAACGCGGGTAGGTAGGGATCCATGGCTTTGCTCGGCGCGTGACCTCTCTCGAGCTCGGCGGCGCGCCCCGGGGAGGCACGCGCCGTCTTCGAGGAGGACCTAAGGCCGGCGAGGCGACATGAGAAGCCGCTCCAGATCGTCGGGAGCGATCGGCTTCGTGAAGTGCGCGTCGAAGCCGGCCTGACGGCAGCGCCGGGCCGTCTCCGCGCCGCCGTAGCCGGTGAGCGCGACCAGGCGCGCGCCCTTGCGGGCCGGCTCGTCGCGCAGCCGCTCGGCCAGCTCGACGCCGTCCATGCCCGGCAGGCCCAGGTCGATGAACATGAGGTCGTGGGTGCCGGCCAGCGCGGCGGCCAAGCCCTCGTTGCCGTCGTACGCGACCGTGACCACGTGGCCCTCGGCCTCCAGCTCGGCGCGGAGCATGGCGGCCACGTCGGGGTTGTCTTCGACGACGAGCACGCGGCGCGAGCGCTCGTCGAGGGGGCCGCTCGCGGGGTCCTCCGGCGAGCTGGCGGGGCCCTCCGCGCCCGCGCTCGGCGCGGCGGGCGAGGCCTCGAGGAGGGAGGGGCTCGCGAGCGAGGGGCGCGCGCGCGCGGGCGAGGCCGAGGGGGGGAGCGACGGCGGGGCGGCCTCCGGGGTGAGGAAGGGCAGGGCGCTGCCCTCGAGCTCGGGGGACACGCCGTCGACCTCGAGCGCGCCCTCTTCGACGGGGGCCTCGAGGGGCAGGCGCACGGTGAACTCGCTGCCCTTGCCGGGGCCCTCGCTGTGGGCGGTGAGCTTGCCGCCGTGCAGCTCGACGAGGCTCCGGGCGAGCGTGAGCCCGATGCCGAGCCCGCGGTCGGTGCGGTCGGGCGAGGCGCCCAGCTGCGCGAAGGGGGCGAAGATGCGGCCCAGCATCTCGCGGGGGATGCCGGCGCCGTCGTCGCGCAGGCGGAGCACGGCGTCGCCCCCCGCGCGGCTGCACTCGAGCTCGACGTGGCCGCCGGGGGGCGTGTACTTGGCGGCGTTGACGAGCAGGTTCGTGAGCACCTGGTCGAGCCGCGTGGGGTCGGCGGTGAGGGTGATGTCGGGGCTCGGGGGGGCGACGAGGAGCGTGTGGCCGCGCTCGTCGAAGAGCGCGCGCGTGGACTCGACGGCGCGGGCCATGGCGGCGCCCAGGGACACGGGCTCGCGGCGCAGCGAGATCTTGCCGCGCGTGATGCGGGAGGTGTCGAGCAGGTCGTCGACCAGGCGGGCCAGCCGCGCGCTCTGCCGCTCGATGACCGCCGCCGTGCGGCTCACCCCGGGGTCGAGCGTGTAGCGCTTCATGCAGGCCACGGCGAAGGTCACGGCGGCCAGCGGGTTTCGGAGCTCGTGGCCGAGCATGGCGAGGAACTCGTCCTTGCGGCGGTCGGCGTCGCTCGCGTCCTGGTAGAGGCGGGCGTTGTCGATGGCGAGCGCGGCGGAGCGGGCCAGCTCCACGGCGAGCGCGACGTCCTCGGGCTCGAAGCGCGAGCCCGGTCCGCGGACCAGCACCAGGGCGCCGAGGATCTGGCCGTGGGCGCGGAGGGGGAGGCACAGGTAGGCGCCCACGCGCGCGGCCAGCATGGCGTAGGAGGCGGGGTGGAGGGTGAGGCCGAGCACGTCGCCGGCCGCGCAGCTGGGCACGATGCGCGGCTCGCCGGAGCGCACCGTGGCCGCCGAGCCGAGGGGGGCGTAGGGGTCGAGCAGGAGATCGGCCATGCCGTCGGCGCGGGAGAATCCCTGGCGGCGCACCTCGCCCGCGGCGTCGACGAGGTCCACGGCGCAGTAGTCGGCGAGCGAGGGGACGGGGATCTGGGCGGCGCGGCCGATGGCGGTCTCGAGGTCGAGCGACTCGGCCAGCTCGGCGCTGGCGGCCAGCACGCGGGCGGCGCGGCGCTGGCCCTCGGCGGCCTCGGCGCGGCTCCGCTCGCGCTCGCGGTTCACGGCGTCGCGCTCGCGCTCCTCGCGTAGCCGCTCGGTCTGATCGATGATCGCGAGGTGGTAGGAGAGCGCGCCGCGGGCGTCGAGGGCCGAGGTGCTCTCGAGCGAGGCCATGAAGGTCGCGCCGCCGCGGCCGGCGGAGCAACAGACGAGCGCGCTGCTCGGGCCGCGCCGTGCCTCGTGCAGGTGCAAGAGGAAGCTCGCGCGATCCTCGCGCTTCACGAGCCCCACGAACGACACGCCCTCCAGCGTCTCGGGCGCGCCGCCGAACAGCGCGCAGGCCTTCTCGTTGATGAGCCGGATGCGGCCGGCCATGTCGAGGAGCACGTAGGCCATGGGGGCGCCGTCGAAGAGGTCGCGATAGCGCTCGCGCTCGGCGGTCGCCTGGCGCAGGGCCGCGTCGCCCGGCGCCTCGGGGCCCCTCGGCTCGGGATCCGGGGGCTCCGCTGCTCGTTGCGTGTGCTTGTCGGGGGCGTCGACCATCCGTGGCGCTCCTCAGGATGCGGCCTGGCCGCCGTCCTCCATCGTCAGCATCGTCAGCTCGTCCTCGCCCGCCACCGCCTTGGTGCCGAAGGCGGTGCGCAGGGCCTGGAGGTGCATGCGGCGGCGGCCGGCCTGCGGGAGATCGACCACCAGCTCCTGCCCGTCGACCGAGCCGGAGTCGTCGAGCGCCGCGTCGAGCAGCCGGCGCACCTCGGGGACCGCGAACCGGCCCCCGTCGACCTTGTAGAGCGAGGCGCCGAGCGTCTCCTCCTTCCGCAGCTGAAAGAGGCTGTAGAAGGCCTTGTTCACCTGGATGATGCGCGCGTCCTTGCTGAGGAGCAGGACCGGCTGGCGCAGGGCATCGACGATGTTGCTCGCGTAGACGAGCGCGGCCTCCACCATGCGCTGCGCCTCGCGGACCTCGGTGATGTTGACGAAGGTCACCACCACGCCGTCGATCACGTTGTCGACCGTCCGGTAGGGCAGGATGCGGCGCAGGAACGAGCGGCCGTCTTTGGTGCGGACCTCCGACTCGCGGAAGACGAGCGTGCGCAGGACCTCGCGGGCGTCGTCGGCGAGGGCGTCGTCGCGGATCTGCGTGACGATGTCGGCGACCGGCCGGCCCACGTCGGTGGGGATGAGGTTCACCAGCTTGGCGACGGCGGGGGTGAAGCGCTTGATGCGCAGATCGTTGTCCAGGAAGATGGTGCCGATCTCGGTCGAGTTGAGCAGGTTCGTGAGATCGTTGTTGGTCTGCGACAGCTCCTCGAGCTTCTTTTGCAGCTCGTTGTTCACCGTCATCAGCTCCTCGTTGACGCTCTGCAGCTCCTCCTTCGAGGTCTCGAGCTCCTCGTTGGTGCTCTGCAGCTCCTCGTTGGCGCTCTGCAGCTCCTCGTTGGTCGAGCGCAGCTCCTCGTTCGAGGTCTCGACCTCCTCCACCGTGCTCTGGAGCGACTCCTTGATGGAGCCCAGCTCCCGCTCCAGCTCGGCCACGCGCGGGTCCGCGGGGACGGCTCCCGTGGCCCCCGGCTCGGCCGGCGCGGGGGAGGGCGGCGGCATCTCCTCGAAGGCGACCAGCAGGAAGCGCTGGGCCGGCCGCGGGCCGGAGAAGGGCTTGACCCGCAGGCGCAAGAGGCGGAGCGCGCCGTCGATGGTCACGGGCACCCCTTCGCGCACCACCTCGGCGCGCTCCTTCGTGGCCCGGTGGAGCGCCACCCGCAGCTCGCGGAGCACCTCGTCGCGCGCCATCTTGAGCAGGTTGAGCGAGGGCTCGCCGACGGGCAGGTCCAGGTAGCGGCCGGTCTTGCCCTGGAGGTAGACGACCTCGTTGCGCTCGTCGACGACGACGCAGGCGGGCGCGTAGCTGTCGAGCAACAGCCGCGAGGTCACCTCGCCGACGGCCGAGGGTTGGTTGGATTCGGCGGTCGGATCAGCAACACGGGCCAAGGGATTGCTTCCTTCGTTGAGGATGTGGAGAGCGGTGACGCCGAGGAGCGGGTGGGGGGTGACCGGCTTCTTCTCGAAGAGCTTCCACTTCTTGTCGACCGAAGCGAAGAGCTCCCCGGCGTCGCCCACGGTCTCGGACGCTCCGAGGATGAGGAAGCCCCCGGGGTTCAACACGGCGTGAAAGAGCTGAAGTAGCTTACGCTGGAGCGCGGGCTCCAGGTAAATGAACAGGTTGCGGCACGAGATGAGGTCGAGCTTCGAGAAGGGCGGGTCCTTGAGGATGTCCTGCACCGCGAAGATGACCGTCTCGCGGACCCGCTTGGCGATCCGGTAGGCGCCGTTCTCCTTGACGAGGTGGCGGCGGAGGCGGTCGGGCGGCACGTCGCCGGCGATGCTCTCGGGGTAGAGGGCGGCCCGCGCGATGTCGATGGCCCCGGGGTCGATGTCGGTCGCGAAGATGCAGACCTTGCGGGCCGAGCGCGCCTGCTCCGCCTGGTCGGCGAGCAGGATGGCGAGCGAGTAGGCCTCCTCGCCCGTGGAGCAGCCGGGGACCCAGATGCGCAGCTGGCTCTGGCTGGCCTCCTGCTCGAAGAGGCGGGGGACGATCCTCTCCTCGATCGACTTGAAGGCCTCGGGGTCGCGGAAGAAGTTGGTGACGCCGATGAGCAGGTCCTTGAAGAGCGCCTCGACCTCGACGGGGAAGCGTTGCAGGTGGCGGAGGTAGTCGTCCAGCCGCTTCAGGTGGTGGACGGCCATGCGCCGCTCCATGCGCCGGCGGATGGTGTTTTGTTTGTAGTGGGAGAAGTCGTGCCCGGTCTGCTCGCGGAGCAGGAGGAAGATTTGCTCGAGCTGCCCGGCGGGCGTGGCGGCGACGGCGTCGGCGGGGCTCGTGTAGGGGTGGTGCTCGAAGTCGAGGAGGATGCGCGGAATCTCCTGCGGGGTCGCGACGAAGTCGACCTGCTGCGTCGCGATGGCGCTCCTCGGCATGCCGTCGAACTTGGCGCTCTTGGGGGTCTGGACGATGGTCATGCCCCCCGCGGCCTTGATGGCGCGGAGCCCGAGGGTGCCGTCGGAGCCCGTGCCCGAGAGCACCACGCCGATGCAGCGCTCGCCCTTGTCGCGGGCCACGGCGCGGAAGAAGAAGTCGATGGGCAGCCGGACGTGCGGCGGCTCGGCGGGCGCGGTGAGCCGGAGCCTGCCCCGCCGGAGCGAGACGTCGCGATCGCGCGGGCCGACGTAGACCACGTTGGGCTCGAGGGCGGTGTCGTCGGTGGCCTCGACGACCTTCATGTGCGTGGCGCCGCGGAGCAGCTCGACCATCAAGCTGTCGTGTTGGGGGTCGAGGTGCTGGATGTGCACGAAGGCCATCCCCGTGTCGGCCGGCAGGGCCCCGAGGAGCTGGCTCACCGCCTCCAGGCCCCCCGCCGACGCGCCGATGGCCACCACCGGCGTCTTGTTCTCGCGCGCGTCCCGCGCGACGGGGGCCTCCGCGGCCCGCGCGGGCTTGCCGGCCGCGCGCCTCGAGGAGGGGGGAGCGGCAGTGGGCGGGGGCTTCTTTGCTTTGGCCATGAGGGGGGCGGTCTCCGGGAGGAGGGGGCGACGACGCAGCAGCATACCCCGCGCAGGAACGACGAAGGTCGCGAGCGCATCCTCGCGACCTTCGTTCTCCCCGCCGCTCCCTCGCTTCGCCGCCTCGGCCCCGAGGCCGCTCGGACCCGACGTCAGCCTTTGCGCGCCTCACCCCCCTTCTTGCCCGCCTCGACGTGCTGAGCGTGCGTGCCCCCTTGAGTGCCGCCCGATCCCTGCGCGCCGCCCGATCCCTGCGAGCCGCCCTGCGAGCTGCCGGAGCTGCCTCCCGAGCCGCCGGTCCCGGCGCTCTCCTTGCGCGCCTCGCCGCCCTTCTTGCCCATCTCGGCGTAGCCCTCCGGCCCCAGCGCTTCCTTGCGCGCCTCGCCGCCCTTCTTGCCGGCCTCCTCGACGGTCATCTGACCCTTCTGCTCCGTGCCCTTCTGCTCGCTGCCCGATTGCTTGTCTCCAGCCATGATCATCCTCCGATGGTTCGGTGGTTACCGAGGCCGCGGGAGTGCGACGAACGTGCCGTCTTTGAGCGAGCGAGCATCGGCGTTACCGTCGCGCGCATGGATGCGGAGAGGCTCATCGGCGCGGTGGAACGGGTGGAGACGGCGGCGCTCGGCTTGCGCGACCGGGCCTTTGGACCGCCAAAGGTCGCGCCCGCGCCCGATCGCAGGGTGCCGCCGGGCCCGCCGCCGAGGCGCGGCCCCGTGCTCGGATCGATCGGCTACTACCTGAGCTTCCTGCTCGATCCGCTCGGCTTCGTGGGCAAGCGCTTCGCGAAGTACGGCGACCTCTACTACGCCCCCGCGCCCGACGGCGGCCTGTACGCCGTCATGCACCCGGACCACCTCTACGAGGTGCTGGTGAGCCGCGCGGCCCAGTTCGACAAGACGCACACGGCCTTCAAGCGCCTCGGCGAGGTCCTCGGCGACGGCCTGCTCACGAGCGACGGAGAGACCTGGCGGCGGCGGCGCCGGATGATCCAGCCCGCGTTCAGCAAGGAGCGCTTGGCCGGCTACGCGCGCGGGATGGTCGACGAGGCCGTGCGCGCCACCTCGGCCATGCGCGACGGCGAGGAGCGCGACCTCGATCACGACATGATGGAGCTGACCCTGCGCGTGGTGAGCCGCGCGCTCTTCTCGCACGACGCGGGGGGCGACACGAAGGTCATCTTCGAGGCCATGTCGGCCTTCCAGGCGAGGCTCACGGGCCCGGCCATGGTGCCCGGCTGGATCCCCGACCCGGGGAGGAGGCGCGTGGACCGCGCGCTCGCGGCGCTCGACCAGATGGTCTACGGCCTCATCGCGGCCCGCAAGGGCAAGCAGGTGAAGAGCCCGTCCGACCTGCTCGACATGCTGGTCACCGCCATCGACACGGAGGGCGACGGCAAGGGCCTGACCGAGCGCGAGGTGCGCGACGAGCTGGTCACCTTGTTCCTCGCCGGCCACGAGACGACGTCGAACGCGCTCGCGTGGACCTTCCATTTGCTGAGCACCCATCGAGAGGCCGAGCGGAAGCTCCACGAGGAGATCGACGCGCTCGGGGGCAAGCCGCCGTCGCTCGCCGACCTCGAGCGGATGCCCTACGGCGAGATGGTGTTGAAGGAGGCGATGAGGATGCGTCCGCCGGTGTTCATGGTGGCCCGCCGCGCGCGCGAGGCGACGGAGATTGGCGGCTACCCCGTGCCCGCGGGGAGCGAGGTGGTGGTGTGGATCTACCGCACCCACCACGACCCGCGCTGGTACCCGGAGCCCGAGCGCTTCCGGCCCGAGAGGTTCGCGCCCGCCGAGGAGTCGAAGCTCCCGAAGCTCGCCT
>FTCO01001581.1_pt1 | contig 13838 bp, 12 predicted proteins | sample 1639701 | NCBI WGS metagenome assembly FTCO01 (sample SAMEA3914869, study PRJEB12502) | metagenome | biome: forest; material: soil | place: USA | collected 2012-03-12 | depth 0.1 m | reverse complement strand
TTCTGCGCGAGGAGCTTGCGCCCGCGGCGCGGGAAGTAGTCGTCGGCCTCGATGATGGGGAGGATCGAGAGCAGCACCCAGTTGTCCGTGCACTGCACGTAGAACGGGGGAATGTCGCCCGTCGGATCCCCGCGGCGCGAGGGCGGGCGGATGAGGAGCGTGGTCGGGTCGTGCAGCTCCGCCGAAAACCCGAGCTTCTCGATCCAGCCTTGGAGCGTGGCGACGTCGATCACGGCCGTGAGCCTCGCGCCGCCCGCGCGCTCTGACAAGCGATAGTTGCGGGAGACGTGCTCAGGGTGCCGGCGTAGCGGCCTGTCCGACGCCCACCCGCTCGCGCAAAAACTTGTCGACGCGCTCGCGGACCATGTCTTTGCGCTCGATGGGGACGACGTGGGTTCCGCCCGCGACCATGAAGAGCTCGCCGCGGGGGAGCGAGGCGGCCATCTCCTCGGCGTAGCGGGGAGGCGTGAACGAGTCGCGGTCGCCGGCGATGACCAAGGCGGGGATGTCGATCTGCGGGAGCAGATCGAGCGCGGAATGGTCACCCGCCGAACGAAGCATGCGCAGGAACATGCGGAGGTCGATGTCGACCATGTGCTTCATGTAGGGAAGCAAGTCGGCCGGCTTGATGGCTTCCTTGTCGACCTCGCCAGTGATCAACGCGACCGAGAGGGCGACCTCCGGCGGCACGTGGCTCCAGATGGCCTGAGCGATCTCGGGGTGGGCGTCGACGCGCTCGATGGCCTTGGGGAGGACCTGCGCGAGGACGTTGGTGCCCTTGAAGGTGTGGGTGATGCGTCCGGAAGATCCGCAGACGAGCACCAGGCCGACCACGCCTTCGGGTCGGATGCGCAGCTCTTCCAGAGCGACCTGGCAGCCCATCGAGTGGCCGACGAGCACCACCGGGCCATCGCCGATCGCCTTGCGGACGGCGTCGAGGTCCCAGGCGCAGTCGGCCAGCTCGATGGCGGCCGGGTCTTCGGGCAGAGCGCTCCGCCCGTGGCCTCGGTAGTTCCAGTGGGCGACGTTCACCACCGAGGCGAGGTCGTCCCAGAGATACTTCCAGATGAACCCGTCGCAGGCGATGCCGTCGCAGAGGATGGCGGTCACCGGGGTCGGCGCGCCCTCACACGGCCGCTGGCGAACGAAGATGCGCGTCCCGTCGCGCCCGACGGCGAAGGAGTTGGTGGACATCGACTACCGGAGCCTCCTTAGGCTCGCGCCAAGAAGCGACGAATCACTCGCCCAGGTCGTCGTCGTCGCCGTTGACGTCGTTGACGCTGGGCAGCTTCTTGATGTCCACGCGCGCGAGCTTCCAGGCGCGCTGCACGACCCACGAGAGAGACCGGTCCAACCGCGCGGCCTCTTCCTTGATCTCTTGGAGCATCGACTCGGGGAAGTACAAGCTCTGCTTGCGCTTGTCGGTCTTCGGGTCGGTCTTCTCCTTATCGTTCATGCGCGTGCGGCTCCTGCCCTCCCAGCGGCCCCAGCGTACGCAAGATAAGGCCCGAAGGAATCTGTTTTGTTGAAACGATGACCCTTGCTCGCGGGGTCCGTCACGAGTCTGCCACAACTCTTCCTCGCATCCTCCCGCTCCTCGCTGCGAGACCTCCGAGGGCGGGGCGTATTCCTTTCGACGGTCGCCGAGGCCTTCCCCGACGAACCGAAAGGAGAACCGCCATGCACGCGAGCGCGCTCGCCGTTGGAGCAGAAACCGACTTCGAGGGGCTGCCGCCGCCTCAGGCCCGAGAACCCATCGAGGAGAGCGAGCCCCGGGCGGGAGAGACGGGCGAGGTCGAGGTCCCCGCCGCCGTCCCGACGTCGGGACGGGTCGCGAGCAAGGCGAGCGACGAGCCTGAGGGCCGGTCAAACCCGTTGCCCTCGAGCTGGGCGGGTGAGCTGGTCGGCCCCACCCCCACGACGTCCTGGCGGGGCGATGCGGCGCGGGCGGGCACGGGGATCGCCCTGGCGGCCATCTACGGCCTCGCCCTCGGCACGCGGTCGGGAGGCGTCCGCTTCCTCACCCACGCGGCCGGCGTCCCAGCCGCCCTCATGGCCGTCATCGGCGTGGGCGTTCCGGCCCTCTACATCACCCTCGCCCTCGTGGACGCCCCCGTCGAGCCGCGCGTGGTCGGACGTGCCGCCGCGCGTGCCCTCGCCGCCAGCGGTCTCGCCCTCGCCGGAATGGCCCCGGCCGCCGCCCTCTTCCTGGTGGGCAACCCCGATTCCGTCGCCTCCTTCTTCCTGGGTGCGGTCGGTCTGGCCATCGGCGGCCTCATCGGCCTGCGCCTCTTCCTCGGCGACGTCCGCGCCGCCATGGCGAGCGCCAGCGCCAAGTCTCCCTTCCGAGCCGGCGCACGCACCGCGGCTGGCTTCGCCTTCGTCGGCTTCACCATCTTCGCCGTGGCCCTGGCCATCCGCGTCTGGTGGGCCCTCCTCCCTGCCCTTCGAGGTGCCGCGTGAGCATCCCCCCGAACACCATGAACCCGAACGCTTCCGTTCTCAGCCGCCTCCTCCGTTCGCCGGGCGACATCGCCGCCTGCTGCCGGGAGGATCGGGAGGTCCGCGCCATCGTCCTCACCTCCCTCGCGGCCATCGTCGCCGGAGCCATGGTCTTCGGCGGGGTGATCGGGAGCTTCCGGGGCGGCGCGCAGATCGTCTTCGCCGGCCTCAAGCTCCCCATCGCCCTCCTTGCCACCCTGGCCGTCTGCGTCCCGGCCTTTCATGGCATCGCCGCCGGCCTTGGAAGGCCCTGGCCGATGCGATCCGTCATCGCCCTTTCGCTCGCCGCCGCCGGCCGATCGGCGCTCGTCCTCCTCGCGCTCTCTCCCGCCCTCTGGCTCTGCTTCGATCTCGGCCTCGGCTACCACGGCGCCGCGCTCGTCTCCGCGCTCGCCTACGGCGTCGCGGGCCTCGCCGCCCTCGGCGTGCTGGTTCGCGGCCTGGGCGCCGGCGCGGGTCGCGGTCTCACCGCCGCCGCCTTCGTCGCCATCTTCTTCGTGGTCGGAGGTCAGACCTCGTGGCTCCTCCGCCCCTACCTCGTCCGCCCTCGCTCCGAGGCCGTCCCGTTCCTCCGCGGCCGTGAGGGAGGCTTCACCGACTCGCTCTATCGATCGAGCCGCTCCGCTCGCGGCGTCTACGACTTCGACCGCCGGCTCCGAAGCTACGAGGAGGACTGAGATGCGCCTCCATGACTTCGCCGTCCTCTACCTTCTCGCGGGCCTGGGCGCGGCCGTCTTCATCTACCGGGACGCCGCTGCTACGGGAGCCTCGGGGGCCCGGCGTCTGCTCTCCGCGGCCCTCGCCGTCCCCCTCTGGCCTCTCTGGGCACCCATCGCGCTCTCGGGACGCGCGCCGGACCAGCGCGTAGATGCCCGCCCGAGCTCCATCGGGGGCGCGACCGAAGACGCGACGTTCCCGGTCCATCGCTCTCCTTCGTCGGCGGAGGCTCGCATCGAGGTCGCCCTTCGCGAGGGCGCCGCCGCCTGCGCGGGAACGCCCATGGAGCACCTGTTTCCTCGCGAGGCGGCCGCGCGCATCACCGCCGACGTTCGGAGCGCCGTCCGCCGACACGCCGAGCTCGAGGCACAGCTCCAAAGGCCAGAGCTCGACCTGGCCGCCGCCGAGGCCAGGGTCAGGGATCTCTCGGCTTCCAGCGCGGGGTCGAACACCCGCGCCCTGGCCACGGCGACGCGCCACCGGGACAACATCCGCCGCCTCATCGCCCTCCGTGATCGGGACGCGCAGGCCATCGAGGAGATCGTCGACCTCGCCCAGACCCTCCGAGGGCAGCTCCTCCTCGATCGTCACGCCCGATCCTTCATCGGGGCGGAGGGTGATATCGTCGCCGAGCTGTGCGCGCGCGTCGAAGGCCTGGGGGCAGTGATGACCCTCGACGAAAATGCTCTCTAGTCACGGAGAGGTTTCCCGATGGTCTAGTAGGGCCGGGCCCACAGCGGGCGAGAGGTTCGGGACCGTGAGCAAGCACATCTTGGTGGTCGATGATGAAGCGCGAATCCGCGAGGTCGTGGAGTACGCGCTCGCCAAGGAAGGGTTTCGGGTCAGCCTGGTCGCCGATGGGCCGTCCGCCATCAAGGTCGTCGAGGCGGGCGGCATCGACCTGGTGGTCCTCGACGTCATGCTCCCCGAGATGGACGGCCTGGAGGTCTGCCGCCGTCTCCGCGCCAAGGGGCGCGTCCCCATCCTCTTTCTGTCGTCGCGCGCCGAGGAGATCGACCGCATCCTCGGGCTCGAGCTGGGCGGCGACGACTACCTGACCAAGCCGTTCTCGCCGCGCGAGCTGGTCGCCAGGATCCGCGCCGTCTTCCGTCGCGTCGAGGTCCCCGCCGAGGCCTCCACCACACCGAGTAGCCCGTCCCCCTCTTCCCCTTCCATCCCCTCCCCTTCCCCCTCGAGCGGAGGGCGCGAGCAGAAGCTCCGTCACGGCGGCATCGAGCTCGACCCCGAGCGCCACGAAGTCCGCTTCGAAGGCCGCGTGGTCACCCTCACGCCCACCGAGTTCGGCGTCCTCGGCGCCCTCCTCGAGCGCCCGGGCGTCGTGCTGTCCCGCGGACAGCTCATGCAGCGCGCCTACCGCTACGACAACCTCATCACCGAGCGGACCATCGACACCCACGTCCGTCGCATCCGCGCCAAGTTCCGCGAGGCCGGTGGCGACCCGATCGCGACGGTCCACGGCATCGGCTACAAAGCGGCCGGCGCGTAGGCCGTGGCCGCGGTTTCCGGTTCCTCGCCCCTCGACCAGGCCGTCCACAGAGTCGTCCGCGCCGTCGGTCGCATCGGCGTACGCCTCTTGGTCGTGAACCTCCTGGTCCTGCTCGTACCGGTCGTCGGCCTCGAGTTCGCACGCATCCACGAGCGCCAGCTCCTCGACGGGCTCGAGCGCGACATGAAGAACCAGACGGCCCTGGTGCGCGCCCAGGTCGAGACCGACCTCGAACGCGGCATCGCCATCGGCGACCCCAGGCACGTCGAGGTGCTCACCGTCGCCGCCCGGTCCACACGAACGCGCGTCCGCCTCCTCGACGAGAAGGGCAACGTGGCCGCCGACTCTCACGAGAACGGCCCACCCGAAGGCCCCGAGCGTCCCGCCCCCCACATCTTCAGCCGCATGCGCTCCGAGTCCGGCGCTCGCAGCCTGATTCCCGCGAGCGACCCCATCACCTGGCCGGAGATCCCCAAGCGCTCCGAGGTCAAGGCAGCCCTGGCTGGCAACGTCGGCGTCTACACCCGGCTGCGCGAGCGCGACCCGGGCGTCTTCCTCTTCGTGGCCGAGCCGATCACCCGCCCCCTCGCGGCCCCCGACGGACCGCCGCCGCTCCAAGACCGAGACGCCGCCTCGAAAGACGAAGCCAAGGCGCCCGACGCCATCAAAGTCGTGGGCGTCGTCTACACCGTCCGCTCCACGCAGCCGGTCATGGTCGAGCTCTATCGGATTCGCGCCGGCCTGGTTCGCGTCCTCGTCGTGGCCATCTGCTTCGCCGCCATGCTCACGATCATCTTGGCGGTCAGCATCTCGCGCCCCCTGGGCCGGCTGTCCCGAGCCGCCAAGCGCGTGGCCCGCGGCGAACGGGACGTGCAAATCCCCGTCGGAGGCGGCGGAGAGATCGCCGAGCTGGGAGAATCGTTCGCGGCCATGACGGCCCGCCTCGACGCCCGCCTCCGCTACATCGAGGGCTTTGCCGCCGACGTCGCCCACGAGTTCAAGTCGCCCCTCACCTCCATCCGCGGCGCCGCCGAGCTCCTGGAAGAAGGAGCCGCCGACGATCCCGACGCGCGCCGGCGCTTCCTCCGTAACATCGAGCTCGACGTCGCCCGCCTCGACCGGCTCGTCTCACGTCTCCTCGAGCTGTCCCGAGTCGAAGCCTCCAATGAGGCCATGGGGCTCGTCGACCTCCGCGCCTTGCTCGAGCGCCTCACAGACCGTGCCAGCACCCCCGACCAGCCGGTCGTCCTTCGCTACGAGGCCGCCTCGGTCTTCCTCCGCGGCCGCGAGACGGACCTCGAGCGCGCCCTCATCAACCTGCTCGACAACGCCGTCCGCTTCTCCCCCGCCGGCGTGGCCGTCGAGGTGGTCGTCACCGAAAACGCCTCCAAGGTCGAGGGCTTGCTCCAGATCGCGGTCACCGACCACGGCGCCGGCATCACGCCGGCCAACCTCCCGAAGATCTTCGACCGCTTCTTCACCACCGACGCCGATCGAGACGGCACCGGCCTCGGCCTCGCCATCGTTCAAGCGGTCGTGACGGCTCACGGAGGCACCGTCGGCGCTTCCAGCACCCCGGGGGAGGGCGCCACCTTCACCGTGGTCTTGCCCTCGAGACGCTGAACACAGGATCCACAACCAGACGGCTGGGTGCCCAACCTAGCCCTCTAGGTCTGCAACCTCGCCGTCTTGGTTCACACACCTCGCGAACTGATTCGGGAATGTAGAAGTCTAGATCTCGAGACCTAGACCTCTGCATCCGCAACCTAGACCTGGGGGTGGTCGGATCCAGTGCGCCAGGTTGCAGACCTAGCCTTCTGCATCCGCAACCTAGAGCTCTAAGTGTGTGGATCGATTGCTCTTGGTTCGAGAACGCAGCCCTCTCGATGCGCGATGCAGACCTCTCGGTCTGGGACCTCGAGGTCGAGGTTGCTGGAGGTCCTCGGTTCAGTTGCTCATTTCGCGAGGGCGCTGTCGATCCGAGCGGTCGCCGTTCGACCTTCGTTAAGAAGCGCAAAGCGACCCCTCGAGATCGGCGCCGATACGGTGCGCGGAGAAGTCGAAATGGCTACGATTGGGCTCCCCATGCACAACGACCCTACTCTGATCGCTCCCAATGGCGGCATCGCCCCCGTGACGCGGTCCAGGTCGATGGCGACGGACCTCACGCACATGGCTCCCGCGGTCACCGCGACCGGCGGACCGGTTTCGATGAGCCCGAACAGCTTCGTGCCCCCCACCTCGGCGGCGCGCACGACCGTTCTCCCCAAGGTCGACGGAGACGCCGCGGGCGTCGTCCAGCTCTCCCTCGAGCCCCGCAGCCGTTACGAGCCGACGAAGCTCCTCGGCGCAGGCGGAATGGGCGAGGTCGTCCTCGTTCGCGACCTCGACATCGAGCGCCGCGTCGCCCTGAAACGCCTCCTCCCCGAGATGACCGACCCGGCCCTCCTCGCGCGCTTCGTCGACGAGATCCGCACCGTCGGCCGGCTCGAGCACCCGAACATCGTCCCCATCCACGACGTCGGCATCGACGAGCTCGGACGGTACTTCTTCGTCATGAAGTACGTGGAGGGCGAGACGCTCGAGTCGATCATCGAGAAGCTCCAGGCCGGCGACCCCGCCTACCTCGCGAAGTACTCCATCGAGTCGCGCATCGAGCTCTTCCTCGGCATCCTGCACGCCCTCGAGTACGCCCATTCCCAGGGCGTCGTTCACCGCGACCTCAAGCCGGCCAACGTGATGGTCGGACACTTCGGCGAGGTCGTTCTCATGGACTGGGGCATCGCCCGTCCCATCGGCAAGGCACGCGACCTCGCCTCCGACGACAACGCCGTCTCGGGTCAAGCACGCGAAGCGGACAAGGAGGGCACCGAGCGTGCCCGCATGTACGCGACCCGCGTCGGCTCGCTCATCGGCACCCCGGCCTACATGTCCCCGGAGCAGGCCAAGGGAAAGAACGACGATCTCGACGCCCGCAGCGACCTCTACAGCGCCATGGTGCTCTTCCACGAGCTCATCGGCCTCCGTCACTACCTGGCCGACGCGCAGAGCGTGGAGAAGCTCCTGGTCAGCGTCGTCACCGAGGACTTCGGATTCTTCAAGCTCCTCGGGATGAAGTACCCCAGCCACACCAACATGCCCGGCGAGCTGGTCCACCTCATCGTCAAGGGCCTTCAGAAAGACCCGGCCCAGCGCTTCCAGTCCGCCGGAGAGCTCATCGGCGAGCTCCACAACATTCTCCAGGGCAAGGTGAAGATCCAGTGCCACATCACCTTCACCAAGCGCTCCATCCGCGAAGCCGGCCGCCTGGTCGATCGCAGGCCGTTCGTAGCCTTCTTCGCGATGCTGACCGCGTTCGCGGGGTTGCTCTTCGCAGCCGTGATGCTCGTCCGCATCATCGCGAAGGTCTAGCAGCGCTCCGCTCGTAGAGATCAGACAGACCTACGACGGGCCAGTGGGCGCGTCCGCGCCCCGACCTACTTCTTTTGATCCAAGACTGGAGGCGGGGGCTTCCTGGGCATGGCGGTTTCGTCGGGGCTCGCCGTGGGGTGCCTCATTCCTCGAAGGGTGAGGATCTTGTCCACCAGCGCGGTCGCCTCTTCCGCCGGTAGCTCGATGCGGACGTGAACCGCCGGGCCCTTGGCCTGGATGTCGAGCTTCTCGAAGACGCTGCCCAACCCGACCATCTTGGTGGTGAGGTCCTGGGCGCGGGCGTCTCGCGCGGCCTTCAAGGTGTTGGCAAGGTCGACGCAGGTGCCCGCGTTCTCGCACGAGAGGACGCCGTGAACCGAGACGGTCGGGCCGACCTTGATGCCTGCACCGCCGGCGACGATGGAGCCTAGGGGAGAGCCGGACTGGCCTCCCGCCGCGAGCTCCTGGCTCAACGTCTTTCGTTGCTCGGGCGAAAGGACGACGGTGATGCGGGCGGTGGAGTCGCCGACCTCGTTGCCCAGGAAGCCGTGGGCGACGCTGGTCTGGACGGTGGCTGCTCGGCCTTCGGCGGCGTCGACCATGCTTCGGAGGTAGTCGCCTCCACCGAGGAGCAACGGGCCGCCTTTGCGGACGGCGATCTCGCCGCTGCCGGCGGTCTGGTTCGCGTCGTGGACCGATCGGAAGCCGCCCAACGGCGCGACGATGGGCTTGCCGCCCCGGGCCTCGATGAGGCGGGAGGCGCAGCCGAGGATGGCCTCGTCGTCGATGGCGCCCGTGGCGACGAGGCCGAACTCGCCGGTGTCCCCGCCGGCCGGGATGGCGATGGCGACCTCGGCGAGACCATCGAGCGGGTCGAAGCCGCAGACGTCGCGGACCTTCCCGAGACCGGCGATCTCACGGCCTTGCTTGAAGAGCGGGGCGCCGAGGGGAGAGGCGCGGAGGGCGGCCACGTCCGCCGTGCCGACGAGCAAGGCGCCCGCCGGGACGGCGTCGAGCGGGCCCGCCGGATGGGCCTTCCGGTTTCGCTCGGTGATGGCGACGAAGGCGACGCAGATCGCGACCGACCCGAGGCCGATCGCGATCGCGGTTCTGTTGTGGGATTGCACGTGGACGCCGGCTGAGATGGGGGGTTTGGGGGGGTCTCGGCCCCCCCATCGCGACTAGACGGACGCTTCGTCCTCGTCGCCGCCGCCGTGGCACTCCATGAACGGCTTGCCGCTTCCGCACGGGCACTCCTGAGTGGCCTGCACGATCGGCTCGGGGGCCGGCATGGGCGGTTGCGAGGTGACCGCGGCGACGTCCTCTTCGTGGGTGGCGACCGCTTGGCGGAGGAGATCCGTGTGGCGACGGAGCTCGGCCTCGTCGAGGGCCTCTTCCTCGTCGGCGCTCTTGACCTGGATGGCGAAGAGCTTGGTCACGACGTTCGAAGAGACGCGCGCGACCATGTTGACGAAGAGGTTGTAGCCCTCCTTCTTGTACTCCTGCTTCGGGTCCTTCTGGCCGTAGCCGCGGAGGCCGATGCCGTCACGGAGGTGATCCATGTCGGTGAGGTGGTCGACCCACGAGCGGTCCAGCTCCTCCAGGTAGATGCGACGGAAGGAGTGGAGGACCAGCTCGATGCCGACCTCCTCCTCGCGCTTGTGGAAGATCTCCTCGGCGCGGCGGAAGAGCTCCTGGGCCAGGGGCTCCTGGTCGTGGAAGCTGGTGACCTCGTCGGGGAGGTCGGCGCCGAAGTGCTCCTTGAAGCCCTGGAAGATGCCGCCCCAGTCCCAGTCCTCGGGGGGCTTACGGGCCGGGCAGGATTCTTCGACCATCGCGCCGAGGATGCGGTCGATGAGGTCGAGCAAGCGTTCGCGCTGCTCGCTCAGGGCGCGGGGGACGAGGTCGACGACCTCGTCGTAGATCTCGACGACGTCTTCCTCACGGTCGTCGAAATCGATCTTGATGCCCCACTTGCCGTAGATCTCCTTCTGGAGAGTGTCGGTCTCGACGAACTTGTTGCCCTTCGACTCCTGGAACTCCTTGCGAGTGAGGGCGCGCTCGTTGCCCTCCTTGTCGCGGGGCATGATCGGGTCGTGAAGGAACATGCCGAGGAGCTCGCCGACGGCCGGGGCGACCTCCTTGACGATGGCGTCCATGGGCTTGATCTTGCGGTGCTCGCCGGTGGGCTTGCCCTCTTCGTCGAGGACCTCCGGCTCGTAGCGTCCGACCATCATCGCCTGGCGCATGTCGTAGATGGTCTTGCGCTGGGCGCTCATGACGTCGTCGTACTCGAGCAGGTTCTTGCGAATGTCGAAGTTGCGCTCCTCGACCTTCTTCTGCGCGTTTTCGACGCTCTTGCTGACCCAGGGGTGCTCGATGGGCTCGTCGTCGGGCATGCCCATGCGCTCCATCAGGTTCTTCACCTTGTCGCCGGCGAAGATGCGCATCAGGTCGTCTTCCAGGGACAAGTAGAACTTGCTCTGGCCAGGGTCGCCCTGACGGCCGGCGCGGCCGCGGAGCTGGTTGTCGATGCGGCGCGACTCGTGGCGCTCGGTGCCCAGGATGTAGAGGCCGCCCAGCTCGCGGACCTCGTTGCCCTCGGCGGTGCAGGAGACCTTCAGCTCATCGACGAGCTTGTCGAACTCTTCCGGCTCGGCCTCGGGGATGCGGTTCGCCTCCTTGAACTTGAGCTTGGCGAGCATCTCCGCGTTGCCGCCGAGGATGATGTCGGTGCCGCGCCCGGCCATGTTGGTCGAGACGGTGATGGCTCCCTTGCGACCGGCCTGGGCGACGACGAAGGCCTCGTTCTCATGGTGCTTGGCGTTGAGAACGTGGTGGGGGATCTTCTTCTTGGCGAGCATCTTGGCGATGGCCGTGCTCTTTTCCACGCTCGTGGTGCCGACGAGGATGGGCTGCCCGAGCTCGTTGTGCTCGAGGATCTCGTTGATGACCGCGGTGAACTTCTCGCGCTCGGTCTTGTAGACGAGGTCCTCGTAGTCCTTGCGGAGGATGGGCTTGTTGGTCGGGATGACGACCGTGTCGAGCTTGTAGGTGGCGTGGAACTCGGCCGCTTCCGTGTCGGCGGTGCCGGTCATGCCCGAGAGCTTCTTGTAGAGCCGGAAGAGGTTCTGGAAGGTGATGGTGGCGAGGGTCCGGCTCTCCTCCTGGATCGGGACGTTCTCCTTGGCCTCGACGGCCTGATGGAGGCCGTCCGACCAGCGACGTCCGGCGAGCACGCGGCCCGTGAACTCGTCGATGATGAGGACCTTGCGCTCGCGGACCATGTAGTTGACGTCACGCTTGTAGAGCGTGTGGGCGCGCAGGCACTGGTTGAGGATGTGCAGCGTCTCGAGGTTGACGGGGTCGTAGAGGTTCGAGCCCTTGAGCGCGCCGAGCCCGAGGAGGAGGCGCTCGGCGGCCTCCGTCCCTTCGTCGGTGAGGGTGACGCTGTGGCCCTTCTCGTCGACCGCGTAGTGCTCCTCGTTTCGGAGACGCGGGATGATCTCGTTGATCTGGCGGTACTTGTCGCTCGAGCGCTCGCCCTGGCCGCTGATGATGAGGGGCGTGCGGGCCTCGTCGATGAGGATCGAGTCGACCTCGTCGACGATGGCGTAGTTGAGCGGGCGCTGGTTGTAGTCCAGCGCCGAGTACTTCATGTTGTCGCGCAGGTAATCGAAGCCGAACTCGTTGTTCTGGCCGTAGGTGATGTCGCACTTGTAGGCGTGCTTCTTGTCCTCGTCCTGCTGCTGGTTGACGACGATGCCCGTCTCCATGCCGAGGAAGCCGTAGAGCTTGCCCATCCATTCGGCGTCGCGGGTGGCGAGGTAGTCGTTGACCGTGACGACGTGCACGCCCTTGCCGCTCAGAGCGTTCAGGTAGCAGGGGAGCGTGGCGACCAGGGTCTTGCCTTCGCCGGTGCGCATCTCGGCGATGCAGCCCTCGTGGAGGACCATGCCTCCGATGAGTTGGACGTCGTAGTGGCGCATACGGAGGACGCGCCGGCCGGCCTCGCGGCAGACCGCGAAGGCAGGGACGAGGATGTCGTCGAGGGTGGCCCCGTTGTCGAGCTTCTCTTTGAACTCGGCGGTCTTGGCCTGGAGCTGAGGATCCGTGAGCTTCTTCAGCGAATCTTCGAGCCTATTGATGGCCTCGATCTTCGGCTTCATGCGACGGACCGCCCGCTCGTGGGAGGTGCCGAAGATCTTCTTCATCGCCCAAGTGATCATGCTTCTTCTCGAGTGCGCGGGGACAAGGGGGGCCGCGAAGTCCCGGGAACGTAATCGCGCTCGGGAAACAGTGCAATTGGCGCGCTATTCCCCAGGGGGTCCCAGGGACCCCGTGATCCCCGGCCCTGGCGGGGCGAACACCGGGCCGGGGAGTCGCACTTTGCAACTGCTCGGCGCTACTTGAGACGGTCCTGGGCCTGCTTGGCGAGGTTCAGATGCTCGCGGAGGGTGGGGAGGGCCTCGACGGCCAGCTCCTTGATCTCAGGGTCCTTGCCGTCCTTCACCTCCTTTTCGAAGGCCTTGATGTCACCCTCGTGGTCCTTGACCATGTCGGTCACGTACTCGCGGTCGAAGCGGACGCCCGGGATCTTGGTCAGGTCGGTGAGGTGGTCGCGGTGCTTCTGGTCGAGGTCGGTGGGGAGGGTGATGCCCTTCTGCTGGGCGACCTGACGGACCTTCTCGTTCATCTTGGTGTGGTCGTCGAGCAGGCGCTGGGCGAGCTTCTTGACGTCGTCGGTCATGGCCTGACGGAGGGCGACCTGGGCCGTCTGGATCTCGACGAGGCTGCCCATGGCGGCGTCCTCGATGAAGTCGCGGTCTTGCTTGGGGATGGCGTTGGCGGTGGGGCCGGCGGTCGGCTCGGCGTTCTGGGCGACGGCCAAGGCCGGCAGGGCGGCGAAGGCGAGCGTGGTGGCGAGGAGGATGGATCGAATCATCGTGGCTCCTTTCGCGCCTCCCCGAGGAGGCGCGGTCGCGTCCGGCAGGCGCCAGGCGCGGCGGGATCCTTCGGTCCGGGCGAAGGGATCGGGAGCGCTTGACTTTGCGATCTCGGGGCTGGTGACTCGGGGGGTGCGAAGGCCCCTTTCGGCCGGCAGGCGAATGCGCAAAGAACGAGGGCCGTGGGAGAACAGCTCGGCAGGCTCCTCGACCCCCAAGCGCTCGACGCCGACGCGGGGCCGCGCGCTCGCTTCCGGATCGACGTGCCGGCCGAGTGGCTGGACGAGGGCGCCGAGATCGAGGCGGAGGCGCCGGCGAGGCTGACCTGCGCCCGGTGTGACGGGGGAGGATGCGACGGATGCGGGAGGAGCGGGGTGCTCCGGGCGCCGAAGGAGGCCAGCGAGCGCCGGGTGACGGCGAAGCTCCCCAAGGAAGCCCCGGAGGCCCTGTCGCTCCGGATCGTCCAGCCGTTTGGGGGAGCCTCGGCGATCACCCAGCTCATGCTGGAGATTCGCGCCGGCGAGACGGCATCGGCGGGGGTGAGCCGGATCGATCCGCCGGAGCCCGAGGAAGAGGAGCCGGCGCCGCTCGCGAAGGTCGAGCGAGCGGAGCTGGAGGCCCCGCTCGGGATTCAGAGCGCCATGCCGGTCGTGGTGACCACGGTCCTCTGCGTGGCCGCGGCGGCGCTCGCCCTGCTTCTGGGCCGCTGATTCTCAGGCCTGCGAGAGGATGCGGCGGAGCTCGACCATGTCCTC
>FTCO01000594.1_pt1 | contig 13874 bp, 10 predicted proteins | sample 1639701 | NCBI WGS metagenome assembly FTCO01 (sample SAMEA3914869, study PRJEB12502) | metagenome | biome: forest; material: soil | place: USA | collected 2012-03-12 | depth 0.1 m | reverse complement strand
GCCGAGCCGAGCTGGAACCGCGGGGCCGCTTCGGTCTTCACGTGGAGCTCGAGCATCGCGTCCTGCTGGCCGCGGGTGAAGGTGCCCACCACCGCTCGTAGCATCGGGCGCCGGCTGCCTCCGGGCAGGAACGAGAGGTACTCGTCGTACTCGAGGGGGCCGAGCACGATGTTGAACCGGCCCGTCCCATCGTACACGTAGCGTCCGATGGTCAGGCTCTCGCCGAGCTGGTGGTTCATCACCCCGAGCTTGTTGCGGTTGGGCTTCTCGATCAGCGTCCAGTGACCGACGAACTGCTCGATGTTGACGCCCATCTTGCCGAACAGGTCCTTGAGCACGACCTGTAGGCCGCGGGCCGAGCGGGACTTGGAGGCGAGCAAGGGCGCGTAGCGGAGGTAGAGGAAGCGATCGAGCGCCGTCTCGCTGTCCTTCATGCCGTCGACGCCGACGGCGCAGAACATCCGCCTCGTGAAGGGGTCGGTTCCCTTCGAGCGGTACATCACCGCGAAGCGATATTTGGTCCACGCGCGATACATCAACGACAACAGGCGGTGATGGAAGACGTCGAGGAACTCGCGGACGGGTTGCGGGCCACCCTGGTAGTCGTTGAGCGCGATCTTCTCGGGGTAGTGCGTGGGCAACGGCGACACGGAGCCGTAGAGGCCCATGAACGAGTTGGTCACGCGCACCCGATCGGTGCCGTCGGGGTACTTGGTGTTGGCCAGCTCGGCGACGTCGCCCGCCGCGAAGATGAGCGAGGTGTCGGCGCGCAGGCGCACGCGCTCGTCGGCGACCGGCCCGAGCTGGCCGATGGGCGGCGCCTTGGGGAAGGTGCGCTCGAGCAAGTACACGAGCCGGAAGAACGAGAAGCGTCGCGCGTCCCGTTCCAACGCCGTGAGAGCGTCCTTCAGATCAGGAAGAGATTGCCGCTCTTCGGCTCCCATTTGTACACCACGCGTGTGTTCGTTCCGGTGACCGTGAGCTGCGTGAACGAGTTGAGGGAGACGTAGGACGAGAACATCTCGTTGAGGATGCTGGCGAAGAGATACATCTCTCCCTCGCCGCTGAAGCCCCCCTCGTCGAGCTCGATGTCACACGCCACGCCGCGCACCGGTGCGCCGCGATAGAGCCTGTCGGTGGGCCGAACGCGCACGCTCTTTATGGCGTTCAACCGGAGCTGGTTGGCGCGCGCCGCTTGGCGGTCGATGATCGCCTGGAAGTTGTAGATGTCGACGATGGCCTTGAGCACCTCGAGCTCGGTGATCGAGCGATAGCTCATGGCCATGTGGGCGAGCACGCGCCACTGAAGCTCGCGGCCCAACGGCGGGGGCAGGGGAGCCGTGACGCCGGTGAGGTTCGTGAAGGTCGCCACGGCGGGCGAGGTGGCCGTCGGTACGCGGAGGTCGCCGACCTTGAGCGAGCCGGCCAGACGCCGGTTGGTGCAGCTGGCCTCGACGCTGATCACGTCGAACTCGGGGAGCGTGCCCACGTCCTGCGGCGAGCCGAACGACATGTAGATGTCGACGCCGTCGCCGATGGCCGCCGGCTTCAGGTGCATCTGGTAGAAGACGGCGCGCGCCGTGGCGTCGGGGTCCAGCTCGTGCTGGAAGGCGAAGAACGACGGGATGTCGACGCGCTGGCTGGTTCGCCGCGCGATCGCCACCACGTTGTCGATCGAATAGATCTCGTAGGCGTTGGGTTGCGAGCCCGACGGCCTCGCGAGGTACTCGTGCTTGCCGGGGTCGGGCTTGATGGGGTCCGTCGCGTGCTCGAACAGGTTCACCACCGGCGCGCAGAAGAGCCGGAAGTTCTCCTTGCTCACGCGCACGCCGTTGGGCAGCGCGTCGCGGAACTGGATGACGATGGCGAAGCGGTCCGTGACCCGGTCCGAGGGCAGCGCCTCGAGCCCCGTCACGTCGAAGAACGAGAACTTCTGCGGGAGGGTGAAGTACTCCTGCAGGAGGCGGAAGCCGGGGTAGACCGTCTTGGGGTAGGGGATGAGCCCCTCGTCCTCCGAGAAGCCCGCCAGCTTGATGATCTTCGACGAGAGCGAGGCGACGGTCGTGTCGCGCCCGGCCGCATCGACGGCGCAGAGCGCGACCCCATCGACGTGGGCGCCGACCCAGAGCCGGAGGTCGTCCTGGAGCCTTCGCTCGCCGTGGATGTAGAAGCGGAGCGAGCTGAGGTTGATGGCCGACAGGGCCGCGCCGCCCGTGACCTTCAGCTCGATGCGGAGGGTCTGGGTGAGCTGCGCGCCGGTGTCGATGCGCACGTCCTCGACCACGAGGGGGACGAGCTCGACGTCTTGCGTGGTGCGGAAGCGGCACGAGACGCCGTCGACCGGCACCGAGCCCACCTCGGCGTTCTTGGCGACGGTGAGCTTCTCGCGAACCACGTTGGGCAGCGGGGTGAACTCGATGATGCTCGTCGCGGGGACCTGCCGCAGGTAGTGCGGGAAGAGCAGCGAGGCGACCGAGTGGATGACCTCGGGCAGCTCGTCGTCGAGCTTCTGGCGGATCTTGCCCGTGAGGAAGGCCACGCCCTCGAGGAGACGCTCGACGTCCGGATCGCCCTTCTCGGCGAGCATCGGCGCGATGGCCGGATAGGCCGCGGCGAATTCGCGGCCCAGCTCCCGGAGGTACGTGAGCTCATCCTGGTAGTACTTGTTGAACATGCCCTTCGCGACCGACAGTCCACCGTCCCCCGCCCACCGTGTCAACCACTAGTAGAGGCCTCTAGCCTCAGCCCACCTTGACGTTGCCGGTCCCGTCGACCGAGGTCGAGAAGCGCAGCGATTGGCGCCGCCCGTCGGGCAAGTGGAGCTGCGCCGTGATCTCGAACTGGAGCACCATCTCTTGCGCCACCTCGTTTTTGAGGTGGCGGACTTGCACGTTCTTGAGCCGGGGTTCGTACTGCTGGATGCTGTTCTTGATGGCCCGCTGCATGATGCCCACCGCGTCGGGGAAGTCGTAGAGGACCTCCGACACCTCGATGAGCCCGTAGTCGGGGCAGGTGAGCGAGCTACCCTGGCGGGTGTTGAGCATCTGGGCGAGGTGGCCCGTCACCGCGCTCTCGAGGTCCGAGTCGCGCCACGTATAGCGTTCGGTCGAGTGCGGGTCCGCCGCGTGCTCGAGGCGCGTGAGGAGGGATGCCGCCATCCCCTCAGTCTACCCGCAATCGCCCCCGAAGGCTGACCGATTCGGCGCTGCTCCCTCCCCCGAACCACAAACCGATTTGGGGCCGGGGCCCCGAATCGACGGAGCGGCAGCGTGACTAGCGCGGCGTTTCCCAGTCGTCGTCGGCCGTGATGCCGCCGTCGGTCCACGTCCACTCGATCTTCTGGTACGTGAACCCGACCTCTTCGTACTCGTTCAGCTTCTGCAGCTTGGCGTTGCGCGTGTTCGCCATCTTGAAGTGGATGCCGCAGATGTTCGCGTTGGTGAGGCGCACGGTGTAGTGCTGCTTCTCTTGCCCGGTCGCGGACGGCGTCCAGAATTCCAGGCGAACCTCGCGCAGGTTCTCGTTCTGGGTGAGGACGCTGTAGAGGAGGGGGGTCGAGCGGTCGAGCTCCTTCAAGAGCACGAACGGCTTGTGGATGCGCTTGCCGGTGGGCAGGCCGCTCGAAGGGTTTCGCGGTGCCACGATCTCGTGGTGCACGGCGATGACCATGATCTTCCCCTCGCGACCCTTCTGGGTCACGGAGCCCAGGATGGGACCCTGGCGCTGGCCGACGAGGGACAGGTAGGCGTTCAACGCCATGGGGCGATTCCTTTCGCCACTCTGGTTCGCCTGCACCTCATGCGGTTTTGCGAGGTTACCACGACGGGGTCCCTCCGGGGGGATTGGTTTCCAACAATCCGCTGGGTGACTGGCGTTCTATCGAGGCGGCCAACGTAGGCCCTCCCGAACACCCGTCAAGTAGTCTGCGGGGGGTAGAGGCCCAGAAGTTCGCGCCCCCGCGGCGGCACGTGATACGAAAGAGCCGTGAGTCTCTCCCCTCGCCTCACCGCCCTCGCGGGCACTGCATTGGGCTTTCTCCTCATGGGTTGCAATGCCACCGAGCAGCCCCACGTCGAGGTCCCGACGCGCCAGCAGATCCCCATCCCGGTCTGCACCACCGCGCTCCCCCCGGTCGCCCGCAAGGCCGGCGGCAAGGCCGTCATTCGCAACCTCGACCCCGAGCAGTGGGTCAACGTCATGATCCCCGCCTTCAACCCGCAGTCGGGCCACGGCCCGACCGACGTCGATTGCACGGGCCATTACGTGTACGCGAACGAGTCGCTGCGAGGGGGCATCTCGACCAAGGGGTGGCCACGCCCCTTCGATCCCGAGGAGCTCGACGTCCGCGCCGGGCCGGAGGGCATGCGCGTGCTCTGGCTCCATGTCCTCAAGTACGAGAACGGCGACGTCGGCGGCCCGGTCGCCCTCGTGAGGGCCATCGACGACCGCGCCGAGGTCTACGGCATCGGCAGCTTCCGCGGCCCGCCCAAGTCCAAGGTCTCGCCGGCCCGCGTCGGCAACGAGAACATCGCCGTCGCCGAGTCGACCGTCTGCCCCGACCTCGATGACTGCCGCAAGCGCGCCGACTTCTACCTGGCCCGCCGCGGCCGCCTCATCAACCAGGCCACGGTCGACCTCGAGCGCACCGCCGTCGTCCCCTCGCTCACCGAGCGCGGCCTGTACGCCAAGTACCTCCTGCGCACCGACGTGACCTATCGCGAGGGAGGCATCCAGCTCCTCGAGCAGGTCCAGGTCCGCATCATCCACTACGAGGCGGGCGAGCGTGACAGCGACCGCGCCCTCCGCAAGGTCGAGTTCTCACGCTTCCTGAAGGTCGAGCGCGACGCCCTCTTCTCGTCGAACGACCCGCTCTGGGAGCGCGTCGTCGGCCAGGATTGAAGGTCTGAGAGGCGCGCTCGCCCTCCTGGTTCTGGCTCTGGCAGGGGCCGGATGCGAGTCGCGCCTGAAAGGGCCCGCGGTCGCCGCGAGCGCGCGCTCGGTCGAGCTGATTCGCCGCGAGGGAAATCACCTCGTCGGCGAGGTCAGCCCCTACCTCGAGCAGCACGCCCACAACCCCGTCGACTGGTGGCCCTGGAGCCCTGCCGCCCTCGAGCGCGCGCGGAGCGAGAAGAAGCTCGTCTTCCTCTCCATCGGCTATTCGACGTGCCACTGGTGCCACGTCATGGAGCGGGAGAGCTTCGAGGACGACGCCACGGCCCGCTTCCTCAACGAGCATTTCATCTCCATCAAGGTCGACCGGGAGCAGCGACCCGACCTCGACGCGCTCATGGTCGAGGAGGTCTCGCGGCTCGGCCAGTCCCCCGGCTGGCCCCTCACGCTCATCCTCACGCCCGACCTCGAGCCCATCTTCGGAGGCACCTACCTCCCCAAGGTCTCGAGCAAAGGCAGGCCCGGCCTCGTCGACGTTCTCCGCGAGGTCGACGAGCGCTGGCGAGAGGACCCGGCCATCACCCAGAGCGCCAAGGACCTCGTCGCCAAGATGAAGGCCGACGCCCTCGCCAAGTCGCCCGGCGGCGACGTCGACGAGCCCCTGCTCAAAACCTCCATGGCCCTCCTCGAGCGCGCGCGCGATCGCGACGAGGGAGGCTTCGGCACGCGGCAGAAGTTCCCCAACTCGCCCTTGCTCCTCGCCGAGCTGCGCTGGGCCGAGCGTACGGGCGACGTGGTGGTTCTCTCGCACGTCGTTTCGACCCTCGAGCACCTCGGTCGTGGCGGCATCCGCGATCACCTCGCCGGCAGCTTCCACCGCTACGCCGTCGATCGCCGCTGGCACATCCCCCACTTCGAGAAGACCCTCTACGACAACGCGCAGCTCGCCTCGATCTACCTCGAGGCGAGCCGATTGGTGGCCGGCGAGCAGCGGGCCTCGTTTCTTCGCCTCGGCCGCGCCATCCTCGACGACCTCGCCGCCAACTGGCAGCGCCCCGACGGCGGCATGATCGTCGGCTTCGACGCCGACGATCCCCAAGGCGAGGGCGCCTACTACACCTTCACGAGGCCCGAGCTCGACCAGCTCCTCGGCCCGAGCGACGCGCGGATCTTCGCTACCCTCTTCGGCGTGACTGCGGCGGGCGAGCGCTCCCTCGAAGGCCGCAGCGTCCTCCATCGCCGCGAAGACGCCGCCGTCGCCAAAGAGCTCTCCCTGGACCTCAAAGAGCTCGACGCCGTCGAGGCGCGCTCCCTCCCCAAGCTCCTCGCCGCTCGCGCCTCTCGCCCCCCGCCGCGCGTCGACGACAAGGAGCTGGCCGGTTGGAACGGGCTCGCCCTCATGGCCTTCGCCGACGCCGCGCGGTCGCTCGATGAGCCTCGCTACCTCGCCGTCGCCCAGCGCATCGCGAAGTTCCTCGTCGCTCATTGCTGGGACGCCGGATCCAGATCGATGCGCCGCGGTCTTCGCGCGGGCTCGTCGCTCGGCGATGGCTTCCTCGAGGACCACGCGCTCCCCGCGCTCGGCCTCCTTCGCCTCCACGCGGCCGATGGGGATCCCGCCTGGCTCCTCCGCGCCCACGAGCTCGACGCCTCCATCACGGCGCGCTTCCACGACGCTGCACGCGACGCCTTCTTCCACGCCCCTGCCTCACGCGGCCCTGGCGATCTCCCCATGCGCCTCCGCGACGGGGACGACGGCGTGCTCCCCTCGGGCGCCTCGGCGGCCTCGCTCCTCTTCCTCGAGCTGGGTGAGCTCGCGGGTGATCAAGCTCGCTACGACGTCGGCGCGCGCGCCCTCCGCGCCGTCGGCCCGCGCCTTCGCGAGGACCCGTTCGCCTCCGGCTTCGCGCTGGTCGCCGCCGATCACATGACGCGCAAGGTTCTGGAGGTCGTCATCGCCGGCGACCCCTCGGATCCGACGACGCTCGCCCTCGCCCGCGAGCTGTCCCTCGCCACCGACGCGCGCATTCTCCCCATCCGCGTCCCCGCGGCCGGCGCTTCCCCCGCGCTCCTCGCGGCCTTCCCCAGCCTCGCCGCCAAAACGGCGCGAGGCGGCCGGGCGGCCGCCTACGTGTGCACCTTCGGAGCCTGCGACGCGCCGACCTCCGAGGCCGGCGCGCTTCGGCAGCAGCTCACCAACAAATGATGTTGTTGCCGTAGCCGCAGTTGGGGCGCTGCAGGAACGAGTAGGCGAGGCCCATCAGCGCGCCGCTCGCGAAGCCCGTCAGCGTGCCGGCCACGATCTGGCCCGGGGTCTCATAGGCGAACGAGTCGCCCGGGTGAACGCCGCGGCCCACCGAGGTGAACACGCTGAGCACGAGGGGCACGGCCACGTTGCCGATGAACCCACCCGGGTGGAACTTGCCCTGCGAGTAGCGGAAGGTGTCGACCAGGAAGATGGTCGTCCCGGCGCCCGTCGAGCCCCACGACGCGAACGAGTGGGTCGAAGGCCCGCCGAACGACTCGCAGCCCGAGCCCGGGTAGTTGTAGCTCGTGTAGTCGATGGTGCAGCCCGGCCGCGGGCCCTTGATGGCGTTCTTGATGGGCTCGTTCACCATCATCGAGAAGGCCGTCATCGTCAGCGCCGGGGCCAGCATCGAGAAGTGCCAGCGGCCCTTCCAGCCCACCGTGGCCTCGGGGTCGTTGTAGTAGACGCGCGGCATCAAGGTGACGATGCCGACCCCCGCCAGCATGGTCACGGACGACACCGTGCCCCACGTCCCGTCCCTTTGAACGAACGGGGTGACCGGCGGCACTCCCTGCGCCGCCGCTTCACGCGGGACCAGGAGCACGGCCGCCGACGAAGCCAACAACCCTGCTGCTACAAGCGTGTCCCTGATTCGCATTCCCTGGGGCCTTCTCACGTCGCTCACCGCTTGGCTTTGCTCGGAATGGTGAGGCGGATGTTCTTGTCGGCGTCGCCGGTGGACTTGTAATCCTCCCCGGCCGTCGCAGCGTAGGCCTTCGAGAATTGCGGGCCAAAAATAATCAAAAACGTCTGCTTGTCTTCGCCGGAGTAGTCGCCGTGCCGGTCCTCGTAGAACTTCCACAAGGCCTCGTACTTGTTCGAGAATAGCCCAGCCTTCTTCCCCTTCTTGTCGAAATCCTCCTCGATGGAGCGGGGTGACAGCTGGACCAGGAGGGTCTTCACGCCCTCCATGACGCCGTTGAGCATCGCGACCTGGTGGCTCATCACGTCGACGAAGAGGTCGTTGACCTGCCGGGTGGCCTCGGGCTCCGCGCCGGCTCCCAGAAGCGTGGCGGCCAGCTCCTTGGCGTCCTTGGCCGTGGCGACCCGGTCCGTCGACTGGGACTCGCGGTCCTTCGCCAGCACGCCGGCCTCGAACTCCTTGTAGCCGTCGCGGAGGCTGACGAAGCACTTGAGGAAGACCTCGAGCGTGTCGCGCAGGTGCCTCACGAACTCGAGGATCGAGGGCACGTCCTCCGGCGGCTTGCTCGTCGGGACCAGGGTCCGCGCCAGCTCGGTGAGGGCGAGCAGCGCGGCCTGCGGCGGGCTGAACTCGCCGAGCGCCCGCGGGTCCACGCCGTAGTACTGAGCGATCTTCTGGAAGTCGCCCTCGAGGCTCACCGCGCCGTGCTCGATGGCCAGGCGCTTGATGTAGTTGGTGCGCAGCTCCGGCGGGAGCCTCGTCAGATGATCGTAGATGACGCGGTAGACCGCCCCCCAGGCCGCGCGGTAGGCCTCGATGTACGGCAGCACCTGGCGGATGAAGGGGTCCTCGCCGCCCGGGGGGATGGCCTTGGGCTTGGCGATGGCCGAAGCGCTCGCGCCCGCCTCGGCGTCGAGCACGTTGCCCCCCTCCTTGGCGACGGGCGCCTTCTTCTCCTGCGCCTCGACCAGCATGATGCGCATGATGATCGGCCCGACGTTGACCTCGGGCGCGGCGGTGATCTCGATGGGCTGATCGCGGACCAACCGGTGCCCTTGATAGACGGTGCCGTTGGTCGACCCGAGGTCGCGCACGAAGATCTGCCGCTCACGAACGTCGATGGCCGCGTGGAACTGCGAGACGTAGGGCCGATCGATCTGGAGGTCGTTGAGCTGGTTTCTGCCGATGCGCACCGGGAAGCGCTCGAATGTCGCGTCGAACTGTTGGTTGGCCTGGGTATCGATGACCCGGGCCACGAGCGCCAGCGGCATGGGGGCGAGACTAGCCGAAGTCGCTCACCTCCGAGAAGTTGTACCCTCTACCTACATGGTGTGACATTGGCTCACACCGATGAGCTTGATCCAGAGGATTCCCCCCCTGATTTCGGCCCTCGCCTTTGGTTATGGCGTGGGGATGGCTGCCCCCGAGTCGACGGTGACGTCGATGAACGCGGCCGTCTCTGCCTATCAAGAAGGAGGGAGGTCGGGCAGGCCCCCCGGGCAAGTGCTCATGAACCCGCCGCCGCGGATCAACTCCACCGGCCTCGGGGGCAGCGAGTCGCGCGAGCTCATGCGCCTCCGTGAGGCCGCCAGCCGCGATCTGGCGCGTGAGGGCCACGCGCTCACCGACCTCGAGCGCCCGAGCTTCTCCAAGGCGCCTCGCTACGAGTCGCGCATGGACCGCGACATCTCCGGCGCCGAGGCCGACGATCTCGACGGCGCCGGCACCGAGGCGCTCTCTCGCCTCCAGCTCCCCGACATGCGCGTCTCCGTCACGCGCCGCACCCTCAAGTACGTGCGCTTCTTCACGCGCACCGATCGAGGCCGCGGCATGTTCGAGACCTGGCTGAAGCGCAGCGGCAAGTTCTCGGAGATGATCCAGACCGAGCTGCGCGAGCGCCGCCTCCCCGAGGACCTGATGTGGGTCGCCATGATCGAGAGCGGCTTCGACGCCCGCGTGAAGTCCCCCGCCGGCGCCGTGGGCCTCTGGCAGTTCATGCCCTCCACCGGCGGCGTCTACGGCCTCACCCAGAGCCGCTGGGTCGACCAGCGCAAGAACCCCAAGCTCGCCACGCAAGCGGCCGCGCACCACCTCCGCGACCTCTACCTCCGCTTCGGCAGCTGGGACCTCGCGCTCGCCGCCTACAACATGGGCTACGAGCAGCTCCTCGACGCCATCGACAAGTACGGGACCGCCGACTTCAACGAGCTCGCTCGCCAAGAGGCCATCCCCTCGGAGACCTCGGCCTACGTGCCGAAGATCGCGGCCGCCGCCATCGTGGCGAACAACCTCGAGCACTTCGGCTTCGACAAGGTCGACATCCAGCGCCCGGTCGACGCCGCCGAGCTCCCCGTCCCCCCCGGCGCGCAGCTCAAGCTCATCGCCAAGGCCGCCGGCATCTCGACGCAGAACCTGCGATCGCTCAACCCCGATCTCCTCGGCGAGCGCATGCCCCCGGGCCACGGCGACTTCCTCCTCCTCGTCCCCGCCGACACGGTCTCGCGCGCGCGCGCCGCGCTCCCGTCGATGCTCGCCAACGAGCCGGTGGGCGTCGACGAGGCCTCGGCCCTCGACCCCGTCGATCTCCTCCAGGGCCGCGAGCTCACCAAGCGCCGCGCGCGGACCGAGGACGACAGCCTCCTCGCCCTGCTCCCGCACTACAAGAAGCACGGCAGCCTCCGCTCGCCGATGGATGGCGACGACGACGACGGCGACCACGAGCGCCCGTACATCGAGCGCGACGCCGACGGCCCTCGCCTCTTCGGCTCGCGCTCGAAGAAGCGCAAAGAGACGGTCGTCTACAAGGTGGCCGCGGGCGACACCATCGCGAGCGTCGCCAAGCAGTTCGGCGTCGAGCCCGAGGAGGTCGCGAAGAAGAACCACCTCGCCGAGGACGACAAGCTCAAGGCCGGCTCGATGTTGAAGCTCCAGGTCCGCCGCGACGTGCTCGACGACACCGCCGACAAGGACAAGCCCTCCGACTCGCCCCACGGCAAGCACCACAAGAAGGGCCACCACGACGAGTCGTGACGAGCCCTAGCGGGTCGGCGGAGGAGGCCCCACGGGCGCCTTCGCCGAGCCCGCGGGCGCAGCCTCGGCGGGCATCGGGACCTTGGGCGCCAGCACGGGGATGCGGCTCTTCGCTTCGGTGAGCAGTGAGCCGAGCGCCTTGCCCTGCGGCGTGTTCTCGAGCGCCGCGATCTTTTGATAGAGCTCGAGCGCGACGAGCGGCCGGCCCAGCTGCTCGTTGGCCAGGCCCGCCCCGTAGAGCCCCGGACCGCTCTGCGGATCCTCGGCGAGCACCTGGTTGAAGGCGACGAGGGCCGCCTCCGATCGCCGCTGCCTCACCAGCGCGAAGCCGAGCGCCGTCGCCGCCCCGATCTCCCAGCGCAAATGGAGCGCGGCCCGCAGCGATCGCTCCGCCTCCTCGTTCTTCCCCGCCGAGAGCAGCGCCTGTCCCAGCGCCGACATCGCCTCGGCGCTCTTGGGATCGAGCTGGCTCGCGCGCTGGAAGTGGAGGATGGCCTCCTCGACCTTCTGTTGCCCGAGCCGCGCGTTGCCGAGCGCCATGCGCGCGTTGAAATCGTCGCCGCCCTCGAGCGCCGCCTCGAGCTTCTCGGTCCCCCCGGCCACGTCGCCCGTCGCGACGGCGAGCTGCCCGAGCCCGCTCAGCACCGCCGGCTCGCCGGGCCTCGCGGCCAGCGCCGCCTCCAGCTCGCCCTTGGCCTGCGCCGCCGTCTCCTTGCGGGCCATGAGCAGCGCTCCCAGCGCCGCGTGGGCGAGCCACGACTTGGGGTCGGCCTTCAGCGCCTCTTCGAGCTTCGCCTTCGCCCCCTTCGTGTCGCCCTGTCGCAGCTGCACGTTGGCGAGCGTCGTCAGGTAGGCGGCCGCGTTGCCCTTGTCGGTGTCGAGGAGGAGCTGGGCCTCGTAGCGCGCCTCCTCCACGGACTCGGGGGCGAGCCGGCTCGCGCGCTCGGCGATGGCGAAGGCGCGCGCCTTCATGAGCCCGCGTTGCACCCCGGGGTCGTTGGGAGCGAGCTCGCGCGCGTGCGAGAAGGCGGTGATCGCCGTCACGTACTTCCCCTCGGCCAGCGCCGCCTCCCCGCGTCGCTCGTGCTCCACGAGCAGGTCCCCGCCGGGCCGCGTGCACCCCACGCCGAGCGAGAGCGTCGAGACCACGAGGAGCGCACGGGCGAGCATCGCCATCGCTTTAGATCGCCGCCGCGCTCGCGACCACGGTCATCGCCTCGAAGGCGGCGGGGGCAGGGGAGGCTCGTCGAGGGCCCCGATCTCTTTCGGCACCAGCGGCGCGGCGGTCTGGACCTCGCCCGGCGCCAGCGTCACCTCGCCGAGGCTCACCTCCTTGGGCACGAGCGGCTCGGCGGTCTGGACCTCTCCCGGCGCGAGCTTCACCTCGCCGAGGTCGATCTCCTTCGGTACGAGCGGCTCGGCCGTCGCCACCTCGCCGGGCGCCAGCTCGGGCACGGGACCTCGAAACGACGGAGGCAGGCCGGGGATCGCTCGCGCCTTCGGCGGGGCCTCGGGCGCGGGCCGGGCGCTCGGCTCCGTCTTCGCCTCGACGCGCGCGCCGGGCGTCGCCGAGCCCTGCCAGCGATGGCGCAGCGCCACCCCGCTCCCGAAGAGCAGGGCGGCCGCTCCCACGGCGGCCACCTGCTTCGCCCTTGCCTTGTTCATCCTCACTTCACGGGACGTAGGTCGAGCTGGCCGCGCACCGATACGAGCGACTGTCGTTCTTGTTGCACTCGTCTTCGAAGTTGGTGAGCGTGGTGGTGTTGTTGACGCAGTAGGCGTTGTCGTCGCCCGTGCGGTTGCCGATCCAGTCGCCGTTGGCGATCACGGTGGCGAGCCCGTTGGCCTGCCCGAGCCGGTAGACGTCGTTGTAGCTCGCGAGGTGGCCTCCGAGGGCGAAGCACACGTTCTGTGCGTCGTTGAAGGACGCAGCGCCGAAGCGCGCCGTGGCGCAGGTGGTGTTCGATCGCGTGATGCCGCCGTTCGAGGTCGTGGTGGTCACGCCGAGCGCGTTGAAGGGCGCCGTGCAGACCCGCGGCCCGGCGCCGACGAGCTGGAGCCAGGTGGTGGTGGCCGAGTTGTTGATCTTGCGGAACCACAGATCCTGGTCGAAGAACCCGCCGCTGATCTGGAGCGCGTAGTTGATCCCGGTGTTGCTGTGTCGAGCCTCGATGAGGTGCTGCCAGCTCGAGGCGCCGGGGTAGTAGTTGGTCGGCGCGCTGGTCTCGAAGAAGCCGCTCTTCGCGCCCCCCGGTCCGCTGGCGTTGGGCGCGAGGCCGGCGTTGTCGCGCGTCTCGGTGCGGACCTGGTTGTTGCCCCAGTAGACGATGCCGCTCGCGCGCACGTTGCCGGTCACGTCGAGGTTCTCGCTCGGGAGCGTGGTCCCGATGCCGACGAACCCGTTGTAGATGTTCATCCGCTCGGCGCCGGCCTGATAGAAGCTGATGTCGTCGTCCGCGTCGTTGCCGACGCCGATCTGCAGCTTGGTGTTCTCGCCGGTCTCGGCGTAGTACTTGATCCAGGCCGTGTCGCCGCTCCCGCCGCCGGGATCGTTGGGGAAGAGGATCTGACCGGTCCCCTGCATCCGCAGGTCGCCGTTGATCGTGAGCCGATCGCTGGTGGCCGCGAACGACGTGGTCCCGATCCCGACGTTGGTCCCGTTGTCGAAGAGCTGCGAGTTGCCGCCGCTCGTCGCCCCGGTGAACTTCACGACGAAGTTGGTGGTCCCATTGATGTTCGCCGACCCGGCGGGCCCCGTCGCGCCGACGGGCCCTTGAACACCCTGCGGCCCTTGCGCGCCGGCCGCGCCCGCGGTCCCGGTGGCTCCGGTGGGTCCTTGCGCGCCCGTCGCGCCGGTGGCTCCGATGGGTCCTTGCGCGCCCGTCGCGCCCGCGGTCCCGGTGGGCCCAGCGGGTCCTTGCGCGCCCGTCGCGCCGGTGGCTCCGATGGGTCCTTGCGCGCCCGTCGCGCCTGCGGTGCCGGTAGGCCCAGCGGGTCCTTGCG
>FTCO01000856.1_pt1 | contig 13914 bp, 11 predicted proteins | sample 1639701 | NCBI WGS metagenome assembly FTCO01 (sample SAMEA3914869, study PRJEB12502) | metagenome | biome: forest; material: soil | place: USA | collected 2012-03-12 | depth 0.1 m | reverse complement strand
TCCAAGGCCTCGGCGCTCTTCACGAGCACGCCGGCCGACGCGCCACGCCCGGTGCCGACGAGGATGGCCATCGGCGTCGCGAGCCCGAGGGCGCAAGGGCAGGCGATGATGAGCACGGCGACCGCGTTGACGAGGCCGTGGGCGAGGCGAGGCTCTGGGCCGAGGAAGGCCCACACGGCGAAGGTGACGGCGCTCGCGAGCATGACCGCGGGCACGAAGAAGGCCGAGACGCGATCCGCGAGGGCCTGAATGGGCGCGCGGGTTCGCTGGGCCTCGGCGACCATGGCGACGATGCGGGCGACCAGCGTGCCCTGGCCCACGCGCTCGGCCTTCATGACGAGGCCTCCCGAGCCGTTGAGCGTGCCGCCCCAGACCTGGGAGCCGGGGGCCTTCTCGGCGGGCAGGGGCTCGCCGGTGACCATGGCCTCTTCGACGGCGCTCGAGCCCTCGATGACCACGCCGTCGACGGGGACCTTCTCGCCGGGCCGCACGCGCAGCAGATCGCCGGCGGCCACGGCGTCGAGGGGCACGTCCTCTTCGCTGGGGCCGCGGAGGCGACGGGCCGTCTTGGGGGCGAGACCGAGCAGGGCGCGCAGGGCCTCGCCGGTGCGGGCGCGGGCGCGGAGCTCGAGGACCTGGCCCATCAAGACGAGCGTGGTGATGACCGCCGCCGACTCGAAGTAGAGCGGAGGCATCCCGCTGTGCGAAGAGCGCAAGGCCGCCGGGAGCGCGCCCGGGAAGAGGACGGCCGCGAGGCTGAAGAGGTAGGCCGCGCCGGTGCCCAGCGCGACGAGGGTGAACATGTTGAGCGCGCGGGCGCGGACCGACTGCCAGCCGCGCGCGAAGAAAGGGAGGCCTCCCCAGACGACGACGGGCGTGGCGAGGCCCAGCTCGACCCAGGGGCGCGCGGCGCCGAGGCGGTGGGCGAGCGCCTCGAGGCCGGGGATCATGCTGCCCATGGCCACGACGAGGAGCGGGGCCGAGAGCGCCGCGGAGACGACGAGGCGGCGCTGCATGTCCAAGAGCTCTTCGCTCGGACCCTCGTCGGCCGACGGCATCATGGGCTCGAGCGCCATGCCGCAGAGCGGGCAAGGGCCCGGGTGATCGGACTTCACCTCCGGGTCCATGGGGCAGGTGAAGATCGCGCCCTTGGGCACGGGAGGCGGGGGCGCGGCTTGCGGAGGGGGCGCGACGACCGGCTCGCTCGACGCAGCTTCGGCGGCGGCCTTCTCGGCCTGCGCGAGCTTCTCGGCGCGCGCGGCGAGGCGGCCCTCGGGGTCGGCGGCGAAGCGCTCGCGGCAACGCACGCCGCAGAACCAGTAGGTCGTCCCTTGGTATTCAAAGGAGCCGCCCTTGCACCTGGCCGGGTCGACCTTCATGCCGCAGATGGGGTCGATCGAGAGCACGGGCGCCGGCGGCTCGGGCGCCTCGGCTCGGCCCGCCGAGGGCTCGTGGGTCATCCTCGCCATCATGGGCCTCGGCGTGGGCGAGGCAAGCTCAGGAGAGCTTCGGGCCCAGGACGACGGCGCTGCGGGGGGGCTTGGGTGGCTTCTTGGGAGCGCGATCGGGCGGGGGCGCGTCGCGGCCGGTGAGCGCGCGGACGGCGACCACGAAGCCTGCGACGAGCATGGCCGTCATCCAGAGGATCGACCAGCCGAGCGGGCCGCCCGCGACCGGCTGGGTGCCGAAGGCGGCGTGGACTTGTTGGTAGGTGCCGTCGATGCGCAGGCGGCGGAGGAGGCCGAGCACGCCGAGGAGCGCGAGGCCGGCGGGGGCGGCGCCGAGGGCCCAGAGGAGGCGATCGTCGCGGCGCCGGAGCGCCCTCCGGCCCGCGAGGAAGCCGAGGAGGACCACGGCCACGTCGAGGACCAGCAGGATCAAGGTGAGGGCCGAGGGGACCGAGCGGGCATCGACGAAGTAGGCCAGGGACCAGTCGGCGGCGAAGACGAGGAAGTAGGCGGCCACCGGGGCGAGGACGAGCGCCGCGAAGAGGGCGACCACCCAGAGGCGGCGGCGGAGGGAGCGCTCGTCGTCGCGATCGAGCTCGCGGCGCGCGGCCCAGGCGAGGGCGACGCCGAGCGAAAAGCCGACCAGCGGTCCGGCGAAGGCGGGCACGGGCGCGAAGCTAGCACGGCCGGGCATCCCTCGACGGACTCGGCCGGCAATGGTATCGCCCCGTCACCCATGGATCCCCGCGTCGTCCGCGAGCTACTGGAGCGGGTCGCCGGGAGCGAGGTCTCGGTCGCCGAGGCGCTCGAGGCGCTCCGCGAGCTGCCCTTCCGCGACATCGGCGTCGCCACCGTCGACCATCACCGAGCGCTGAGACAAGGCGTGCCCGAGGTCATCTTCGGCGAGAAGAAGACCGTCGAGCAGATCGCCGCCATCTCCGCCGAGCTGGCAAGGGCGGGCCAGAACGTGCTCGTCACGCGCGTCGATCCCGACAAGGCCGCGGCCCTCCTCGCCCTCATGCCCGGCTTCACGCACGCGGCCATGGCGAGGACCTTGTGGCTCGGCTCGCACCCGGTCGCGCCGCGGTCGCGCGGGCCGGTCGCCGTCGTGACGGCGGGGACCAGTGACATCAGCGTGGCGGAGGAGGCCATCGAGACCTTGAAGGCGGTCGGGCTCGAGCCGGTGCGCTTCTACGACATCGGGGTCGCCGGCATCCACCGGCTGCTCCATCGGCTCGAGGAGCTGCGCAAGGCGGCGGCGGTCATCTGCATCGCGGGGATGGAGGGCGCGCTCCCCAGCGTGGTGGGCGGGCTGGTCTCGACGCCCATCGTCGCCGTGCCGACATCGGTCGGTTACGGCACGGCGCTCGCGGGCTTCACGCCGCTCTTCGCCATGCTGACGAGCTGCGCCTCCGGGGTGGTGGTGGTCAACATCGACAGCGGGTTCGGCGCGGCCATGGCCGTGCATCGCATCCTGCAGAGCTGAGGCGTCGCGATGGGCAAGGGTCACTCTCACGGTCCGGGGCACGGGCACGATCACCCTCACGGCCACGGCCATGAGCACGACCATCCCCACGAGCACGGGCATGGCCATGATCACGACCATCCCCACGAGCACGGACATGGCCACGACCACGACCATCCCCACGAGCACGAGCACAGCCATCCCCATCCTCCGGCGCACGGGCATGGACACGATGGGCCGGTAAAGCACGATCACCCGGCGCGCTTCCCGCTCCTCATGGAGGGGGCGGGGGCGGGCAAGGTGCTCTTCTTCGATGCGTTCAGCGGCATCGCGGGGGACATGACCATCGCGGCGCTGCTCGACCTCGGCGTGCCCCTGCTCGTCATCGAGCGCGCGGTGGCGGCGCTGCCCATCGACGGGTTTCACATCCACCGCGATCACGCCCACCGGAGCGGAATCGTCGCCACCTCGTTCGACGTGCATGTGGAGGCGGCTCAACCCGAGCGCACCTACGGCGAGATCGACGCGATGCTGGTGGCGAGCACGCTGGAGGCGAGGACCAAGGAGCTTTCGCGGCGCATCTTCCGGAGGCTCGGGGAGGCCGAGGCGGCGGTGCACCGGATGCCCCTCGAGGACGTGCACTTTCACGAGGTGGGGGCGGTCGACGCCATCGTCGACATCGTGGGCGCGGCGGCGGCGCTCACCTACCTCGGGGCGGAGGTCGTGGGCTCGCCGGTGCCGATGGGGCGCGGGTTCGTGAAGGCGCGGCATGGGATCTTGCCGCTCCCGCCGCCGGCCGCGGTGGAGTGCCTGCGCGGCGTGCCCACCTACGGGATCGATCTCGACGTGGAGCTGGTCACGCCGACGGGCGCGGCCATCCTCGCCACGGCCGCGACGCGCTTCGAGCGCTGGCCGGCGTTTTCGCCCGATCGCATCGGCTTCGGCGCGGGGCAGCGGGAGCTTCCGGATCGGCCCAACCTGCTCCGGGTGGTGCTCGGGTCCAAGCCGGGCGCCGTCGAGGAGGCTTCTTCATCGGGCGGGGCCTCGCACTTCATCGTGGAGGCGAACGTCGACGACCTCACCGGGGAGGTGGCGGCGCACGCCATCGAGGCGCTGCTCTCGGCGGGCGCCGTCGACGCCTGGGCCACGCCCATCACCATGAAGAAGGGGAGGCCGGCGCTCACCATCTCGGCGCTCGCCCCGGCGACCCGGGTCGACGCGGTGGCGGCGGCGCTCCTCGGGGAGACGACGACCATCGGCGTGCGCAAGCTGCCGGTGACGAGGACCGAGAGGCCGCGGCGCACGGTGACGGTCGACACGGTCTACGGGCCCATCGCCGTCAAGGTGAGCGAGGGGCCGTTCGGGCCCCCGCAGACCAAGCCCGAGTTCGACGACTGCGCCAGCGCGGCCAAGACCCACGGCGTGCCGGTTCGCGAGGTCATCGCCGCCGCGCTCGCCGCGTTCCGCGGGTAGGTCGCCGGATCATCGCCTGACGTCAGGCGATGATCGCCGCGGGCCATTCGACCGCGGAGGCGAGCGTTTCGATCGTCGCCCCACGACGATCGAAACGCTCGAGGGTCGAGCTACCCGAAACTATTCGAGGGCAAGCTTCAGGCCCTTGGCGGCCAGGATCTCGGGGGCGTGGGGGATGCTCAGGATGAGGGCGCGGGCGTAGAGCTCGGCGCGGGTGCGCTCGGGGAGATCCCCAGGTCTTCCGTGGGTCGCGTGCTGGATGAGGATGGCGGCCGTGACGCTGACGTTGAGGCTCTCCGCGAAGCCGCGCATGGGGATGCGGACGCTGCGACGGCAGCCGGCGCGGAGCGCATCTTCGATGCCGTGGCGCTCGTTGCCGAGGACGAGGGCGACCTTGGGGATGTCGCGGAGGTCCTCGGGGCTCAGCTCGCCCTCGGGGTGCGTGGCGACCATCTCGTGACCCGAGGCGGTGAGGGCGGCGATGGCCTCGGCGGCGCGCGTGTAGGTCTTCACGTCGACCCAGCGCTCGGAGCCGCGGGCGACGCTGTTGGCGGCCAGAAAGGGCTCGAGGCGCTCGACGACGTGGAGGCGGTGGACCCCGAAGGCGTCGCAGGAGCGGATGACGGCGGCGCCGTTGTGGGGGTCGTGGGGGGCGTCCATGACCGCGGTGACGGCGTCGAGGCGGGCGCCGAGGACCGCCTTCAGGCGGAGGGTGCGCTCCTCGGTGACGAACTCTTCGAGGATCGAGGAGATGGCCTCGGGGTCGAACCGCCCCAAAGAGGCGACCAGCTTGGCTTGCTCGCGGGCGACTGGCGAGCAGTTGGGGGTGGAGCGACGCACGGCGCGGGGCTTTACCAGATCGAGGGAGCGGATCGTCTTGTCGGTGGCAATTTCTTAGGCGTAGACTCTTCTCTCCGTGCCTCCGCCTCCTCCCCCGCCGAAACGCCCTGCGCCCCCGGCTCCACCGCCGCGCTCCTCGCAGGGAGCAGCACCCCCCGCGGGAACGCAACGTCCTCCGCCGCCCGCGGCGCGCCCGACCGGGCCTCCGTCGCAAGGGCCGGGGGGCTCGGCCGCGCCGCCTTCGGGGCCGCCGACCACGGCGCTGCCGCCGCCCAACGCGCTGCCCAAGCCCGTGCTGCCGCCGCGCCGGCCGACCCTCCAGGGGTACGGTCCGCCCGCGGCCATGCCGCCGCCGCAGCCTCCGTCGCAGAGCGGGCCGCCGCAGTACCCGACGCAGCACGGGTTCGCGCCGCCTCCCCCCCCACCTCAGAGCGGGCGCCCGAGCCAGCCTCAGTCGGGGCCGCAAGGCTACCCGCAGCAGAACCAGGGGTACGGGCAGCAGGGCTACGGGCAGCAAGGGGTGCCGGGCTACCCGCAGCAGATGCCCGCCGGGTACGCGCCGCAGATCCAGAACTACGCGCCGCCACCGCCGCCACCGCCGCAGTCACAAGGCGGGCAGGCGCCCCAGTACCCGCAGTATCCGCCGGGGTACGGGCCCAACCACGCCTTCGGGCAGAGCCTTCACAACGTGCCGGTCGCGGCCGCGGCGGCTCCCTCGCCGGGCTACCAGTCGCAGAGCCGCTCGCCGCCGCCGGCCGCCGGAGCGCCCGGGCCCGCCGCGGGTGGCGGAGGGAACCAGGCCGGGCAGGACATGCTCCTCGGCGCCACGCTCGGTGGTCGCTACAAGGTCGAGAAGCTCCTCGGCCGCGGCGGCATGGGCGCGGTGTACGCGGTCAAGCACCTGAACACCGGCGAGTCGCTGGCGCTCAAGGTGCTGAACCCGGCGCTCGCCAGCAACTCGCAGGCGGTGGAGCGGTTCCGCACGGAGGCGCGCGCGCCAGTCCGCATCGGCACCGATCACGTGGTCCGCATCGTCGACGCCGACGTGAGCGCCGAGCTCGGCGACGTGCCGTATCTCGTCATGGAGCTGCTCGACGGGCGTGACCTCGGCACGGAGCTGAAGCGCCGCGGGGCGCTGCCGGCAGGCGAGGTGGTGCTCTACCTCCGCCAGGTCGCGCGCGCGCTCGACAAGGCGCACTCGATCGGCATCATCCACCGCGATCTCAAGCCGGCGAATCTCTACCTCACGACGCGCGACGACGGCTCGCCGCTCATCAAGATCCTCGACTTCGGCATCGCCAAGCTGACCGACGGCATGTCGGCGGAGATGACGCAGGACGGGACCATCTTCGGCACGCCCTGGTACATGTCGCCGGAGCAGGCGCGCGGGCTCGCGTCCAAGGTCGGGACCTCGGCGGACCTCTGGGCGCTCGGGCTCATCGCCTTCCGCCTGCTCACGGGCAGGAACTACTGGACGGCCGAGGGCATGGCGGCGCTCATCGGGCAGATCGTCTACGACCCGATGCCCCCGCCGAGCCAGATGGCGCCCCACCTCGGGCCCAAGTTCGACGCCTGGTTCATGAAGGCGTGCAACCGCGAGATCGAGCAGCGGTTCACGACCGCCACCGAGCTCGTTCGGGAGCTGGCCGGGTCGCTCGGGGTCTCGCACATGGTCCAGCCCACCGGCCAGTGGGACCAGCAGAGCCTGAGCATGTCGGGCGCGCCGGGGATGAGCATGTCCGGGATGCCGGGTGGGCTCAGCATCTCCGGGATGCCCGGGGGCGTGTCGCCGCAGATGCCCATGCCAGGCGGCCAGATGCCGGGCGGGCAGATGCCGGGCCCACAACAGATGGCGGGCGCTCCGCAGCAGCCGATGCAGGCCGCGGCCGGGGGGCAGGCTCCGCCTCCTCCCGCGTCGGGCACGCCGATGAGCATGGCGAACGCCTCCTCGTCGGGGAGCATGTCGGTCTCCGGGATGCCGATGACGGCCACGCCTCCTCCGGGGAGCGTGTCGGTCCAGACGGCGGTGCCGGTGGTCTCGGGGCCGGCGTCGGTGCGGCCCAAGCGATCGTCGGCGGCCTCGGCGGCCATCGGCGTGATGGCCTTCGTGATCCTGGCGGGCGGCGGGCTCACGGCCTGGCTCCTGCTCGGCAAGCGCGGGGGTGACGCGGGGCCGGCGACGGGCGGCACGGCTTCGGCCGCGGTCTCCGCGACGACGGCTCCCTCGGCGGCTCCGCCCGCGAGCGCGTCGGCGGCTCCCACCGCTTCGGCTGCGGCCGTGGCGACAGCGGCGCCCACGGCCAGCGCGTCGGCGGACGTCCCCGCGGCGCCCACGGCCAGCGCCTCCGCTTCGGCGGCGGCAGCGGCTCCGACCGGGGCTCCCACCGCCGACGCAGCGGCCAAGGCGCCCGCTCACACGGCCACCGCGGCGGCCGGCGCTCCACCCGTCCCGGGGAAGGTCGACGGAGCCGCCAAGCCTGCGCCGACGGGCGCGCCCAAGGCTGCACCCAACAAGCCCAAGGTCGGCAAGATCAAGTTCTGATGCCCCTCTACCTCTCCCGGTCCCTTCGCGCGCTCGGCCCTGCCCTCGCGCTCTCCGCCGCGCTCGGCGTTTCGTCGTTCTCGGCGCCGGCCGCGGCGCAGACGCCCGACCAGATCAAGGCCGCCAAGGCCCAGGCCGGCGAGGGGCTCGAGGCATACCAGAAGAACGAGTACGAGAAGGCCCAGAAGCTCTTCGCCGACGCGCGTACGGTGTACCCGAGCGCTCAGGTCATCCGCATGCAGGGGTACGCGGAGGTCTCCCTCGAACGCTGGGCCCAGGCGGCCGACGACCTCGAGGCCTCGATGGAGGCGAAGCTCTCGCCCCTTTCGAAGGAAGACAAGAAGGACGTCCAGGAGCAGCTCGCCAAGGCCCTGGCCCACCTCGGCCTCGTGAACGTGAAGAGCCGCGTCCCGGGGGCCGAGGTGGCCATCGACGACGGCGACTTCAAGAAGCTGCCGCTCGACAAGCCCATCCGCCTCACGGAGGGGAAGCACAAGATCGTGGTCAAGGCGCCCGATCGGCTGGACGCCAAGAACGACGTGCTCATCGAGCCGGGCAAGACGGCCGAGATCGCGCTCGATCCCGCCGAGAAGCCCAAGGAGAAGGTGGCCGAGCCCCCTCCCCCGCCTCCTCCCGTACAGGACCGCAAGGAGTGGATCCCGAACCAGCGCATGGTGGGCTACGGCGCCATCGCGGGCGGCGGGGCCCTCTTCGCCACCGGGCTCATCATGGGGCTCATCGGCGTCCACAACTACGGGCTCGCCTCGGACGCGGCGGCGGCCCACACCCAGTCGTTCGGCAACAAGTGCGCGAAGGGGGATCTGCAGCTCTGCACGCTCGACGTCGAGCTCACCAACAACGAGGCCCAGAAGGCCACCTCGCTCAAGTCGGCGGGGCTCGGGCTCGGCATCGCGGGCGGCCTGGTCGCGGCGGCCGGCGTGGTCTTCGTGGTCATGGCGCCCAAGAGCGCCGACAAGCCGAAGGACGAGGGTGCCCCTCCCCCGGCGGCCAAGGGGCCCGGCCTGCACAGGCTCGCCTGCGGGCCCATGGGTGGGCTCGGCGTCTCCTGCTCGGGCGCCTTCTAGATGAGGGGCGGGCTCGGGCTTGCGGTCCTCCCCGCCGCGCTCGCGCTGCTCGCGCTACCAGGGGCTGGGTGCATCGAGGTCCCGGCCCCGCCCGCGAAGAACGGCGCCGCAGTGAGCGAGATGACCGTGCCCCCCGGGGTGGCGGTCGACGCTACGTGCGTGCCGACGGGCGTCGAGATCTGCTTCGACGCCAAGGACAACAACTGTAACGGGGTCATCGACGAGGGCTGCGGCCTGCACACGGGCATCCTCCAGTTCGTGATCGCCTGGGAGGCGGCCAAGGCCGACGTGGACCTCGAGGTGTTCGATCCCACGGGCGAGTCGGCCAAGGTGGGGGAGACCGCCCCGTCGTCGGGGCTCCTCAAGGACAAGGACTGCCCCCGGGCGGGTGAGTGCCAGGGTCAGAACGTGGAGAACGTCTACCTGGCCGAGGGAGACCCCCGGCCGGGGCATTATCGCGTGAAGGTCAGGCTGGACAAGCTCGACGGCGAGACGGCTCCCATCAAGGTCCGGCTGGGCGCCCGGGTGGGGTCGCGGTCGTACGGGATGGTGTTCGAGCTCTCCCCGGGCAGCGGGACCGAAGAGAAGGAATTCGGCTTTACGGTGCAATAGCCCGGCCGCCGGGGCCGCGAGGTTGACGGCGGGGGACTTGTCACCCTAAAAGACCACGCCGTTCGCTGTATTTTCCGCGCGCGGGGCGCCCTCCGATCCTGAGAAAAGGGGGGGCGCGGTCGAGCCCGGCCTTGCCACCTTTTGGCGGCCGGGCGCCCTTCCCCAGTTCCACCACCCCTCAGGAACGCACCTCGAATGAACCCGACTTGGATGCTCACCATGCTCGTGGCCCTCTCGGCCGCCTTCGCATGGAGCGCGAACCGACGCTGGCAGCTTCTCAAGGTAGGCCGGAGCGAAGGCCGCACCGACAACCTGTGGGAGCGGGTCAAGGGCACGTACGAGTACGCCGTCGCGCAGAAGAAGATGAGCTACTACCCGCTGGCGGGTCTGGCTCACAAGCTCATCTTCATCGGCTTTTTGTGCCTGCTGTTGAACAGCCTCATCCTCTGGGGCCGCGGGTTCGACCCGTCGTTCAACATGTGGCTCTTCGGGCCGGCGGTGAAGCTGCCCGTCATCGGAGCCCTGCCGCTCGGCGCCATCTACGAATTCATGAAAGACGTCACGGCGTCGCTCGTGATCTTCGGCGCGCTGGTGTTCCTCTACTACCGGGTGGTCCGCGCCGAATCGCGCATGACCCTCTCGGGGGAGGGCGTGCTCATCCTCGGAATCATCCTCGTGATGATGCTGGCCGACATGGTCTACAGCGGGGCGAGCCTCGTCCTCTGGCGCCATTACTCGGACATCCAGTGCACCGCCGACGAGGCCGACCTCTGCCAGCGCGTCCACAACCTCACGGCCCACTACGGCGGGCCGCCGACCGACGAGGCCTTCGGCTGGCACCTCTTCCCGAACCCCGCCGGCTCGTTCGTGGCCGCGGTGCTCGACGGCGCGGGACCCGAGAACCTGAGCGTGCTCGCCACCATCGGCTTCTGGGTCCACTCGACCCTGGTCCTGGTGTTCCTGAACCTGCTCCCGCACTCGAAGCACTTCCACATCATCACGGCGATCCCCAACGTCTTCACGCGCGACATCACGCCGCGCGGGCGCCTGCCCCTCGTCGCCGACAGCTCCGAGAAGATCGGCGAGCTGGTCATGAAGGCGGTCGAGGAGCCGGCCACGGCCGAGCCGGTCGGCATCGCCAAGGTCGAGGATTTCACCTGGAAGGCGATCCTCGACTTCTACACGTGCACCGAGTGCGGGCGCTGCTCCGACAACTGCCCGGCGCACAAGAGCGGCAAGATCCTGAGCCCCAAGCAGCTCACGCTCGATCTTCGCGACCACCTGTACGCTCGCGAGAACGAGTTCTTGAATCGCCCGGGCGGGCCCAAGGGTCCCGAGCCGGACGCGCACGGCCATGGTCATGACGATCATGCGCATGGCGACGAGCACGCCGACACCGACGGGCACGACGCTCACGGTCACGACGACCACGGCCACGGCGATGGGCACGACGACCACGGCCACGGCGATGGGCATGAAGACCACGGCCACCATGAGCCCGTGTTCCCCGAGAACCCCATCCCGATCCCCGAGGTGGCGACGAAGCAGGTCGAGCTGGTCACCAACGTGATCCACCCCGACGTGCTCTGGGCCTGCACGACCTGCCGGGCTTGCGAAGAGCAGTGCCCGGTCATGATCAGCTACGTCGACAAGATCGTGGCCATGCGCCGGAACCTCGTCCTCGTGAAGGGCGAGTTCCCCGCCGAGCTGCAGGGTCCGTTCAGCGCCCTCGAGGTCAACGGCAACCCCTGGAACCTCTCGCGCATCGACCGCGGCAACTGGGCCGAGGGGCTCAACATCCCGACGATGGCCGAGTACCCCGACGCGCCGGTGCTCTACTGGGTCGGCTGCGCGGCCAGCTACGACGACCGCGCCAAGAAGGTGGCTCGCTCCACGGCGAAGCTGATGAAGGCGGCCGGCGTCGAGTTCGCCATCCTCGCTCAGGAAGAGACCTGCACCGGCGATCCCGCGCGCCGGGCCGGCAACGAGTACCTGTTCGCGATGCTCGCCGAGCAGAACGTGGCCACGCTCAACGGCTACAAGGAGCAGGGCGGCATCAAGCAGATCGTGACGGCCTGCCCGCACTGCTTCAACTCGCTCGCCAACGAGTACCCCGACTTCGGCGCGAAGTTCGAGGTCGTCCACCACACCGACTTCCTCCTCGGGCTCGTCGCCGAGAAGAAGCTCATCCCGAGGAAGAAGGTCGAGGCGAAGGTCGTCTTCCACGACTCCTGCTACCTCGGTCGCTACAACGACGTGTACGAGCAGCCCCGCGACATCTTGAAGTCGATCCCCGGCCTCATCCTGGTCGAGGCCGAGGGGTGGAACCGTCAGAAGGGGCTCTGCTGCGGCGCCGGCGGCGCCCAGATGTGGATGGAGGAGCAGAACAAGGACCGGATGAACGTGAAGCGCACGCTTCAGCTCCTCCAGACCGAGGCGACCACCATCGCGACCGGTTGTCCCTTCTGCCAGACCATGATCACGGACGGGCTCAAGGCCGTGTCGAAGGAAGACGAGATCCGCCAGCTCGACGTGGTGGAGCTGCTCGAAGAGAGCTGCGCGCTCGACAAGCCGTTCGGTGTCCGCGCGGCCATGCCGCAGGACCCGCCGCGCGCCGCCCCCGCGGCTCGCGAGGCCAACGCTTCTTCCTGAACCAAATCGAAGCGTGAAAGGCGGCGCGGGCTCCTCGGGGCTCGCGCCGCTCTTCTTTTGTGAGGACCACGCGATGATCGGCGAAGCGGCAGCCCTGGCTGCGTCGCTGTGCTGGGCCGGCGGCTCCCATCTCTTCCGGCGCGTGGGAAGCGGGAACCAGGTGCCCGCGGGGGCTCTCAACCTCGGTAAGTGCGCCACGGCGACGGCGCTCTTCGCCGTCACGGGGCTGTTGCTCGAGGGGCGCGCCTTCCCCGCCGTCGATCGGGAGACGTTGGGCTGGCTGGTGGCGAGCGGGGTGGTCGGGCTGAGCGTGGGGGACGCCTGCTACTTCGGGGCGATGTTCTCCATCGGGGTGCGGCGGGCGCTGCTCCTGCTCTCGACTGCCCCCGTCTTCGCGGCCATCGGGGGTGCGCTCTTCCTCGGCGAGCGGCTGGGGGCGAGGGAGATGGCCGCCATCGGGGCCGTGATGGCCGGGGTGATGCTGGTGGTCTACGAGCCTCCTCCCGAGGGCGCGCCGGCGGGCCGAGGGGGCGCGATGGGGCCGCTGCTCGGCCTGGCGTCAGGCATCTGCCAGGCGGCCGGGAGCCTGCTCTCGCGGTTCGCCATGGCCCGGGGCACGCCACCCCTCAGCGCCGCCATGGTTCGGCTCCCGGCCGGGCTCGTGGGGATCATGGTTCTGGCGGCCGTGACGGGGCGGCTCGTCCCCTGGACGCGGTCGCTGGCGAAGCCGGGCGTCGGGCTGAAGGTCGCCGGCTCCTCGGTGGTGGGGACTTACGCGGGCATCTGGCTCTCGCAGATCGCCATCGGGAGGTCGAGCTCGACGGCCGTGGCCTCCACGCTCTTGGCGACGAGCCCGCTCTTCGCCCTGCCGCTCGGGCGCTGGCTCGAGGGCGAGAAGATCACCCTGCGAGCGGCCGTGGGCACCGCGCTGGCCACGGCGGGGCTCGTGGGGCTCACCCTGGGGGCGGGCTCGAGCTAGCGCCCCGTGCGTTCGGAGGGGTGCTGCGCTAGCATCGACGCTGCGCCACGAGGTGACCCCGTTCATGCAGATGCCCCCCGACGAGCAGCCCATCGCTCACGCCATCATCCACAGCGCGTCCATCGACGCGGTCGCCGACCTCGCCCTGCGGGGCGGCCTCGAGGAGCCCGGCACGGCCGAGCTGCGCTGTGATGCGTGTGACGAGCTGCTCGAGGGCGAGCCCAACGGCCGAGGCCTCTACGTGTGGTCGAGGGGAGACGAGCTGCGCATCGAGGAGCCCGCTCTCTGCGGCAAGTGCGCGACCGCCATCGGGGTGACCGCGCTCGCCGGCTTCAGCATCGAAGAAGAAGAGGGCTGAGCCGACGCTCGCTCGCCGTCCCGACGTCGGGACGGTTCGTGGGCCCGCTCGCCAGCCGTCCCGACGTCGGGACGGTGCCGGAGAGGTCGCTCAGTACGACTCGCCGATGGCGAGCGAGAGCGACATCGGGAGGCCGAAGGTGCTGCTGGCCGCGCCGTAGACGGGCGCCTGGTACTTGCAGCCGGTGGCAGCCCCGCGCTGGCAGTCGGCGCCCGCCGAGTTTGCCGTCGAGTCGGTGGTGTCGTAAACCGGCCGCGTATCGCCGATGACCTGGAGGCCCGGGATGCGGATGCCGAGGTCGACGCGCAGCGGGCCGACGGGCGTGAGGTAGCGGATGCCGAATCCGCTCGAGAGGTGGGGGGCCTTGAGGTTCATCTCGGCGACCGTGTCGGTCACGTCGCTCCCATCGAGGAACACCACGCCGCCGAGCTTGCCGACGATGGGGAAGCGCACCTCGGCC
>FTCO01000352.1_pt1 | contig 13917 bp, 9 predicted proteins | sample 1639701 | NCBI WGS metagenome assembly FTCO01 (sample SAMEA3914869, study PRJEB12502) | metagenome | biome: forest; material: soil | place: USA | collected 2012-03-12 | depth 0.1 m | reverse complement strand
GGCGAGGTCTCCCGCGAGATCCTCGCGCGCAACGACTGGATCTCGACCTGGTGGGCGCAGGACGGCTGGTTCTGGTCGAAGCCCGTGCTCGACTTCTGGGTGCAGGCGCTCTCCATGGCGACCTTCGGCGTGCGCCACGGGTCGGACCAGGTCCTCTCGGCGGTGCGCGAGGGGCGCGTCCCCTGGCCCGAGTGGGCCATGCGCCTGCCGGTCTTCCTGCTCTCTCTCGCGGCCGTCTATCTCCTCTACAAGGCCGTGGCCAAGGTGTTCGGGCGGCGCGCGGGGCTGCTCGGCGGGGTCGTGCTCCTCACGATGCCGCAGTGGTTCATCCTCACGCACCAGACCATGACCGACATGCCGTTCGTCGCCCCCATGGCGTCGGCGATGGCGCTCATGCTGCTCGGCGCGCACACCGATCCGGAGGCGCAGGCGCGCGTCTACGAGGTCGACCTCGGCTTCACGAAGCTGCGGCTCTCGGGCTACCACCTCGTGCTCGGGACCGTGATCGCCTGCGCGCTGCCGCAGATCCTCTACCTCTTCTCGAGGAACCTCTCGCTCGACATCCGCGGCTTCCACAGCCACCCCGACGTCTTCTCGTGGGGCTCGCCGGGCAACTGCGGGATGCCGGGCAACGAGCAGTGTCGCGAGGCGGTGCCGGTCCTCAAGGGGCTGCACCCGGCGCTCCAGGCGCTCATCTGGGTCCAGTCGCTGGCGCTCGTCCTCTACCTGAACTGGGGGGAGCGGCGGACGCAGCGGCTCTACTTCCTCGCCGCGTGGCTGTTCGCGGCGCTGTCGACCATGGCCAAGGGGCCGGCGGGCGTGATGCTGCCGGTGCTCTGCGCCCTCGCCTACATCGCGGTCTCGGGGCGCTGGCGCGATCTCCTTCGGCTCGAGATCACCTCGGGCTTCCTCATCCTCCTGGCGGTGGCGCTGCCCTGGTACGTCGCCATGTACGGGCGGCACGGCCAGCCGTTCACCGACCGCCTGCTGTTCCACGACATGTTCAAGCGCGCCTTCACCCACGTTCACGATACGAACGAGGGCGATGACGTGAGCTTCCGCTTCTACGTCTGGCAGCTGGGCTACGCGACCTTCCCCTGGACCGGGCTCGTCCCGGCGGGCCTGCTCTACTGGCTGCGACGACGCGAGGAGGACAGCCGCAAGAGCGACGCCTCGGTCTTCCTGGCCATGTGGTTCGTGTTCGCGTTCGCGCTCTTCTCGCTGATGCTGACCAAGTTCCACCACTACATCCTGCCGGCCGTGCCGCCGGCCGCGATGTTGACCGGGATCCTGCTCGACGCGCTCTTGCGAAGGAGCGCGCCCTCGCGAGGAGCCGAGGCCGAGCGAGAGCGCACGCCGCTCGACATCCTGCTCTACGTGGCGGGCCTGGGCGCCGGGCTCACGAGCCTGCTCTACGGGCTCGCGCGCGTCATCGGCCCGAAGGGCGAAGGGTTCACGCAGTCCCTCGGCTTCGGCTGGGCGCTGGTCGCGCTCGGCGTCGTCGCGCTCGGGGCCACGTTCGGCTACCTCGGGCACGCGGGGGCGCGCGGCGGGGCGGTCGACGTCCCCGAAGGCGCCTCGCTCGAGGCGGCGGGCGATCCCCAGCTCGAGGGCTACCGGAGGCGCTTCGAGGCGGCGCAGCTCGGCGCCGTGGGCGTCGCCGGGGCCGTGGTCGCGTTCATGGTCGGGCGTGACCTCTCCGCGACCCTCGACGGGATGCCGAACCAGGTCCGGCTCTTTCATCTGGTCACCTACAACTACCGGCGGCCCTGGCCCAACTCGCTCGACTTCACGCCCACGCTCTGGGCCTTCACCCTCACGGCGGCGGCGCTCTCGCTCGGGCTCGTGTGGACCCGGTACCGGCGGCACGTGGTCGGCGCCATCGTCGCCCTCGGCGTCGCCTTCGGGGCCTGGGGGCTCGACGTCTACATGATGAAGATCGGGCCGCACTGGGGGCAGCGCGAGACCATCCTCGCCTACTACGAGGCCAGCCGCGAGGCGCCGGGGCCCGTCGTCGCCTATCAGATGAACTGGAAGGGCGAGAACTTCTACACCGGCAACCACGTGCCGGCCTTCGTATCGAGCGGCAAGCGCTTCCAGGACTACGTGCTCGAAGAAAAGAAGAAGGGCACCCGCACCTTCTACTTCATGACCGAGCACGGCCGAGTCGGGACCCTCCAGAACGAGCTCGGGACCGTGAAGAGCTTCGACAAGCTCACCACGCCGGAGCTCGACAACAAGTTCCTGCTCGTTCGCGCGGTCTTCGACTGAAGAGCCCATCGACGTCGAGGCTGCTCGACCTCAGGTGATCCAGACCGACGGAGGGCTCGCGATGGGGCGAGCCCTCCCCGGTGGTTTCATCGACAAGGGGGACAAGCATGGCTCGACGAGGTATGGCTGCGTGGGCGCTGGCGCTGGGGTCGGCGATCGCGATGATGGGGTGTGCGGAGCGCGCGGGGAGCGATTCGATCAAGGGAGACGACGCACCACCGGCGACGCCCCCCATCTCCGCGGATCCGGCGGCCACCGAGGCTCCGCCGATCGAGACGCCCCCCGTCGCCGAGCCGCCCGCTCCCTGGCGAGGCCCGGGGGACGTCGACCACCGCTGGCACGACGACCCGGAGTGCTGGCGCTTCCGGCAGTGTCTTCAGAGCTACCCGTGGCACGAGTGCCGGCGCCGCTACCCCGAGCTCGCCAATCGGTGCAGCGACGATCGGGATCACGACCACGACCATGATCACGACCACGATCATGATCACGACCACCACCACGGGTGATCGGGGTCTTCAATCGATGATGGGCCGCTCGGCCGCGTTCTCGTAGTCCTTGACCACGCAGTCCTCTTCGGACCCGTCTTCATGGACGAGGCACACGAAGTCGATGGGTTGGTCGAGCGCGATCATCGGGTGGTGCCAGACGCCGGGGCGGTAGCTGACCGCCTGCGGGCCCTCGGCGAGGAAGGCGGCCAGGGTGCCGAGCTCGGGCGCGTCTCCGCCGAGGGCCACGACGACCAGGTAGCGCGCGGCGTTCATCGGAATGAAGACCTGCGTGGAGGCGGGGTGCTTCTCGAGGAGGGCGACCTCGAAGGGCGGGTAGGGCCGGGGGGCGCACCGGAAGACGCTGACGTTGAGGGTCGCCGAGGTGGGCCGGAGGTTCTCCATGGCACAGAGCCGGTCGAAGCGTCGAGCGGTCCCCTGGTTGGCCGCCTTGCCGGCGCCGCCATCGTCCCCCGGCGGGACCATGAGCACGCTGCCGTAGGCGGCGAAGCCCTCCGGGGTGAGGGGACGCGGGGCGACGCGGAGGCGAGCGGAGGACGAGTGGCTCACCCCCCGACTTTAGCAGCCCGGCCCGCCCTGTGTCGCCTTGTGCCGTGGTCTGACCGCGGAGCCTGGCGATCGAAGGGCGAGGGTCACGCTCCGCTCGGCCTTTCGGCGCTTCGACAGGCCGCGCGCAGCCCGTTCGCCCACGATCGAGCCGGCGGCATGAGCCGTGCTGAAGGGCCAGGCATGAACACCTTCTCCTCGATGGCTCGTCAGGGATCTTCGCTAGGCTTCTTCGGTGCTGCTCTCCTCGTGGCGAGCGCGCTCGGCACGACGGCCTGTTCGAGCACCGTCATCGGCGGGAGCGGCAGCGAGACCGGGGAAGGTGGCAGCAGCGCGACGGGCCCGAGCGACGGCGGCAGCACGGGGACGGGCCAGGGCGGCGGCTATCAGGCGCTCGCGGTCCTCGCCTCCGAGATGACGTGGTGGGACCAGACCGACGGCGACGTGGGCTCCTCGGGGAACACCACGTCGGGCAGCGGGGGCAACGGCGTCGACCCCAACATGCTTTACATCGAGATCGCCAACTACGGCCAGCAGTGCGGCGTGGCGCCCATCTCCGACTGCTCGCAGGGCACGACCTGGCAGGTCTCCATCGGCATCCCCCCGGCGCTCCAGGTGCCCGGCGTCCTCCAGCTGTCGAACGAGTCGCTCATCAGCACGCAGAACGGCACGGGCTCCAACGGCTCGAACCCCGGCGGGAGCGAGGACTGCTGGGGAGGCGGCGGCAGCTTCATCGACGGCACCCTCGAGATCGTGAGCATCGACGCCACCCAGGTCGTCGTGCGCCTCTCCGGCACCAGCGTCGACATCCTCCCCGAGAGCGTCTCCGCCGACGGCGACTACACCGTCCCCCGCTGCTCCGCCCTCGGGGTCGACTGACCTGCTCGCGTCACTCCCCGGCCTGGGCCCGCACCACGCGGGCCGCGGGGCCCAGCTTCGACTCGCCCTCCTGCTCGCGCATCCCGCGGTAGCGCTTGGGCCCGCCCCAGGGGTTGTCGCTCAGGTCGAGGCAGAGGTCGAAGGGCGGTAGGTCGCTGCACTCCTTCACCGTATACGTGACGTCGACCTTGCGGCCGGTCTGGGGGAAGGTGAGCGAGAGCTTGTTGCCCTCGCGCTTGTAGGTCTCCAGCTCGAAGCGGAAGTCGTACTGCGACGCGCGTGAGAACAGGCTCACCCCGCGGCGGGCGACGAAGAAGCCGTGCACGTAGTCGGTGGGCTTCTCGGGCTCCTTCTCGAGCCAGACGCGATCGGTGACCAGGTTGGGGTCGCCGTCGGCCTTGCCCATTGCCCCCACGAAGCGATAGGCCGCATAGCCCGCCACGCCCAGGCAGAGGACGAGGGCGAGCTTCCCTTTGGCGCTCTTCTTCATGCGGGCCAGTGTCGCACGACGGCCCGGGATCGCTAGGCCTACTTGGAGGGCAAACAGGCCGCGGGCGTCGGGTGGTCCTTGCACCAGCTCGCGTCGTCGGGCTCGCCGACGATGAAGATGCCGTCCTGCGACGGGAGGAGCGCGCGCTTGAACGAGACGCCGTCGGAGTCGGTCTCGCACGACTTGCCGTCCTTGGTCTCGGGCTCGGCGGCGGCGCAGATGCCCCCCTCGTTGGGTACGGTCCACGCCTGGCCGGTGCCATAGACGAGGTTCGTGGCGTAGCGGCCTTGGGGGAGGCAGCCGATGGCGAGCTTCACCTCGCGGCCGAACTGCTTCTTCAAGGCGGCGAGGGTGCCGGGCTCGTCGGTGAGGATCTTGTGGCCCGTGCAGTCGGTCTCGTGGCTCAGGAGGAGCGTGGCCGGCTTCGAGGGGTCGGCCGGGTCGAGGCACACGGCGGCGGGCGGGACGCCGACGATGACGTCGGGCTGCGTGTCGTGGAAGGTCGTGTTGCCGCTGAGCCCGATGGCCGCCGTGGAGATGAGGCTCTTGTAGATGGTGATCCCCTGGATGATGACGGCGGGGGAAGCCTGGGCCACGAGGTCGCCCTGCTTCGCATCGAGCTTGCTGAGGATGGCGAGCGGGAAGAGCGTCGGGATGAGGCTGGAGGCGGGGGTGTGATCCTCGGCGATGGAGATCATCCCATCGCCGTTGAAGTCCCACCAGGTGAAGTCGAAGCCCGGCGACGAGCCGCTGCCCACCGGGAGCGAGAAGGGGGGCGCGGCGGCGGCCTTCTGCTCGGAGGCGGGCACGCCCGCGGCGAGGTCGATGCGCGTGATCGAGGTCTCGGTGCCGCCGGGGTTGGTCGAGTCGAAGACGGGGAGCGTGTAGTCGCTCGGCATGGTGACCTTGGTGGGATCCGCCGTCTTCTTGGGCGCATCGACGATCGCGCCGCCCTTGCACGCCTGCGCCGAGTAGGTGACCGCCTTCGGGTAGAAGGTCGGGAGCGTGAGCGGGAGAGGGAGGGCGAGCGTGACCGAGATGCCGCCGATGCGCGCGCCCTCGTCGGGGATCTTGCGGGTGCCGTCCTTCTGCTCGGCGCCGAGCGCGATCTGGCGGTAGACGGGGGCCTGGCCCGCGAGCACGCCGGCCGCGTTGTCGATGGCGCCGCCGGCGATGTCGCCCTTCGTCGGCAGCTTCTCGATGCTGAAGACGGGGTCGAAGTTGCCGTCGAGATCGTAGAAGCTCCGGACCTCGTAGACGCCGCCGGGGAGCGGGCCGGCCGCCCAGTCGGCGCTGACGGTGACGGGCGCGGAGCCGGCGGCGGGGCACCAGCGCGAGCCGTCTTTCTCGAAGGTGAGCCGGTCACGCACGCCGGCGAAGAGCGTCTCGCCGGGCACGTCGGCGAGGCTCTGCGCCGTGGTGCCGAGGCCCTCGGGCGGCGGGAGCAGGTGGGTGTCGAAGATCAGAAAGACGGCGGCGCCGACGATGTGCTGGTCCTCGGTGCACGGGAGCGGGCCCGCGTAGGTGACGGTGCCGGCGAGCACGCCCGCGGGGGCGCCCGACTGGCCGGCGGGGAGGAACTGGTCCGGGTCCTGGCAGCCGGTGACGGCGGCACCGGAGCCGAGCGCGGCGAGGAGCGCGAGGGAGACGGCGGGGGCGAGGCGATTGGCTCTCATGGTGGTCACCTCAGAGCGAGTACGAGAAGAAGCCCATGACGCGCCGGCCGACGCGGTTGCCGAACGGGTGCTCCTGCGCGGGCGGGCCGAACACGTCGGCGAGCGCGTTGAACACGGTGGCCGAGACCTCGGCGCGGTCCTTGTAGAACCGCCAGCCCACGCGGCCGTTGAGGAGCGTGTAGGCCGGCAGCGGGAACTGCTGGTAGACGATGGCGTTCGAGGTGGCGACCTGCTCGTTCCACGTCTGCGCCGACTGGTAGTGGAAGGTGATCTCGCCGTTGAACCCGATCTTGGTGCGGAGCTGCACCCCGGCGTTGAACTTGTGCATGCTGGTGCGCTTGTCCTCCGGCACCGTGCAGCCCGCGGGGCGCTGCTGGTTCGAGACGTTGAGCGCGTAGTTGGCGAAGAGGTCGAGGCCCTCCACGGGGTAGGCGCGGACGCCGACCTCACCGCCGAACACGTTGTAGATGTCGCACTCGTTGTCCCACCCGCCGAAGGCCGCCGTGTAGCGGCCGGTGGTCAGGTCGAGCCCGCCGACCCCCGCGGCCTGCTCGGCCAGGGTCTGCGGCCGCGCCTGCGCCAGCTCGATGAGGTTCGTGACGCGGTTGTAGTAGGCGTTGATCTCGAACTCGAGGTAGTCGCTCTGCTGGTTCAGGTAGCTGACCTCGGCGCTGGTGATCTGCTCGGGTTGCAGGATGAAGTCGGGCTTGTCGGGCGACTTGGCGGACGACACGAGCTCGGCGCCGGGGAGCTGCACCTGGACCGGCAGGTTGAGGTAAGCCTCGAGGTAGGTGGGCGCGCGGAAGGCCGTCGAGCCCGAGAGGCGGATGACCTGCTTGTCGTTGGGCTTGATGAGCACCGAGCCGCGCGGCGAGCCGACGATGCGCTTCAGGTACGGCTCGTAGTCGACGCGCCCCGAGCCGACGATGGACACGTGCGACCCGATCTTGATGGTGTCCTGCAGGTAGGCCGAGCCGTGGTTCTCCACGGGGATGTTGCTGGAGAGGTAGTTCCAGTCGATGTCCTTGAGCCGGTAGCCCACGCCGACGTGGATGTCGTGCCCGAGCGGCCCGGTGTGAAAGTCGTTCACGTACTCGACCTCGGCGTCGAACACGTTCTGCGTCGCGTTGGTCGGGTAGAGCGTGTGGCCGAGGTACTGGTAGCTCTCGCCGCCGTTCACCGCGAGCCGGTTGTAATAAGTCTTGGCGTTGAAGTGCTGGCCCTTGTAGTCGATGCCCGCCTCGAGGATGTCGCCCTTGAGGAAGTAGTCGTTGAGCGGGCCCTCGCCGTAGATGTTGAGGTCGACGCGCGAGAAACCGCCGCCGAAGATGAGCTCGTTGTCCTTGTTGATGCGGTAGGAGACGCGCCCGTCGAGCCGCACGTTCTGCGAGCCCAGGTCGAGGTCGGCGTAGTCGCCCACGGCCACGTCGCGGCGGTTGCCGGAGATCTCGCGGGTCCACCGCGGGTAGCGGGTGTAGCCGCCCGACACGCGGTAGCCGAAATCCCCCTCGCGCCCGGTGGCCCAGGCCGAGCCGTAGACCTGGCCGTGGTCGCCCGCGCCCACGCGCATGCCCGGCCGCCCCTCGCCCGGCGCGATGGTGATGATGTTGACCACGCCCGCGAAGGCGTTGGCGCCGTAGAGGGCCGACCCCGGGCCGCGCACGACCTCGATGCGCTCCACCTGGTCGACGTCGATGCTGAGCGTCTCCCAGAACGTCGAGCCGAGGATGTCGTTGTAGACCGACCGGCCGTCGACGAGGACCAGGAGCTTGTTGCTCAAACGATGGTTGAACCCGCGCATGGAGACGTTCTCGTCTCCGCCGGTGATCTCCATCACGTCCATACCCGCGACGCGGCGGAGCAGCTCGGGGATGCGCGTGATGCCCGAGAGGCGGATGTCTTGCTTCGTGATGATGGTGGTCGAGTTGGGCGAGTCCAGCGGGCTCTGCTTGCCGCGCGAGGCCGTGACCACGGTCTCGGCGTACACGTCCTCCTGCCCGACCTTGCCGGCGATGGGCGCGGTGTCGTCGGGCTTGGGGATCGCGGGCACGGGCTCGGGCGGCTTGGGGACGACGGGCTCCGGATTCTGGTCGGGCTTCTTCTCACCCGGCTTGGGCTCGTCGGGCTTCTTCTCGTCGGGCTTCGGCGGAGGCGGCGGGTTGGCCTCGGCGGCGCGCTGGGCGGCGAGCTTGTCCTCGAGCTTCTTCACCGTCTCCTCGACGGTGGCGCGGTCGTCGGGGTTGCTCTTCAGGTAGACGCGGAAGGCCTTGATGGCGAGCTCGATGCTCCCGCCCTCGGCCTGCGCGAGCGCGATGTTGTAGGCGACGAAGGGGTGCGGCTGGATCTCGTAGGCGCGCTCGAGCTCCCCGATGCCTTCGGGAAACTTCTTCTGCGCGATGAGCGCCATGCCGGCCTTGAAGTGGCGCTTGGCCTCGGCGCGCTCATCGGCGAGCGCGGTCGTCGAGAAGAGCGCCGCCGCGAGCGCGAGGCCCGCCGCGAACAAGGAGGGCCGACCGCGCCGCTGGCCCCGAGAGCGGCTTAGGAAGAGCGACATGTAGATCCCATGCAATCAGGGACCGGCGCTTTGGGCAATTAGTCGCCGTAGGGAGACTTCTTATACGGTCCGGAAGGGGCCGGCGCGGCGCCGCCTTGCTTGGGTAGGGGCCCGGGGACCGGCAACTCGAGCTTGAAGCTGGCCTTCTCGTCGGCGGGCGCCACGGTGAGGCTGCCGGCCTTGAAGCCCTTCTTGTTCAAGGTGAGCTTGTGCTCGGCCTTGGTGGCGTCGCCCTTCCAGGTCACCTGACACGGCGTGGCATTGCAAAGCTCGGTGCCGTTCTCGGAGACGCTGGCGCCCGGAGGGTCGGTCTCCACGCGCACCTGGCGGAAGGTCGGCCCGGCGGGGGCCGCGCCCGTGCTGGTCGCGACGGCGGCGGTGTTGGCCGCGGTGGCGGTGGGCGCGCCCGTGGTCGTCGCCGTGGCGGTGGGAGCGCCTGTGTTCCCAGAGGCCGGGCCGCCCGAGGAGCCCTCGCCCTGGCCCTTGGAGGAGAACATCACGAAGACGCCGATGCCGAGCGCCACGGCGGCGGCGAGGATCCCCCACACGACCGCGCGGCCCTTGGGCTTGGGCGCCATCAGAGAGTCGGCGGAGGGCGCGCCCAGCGCCTCGCTGAGCGCGGCCGAGGAGAGCGTCGGGGTCTGTTGCGGGCCCGACTGCGAGAGGGGCGGGAGTTGGATGCCGGAGTGCGAGCCGGAGGGCGCCGGGTGCGAGTCGGCGCGGCGGTTGGGGCCGACGATGCCGTCGAGCCGCGCCATCGGCATGCTCTCTTGCGTGTCGTAGATGGAGCCGTCTTCGGTGCCGATGCGCTTGAGGCCGTTGAGCAGGTCCTTCATCGAGACGAACCGCTTTTCGGGGTCCTTCTCGAGGCACTTCATCACGAGGTTATCCATCGCGATGGAGGCCGAGTACTTCGGGTTGACGCTCTTGATGGGCGGGACGACGTCGTTCACGTGCGCCATCAAGGTGCCGACGCTGGCGCCGCGGTCGAAGGGGACCTTGCCGGCCAGCATCTCGTACATCATCACGCCGAGCGAGTAGATGTCGGTGCGCGCCGTGATCTCGCCGCCCAGGATCTGCTCGGGCGCCATGTACTTGGGCGAGCCCATGAAGAGACCGGCCTGCGTCAGGTCCTCGGTCTCGCCGGTGACGTCCTTCACGAGGCCGAAGTCGAGGACCTTGACCACGTCGCGCTCGTCGGCGCGATCGCTCACGAGGATGTTGCCGGGCTTGAGATCGCGGTGCACGACGCCGAGGCTGTGGGCCTCGCGGAGCGAGCGGCAGATCTGCGCGGCGATGTGGGCGACGCGCGACTCGTTCATCGCGCCCTCTTCGCGGAGCACACGATGGAGGGTCTTGCCCTCGATGTACTCCATCGCGATGTAGTAGAGCTCGTCGCCCTCCTGCCCGTAGTCGAAGATGGTGACGGTGTTCGAGTGCGTGAGCTTCGCCGCCGTCGCCGCCTCGAGGAAGAAGCGCTTGTGGAACTCGGGGTCGCGATCGCCTTCGTACTTGGGGCTCAGGACCTTGAGCGCGCAGATGCGGCCGAGGGGCGCTTGCTCGGCCTTGTAGACCTTGCCCATCCCTCCACGCGCGATGACGCCCACGATCTTGAATCGACCGCTGATGGTGCGACCGATGAGCGGATCGGGCTCCCCCTTCGAGCTCTGGGGGCTACCGGGCGGCTCCGATCGCGCGGGGGATGCGCTCCCTTGGCGGCTTTCGGGCATGGATGGGGTTCTCGGGGAGAGGGTCGTGACGCGAATGAAGCGGCGACCGCCCCAGCGCTCACAAAGTGTCGCCGAGAGCCATCACCAGTGTCAATGGAGTAGCCCGCTCGCCCCGTCGCGGCAAATCCACGGAGGTCTCGCGTCCGACCGTTAGCGGCGCAGTCTCACTCGCCGCCGCGTCGCGTAACGCGAGATAGAATGAACGGCGACATGCTCGATTCGGCCTGCGAGGTGGGGGGCGGCGGGATCGTGGCCGGGTCGACCGGAGCCTCGTCGGGCACCTCGGCGATGGGCGTGCGCCGAGGCGGAGGCGCCGGCGCGGGCAGCGGGCCCATGGCGACCGGACGCGCCGCCATGGGGCGCGGGGGCGCGTGGATGGGGGCGACCCTTCGCGGGGGTGGGGGCACGGCGCCCGCGGGCCGGGCGGCGGCGGGAGGAGGCGTGGCCGTGGCCGAGGACGCGGGCAACGGGGTGCCTTCCCCGGCGTCCGGTGTGTCGAGCCGGGTCACGGAGGTAACGATGATGTGCTGGGCCTGCCGGCGATCGACGAGCACCGCGCGGGCGCCGGGGAGCCAGTCACGGCGCACCGTGCGCTCGCCGCGGGCCTCGACGAGCCAGCCGACCAGCTCCGCGCCGACCAGGTTGGGGTGGGGAGCCTCGACGAGCTGGCCGTCGACGAGCCGGTAGCGGCTGTTCTTGGTGGCGAACGAGGTCTCGCCGGCGGCCTGGGGCGCGAAGCGGCCTTCGAGGAAGGCGTCGACGGCGGCCCGAACGACTTGATCGGCGCGAGGATCGATCTGGCCCATGCATCGCTCCCCGGGGACGAGACCCCGAACGCTAGAACTCGTAGCGCAAGTTCAGCCCCGGGACGATGCCGAAGACGACCTTTCCCATCAGCGACTCGGAGGCGTAGTTGCCCACGCCGTCGGCGCTGGTCTGCCCCTTGGCGGGCCCGACCTCGATGCCCTGGTTCCACGCCGGCTGCTTGATGGCGAGGAGCACGAGCGCCTGCACGCCGGCCGTGAGGTCGACGTGCTCGCCGAGGCGCACGCCGAAGCGGATCTCGGGGTCGACGTGGAGGTAGACGGCCTCCTCGAGGTCGGCGGCGGCGAAGGTCTTGTAGGTGTGGTTCTTGACGTCGGTGAACTGGCCGGTGCGCTGGTCGCGGACCTGACCCACCAGGGCACCGAAGCCGAGCCGGAAGAGCACCGGGAAGCGATCGCCGAGGTGGTAAAAGACGTTGGCGCCGCCCATGAAGGCGCTGAGGCGGAGGCTCTCGTCGGCCGTGCCGCTCTTGGCCGTCTCGCCGCGCGGGGTGAGCTTGGCGCCGCGGCCGGTGAGCGACTGGAAGCCCGCCACGTAGCCGAGCGACAGGCCGAAGCCGATGCCGATGCCGAGCTGGTAGCCGGCGTTGAAGCTGCCGGCCGCGCCGATGCCGAGCGCCGAGCAGCTGCCCGCGCACTGGTCGCCGACCTGCCCGCCGAACGAGGGGATGACCGCGAAGCCCGCCGAGCCGTCGATCTCCCAGTGCGAGGGCTTGCGCCACAGTGCGCTCTTCGGGTCGCGGTCGAGCGAGACGTTGACCAGCTCACGGCCACCGCGCTCGAGCTTCACCTGCCGCGAGACGGGGAGGAAGCCCTCGTTGCTGATCTCGACCGTGTGCGTGCCCGACTTGAGCCAGCCGAGCCAGATGCCGTGGCCGACCACGACCGAGTCGATGGCGACGGTGGCGCCCGAGGGCGTGGGCTCGACGCGGAGGGCGGCGTCGAGCTCCTCGGCGATGAGGGTCAGGCTCGTGACCTGCTGCGACTTCACGCTGGCCGAGACGGGCTGGGTGCCGATGCGGCCCTTGCCCTTGAGCACGACGGTGTGATCGCCGACGGCCAGCAGGCCCTCCCAGGGCGTGATGCCGACGGTCACGTTGTCGACCACGACCTCCACCTGGCTGCCGGAGCGCTCGGTGACGCTGAGGCGACCGGAGTCCTGCAGGGCGCGCAGCTTGGCGGCCACCTTGGAGACCTGCCCGCCGGCCACGTCGGCGCGGACCTCGAAGGGCTCGAAGCCCTCCTTGAACACGCGGATGAGGTGCGAGCCCGCCGAGACGCGGAGCGGGGCGATGGGGGGGTACTCGCCGCGCGCCTGGCCGTCGATGAGGATGGCGGCGCCCGGCTCGGCGCCTTGCACGTCGATGGTGCCGACGAGGTCGCGCAGCTCCGCCACGTTGCGCTGGGCCAGCGTGCGCTCGCCCTGAGGCATGTTCGGGTAGTCCCGGAGCAGGGCCTCGAACATGTCGAGCGACTCGTCGAAGCGCTGGAGCTTGCGGAGCGCGATGGCGGCGTTGTTGGTGGCCGAGCGCGTCGGGTTGAGCTCGCGCGAGGCGAGGAACTCGGCGAGCGCCGCGGTCCACGCCTCCTCCTCGAGGAGCTTCAGGCCCTTGAGGAAGTGCGCCTTCGACTCGGCGAGCTTGGCGTCGTCGACGGGGGCGGCGGGCGCGCCGGGGGCTGGAGCCCCGGGGGCCGGCGGCGGAGGGGGAGGCGGCTTGGGCTGCGCGAACGCCGGCGTCACCTCGGCGAGGAGGGACAGGGCCAGGAGCGCCGAGAGGGGTCGACGAAAGCGCGCCGGCGCGGGCGAGGCCCACCTGTTCGATCGGTCGGTCACGCGCGCCTTACTCGTACTTGGGGATGATGCCGTTGGCGGTCTTGGCCGGCGCGGCTGCGGCGCTGGCCGCCGGCTTGGCGCCCGGCGGGAGGATCTCGATCTTGGGCACGCTGGGGCCGTCTTCGGTGATGGCGACGTCGATGGTCGTCTCCCCCTTGCCCTTCTTCGAGAGGTGCACGCGGTGATTGCTGCCGAGCTTGCCGGAGATCTCGATGAGCCCGTTCTTCACCGGGATGTTGGTGCCCTCGATGTCGACCGTCGCGTCGGCGGGGACCACGACGACCTTCACGCGGCGGAGCGTGGCCTCACCGGCCGGCGCGACCGAAGGCGCCCCCGAGGGAGCGGCCGACGCCGTGACGGCCACCGAGGCCGTGGGCGGGGGCTCGGGCGGGGCCACCGAGGCGGTGACCGTCGGCTGCGCGGCGGGGATGTTCTCGGGCTGGTGACCCTTGTTCTTCACGACGAAGTAGGTGCCGAGCCCGGTGGCGGCCACGACCGCCGCCGCGCCGATCACGAGCCCCATCTTGCTGGCGGGCTTGGGCGGCGGGAGCGACGGGTTGATGCCCGACTGGGTCATCCCCTCGGTGGTCTGCGCCCCGGCGTGGGG
>FTCO01001564.1_pt1 | contig 13940 bp, 8 predicted proteins | sample 1639701 | NCBI WGS metagenome assembly FTCO01 (sample SAMEA3914869, study PRJEB12502) | metagenome | biome: forest; material: soil | place: USA | collected 2012-03-12 | depth 0.1 m | reverse complement strand
CCCCCACGTGGTCCAGGTCATGGACTACGGCCTCGCGGACGACGCCGTGCCCTTCCTGGTCATGGAGCTGCTCCGCGGCTTCTCGCTCGCCGAGCTGCTGGAGCGCGGCGGCCGGCTCAGCTTCGCGACGGCCAAATCGCTGGTCCAGCAGGTGGGCGCGGCCCTCGAGAGCGCCCACGAAAAGGGCGTCGTCCACCGCGACGTGAAGCCGCAGAACGTTTTCATCACCGAGGGGAGCCGGGGCTATCCCCTGTTCGTCAAGGTGCTCGACTTCGGCGTCGCCAAGATGCTGGGCGACGCCCAGGTCCCCGAGGCGAGCACGCTCACGCAGACGGGGATGGTGGTCGGCTCGCCGCCCTACATGAGCCCGGAGCAGCTCGAGGGGAGGCGCGACACCGACCTTCGCTCCGACCTCTGGTCGCTCGGGGTCATCGTCTACGAGTGCCTCACGGGCACGCAGCCGTTTCGAGGGACCTCGTTCGTGTCCATCGGCGCGGCCGTGCTGCGTGGCCGTTACCAGCCGGCCTCGGAGCTCCGGCCCAACCTCCCGCCGGGGGTCGACGACTGGCTCGCCAAGGCGCTCTGCCTCGAGCCCGCGGGGCGCTTTCAATCGGCGTCCGAGATGGTGGCGGCCATCCTCGCGCTGGATCTGGCCGGCGCGGGCGACCCGAGCGACGAAGGCGAGGGCGGCGCGACCAGTCCGGCGGCCTTCGCCACCACGGTGGACGCGGCCGTCGAGGTGCCCGACCCGCCCCTCGCCGAGGTCGAGACCACGGCGCCCGGAGGCACGGCGGGGCACCTCCCGGTCGCGGTCCGACCCGAGCCCTCGATCGTCGCGCCGCCGAGGCGCAGGTGGCCGCGCGTCGCGCTGTTCTCGGTGCTGGGTAGCGCGGCCCTGGCGAGCGCCGGCTTCGCGATGCGCGGCCCGAAGCCCGGCTGCCCCGAAGGCATGGTCCGCATCGACGCTGCGACGTTCGCCATGGGCTCGGACGTCGATGGGGAGACCCCGAGCGACGAGACCCCGCGGCTCACCGTGAACGTCGGCGCCTTCTGCCTCGACAAGACCGAGGTCACCGTGAAGGCCTATTCGGCCTGCCCGAGCTGCGCCACCCGCGGGACCGTCGAGTTCGAGGGACTCACCCCCAACGGCCGCGAGGTCGAGAGCAAATTCTGCAACGGCCCCAGCGCCGCCGACCACCCGATGAACTGCGTCGACTGGGCCGACGCCCTCCACTTTTGCTCGACCACCGGCAAGCGCCTCCCGACCGAGCCCGAGTGGGAGCTGGCCGCCCGCGGAAAGGACGGGCGCCCTTACCCGTGGGGCCGCGAGGAGCCCGGCGCCGACCGGCTCAACGCCTGCGGCGCCGAGTGCACGAGCCCCTGGCCCGCCATGTACGACGCCGACGACGGGGCCCCCGCCACGGCCCCCGTCGGCCGCTACCCGAAGGGCGCCTCACCCGCTGGTGTGCTCGACTTCGCCGGCAACGTCTGGGAGTGGACCGACACCCTCTACTGCCCTTATCGAAGCCCCGGGTGCGGCGACTCGCGGCGAGTCCTGCGCGGCGGGGGCTGGGATACCACCGAGCGGCAGAACGTGCGCGCCGCCCGCCGGTACCCGAGCGCTCCGACCGCGCGCGGGAAGAGCGTCGGCTTCCGCTGCGCCAAGGATCTGTGAGAGCCCGGCGACCGCTCGCATCGACGCCTTCGCGCTCGACGCCCTCGCGACTGCTCCTCCACGACAGCTGGTGACGGCTCGGACTTCACGCTCCGCGGCGCTTGCGAAAACGCAGCAGCTTCCCTCGCGAGATCCCGAGCTTCTCGGCGGCGGCGGTGACGTTGCCCCCCGCTGCCTCGAGCGCCGCGGCCACCACCTCCTCGGTGAGCGCGGAGGGCCTCCCCGAAGGCTCCCCCAGCACCTCTTCGAGCGCCCAGAGGCGTAGGCCCGCCGCAGGGTCGGCGCGGCGCGCGGCCGCGAGGGCCGCGTCCAGGCCCCGCACGTTGCTGGGCCACGGCTCGAGCAGGAGGCGCTCGACGGCCTCGACCTCCGCGTTCTCGGCCGAGAGCAGAGCGCCGGCCCGGCGGCTCAGCTCCACCGCCACGGCGAAGACGTCTTCCCTTCGCTCGCGGAGCGGGGGCACCTCGATGCGGGCCATGGCGAGGCGCGCCCAGAGGTCGCGCCGGAACTCGCCCGCCTCGACGCAGGCCTCGAGGTCGCGGTTGGTGGCGGCCACGACGAGCACGTCGACGGGCACCGGGCGCTGGGCGCCGACGGGCAGGACCTCGCGGTTCTCGAGGAGGCGGAGGAGCTTCGCCTGGAGGCCCAGCTCGAGCTCGCCGATCTCGTCGAGGAACAGGGTGCCCCCGTCGTGCGCCACGGCGATGCCGGGGGAGCTGCTGCGCGCGTCGGAGAAGGCCCCGGCGACGTGGCCGAACATCTGCGACTCGAAGACGCCGCGGGCCATACCGGCCACGTTGACGGCCGCGAAGGGCTTCTCTCGCCCGAGGGCCGCGGCGACCGCGCGCGCCACCAGCTCCTTGCCGGCGCCCGTCTCGCCCTCGACGAGCACGTTGGCCGACCGGCTGCGCCCTTTGCCTTCGCTCGCGAGCCTCGCGAGGCTCTCGAGCGTCGCCGTCACCGATCGGAGACCGAAGGGCCCGACGAGCCCCGAGAGGGCCGCGGCCGGATCGAGGGGACCGAGGAGCGCCTCGCGGTAGACGAGGAGCGTGCGGCCGACGCGGACGACGGCGCCGTCCTCGAGCGGCGTGAGATCGCGGGGCGCCAGCCGAGCGCCGTTCACCCACGTGCCGTTGCGCGAACCGGCGTCGGCCACGCGCAGACCGCCGCCGGCGCGGTCGATACGGAGGTGCTTGCCGGAGACCTCCGAGTCGGCGAGGCCGTTCTCCGCGAGCCAGCTGCGCCCCACCACCGAGCCCGAGCCGGGGATGGCGAGCGCGCGCGGCTTCGGGAAGGCGCAGAGGAGCGCGGCCTGCCGCCGCGAGGTCTCGGGTGGAGCGGGCCCGCGGTGCTCGCTGGTGCTCTGCGTGTCGGTCTTCATGCGTCGAGCGGCCGGGAGACGTTCGCACGCCGCCCGGCGAGCGGGAAGCCGCGCCGGCGCTCGGCGAGCAGACCGCCGCCCTCCGAGGGGGGGAGTGACGCACCGAGCGTCGAGCGGCGCCCGCCCGCTGGGCCGCCGTGATACGTGTCCTCGCCCCCAAACGTGCGGAGGAATTCGTGATTCATCGAAACGGCCGTCTCGGTCTCGTCGCGCTCCTCCCCCTCGCCGCCCTCGGCGCGGCGGGCCTGGCCTCCTGCTCGAGCTCCGGAGGAGCCGTGACCGGCGGCAATGGGGGCAATGGCTTCCAGTCCTCGTCGTCGGGCAAAGGCAGCGGCTCCGGGGGCGCCGGCGGCTCGACGAGCTCGGGCGAGGGCACCGGCGGGAGCCTGCTCGCGGGCACGGCGGGGACCGGCTCGACCTGCGACACGCACTGCTCGTCCGACCTTCACAGCGTCGTCGACTGCAATGGGACCGTGGTCTCCACTTGCCCTGCCGACCAGGGCTGCGGCGCGGCCGGGTGCGTCTCGGCGTGTGACGCCGCCAAAGAGAACAAGAGCACCGTCGGCTGCGACTACTACGCCGTCGACCCGCCCATCATCACGGACGCCGCGGGGGCATGCTACGCGGCCTTCATCGCCAACACCTGGACGAGCCCGGTCAGCATCACCGTCGAGCGCCAGGGCACGACGTTCGACGTCTCGACGTTCGCTCGCATCCCGGTGGGGACCGGGCAGTCGCTCACGTACCAGCCGCTGCCGAGCGGCATGCTCGACCCCGGCCAGGTCGCCATCCTGTTCCTCTCGGGCTCGCCCAATGCCCCCGTCGGCGCCTGCCCGGCCGGGATCACGCCCGCCGACGCCAGCGGCTCGGCGAGCACGGCCGGCACCGGGCTCGGCGCCGGCTTCCACATCACCACCTCGGCGCCGGTGGTGGGCTACGACATCTTCCCCTTCGGCGGGGGTCAGAGCGCCGCCACCAGCGCGACGTTGCTCATCCCCACCACGGCCTGGGACGTGAACTACATCGCCATCGATCCCTACGCCGCCTCGCAGCTCGCGCAGTTCGAGCAGGCGTATCCCGGCATCGTCGTCGTCGCGGCGGAGGACGACACGCAGGTCTCCATCCTCCCCACCGTCGCGATCGAGGGCGGCAACGGCGTGAGCCCCGCGCCCGCCGGCGCCACCGCGACCTACACGCTGAACAAGGGCCAGACCTTGACGATGCTCCAGTCCGCCGAGCTGATCGGGAGCCCCATTCAATCGAACAAGCCCATCGGCCTGATGGCGGCGGCGTCGTGCCTCAACGTGCCGGTGGACGTCGCGGCCTGCGACTCGGCGCACCAGCAGATCCCGCCGGTCAAGGCCTTCGGCTCCGAGTACGTGGCAGCCCGCTACCGCGACCGCTTCGACGGCCAGGAAGAGTCGGTCCCCTGGCGCATCGTGGGCGCGGTCGACGGCACCACCCTCACTTATGAGCCCGCCGCGCCCACCGGGGCCCCGACATCACTCAATCTCGGCCAGGTGGCCGAGTTCCGCGACCCCGGTCCCTTCGTGGTCAAGAGCCAGGACGCGAGCCACCCGTTCTACGTCGCGGGCTACATGACCGGCTGCCAGGAGACCAACCCGAGCCAGAACGACTGCCGGGGAGACCCGGAGTTCGTCAACGTGCTCCCCTCGCTCCAGTACCTGTCCTCGTACGTGTTCTTCACCGACCCCACGTACCCCGAGACCGACCTCGTCCTGGTCCGCACCAACACCGGCGCAGGCTTCAAGGACGTGACCCTCGATTGCGCCGGCGTGCTCACCGGCTGGACCGCCATCGGCACCTCGGGCAAGTACGAGTACACGCGCATCGATCTGGTGCGGCACAATTTCGCGCCCCAGAACGGGTGCGACAACGGCCGCCACGAGATCCACAGCGACGCCCCCTTCGGCCTCACGGTGTGGGGCTGGGGCAGCGCCGAGACGGGCGGCTTCTTCGGCGTCTCCGGTCAGGGAGGCTTCTATAGCCAGGCGGTGAGCTACGCCTACCCGGGCGGCGCGAGCGTGCAGCCCATCAACACCGTCGTCGTGCCCACCGTCCCCAAGTGAGCCCGATCAAAAGACGCGCTCGCCGTTGAGACCACAGGTCGGGTCGCCCTGCGGGCACACCCCCTTCACGGTGGGCTCGGCCTTCCCGGCCAGGGGGACGCGGCCTCCGGCGGCGGGCGGGGTTTCGTGGCTCAGCGCCTCGCGGGCCTGATCGAGGGCCGCCTCGTAGCCGCGGACCGCGTCGCCCTCGCCGCTCGCGCGGGCCCGGGCCCCGGCCGTGCGCGCGGCGGCGAGGATCTCGGGGTGCTTGCGCTCGGCGGCCCAGGCGCCGAGATCAGCCTGGCGCCGGTCGAGCGTCGCGAGCTTGTCGGCGGTGGCGAGGCGCGCCTCGAGGGCGTCGAGCGCGTCCGAGAACGCGCGGACCCGGCCCCGGTCGGGTGACCTCGGGTCGACCGCGCCGCGCGCGGCCTCGGCGCTGGCGCGCGCGGCCTCCGAGCCGGCGATGGGGCGCGCCTTCAACATCGCGAAGCGCCGGTCGAGCCCCTCGAGCGCCGCGCCCTTCGCGGCCTCTCGCTCGCGTCCGAGCGCGAGCCCCTCGTCGCGGAGGGCGGAGACGTCTTGCTCGAGCGCCGCGGTCTTGCGGCTGGCCGCGAACGCGCCGAAGCCCGAGGCAGAGACCGCGAGCGCGAGGGCCCCGGCGAGGACGCGGACCATCCCTCGATCCCTCCCCTCGCTGCGCGCCTTGATCACGGCCAGCTCATGGGCGCGCGCCGCGTTGCCTTCCTCGAGCCGGGCGCGCCCCTCGGCCTCGATGCGCGCCACCTCGGCCGCGGCCTTCTCGCGGGCCTCGGCGCGGGCCCTCTCGATGGAGTCTTCGCGGAGGCGCTTTTCGCGCGCGTCGGCCTCGGCCTTCATCCTCGCCTCCTCGTCGGCGCGGCTCCTGGCCGCGGCGTCCCTCTTCTCGCGCGCCTCCCGGGCGGCGGCCTGGGCGCGCCGCGCCTCTTCTTCCTGAACGCGCTCTCGCTCGATCTGAGCGAGCTCGGCGAGGGAGAAGGTCACGGAGGTCTCGGAGGTGCTGGGGGTCGTCGACATGGGCGGGCTCCTTTCGTGGGAAGCCCCAAGAGCAGCCGGCGTGCCGGCCCGATCGCCTCGCGTTTCGGCTCGTTTTCGGGCCTCCCGCGCTCCCTGGCGCCGATCGCGATCGGCCGAGCGGCCCCCGATCGCGATCGCGATCGCCATCACGATCGGCGGCGCCCGGGCTCCCGGTCGGGTCCTCTCGCCTCCATGCTCGGCCGAAGGGGGAAGACACCATGCGCCTCACCGCCGCCGCGATCGTCGCGGGCCTAGGCTTCGTCTCGACAGGCTGCGGGGACGAGAGCCGGCTCGCCGCCACCGCCTCACCCATCATCGGCGCCGACGCGCGCGCCGACCTCACCCACGACGCCGTGGTCGCCGTCCTCGGCGACGGGAGCCTCTGCAGCGGCGCCTTCGTGGGCCGCTCCAAGTCCGGCACGATGCTCGTGCTGACCGCCGCCCACTGTTGCTCGGGCGCCGCGCCCCCACGCGCCATCCGCACCGGCAGCGACTACGCCGACCCGACCGGCACCTTCCCCGTGACCTCGGTCACCCGCCACCCTTGTTACAACTCGCTGAGCAACGACTACGACCTCTGCGTGGTCGAAGCGGCCGACGACGGCGCCTTCGCCGCGGCCCCCATCCCGCTCGCCCACGAGCCCGACGGCCTCGAGCCGGGGAGCCGCGTGACCCTGGTCGGCTTCGGCGTCACGCCGGCCATGACCTCCGTTCGCCGCCGCGCCGTCGGCTACGTCTACGAGACCGCGCCGCTCGACCTCGGCTTCGATCAAGCCGAGGGCCGCGGCGGCGTATGCTTCGGCGACAGCGGCTCCCCCACCCTCGTCGATCAAAAGGGCGTCGAGGTCGTGGCCGGCGTCGCCTCGTTCGTGACCTCGACCGCGCTCTGCGACATCGGCGGCTTCAGCTCCCGCATCGCCACGCGGGCCATGCGCGCCGAGTTCCTGGACCGCGTCCTCGCCGGCGAGCGCTCGAGCCTCGCCGCCTTGCTCGTCCACCGCAAGGGCGCGAGCGGCGGCCAGGTGCGCGACACCTACCTCGCCAGCGACGAGCCCGATCGCAACTTCGGGGCGAGCCCCGTGCTCCACGTCGGCAGCTCGAAGGAGGGCGGCGTCCGCCGCGCGCTCCTCCGCTTCGACCTCACCGGCCTCCCCGCGGGCGCCCAGGTGCTCAGCGCGCGGATGGGCCTGCATGTCGAGAGCAAGACGGGCGGGGGCACGCTGGCCGTCCATCGGATCGCGCGCGAGTGGGACGAGGCGCACGTCACCTGGGCCTCGGAGGGCGACCGCGGGTTCGAGCGTGACGCCCTCGCCTCGGCGCGCACCGACACCCCGCTCGCCGAGGCGACCAGCGCGGTGTGGTTCGATCTCACCGACCTCGCCGGCCAGCTCCAGCGGGGCGAGGCCGAGAACCTGGGCCTGCTCGTCAGCGAGGCCGAGGCCGAGGACACGACCCTCTTGAGCAGCGAGATCGCCCGCTCCTCCGAGCGGCCGTGGATGCAGCTCTGCTACCTCCCCAAGGCGCCCTGATCGGCCGGTGGCCTGGCGGCGGGCGGAGCGCAGCGGAGCACCTCCGCGCTCATCTCGATGCAGTTCGGGCACCCCGGAGCGCCGCGGGTCGGGATGGGGTCCTCTGGCTTCGGGCCGTGGAGCACCAGGGCGTCGCCGCCGAGGGTAGCGGCGCGGTTCTTCAGCTCGACCCGCACCTCCTCCACGTTGGCCGCCGCGCTGTGGAAGTTGCGCCCCTCGCTCTCCTGGATGCGCCTGATCAGCCGGCACTCGGGCCCCGCCGACTCCCGGATGACGACCTTGGCGCCCGCCGGCGTCAGCTCCGTGGCCGAGCAGCCGGCGAGCGTGATCACGGCGAGCGAGGCGGCGATCCGGACCTTCACGGGGTCGAGACGGTAGCCCGTTCCGCGGGCGGCGGGCTGCCGATTCCAGCGCCTCACTTGGGCATGAGGACCGTGTCGATGCCCTGAATGACGCCGTTGCTCCCGGGGATGTCGGGCTTCGTGATGGTCGCGCCACCGACGTGAACCTTGCCGTCGACCACGGCAATAGGAAGATCCTTGCCGCCGAGCGTGCGCACCGATCGCATGCTCTTGAGGTCTGCCTCGGTAAGGCGGCCCTGGACCACGTGGTGCTCGAGCACGTCGCGCAGCTCGCTCTTGTTCTTGGGGTCCATCAGCCGCGGCAGGGTGCCGGGCGCGAGGCGCGAGAAGGCCTCGTCGGTCGGCGCGAAGAGGGTGAAGGGCCCGCGCCCCTGGAGGCGCCCCTCGAGGTCGCCCGCGCGGATCGCGCCGACCAGCGTGTCGTAATGGCCTACCTGGGTGGCCGTCTCGACGATGTCGTTCTTGCCCTGCGGCTCGCCGCCGGGCGTGTTGGTGGCCGTCTCCGAGCCGCAAGCGCCGAGGCCCACCAGCCCCAACCAACCGCCGAGCGCCAGCCCCAGTGCCTTGCCGATCGAGCTCCTCATCATCCTTACCTCCGTGAGCAGCGCCCGCACGCCGCGGGGACGCGCCGGCCGCCTCGCAAGCCGCGCACCGATCAGCGCTCCGACCGGCCGAGGGCGAGCTCCCCCGACGCCGGCGAGCGCGCCTCCCGACGGCCATCCCGTGAGCCACCTTGGTTGACAAGCCCCCACGAACCCGCGACGATTCGTGGCACCCATGGTGCTAATCGAAGCGTCATCCGAGTTGCCTCCCGCCACGTTCGAGCGGCTCTCGGAGGCGGGCTCGGGGGGGTCGGCCGAGGTCTGGCAAGCGCTCTCGGGCGACGAGCGGGTGGCCCTCAAGCTCGCTCGACCGGGCGCGGGACCCGCCGTGCTCCTCGCCTTGGCGCGCGAGGCCGAGCACGCGACGCTCGCCCTCTCGCCCGGGCTCCCGAGGCTCGTCGATGCCGGCTGGGCGGTGGTCGACGGCGGGGTGGCCCGCGCCGTCTCCGGCCCCTCGCCGGGCGCGCGTGCCTTCGTCGCCCTCGCCTGGGCGCGCGGCGCGCCCCTCGACCCCAGGTCTCCGGCGGCCTCGGGGAAGACCCCCGAAACGCGCGTCGCCCTGGCCCTGCGGGTGGCGAGCGACGTCGGCCGCGCCCTCGCCGATCTCCACGACGTCGGGCTCGCCCATGGCGACGTGAAGCCCGAGAACGTCGTCTTCGATGCGAGCGCGGGCGCGTCGCTCATCGACCTCGGCCTCTCGGGACCAGCCCACGCGCTCGCCGTCGAGGGGGCCACCTTGCGCTACCTCGCGCGCGGCGACGCCGACCTCGGGGACGCCCGCGCCCGCGATCTGCTCGCCCTCGGCACCTTGATCGCCGAGCTCGCCGACCCGACCGTAGCCGCGGCGGCCGACCCCATCACGGCCGCGCGCCAGGCCTCGCTCCCAGCCGAGGTCGCGGCCCTCTGCACGGCGCTCCTCGCCAAGGCTCCCGGCGCTCGCCCGTCGGCCGCCTGGGTGAGCCGCGCGGCCGCCGGCGAGGGCCGTTCGAGCCAGTCCGAGGGTCGAGCCGAGCGCGACCTCCGCCGGGTGCGCGCCGCCTACCTCGGCGTGCGGCGAGGCGAGATCGGCCGCGCCCACTCGATCGAGCCCGGCGCCTCGGTCGCGCCCTTCCTCGCCCCCGCCATCGCCTGGAGCCTGAAGGCGCGCTCGCTCGGGAGGAGCCCCGCCCCCCTCGGCGACGGCGTGATCCTCGGCCCCTTGGAGCGCGCCGGGAGGGCCCGGTGGCTCGTGGCGCTCGCCGGGCCCGCGGCGTCGGCCTGGCCCCTCGAGGCCCTCTCGAACACCGCGGAGCCCGACCTCGCCCGCGCCCTCGAGGAGCTGGCGAAACGCACCTCGCCCTTCGCCTGGACCTTCCGCGACGTGGAGGCCGCGGTCCGCGGCCAGTCGGCGTCGCTCCCCCACGCCAACGACGCGATCGCTCTCGGCCCCATGACGGCTGCCCGCGCCGCGCGGCTCGGCCTCGCCATCTCCCGCGTGCCGCCGGATCCCTCGGCGCTCGAGGCCATCGAGGCGCAGCCGGACGCGCCCGCCGAGCTCACCCTCGCCGCCGCCGACGCGCTCCGGCTCCAGGGCGACGTCGGTCGAGCGCGCGCCCTGCTCCTTCGCCCCTCGGCCCGCGACTTCGCGGGCGCGCGCGCCCTCCTCGCCGACGTCTCGCGCCGCGCCGGTGAACGCGAAGCTGCCCGCGAGGCGGCCGAGGCCGCGCTGGCCGCGGGCGACGACGCCACGGGGAGGGCCCGCGCGGCCCTGGCCCGCCTCCACCTCGACGCCGGCGAGGCCGGGAAGGCCGCGGCCCTCTGCGCCGCCTCGCCGAGCCCCGCGGCCGCCGTCGCCGAGGTGGCCGCCCTCGCCGCCGCCGCCCTCGGAGACCCCCGCGCCGCCGCGGCCTTCGCCGCCGCGTCGAGCGCGCTGGCTTCTTCGGCCGAGGAGCGGGCGCGCGCCGCGGCCCTCGGCGGCTACGTCGGCCACGCCGGTGATCCCGCCGCCTCGTTCGAGGCCTTCCGCGCCGCCGTCGAGCACGCGGCCCGCTCGGGCGCCGTCGTCGAAGAGGCCACCTATCGCACCGGCGAGGCGGCCGCCGCCGTCGACGTGGGCGAGCTCTCGGCCGCCATCACCACCGCGCGCCGCGCCGCCCTGCTCTGGGAGCACCTCGGCCGCCCCGCCCTCTCGGCCCGCGCGCTCCTCGCCGCCGCCGCGGCCCACGCCGCCGCCGGCGCCTCGCTCGACGCCGAGTCGGCCGCGCGCGAGGCCATCGATCGCGCCCGCGAAGGAGGCGACGCCCGCGCCGAGGCCTACGCCTTTTGGGTGCTCGCCGACGTCGCCGTCGAGGGGAGCGCCGGAGCGCGCGCCGCCGCGTGGGAGGCCGCGCGGCTCCTCGGTCCCTCCCCGAGCCTCGACGACGACCTGCGCGCCTCGGCCCGCCTCCTGACCCACGGCGCCCTCGAGCGCTCGCTCGACGACCTCGATCGCCGCGCGGCCCCGAGCGCCAGCGCCAGCGCCGGGGCCCGCCTCGACTGGTGGGGGGCGCGCGCCGCCCGGCTCCTCGAAGCTCCCGCTGCCTCCGCCGCCGACCTCGCGGGAGCCTCCGCCATCGTCACCGCCCTCTCGGCCCTCGCCGACTCCCCCGCGCCGCTCGCCGATCGCGGCCGCGCCCTCGCGCAGGGCGTCGAGCTGGCCACGCGCGCCGGGCTCGGGGACCACGCCCTTCGCCTCCTCGCCGCGCTCGGCGAGGCCGCCCGCGAGCTGTCCCGCCGCGCCGGCCCTTCTCACGCCGCCGCCCTTCGCGCCCTGCCCTGGGTGGCCCGCGCCGCCGCCGCGCCCGAGCGCGCCCTCTCGCCCGAGCAGGCCCGGGACCTCGAGTCGCTGGTGCGCTCCTTCAGCGATCGCGAGCGCCTCCGCCCCTTGCTCGATCGCATCGTCGACGCTCTCGTCCTCTGGACCGGCGTCGAGCGCGGCCTCTTGCTCCTCCGTGCGCCCGACGGCCGCCTCGTCCCCCGCGCCGCGCGAAACCTGGCCCGCCACGACCTCACCGGCGAGCAGCGCGCCCTCTCCGAGACCCTCGCCCGCCGCGCCCTGGAGGCGCGCGAGCCCGTGGTCGCCGTCGACGCGGCCGGCGAGCTACCCGATCTGCACCGCAGCGTTCACGCCCTCAAGCTCCGCAGCGTGCTCGCCGTGCCCCTCGTCGCCCGCGGCGAGGCGCTCGGCGTCGCGTACCTCGACGACCGGGTCCGCCGCGGCGCCTTCGGCCCCAAGGAGCTCGAGTGGGCCCGCACCATCGCCGCGCTCGCGGGCCTCGCCATCGCCGACGCGCGCGATCAGGTCCTCCTCCGCCGGAGCGCTCGGAAGGAGCGGCGCGCCGCCGCCCGCCTCGCCGAGACCCTCTCGCTCAAGGAGGCGGCGCTCGACGTCGCCGAGCGCGAGCTGGGCAAGGCGCGCGGCGGCCGGGGGACGCGCTTCGACTACCCGACGCTCGTCGGCGAGAGCCCGGAGGTCCGCGCCATGCTCCGGCTCATCGACCGCGTCGCGGCCGCCGACGTGCCCGTCCTCGTCTCCGGCGAGTCCGGCAGCGGCAAGGAGCTGGTGGCCCGCGCCATCCACGACCACGGCGCGCGCAAGGATCGCCCGTTCGTCAGCGAGAACTGCGGCGCCATCCCCGAGGGCCTGCTCGAGTCGGCGCTCTTCGGCCACGTGCGCGGCGCCTTCACGGGCGCGGCCACGGCGCGCGCCGGCCTCTTCGAGGTCGCCCACCAAGGCACCCTGTTCCTCGACGAGATCGGCGAGATGAGCCTCGGCATGCAGACCAAGCTCCTCCGGGTCCTCGAAGACGGCCTGGTTCGCCCCGTGGGCTCCGAGAAGGCCCGCAAGGTCGACGTGCGCGTCATCGCCGCCACCAACCGCGACCTCGCCGAGATGGTGAAGGCCCGCACCTTCCGCGAGGACCTCTTCTATCGCCTCGAGGTCATCGCCATCCGCATCCCCCCGCTCCGCGAGCGCGCCGGCGACGTCCCCCTCCTCGTCCAGCACCTCCTCGGCAAGCACGCGGCGCAACGGGGCGCGAGCGGCCCCGCGCCGCGCGTCGGCCCGAAGGCCATGGCGCGCCTCGCCGCCTTCCCCTGGCCCGGCAACGTGCGCCAGCTCGAGAACGAGATCCGCCGCGCCCTCGTGCTCGCCGACGGCGTCATCGACGTCGAGCACCTCTCGCCCGCCATCACGGCCGCTCCCCTCGACGACGCGCGCGCCCCCCTCGATCAGGGCCTCGACGTCCGCGCCCGCATCGACGCCCTGGAGATCGCCCTGGTCCGCGAGGCCATGGATCGAACCCGTGGCAACCAGACCCAGGCCGCGAAGCTCCTCGGCCTCTCGCGCTTCGGCCTCCAGAAGATGATCAAGCGCCTCTCGATCGTCTGAGGGCCCGGGCCCTCCTCCACCGGCTTGGATCCGCGCCCCCGGCCGCGGTAATCTGGGGGCCATGCGTACTTCGAGCTGGCTTCGGGTCATGGTGGTCGTCGCGCTCGCGGCGGGAGGGCCCGTCATCGGGTGCGGCTCCAAGTCGAGCGGCGGCGGCACGAGCACGGGAACCTCGCAGGCCTGCACGCCGAACCAGCAGGTCGCCTGTGTTTGCTCCGACGGGACCAAGAGCGGCATCCAGACCTGCGCGTCCGACGGCCAGAGCTTCGGCAAGTGCATGTGCGGCGACGGAAGCGGCGGAAGCGGCGGCGGGACCACGGCGTCGTCGAGCTCTTCCAGCTCCTCGTCGGCCTCGTCGAGCAGCTCGGCCTCGGGCACGGGCGGCGCCGGGGGTCACGGCGGCGGCGGGGGCACGGGCGGCACCGGGGGCGCGGGCGGCGCGCCCGTCGACGCGGGCACCGACGCCTCCGATTCGGGCCCGGTGGACGCCGGCCCCCCCAAGAGCGACGGCTCGGTGCAGGACGCGGGCAACCCCGCCTGCTTCCCCGTCCCCGCCGAGGACGCGACCTGCAAGACCATCCACGGCACGGCCAATGCCCACGGCTGGAACTGCACCTCGGGCTCCCCGGACCCCGTCGACAACTGCGTGGTGCTCTTCGCCCCCTCGACCTTCTGCTGCCCCTGAAACGAAGTCGGCCGCGGGACCGCTCCCTGGTGGGCGGTGCCGCGGCCGTTTCGCTCTGTCGACCTACTTCAGCGGTGCGAAGAGGGGGACTTGAACCCCCACGAGAGTTACCCCACTGGAACCTGAATCCAGCGCGTCTGCCAATTCCGCCATCTTCGCGTGAAACTTCACCGACT
>FTCO01000416.1_pt1 | contig 14111 bp, 7 predicted proteins | sample 1639701 | NCBI WGS metagenome assembly FTCO01 (sample SAMEA3914869, study PRJEB12502) | metagenome | biome: forest; material: soil | place: USA | collected 2012-03-12 | depth 0.1 m | reverse complement strand
GAGGCTCGCCGCCATGACGCACGGGATCGACCCCATGACGAAGAGGCTCGCCGCCATGACGTACGGGATCGATCCGATGACGAGGAGGCGCGCCGCCATGACGAGGAGGGGCGCGCCCATGACACGGCGGCGCGCCGCCATGACCAGGAGGGTCGCGCTCATGACGAGGGGGCCCGCCTCCATGACGCAGAGGATCGCGCCCGCACGACACAGATCACCTTCGGCGTGACGAAGACGATCGCCGCCGTGACACACGCTCGAGGAGATCATGGTCGTCTCCTCGATCCTCATCGTCATGGCCGCGATCCTCATCGTCATGGCCGCGCGCCTCATCGTCATGCCCTCGACCCCGATGGTCGTCGTCGAGGTGAGGAAGCCGGTGCGCGTCCGGGGTGGTTCAGCGTACGCTGGCCGAGCCCCGGCGCCCCGCCGGGCGAGGAGCGCTCCCTTGTACAAGCCCTGGATTCGACTCGTGACTTGGTGGCTGGTGTCCCTGGTCGCCCTGGGCTCTTGCGCCGTGGATGGCCGAGTGAGCGGCGGGGCCGGGGGAGGTGGCGGCCCAGGGCTTGTCGAGTCGGAGGGAAGGAGCGAAGGCGTCCCACCCGCGATAGGAGCGTCGGCTTGGAAGAAGCAGGGCATGCCGGCCGGGCTCCGAGAGGCGCACCGGGCGGCCATGCAACGGAACGCTCCGGCCGAGTACGCCGCCCGAGCCGCCGGAGCAGGACGCCTGCGGGCGAGCAATCCAAGGCAGCGCCTGGACGTCGAGCTCGACGAGTCCGGGGTCCACCTGGGATCGAGCGAAGGGGCGCCGGCGCAACTCTCCCTCGCGGCCACGGCCATGGGATGTGAGGCTTCCTTGCGGCCGCTGGCCGCGGCCTCGCCGAGCCCCGCGGGAGAGCGTGGGAACCGGGTCGAGTACCGGCGGGGCGCGGTGACCGAGTGGTACCTCAACGGCCCCCTGGGCGTGGAGCAGGGCTTCACCCTGGCCGCGTCGCCCGCGTGTGACGGGCCCAAGGTCGTCGCGGTGGAGGCCAAGGGCAACCTGGTGGCCGCGCAGGTGACGGCGGCGGGGAAGGCAGACGAGGTGGCCTTCCGCGACACGGATGGCGAGGTGGCCCTCCGGTACACCGACCTCTCGGCGCGCGACGCGAACGGCAAGCCGTTGAAGGCCTGGCTGTCGGTGGTCGGGAACGAAGTGCGCCTCCACGTCGACGACGCCGGGGCGGCTTACCCGGTGGAGATCGACCCGCTCGTCTGGAACCAGCAGGCGCAGCTGGCGGCGGACGATGGCCCCGGACCCTTCGGCAACACGAACGACAGTCTGGGGAGCTCGGTCGCGCTGTCCGCGGATGGAAGCACCGCCCTCCTCGGGGCCGCCGGCTTCGACGGGCGCCTCGGCGCCATCTTCGTATACGGCCGCGCGGGGGGGAGCTGGGTGCTGGAGACCAAGCTCTCGGCCACGGGCGGCGCGGCCAACGATGGGCTCGCCACCGCCATGGCGCTCTCCGGCGATGGGAGCACGGCCCTCGTCGGCGCCTGGGCGGCCGGCGGCTCCAAGGGCAAGGCGTACGTCTTCGCGCGGTCCGGCGGCACGTGGACGCAAGCGGCCCAGATCCTGGCGGACGACGGCGCGCTGAACGACCGCTTCGGCTTCGCGGTCGCGCTGTCGGCCGACGGTGCAACCGCCGCCATCGGGGCACCCTATCGCCAGATCGGGACCAATCAGCAACAAGGGGCCGTCTATATTTACGCCCAGTCCAGCGGAGCCTGGACGAAGCAGGCGGAGCTCGTCGCGCCCGACGGGGCCTTCGGTGACAACTTCGGGAGCAGCCTGGCTTTGTCCGGCGATGGAGGCAGGGCGATCTCCGGCGCCCCCTACCGTGCCAACGGCGCCAGCCCCTACGCGGGCGCGGCCTACTTCTTCACCCGCGCCGGCGTCGCCTGGTCGCTCCAGCAAGAGCTCATGGACTCCAGCGGCACCAGCAACGAGCAATTCGGGGGCTCCGTCGCCCTGGCCGACGACGGGGGCACGGCCCTCATCGGGGCGAGCTCGGCGACGGTCGGCAGCAACTCCTCGCAGGGCGCGGCGTTCGTCTACGTGCGAGCGGGCGAGGTCTGGTCGCAGCAAGCCGAGCTCACCGGCAGCGGCGGAGGGGCCTCGCAGCACTTCGGCGCGAACGTGGCGCTGTCGCGAGACGGGCAAACGGCCGCGGTGACGGCGACCACCGGGCGGCTCCTTTACATGTACGCGCGGTCCGGCAACGCCTGGGCGGAGCAGGCCAAGCTCGTGCCCACCTCACCCGACGGCTACGCGGGACCGGTGGCGCTGTCCGGAGATGGCAGCGCGGCCCTCGTCGGCTATCCCAGCTTCGGTGGGGGCAAGGATGGGCAAGGTGCCGCGTACGGGTTCACTCGCTCCGGCGCGAGCTGGATCGCGGACCCGCGGATCTCCTTCGAGCCGAGCGCGGCGGGCGACGAGCTGGGCACCTCGGTGGCGCTGTCGAACGACGGGAACACCGCGCTCGTCGGCGCTCGCTACGACGACGTCCTCGGCCTCGACGGGGCGGGCTCCGGGTACCTCTTCGTGAGGAGCGGCGCGGTCTGGACCGAGCAAGCGCAGCTCGTCGTCAGCGATTCGGTGTTCGACGGGGGCGCCGGCACCGCGGTCGCGCTCTCGGGGGACGGGGCCACGGCGCTCTTGGTCCTCGACCACCATGGCACCGGCGGCGGGCGCGCCGTCGCCTTCTTCGTGCGCTCCGGAGCCACCTGGTCGCCGCAGGGCGTGCTGCCCGCCGATGGCGCGAGCACCTCCGACCTCCCCGGTTCCGCCGCCCTCTCGAGCGACGGGGACATCGCGCTGGTCGGCGCCGAGGTTCATCAGGTCGGCGCCAACATCTCCCAGGGCGCCGCGTACGTCTTCGTTCGTACGGGGGGGACCTGGGCGCTGGACTCCCAGCTCGTCGCCGGTGACGGGGCCGTGCAAGACTACTTCGGCGCCTCGGTCGGGCTCGCCGCCGACGGTCGGACGGCCCTCATCGGTGCCCCTTTTCATCACCCGAGCACCGCCTACGTCTTCGCGCGATCGGCGGGAGGTTGGTCGCAGCAGGCCGAGCTGAGGGCGAGCGACGGGGCGCAGGGCGACGACTTTGCCATCTCGGTGGCGCTCTCGGCCGACGGCGCCACGGCCCTGGTGGGCTCCCCCGACCATCAGGTCGGCGCCAATGTGAACCAGGGGGCAGCCTACGTCTATGCTCGCTCCGCAGGCGCCTGGCCCCTTCAAGCGGAGCTGGTCGCCGACGCGGGATCGAAGCTCGAGTACTTCGGCACGTCGGTGTCGCTCTCCGCCGATGGAAGCCTGGCCGCCATCGGCGGCGTCTCCGGCAATGGCTCCGGCTCGGTCCGAGTGCTCGCGCGCTCCGCCGGGACCTGGAGCCAAGAGGCCAAGATCACCAACACGAGCGGTACGCCCAGCGACCAGTTTGCCCGAACGGTGGCCCTCTCGGCCGATGGCAGCACCCTCTTGGTCGGCGCCCCTTGGTACTTTGCCGGCTCCAACCAATTCCAGGGTGCGGCCTACATCTTCCTCAACCCCATCGCGCTCGACGGCGAGGTCTGCACCGAGGCCGCCGGCTGCAAGTCGGGCTTCTGTGTCGACGGGGTCTGCTGCAACACGGCGTGCGACGCGGGAGCCTGCGACGCCTGCTCGAAGGCCGCCGGCGCAGCCACCGACGGCGTCTGCCAGATCCTGGACGTCGACGATCACGACGATTGCACGGTGGATGCGTGCGACCCGGTCCAGGGCATCACCCACACTGCGACTCCTTGCGTGGCGCTCGACGCCTGCCACGTCGCCGGGGTCTGCAACGCGAGCACCGGGGTCTGCACCAACCCCAACCAGATGGATGGAACGGCCTGCGACGACGGCAACCCGGCGACGGGCCAAGACGTCTGCACGGCCGGCGTGTGCGCCGGCAAGGACCTGTGCGCCGGCGTCGTCTGCTCGGCGGCGGACGAGTGCCACGACGTGGGTTCTTGCGACCCTCAGACCGGCACGTGCAATAGCCCCGCGAAGGCCGACGGCGCGCCGTGCGCCGGAGGGTCGTGCCAGGCTGGGATCTGCGAGAAGCCCGACCCGGGCGCGACCTCCTCGACCGCGAGCGGGTCCGGCGGGGCTTCTTCTTCTTCGACGGCGAGCGGGTCCGGCGGGGGCTCTTCGACGGCGAGCGGCAGCGGAGGAGCCGGCGGCGCGACGAGCAGCGGCGCCGGGACGACCGGGAGCACCGGATCCGCGGGTGGGGGCGGGGGCGGCGCCGGTGGAGCGGTCGCGAGCACCGGAGCGGGGACGGGCGGCGGCGCGGGCGGGTCCCCGACGACCGGGACCGCGAGCTCGGTGACGACGGGCGGAGCCACGACCGGCGATCAGCTGGTGGTCGGAAGCGGGGCCTGCTCTTGTAGCGAAGCAGGCTCTCCCCGGGGCTCGGGCCTCGGTGGCTGGCCGGCCGGGGTGCTGGGGTTGGCGGCGCTCGGCGCCCGAACGTGGAGGAGGCGGCGTCAGGCTCGCGCCTGAGAGTGGGCGCCGGGGAGGGGTCGGCGGCTTCGCCGGCCCCGTCCCGACGTCGGGACGACTCCACCTCGAGTCAGCCGAAGATTTCGGCAGCCGAGGCGTCGGGGGCGAGCGCCGACCTCATCCGCTCATCTGGTGCCGGCGCGAGCCATCCAAGGCTGCGCTGGCGGCCTGGCTCGGCAGGGCGACCGATCCGAAGCTCAGCGACTTGGCGGACGTCGTCTCGACTTCGGGCCTGGTGTTTTCGCCCATTCAAGTTCAACCGATGGGTGCTGGGAGACGTCGAGCCATGCGACTGAGCACGTTTCTTCTTCTGCCACGGATGTGGCCCTCGCGAAGATCCGCAAGAGCGACGGCCTCGTGCTCGGCGTCAGTCACGGGAAATGAGCGATGAGCGTCGTGTTCGTTCTCCGCGCCGCGCTCGCCATCGTCCTCGGTGCCTTCTCGCTTTGGGTCTCGTTCCTCAACTGGACCGTGTTGATCAAGCGGTTCTTCATTCCCGACCAGCCCTCCTGGACACCGCTCCTCGCTGGCCTGGTCGGCGTCGCGGCCCTGTTTCTTCAGCCAGCCTGGGACCTCGGGGGTTGGGTCTGGCTTCCCCTGCTGGTCGACGGCGGCTGCGCGCCCGGGCTCCTCCTCACGCTCGTTGGCTTTGCGTCATTGATGATCAACGTGCCCGCGCCGGGACAAGCGACGGTCCCACTGGGCTCTTCGCGCCTCCAGCTCACATGGGTCGCGAAGCACATGTGGTGTCAGGTCACCCTGGTCCAGCAGGGCGAGGAGCAAGCGCTCGGGGCCGAGTGTCTCGACGTGGTGCTGCGCAACTTGGCGATAGGGCTCGGCGGCGCGCGCGGTCGCGGCCCCTCGCTCCATTTCGAGGGCCGACCCGTCGTCGGGTCACTGACGCTCTCCGAGACACACTCTACGACTCACTTCATCGATGGCCTCGGTGGCCGCACCCTCCTCATTCAGGACCGGGACGCCCAGGAGCGCGCCCGCATCACCCTCTCCGAAAACGAGCGTCGCGCCGCGTTGGCCAGGGTCCGAGTGCTGGCCCTGACATGCCCGCGCCGGCGATGATGGCAACGCGGTCGCCGGCACCGTTCCGCGGCGCTCCGAGGTGAGCCGCGCGAGGCCCTGAAACGGACCCCCTCGGCCGAGCATCGGACCCCGGTGCATGGACCTCGCTTTCACCACGCCCCAGCCTCCTTCCGTCATCGATCAGGCCGCCGACCTCCGCTTCGCCGACCTGGCCGCCTCCCTCGGCCTCGACCCCGCCGATCGGTTCGTCGGCGGCTACGTCGCCTGGGAATGGCAGCGAAGCCGGCACCTCTTCGATGGGCTCGTCGAGCGCATCGAGAACCTCCGCGTCCTCGAGGTGGGCTGCAACGTCGGGGGGACCACCGTCGTCCTCGCGGCGCTCGGCGCTCGCGTCACGGCCGTCGAGCCCGACCGGGAGCTCCTCGAGCTCGCCCGCGCCAACGTGGCTCGACATGGCCTCTCCGATCGCGTTCGGCTCATCCACGTCCCCGATACTCGGCGGCTCCCCTTCGCGGCCTCCTCGTTCGATTGGGCGAGCTGCAACAGCGTGCTCGAGTACGTGCCCACGCCTTCACGCCCGGCCTTGCTTCGAGAGCTCGACCGCGTGCTCCGGCCCGGCGGCGTGCTCGCCATCCTCGGGTCCTCCAATCGCCTCTGGCCACGAGAAGAGCACTCGGGCCGCTGGCTCGTTCACTATCTTCCTCGCGCGATCGACCCGCTCGTCTCCCTCGCTTCGCCGAAGCCCATCCGCCGTGGCGTGAGCCCGGGGAGCCTCCTCGAGGCTCTCCCGGGGTACACGGACGAGCTCGCCCTGAGCCGGGGCAGGCGCTATCGCGAGCTCAAGAGACGAATGGGCGCTCCGGCGTGGAAGCTCGGCTTCGCGGCCGCGCTCGGCGCGCTCGGGCTCCCCCCCGGCCTCGCCGCGCCCACCCTCTCTCTGGCGCTCAGAAAGCCTATCTCGTCTCGCGTTTAACGTTCGCAGTCTCCCGTCGACTTGATGAATTTGCCCATCCCGACGACCTCCATGTCCTTGACCTCGATCGCACCGAGCGAGCTGGGGCCGACGCCGACCTCGCCCCATTTGTGGGTCGAGTCGCGGTCGTCGGCGGCCGTGAGCGGGGTCCTCCCGCCGTCGGCCAGGATCATCCCATACCGTTGCATGGCCCGGGCGATGACCCGCGCTCCCTCCGAAGGCAGGGAGTCGAGGGGGTAGTCGGCGCGCAGGCGAAAGCGGACTCCGTAAGGGGGCGCTCCCTCGTCACCCCGCGTGGCGGTGGAGACGTGGCTGGCCGGGTGAACGTAGCCGCCGCGGCGGATACGGGCGTTGGGCAGGATGAAGCGGATCGCGTGGTCGATGGAGCCGCTCGCCACCTCGTCGGCGGTGAAGGTCATGGCCGCGACCGGGAAGCCCCCCGCGTCCGCCGAGGTGCACTGCTCCCCTCGGCCGCTCGGGCCGACGGGCGCGTCGAGGTCCCATACGGCCGCGCAGCCGCCCTGGAAGCCATGGGTCATGTCGGCGCGCCACATCTCATAGAGCTTGCGAGTGGGCTCGTGGATCACGAGGAGATGGCAGTCGCCGTCGCTCTGGCACTCGTAACCGGTCTCCTCCTCGATCGATCCCCCGCGGGGGACGGGGAAGGGGACGTTCTGACAATCAGGCTCGTAGAAATCCTCGCTGGGGGTGAAGGGGAGGAAGGGAGTCTGGGGACCGGCGCTCATCACCCGCAGGCCGAAGTCGATGCGGAGCGTATTGCTCGTGCCCCATCCACCGTGGCTCGCGAGCCAGCTCACGATGGAGTCGGACTCTTCGCTGGGGGAGAGGGCGCTGACGTCCTCGTTCCAGGGAGCGTCGGCGGAGAAGAGGCGCCCGGGGGCGCGCGAGACGAGGTCGCCTCCAGCCGTCACGGCCGAGGAGGTGGTTTGAAGAGAGCCGGTCTCCGATTCATCGATGGAGTCGTCGCCAGGCTGGCAGGCCGTGACGGCGAGGGTCGCGAGGACGAGGAACGGCAGGGCAGGGCGGGCCGGGCGAGGCCCGGTCAGTCGTTGTCGCATGACGCGGGGTCTACCCGCCGAGGCTCTCTGGTCAACGCGAGCTGGGCTGACAATCGACGCGTCGAGGCACGTTTTGCAGCGAGGGTGTGAGGGCCGGCACCCAACCTCAGCCGATCTCGAAATACGGCGGCGCGCCTCCCCGGAGGTGCATGGCGACGCTGGAGAGCGCGCGCTCGAGATAGCCGTCGCTGGAGGGGACCAGATCGGCGCGGCCGACCTCCTGGCGGTCGACCGACCCGTCGAGGCCGAGGCGCACGGCCGTGACCCGCGCTCCATCGGCGACGAGCGCCTCGGCGTCGTCGAGCCGGAGCGCGAGGATGGCCGAGAGCTCGGCGGGGTGGGGCCTCAGGTCGCCGAGCCTCACCCGCGCGCGGGTGAAGAGGATGGTCTGCAGCTCGAAGTCGCGAATGCCGGGGCGGCGCTCGTCGGCGCGGCGGCGGAGCCCCAGCTCGACGACGTCGCCGGGCGCGAGGCGGAGGCCGATCTCCTCCTCGGCCTCGCGGAGGCTCTCGGCGACGCCCTCGCCCGCCCGGAGGTGGCCGGTGACCGCGATGTCGATCGCGCCCGGCCACGTGTCCTTGGCGAGCGAGCGCCGTTGAAAGAGGAGCCAGGGGCCGGGGCCCGCATCGGCGACGCCCAGCTCGTCGAGCGCCACCCAGACGTGGACGCTGCGATGCCAGTCGCCGTCGCGGTGCACGAGCGCGCGGGCCTTGGAGCGGCCGAGGGGCCGGCCCTCGCGGTCGTAGAGATCGAAGGGCTCGTCGGGGTCCTGCGCCTTCATCCTCCCGGCGTAGGGCGCGCCCGAAAGGGCGTCAAACGGCGGGCCTACTTGGCGCAGGCGTCGCCCGCCGAGTGGCCGCCCTCATGGGCGACCTCGTGGTCGATGAAGACCGTGCGGCGGTTCTGGGCGCGCCCCTCCTCGGTCGTGTTGTCGGCCACGGGCAAGGTGTCGCCGAAGCCGAGGGGCCGGAGGCGCTTGCAGTCGACGCCGTGCTCCACGAGCCAGCGCGAGACCGAGAGGGCGCGATCCTCGGAGAGCTTCTGGTTGGCCGCGGCGCCGCCGCGATCGTCGGTGTGGCCCTCGACGCGCAGGTGCTCGAGCTTGGGGTTCTGCGCCAGGTAGTCGAGCACGTATTGGAGCGTGGCGTCCGACTCCTTGTCGAGCCGCGCGGTGCCGTTCGAGAACTTGATGGGCGAGGGGAGCGCGAGCGGCGCCGGAGGAGGCGGCGGGGGCTCGGGCGCGGGCGGCGGAGGGGGAGGTGCCTCGACGGGCGCGGAAGGAGGGGGAGCTTCGACCGGCGGGAGAGGCGTCGAGCAAGCGGCGAGGCCGAGCGAGCCGAGGACGAGGATCCCTTTGATCGAGCGGGTGAAGAGCGACGTTGCGTGAACCTTCATGAGCTCGGCGAATTGCACGCGGCGGGCCGCTGGCCTCGCGGCCGGGAGCGGCGTCAACCCCTCGATCCCTGGTCGAGGGTGAACCGTTCATCGGTGCTCGAACGGTTCACGCCTCGCGTGACAGGACGCTGGGCAGCCGGGGGACGCGGGCGTCGAGGTCGTGAGCGCGCTCGAAGACGCGGGCGACGAGGCGGAGCTCGAGCACGGCGCGGCCGAGCGCCCGGCGAACGGCGGGGAGATCGCGGCCGTCGACGTCGCGACCCTGGGCGAGGAGCGAGTGGGCCGCCGCGTGGGCCGCGTCGAGGTCGGAGGCGGTGAGGTCGACCGAGGCCGCGAGGGCCCTGGTGCCCGGCCCCTCGCGATCGAGCCAGTCGGCGGCCAGGCGCCCGAGGGCGAGCAGCGACTCGGCGACGGCCTCCGGGGTCTCGGGCGCGCCGGCGGCGACGTCGAGCCGGGCCAGCTCCTCGTCGTCGCCCGCGGCCAGGATGCCGAGGGCGAGGATGAGCTCCTCGCGGACCCGCGTCGCGGCGCGGCGAGCGCGCTCGGCGCGGATCGGGACCACGTCGCTGCGGGGCGAGGCGCGCTCGATCTCGAGCATCTCGCCGAGGTCGCGGAGGCACTGGCAGAGCCAGGCGAAGCGGGTGCGGCCATACCGGCGCACGAGGAGCGGGGCCTCGATGAGGGTGCGCTCGACGACCGGGAGGCAGGCGAGGGCCTCGCGGTAGAGCCGGGCGGCGTCGACGTCGCGCGCGGCCTCCTCGCAGGCCGCGGGGGTGAACTGGTCGCGGAAGGCCTGGCGCTCGACGTTGCCGAGCAAGGGCAGCGCGCCGAGGAGCGAGCCGGCCTCGGCCTCGTCCGACTCGAGGGGGCCGGCTTCGAGCATGACCACGGGGGGAGAGGTTCGAGGGCGTGACGACATGGGGAGGAACCTCGAGAAGCCGCCGGCGTTCCGCAAGCGGCCTCCGGCGCTCCGATGGTCTATGGTGGGGCTCGCCATGAACCGCGGTCCCCTCGCCGGCGCGACGGCGGTCACGCTCTCGCTGGCGCTCCTCGGCTGCGGCCCGGGCGCGGTGGCGCCGCGACCCCTCGACCCTTCGGCGTGCGACCCCGATCGGCTCGACGACTGCGAGCGCGCCCTCGGCGAAGGAGACGCTCGGGCGCGCGCGCTCGCCTACGTGGAGGCCCGGCGGGCCAAGGACGCGAACGACGCCTGGGCGCTCCTCTGGACCGCGATGTCGAAGCGCCCGGCCGAGGCGCGCGCCGTGTTCGTGGGGCGCGGCGCTTCTTCGTCGAGCGCCATGCCGGCTTCGATCCACGTGGTCGAGACGGGCGACCTGCCGGCCCCCGCGGCGCTCTCGGAGGACGAGGTGCTCTCGGCCCTCGCGGGGGCGGCGGGCTACGAGGTCGTGCTCCGCGCGCGGGGCGACGCCGTCGTCGAGAGCTTCCCCGGCGATGCCCTCGCGCCCTTCCTGCCGGCGCTCCCGCCGATCGTTCGCGCCTCGTCGAAGGAGCCGGCGGCGCTCGGGAGCGACGTCGAGATCGCCCGCGCGATCAAGGCGGCGCTCGGGGCCGCGTCGGCGCTCCATTACGTGGAGGCGGCGCGCGAGGCCGAGCATCTCGCCGCGCTCACCGCCGGTGAGCCGTCGTTCTCCGAGCCGGTGCTCCGCGCGCGCTGGGCGCTCTCGGCCCTCGGCGCGGCCGGGCTGGTCCTCGAGCCGGCGGGCGACGAGGCCTCGCCGGGCGCGCCCGGAGTCGCCCCCGCGCCCGCGGCCGCCGACACGGCCTACGGCGATTACCTGCGCGTCGCGCTCGCCCGCGACCCGAAGCTCGAGTGGGCGAGGCGCGGCGAGCGAATCACGGCGGCCCTGCCCGCGGCGCGGCGCGAGGACGTGGCCGCCTCGTTCGCGCCGGCGGCCGATTGCGGCAAGCCTCCGCGCCCTCCGCGCATCGAAAGCGCGCGCGATCTCGTGCTCGTCCCGAGGCTCACGGCGTCGCTCGCGAGGGACCCGGGGGCCTCGCCTCGAGCCTTCGAGCTGGGGCTCTCGGAGTGGCTGCCTCGCTACGAGGCCGCCGTCGCCGAGGTCGAGAAGACGGGGTCGGGGTGGAGCTACGCGGCGAGCCTCCTCGGCCAGCGCGGCGAGGGCTCCGGGCTCGATCCGCAGGGCTCCCCGGCCTACAAGCGGGTCACGGCCATGGGCGCGGCCCACCTCGCGGCCCTCGCCGAGCTCGAGCGATCGGCCCCGGCGCGCTTCCGGGGCTCGGCCTTGCTGGCGCTGGGAACGCCGGGCGTGCTCGCCGACCCTGTCCTCCGCGACGCGCTCGTCCGCCTCGAGGAGGCCTCGGTCAAGGACCGGCTCGCCGCCGCGCCCGACGCGGGGTCGATCCTCGGCGGCCTGATGACGGGCCTGTTCGCGGGGCTGTCGTACCCGCCGGCGCTCCGCGAGACGCATCAGGCGGCGCTGCAATCGGCCTTCGCGGGCAGGCTCCAGGGAGACCTGCGGCAACGGGCGGGGTGGGGGACGGCGGGGCTCTACGCGCTCGACGCGGTGTATCGCTTGTTCGCCGGGCAGGCGCCGAACCTCCGCGCGTCGTCGGCCGAGGTGAACCGCGCGCTCTCGGATCCGAGCGTGCCCCATCGGGCGCTGGGAGCGCTGGCCTCGGCGGCCGGCCGCTACGCCGCGCTGGGGGCCGAGCACAAGCTCGACCCGGCCACGACCCACGTCGAGAAGATGCCCCCCGAGCGCCTCGAGGCGAAGCGTGATCTGCGCGCCGCCTTGAGCGAGCTGGGCGCGCCGGGCGAGGCGCCGGCCAACGTGCTCGGCGACGTGACCGACCTCGCCGACGGGCTCATCGCCGTGATGGCGAGCGCGCTCGAGGGGCCTCCCGAAGGCGCCTCCGGCAAGGCGGCGCCCAAGGAGCCAGTGAGCCGCGGCCGGCGCAAGGGCAACGCACCGAAGGCGAGCAAGGAGGCCTGCGCCGAGCCCCCGGCGCTCCTCTCGCCCAACGCTCGTCGCGCCTGGGAGAGGCTCGGCGACGTGCGCCAGCGCATCCTCTCGCACCCTCGCTTCAAGCAAGGCGACGGGGCCTGGGTGCGAAGGACGAGGCTCCTCGTCACCGTGCTCTCGGACGCGATGGACCTCGTGCGCAGCCGCGACCTCCACAAGCCCGTCGCCTTCACCGTGAAGGCCGAGGACGCGCGCCGCGCCTTCGACGAGGGCCTGCGCGATCTCGACGCCACCGGCGCGCGCGACGTGGTGGCGGGCGGCTACGGCCTCGCCCGCGAGCTGGCCGAGGGGGGCGACGCGGCCCGGTTCTCGAAGCGCGCCGGGCCGAGCGCCCGCCAGCTCCTCGGGGGCCTCGGCGCCCTGCTTCGCGACGACGGCAAAGGGGGCGCGGGGGTCGGCCTCTCGCTCCTCGCGGCGGCGGGGCCGGGGCTCGACCTCGGCAAGGGCGACGACCTCACGACCCCGGTGCTCGCGGCGGCCGCGGGCTTCTACGCGCTCGGCCGGCGCGACCAGGCGGACCTGTGCCTCCTCGGCACGCTGGCGCTCTCGGCCCTCACGCACCGGCCGCCGTCGTACGAGGCCGCCGCGCTCGCCGACAAGAACGGGAGCCGCGTGGCCTGGGCTCTGCACTTCGCGGCCGAGGTCGGGCGAGAAGACGGCGCCCCGCCCGACCCCTCCGCCTACGCCTCCGGGATGCGCGGGGCCACCGACGACGCCTGCCAGGTCGCCGACGGAGAGGCGACGCTGGCGGTCATGCAGGCCATCCGCGACTACTCGGCCGGCAAGCGCAAGGAGGCGCGCGCGGCGCTCGACCGGACGCTCGCGCGCGCCGAGGCCGAGGGGCTCACCGTGCCTCGCATGACCTATCGCTACGAAGAGCGCACGAAGAGCCGGAGCTTCTCGCTGGGGATCGGGCTCTCGTTCGGCAGCGGGCTGCTCGCGGGCGGCACCGACTTCTCGCTGGGGGTCGGGCTGCGAACGGGCGGCGAGGCGGAGGGCGGGCTCTCGGCGTCGCTCGCGGCCGCCGACCCGGCGCATTCGGGAGAAGAGGCCGGGCGCTACTACGCGCACGTCGCGGCGCTGGCCGCCGTCTATCACTTCCTCGATGGCGACCTCGACCAGGCCGCGGCGGCTGGCGGGCGCGCGGTCGCGATGCTCACGAGCGGGCTCACCCTCGGCCCGCGGCTGCGCGCCGGGACGCGCCCCCAGAACCTCGGCGCGGGGGCGCGGGCGGCCCTCGCCGTCGCCGCCGAGCAGGCCGGCGAAGCGGGGATGCCGATGCTCGCGGGCGATCTCTGGTCCCTGGTCCGCGAGTCGCTGGCCGCGCCCCCGGGAGACCCCGCGAGCGCGCCCGCGGCGCCCCTCGACGAGCGCTCGATCACCGCCGTGCTCTCGCCGCTCCCGGTGGGCCTCACGCGCCTCCCGGCCCTCGAGCCGGTGGTGGAGCGCGCCAAGAAGAGGCTCGCCGTGCTCTCGGCCAAGCTCTCGTGCGGCGGCCCCAAGGTCGAGCTCGGCGCGTACGAAGAGGTGGCCTGCGACGCCTACGCGAACGCCGTCGGGCTCCGGGCCGCCGACGCGCTCCCGCGGCTGCCTCGCCTCAAGCGCGCCCAGACCTCGGAGTCGCCCTCGGCCCGCTGCGTCGCCTTCAAGAAGCTCGACGGCTTCCTCGCGAGCCAGGGCCGCGGCGCCTACGATCCCGACGCCTTCACCCGCGCCGTGGAGGCGCTGCGATCGAGCGGGCCCGCCTACGACGCCGCGGCGCTCCTCGCGCGCCAGCGAAGGCCCACCCACTGTAGCGCCGGGCTCGTCGCCGCCTCGCGCGCCCTCGCGCGCGCGCCCGGCGTGCCCCCGAGCCTCGCCTCCGATCTGTTGAGCGGCGCCATCAACTGCACCGCGCAGACGGGCGGCGCCGAGGTCGAGGGCGACGTCGCGCTGCTCGACGAGACCACCCAGCGCCTCGCCGACCCGGGCCGGAACCTCACCGTCATGCTCTCGCTCGCCGACCTCGCCGTGCGCACCGACCACTGGTCGCTCGTCCAAAAGCTGGTCACGCG
>FTCO01000286.1_pt1 | contig 14189 bp, 11 predicted proteins | sample 1639701 | NCBI WGS metagenome assembly FTCO01 (sample SAMEA3914869, study PRJEB12502) | metagenome | biome: forest; material: soil | place: USA | collected 2012-03-12 | depth 0.1 m | reverse complement strand
CGCGGAGGTCGAGCTCAAGCTCGCCACGGGCGCGCTGGGGGCCTTCGCCAAGAAGCGGTCGACGACGCTCGAGGTGGCCGACATCAAGGTCCAGACGGCTCAGGACGTGGTGAAGGATCAGCGCGCGGCGCTGGAGGGGGCCGCCATCAAGGCGCCCTCGGACGGCGTGGTGTACCGGCCCTACGTGCCGCTCAATTACACGAGGGCGAAGGCCGAGCCGGGGCGCGTGTGCCGCTCGGGCGACAAGCTGCTGGAGCTGCCCGATCTGGGGGCCTTCGAGGCGATCCTGTGGGTGCGGCCCAGGGACGCCGCGCGGATTCAGGTAGGCGACCCGGCCCGCGTCTACGTCGTCTCGATGGGGGAGCGGCTCATCGCGGGGAAGGTGCTCAAGAAAGAGGGCTTTGCGACGACTCGTAACGAGCGATATGGCACCAAGACGCCGGAAGGGAACCTCAAGGAGATCTCCATCACCATCGAGCTGGACCAGCAGCCCGAGGGGATGCGGCCGGGCGGCACGGTGCGCGCCGAGATCGACTCGGTGCTCAAGCCCGAGGCAGTTCTATTGCCACTATGGGCCCTCGAGGAGGAGCACGACGGGCACGGGTTCGTGACCCTGGCCTCGGGGGAGCGGCGAGCGGTGGAGATCGGCTTGGGGAGCGCCACGCACGGCGAGGTGACCAAGGGCCTGTCCGGCGGGGAGGTGCTGGTCGTCGGGAGCCCGGGGGCTCTGCCGAGCGAGGGCAAAGGTCGTTGAAATGCTGCTCGGCAACGGTCGCTTCCTCGCAAAGTTGCAGGGAGAAAGACCAGGGGAAACCCTACGTTCGGCGACAGGAGCGTGACGGGGGCGGCAACCCCTCTTTCAATCGTCCGAAAGTCTGCGAGGATGGGCCCGGGGATCCCGGGCCGCATCGCAACATCGCATGATTACATTGCAGATCTGCGACCCACGTCGTCGTTGACAATGTGAGCAGCACACCGCAACCTGCGGGGCCATGGCGCGTCGTGGCACGGCCGGCTTGCCTCCTTACCACCCCTCTCGCGACCACCGCGGAGCGTCGCAGCAATGCTGGTGATCGTCGTCGATGCCGACCCCATCTTCCGGCGCTTCGTGGCTCAGTCGCTGACGAGCACGGAGTTCGAGCCGAAGCTGGCCGCCGGCGCGCCAGAGGCGTTGGTCTACGCCGAAGAGGCGGATAGCCCTTTCATCTTCCTCTACGGTCCAGTTCTCGAGGGCGAGGGCGGGACCGCCGAGCTCGCCGAGCGGGTTCGGGAGCTACGCTCTCCGCGAGAGAGCTACACCATCGCCACCTTCGGCTTGGGAGAGGGCCGAGAGTTGGTGGCGGCGGTCGAGGCGGGGATCGACGACGTCCTTGCCAAGCCATTCTCCCCGGACGCGCTGCTGGCACGCCTTCGATTGGCAGCCAAGCGTCTCACGTCGCCCGACCGCTCCGCCGGCAGCCCCAGGGCCGCGCTCGACGAGGCGCTCGCCAGCAAGTTCGGAGGAGAGGTCGTGATCAGGCACGGCGATCGCGTCGGCCGTATTCACGTGAGCAACGGGGGAGTCGCCTGGGCTCACGTGGCGGGCGAGCCCACCCAGCTCGGCGATCTGCTACGCGGTGCGGGGTTGGACATCGACGACGAAGCCGCCGCCGCGGTGCTGGAGGAATCGAAGCGCCTCGGCGGGCACTTCTCCGACGTGCTGGTGCGCTGGCGGCTCGTCGATGAGGCAGGCGCGCGGGCCTGCGTGCGCACCATCGTCACCCAGCAGCTCGGGACCCTGCTCGACCTGAAGGGCGCCACGGCGCTCTTCCTCCCCAGAGGGCGCGCCTATGGAGCTCGCATGAGCTTCCCCCTCATCGAGGTGGCTGCGCCGCGCGAGCCCGCGCGACTTCCTCTGGACTGCACGCCCAGCGAGCGCGCCCGCGCCGAAGGGGACACGGCCCGCCTCGAGGAGTACGTCGAGGGAGCCATGCGCTTCGCGGGAGCCCTGGCGGTCGCGGTGCTCGACCGCCGTAGCGGCGCGGCCCGGGTTTCTCGGGGCGCCGAGCTGGAGGGTGAGCTCGGCTGGGCGCTGCTCGGCACCCTCGCGGCTTCGGGACCGGAGGTCGTCGACGCCATCGCGGTGCGCCGCGAGGCAGCCATCCTGGCGCGCGTCATCGACGAGGGGAGCGCGTTGCTCGTGGCGTTCTCACTCGACCAGACCACGTTGGGCCTGGCGAGATCCTCCGTTCATCAGCTGGTCACCCGGCAATCGACGTCCCGATGACGCGCGGACGCCAAAGCTTAGGGGGAGAAGGAAAGGGAGCATGGCTGACATCAAGGTATCGTTGCAGAGGGCAATGAAGGTCGACGGGGCGCTGGGCGTGGCGCTGGTCGACTACGGAAGTGGCATGTGTCTGGGGACGCTGGGCAACCCTGGCTTCGATCTCGAGCTGGCTGCCGCGGGGAACACGGAGGTCGTCCGCGCCAAGAAGAACATCCGCGACAAGCTCGGGCTACGGGACAAGATCGAGGACATCCTCATCACGCTGACCGGGCAGTACCACCTGATCCGAATGGCGGGCACCACGACGTTCATCTACCTGGTGCTCGACCGCACCAAGTCGAACCTCGCGCTCGCGCGCAAGGAGCTCGAGGGCGTCGAGAAGCAGCTCGAAATCGAGCGCGGCTGACGCCCCTTCGTTCCGACTCTCGAGGCCGCGAGGAGTGCCATACACTCCCGCGGCGACGTGAGCTCGCTCCCCCTCCCCCACGCCCCTCACTTCACGTCGAGGACCGCGCCTGTCTTACCGTTGTTGCCTAGCATGATGACCTTGGCGTTGTCCGACGCCACCAGGTCCTTCATGGCGGCGATCTGCATCCACTTGAGCATCATCTCCGTCATGTGAGTCTGGACGATGCGCTCGTAGTCCGCCATGGCTTGGGCTTCGATGCGCTTGGCCTCCGCCAGGCCCTGAGCGTCGATCTTGCCGACCTCGGCGCGCGCCAAGGCGTCGAGCTTCGAGCGCTCCGCGGCGCCCTTGGACTCGACGAGCTGCTTCTCGGCCTCCTTCTGGGCCTGATCGATGGTGAACTTCATCTTGAGGGCCATCTGCTCGGCCTGCAGCTTGTCGTTGATGGCCGCCTGGATCTCGGCGGGCAGCGAGACGTTGCGGATGAGGATGCCCTCCAAGACCAGGTGCCGGTCGCGGATCGAGGACTCCATGCCTTCACGGACCTGGCGCTCGATCAGCTCTCTCTGTGTCGAGTAGATCTCCTCGGGCTGATAGCGACCGATGACACGGCGAGCTTGGGATTTGAGGGTGGGCCCGAGGAGCACGTCGTAATACTGAATGCCCAGCTCGCGATCGAGGGCGACCGCCTCGTCCCGCTTGATGTGAAAGCGCACTGAAGCGTCGAGGCTGATACGAAGGCCGTTGGCCGCCAGCACCTCGAGGCGCTCATCTCTCTCCTGGGAACGAGTGTTGTAGATGGTCACGCGGTCCGTCGCACCGATCTTCCACTCGCCCTCGGGGTAGACCCCGTTCCGCACGCCGTTGGGAGTCCACACCACGCCCACTTCGCCCGATCCCACGGTGGCGTAGGAGCAGCCGGTCGAGACGAGGCCGAGAAGAATCGCCATGACGAGCGCGACGAGTGAAGATGGTCCACTCGCCGAGAGGGGCTTTCGCATTCCAGATCTCCTTTGAATGAGAGTCGTCAATGGGCCGATGGGTGTTGGGACCCCGGCCACGCGACGAGGGACTGCAAGGACCGCACCCTTCGGTCGCAAAGCCGATCGACAGACGATCCGCGGCCTTCCGGCCGTGCGACGGCTCATCGACTGTCGCGAGTTGCCGACAGCTGTATCCAAGGACGAACAAGCGGGGCCGGCTGCCGCGCTCTCCACGACGGGAGGGTCAGCGCGTACGGCGCCCGAGGAGCGGCCGCAGGCCCCCGTGTCAGGGTCGTTCGAGGCTGACGGCCCCGCTCATCGAGGATGGCGGGGCCGTCTTCCTCACCGGATCGAGGGCGCTCAGCCGTCGATCGCCGCGAACCAAGCCTCACCGATGGCGGTGAGGGCCTCCTCGGTGATGTCGGAGCTCTCCACCGCCGCGTTGGCGGCGCCGAAGGAGAACACCACTCGACCGACGGGCACGCCCGCGGTCAAGACGGTGTACGAGTCCTCGGACAGAGGACGCATGACGTAGGTCTTTCCTTCAAAGGTCACGGTCTTCGCGGCAACATCGACGACAGGGGTCTGAGCGGTCATAGGGCGCGCACCCTACCAGTGGATGATGGGTTTCGCGAGAGGCTATCGCCTGCCCCGCCTCAGGGGCCGTGAAGCTGGAGACGGCCGCTCCCATCGGCGGCGCGCCACGCCACGGCCAGGTTCCCCGAGGAGTCGAAGGCTACGGCGGTCGGCGTGGCGACGCCGGTGAGGGCCCAGGCCAAAGCCCCCCGGCGGAGAGCTTGGCCACGAAGCCAGTCGACGTCGCGGTCCCCGAGACCGTCAGAGCCACCCCACCGACGTGGAATGATGCCGCGCTCACGAACGTTCCCGAGGGCGCCATGTTGCCGGCCCCGTCGAGGGCGAGGCCCATGAGGGTGGCGTTACCCTGGCTTCGAAAGGTGGCCCCGAAGGTCTGTTTGCCGTCCGGGTCCCGATGATCGATGGCGATGGCAGGCGGGGGCGAGGCGACTCCCATTCCCGTACCCCCGACAAGGGCGTTGCCGTGGGCCTCGACCGCCATCGCCGAGAGCCGGCGAGAAGGGGGCTGAATGCTCCAGGCTGGTTTGCCGGCCGGCGTGAAGCGGGCCAGGAATCCATCGCCGCCGCTCGGATTGTTCATGTTGCCGAGGCCGACATCGAGCGACCCTTCGTAGCTCCCCAGCAGATGGAGGTTGCCGGCGGCGTCGGCGCCGAGCGCCATGGCCAGCTGGTCGCAGCCCATCCCGACCGCCACGCAGGCATCGGAGGGGCCGCCGAAGGCCTTCGCCAGAAGGAAGGTGCCGGTCGGGTCGACGCGAGCGAGGAAGGCGTCGGCGCTCTGATCCTTGGGCGTCATCGGTCCTTGGCCGAGGTCGAGGGTGCCCGCAAAGCTGCCCGCGAACGCGACATCGCCAGAGGCGTCGGAGGCCACGCCCGCCACCTCCCGAATTGCCCCGGCGCCGAAGGCCGCGCTGGAGATGTGGTGGCCCGAGGCGTCGAGCCTCACCTGAAAGCCCGCAGATCCTTGCGAGGAGAGCGGGCCTCCACCGAAGTCGACGGCCTCCGCGAGGGCGCCCGCGAACACGGTGGCGCCAGCGGGCAACACGGCGACGCGGAGGGGGCCGGGTGGAGCCTTGGTGAGCTGGAAGTCGTGCCAATAGGCGGGGGCACCGTCCGGCCCGACGCGGCTCAACCCGTACGAGGGACCATCGAAGTCGGCGTGAGCCAGCACGAAGCCCGAGGTGTCGGCCGCCATGGCCTCTCCGAGCACTCCGGGCGTGGCCCAGATCCATGTCCCCTGCTGGGTACAAGCTGCCTACGCCGTGCAAAACTTGCTGTGGTCACACCCGGTGCCGGAAGGCGCCGGAGTAAGGGAACACTCGCTGTCGGGGGAGCATCCATCGACCGTGCAAGGGTCCCCATCGTCGCAATCGGCGAGTTTGCAGGCGGCGCTGCCACTCCCGGTCGAGGCGGCAGAGCTCGAGGCGGTGCTCGCGGCGCCGCTCGATCCTCCGAACCCGGAGCTGGACCCCGAGCTGGCCGAGGAGCAGCCGAGGAGGGCGAGCGAGATGGCAGCGAAGGCGAGGCGACCGCGCGTACGACGGCGATGTTAGTCGCCTGCGGCGCCTCGCTCAGGCCGCCTGGCCCTCTGGGAAGAAGTAGCGCTCCGAAGCACGGCGCCAGTTCTCCGGGACCGCGAGCCGCGCTTGAATCGAGTTGAGCCCGAAGTTGATGCGGGTGAGGAGCACGAAGTCCCCCGGCATGTTGAGCTTGCGCATCGCCGGACCGAACATGGCCCCGATGGCCTGCTTGCAGTGCTCCGGCGTGATCAAGAGATCGGCGTCCGCGAGGAGGGGGAGATAGTAATAGTGCATGTACTCCCATAGCCAGTCGACTGTCACCTTGTCGGCGACGCCAGGGAGGATATACCTCATCTGGACCATCTTGGCGTGGTAGGCCTCCTTCTTGCCCACCAGGTAGAGACGGTTGAGCTCGCGCAGGTCCTCGACGAAGCTGGGCTCGAAGCGCTTCACGCACCCGAAGTCGAGGAACACCACCCTTCCACCGGGGAGAAAGAGATAGTTACCCGGGTGGGGGTCGCCGTTGAACAGATAATGATCGTACAAGGAGTCGAAGGCGAAGCGATGAATGGCGAGGCCGGCGCGCCGTCTCTCCTCCAGGCTGGCGCTGGTCACGAAAGCCTCGAAGCCCACCGCTCCTTCCACGAGCTCGGTGACCAGCACTCGGCGCGTCGAGAGCTCGCTTATGACGCGAGGGACGAGCATGTCGGAGTCGCGCCCATGAATCGCGCGGAACCGCTCCTGACTCTCGGCCTCCAGCGTATAGTCGAGCTCGTCGGTGAAGCGCGCCCGCAGCTCGCCGACCACCGGCCCCGCGTCCATGGCCGGCGTGACCGCCTCGATCATTGCCGACAGCATCGCGTAGTTGTCGAGGTCCGCCGCGATGGCGCGGTCGACTCCGGGATACTGCACCTTCACGGCGACGCGGGTGCCATCTTCGAGCACGGCGCGGTGGACCTGACCGATGGACGCGGCGGCCATCGGCGTCTCCTCGATGCTCTTGAAGACCCGGTGTGGGTCCTTGCCCAGCTCAATACGAAGCTGGGCCTCGACGAGCTCCCAGGCCATGGGAGGAGCGTTCGATTGAAGCTTGCTCAGCTCGGCGCGGTAGGCCGCAGGGAGGGTGTCATCCATGAAGGAGATGATCTGGCCGAGCTTCATGAGAACTCCTTTCATGTTGCCCATGGTGGTCAGCGCGTCGCGGGCTGCTCTCTCCTCCAGCTCGCGAGCCCGCGCGTCACGCTTCGATTTCGAGACCAGGACGCCCAGCGCCCGCCGCCGGACCGAGGTCACCGAGAGACGCAAGGACAGAGTCGCTAGCTCGAAGACGCGACCCAGCCTCGAGACGGCGATGCCGGCCGCGTTGGCGCGCGCCATTCGCCAAGCGAAGACCACGAAGGCCATTGAGAACGCGGCGAGACCCAGGGCGAGGTAGAGCGCGGTCATGGGGACACCTGCCGCCTTTGGTAGAGGCGGCCCACCCCGACGCCAAGGCCTCGGCCCGGCTGATCTCCGGCGGCGCTACCCCCGGGCCCTCTCCTCCTCGAGCACCGCGAACACGTCGACCTCGGGCTTGATCTTGTCATACAGCTCGAGGAAGGCTCCCTCGGCCTCGTACTTGTTTCGCACCTCGAAGTAGAGCGTGTGATCGAAGGTCCGCCGGAACTCCTCTCGGGTCATGAAGGTGTCCGCATACAAGAAGGTATAGCCGCCGACCTCGCGGGTAAACTCCTCCATCCGCCGCAGGGCGTGCAGGGTCTTGAAACGCTCCTTGCGCTTGATGGGGCCGGGCACTCCGTAGACGCCGAGATCGAAGTACATGCCATGCTCGGTCCTAGCCACCTTCTCGGCCGGCGCTCGGAGCTGCCCGGGCCTCCGGTCGGTGATGCGAGAGGGGTAGAGAAGATCGGATACATCTCAAAGAGCTCGCGGGTGAGAGCGAGGGCGCGGCTCATGGCGCTCATGGGCAGGACAATGTCCTGGAAGACCTGCATGGTGAAGGTCATCTTGCGCACGGCCGGCGTGGTCGAGAACTTGAGAAAGGCAATCTTGGGCGTCATCATCCAGCAGGCTCTGGAAGATGGGATCGTTGCCGAAGGGGATCATGTCCTCCACCACCCAGAAAGATGCTGCGGTTGTGGCGCATCAGGTAGTGAGAGAGGGGGAGATACTCGTCACCTCCGCGCTCGACGAGACCCTCGACGTGCTTGTGGAACCACGGCTTGTAGAAGCGGCCCGTGGGGTTGACCTTCTCGAGCTCGGCGCCCCTCGGGTCCGCGAGATCGCCCGTCCTGATCACGGCGCTGTCTTTGGCGAACACGGTCGCCCCGAGGAAGTCGGGCGCGTCCTTGGCCGTCGAGAGATCTCTCATGCGCTCGCAGAGCTCGGCCTGCGAGCGCACCGGGATGTAGGTGAGATGCATGAAGGGCTTGATGGGGATCACCCGTAGCTCGAGAGAGACCAGGAGCCCGAGGGTACCGTGTGACCAGGGGAGCGCGCGAAACAAGTCCTCGTGATCGGTGGCGGTGGCCACCACGCGCCCGCCGGTAGCCAGCACGACCTCCCAGGCAGACACGGTCTCGAAGAGCATCCCCACCTTGTGAGAGTGGGCCGTCATGCCGGCCGCCAGGGCCAGCCCACCGATGGAGGCGTCCTCGATCTCGAGGGTGACGGCGAGCATGTACCCCCGCGCCATCAAGTAGCGAGTGATCTGCCCGACGGTGACGAAGGGCTCGACGGTGACCGTGCGCTTCTCGGCGTCGAACGACAGGATGTCTCGGAGACCGCTCATCACGATGCGGTGCCACGAGCCCTTGGGCGCGAACCGGGTGCTGGGGTTCATCCAGGTCTTGCGGTCGGTGCACCTGGGCCGCCGGCGCTCGGCTGGCTGCGAGCGCCACCTCCGCACCTGCGCCTGAATGCCCTCGACTCGCGCCGCGTGCTCTCTGGGAGCCCGGGCGAGCTTGCGGGAGAGGTGGCGCTCCACGCGGACCACGGCGTCGAAGGCCATGCCCGCGGCGAGCCTGGCGCCCACGAGCAGCAGCGCTCGGTGCTCGGTCAACAGATCGATGATCTTTTGCCTCACGAGGCATCCACCGTTCGCTCGGCCCCGCCGAGCCTCGGTGAAGGCCTGGGCACTCTCGAGTGGACCTCACGAACCCGCATCCGCGCGCCGTCTTCGGGGACCATCACCATGCCTCGCAACACGGGCCTGGGGACCCCGCGCGCCGCGGCCGAGAGGCGCAGCTCGATAAGGAGCGTGCCAAGGACGAGCATCATCTCGTAGGAGGAGAGCGCGATTCCGATGCACCGCCGCGCGCCGCCCCCGAAGGGCAGGAACTCCCAGGGCTTCAAGTCACGCTCCAGGAAGCGCTCCGGCCTGAAACCGCCAGGGCTCGGGGTAGAGTTCTGGCTTGGTGTGGACCAGATGAACGTTGGGAGAGAGATAGAGCCCAGGGGGGGATGTCCCAGCCCTCGAGGCGAAAGGGCCTCTTCACCGCGGTGCGGGAGGCGGCCAGCACCGTAGGCACGGGGCGCAGGGCCTCGTTGCACACCGCCAACAGATAAGGGAGCTGCGCCATCTTCTCGGTGTCGCGGTCCTCTCCCAGCGTGGCCAGCTCGGCGCGGAGGCGCTCGAGGACATCGGGGTTCGCGTGGAGCAGCGACATGGCCCAGGCGAGCGCCGCCGAGGTCGTGTCCTGCCCATCGACGAAGAGCGTGATGAGCTGGTCGCGAATCTCGTCGTCGGCCAGGGGCTCGTCGTTCTCGTCGCGAGCGATCAAGAGCAGACTGAGCACGTCGGCGCGCTCCGTATCGGCCGCGGCCCGACGCTCCTTGATCTCGCGGCGAATCCAGGCGTCGACCACGGCGCGCCGGCGGGCGAAGCGGCCCCCGGGGCTGTGCCTCCCGAAGTCGCGGCGAGTCTGCGGTACGATGAGGAGCAGCGGCGTATAGGCCGTCACCATCTCCAACACTGCCGCGGCCGCCTCGGGGAGGAGGTCGCGGGACTGGATACCGAACACCACTCGAAGGATGACCTCGAGGGGGATGTCCTGCGTCAGAGGGAGCATGGCGCGCACGTCGCCCGCCCGGAAGTCGCGCATGGCAAAGCGGGCGGCGTCCCGCATCGTCCGGCCGTGCTTGCGCATCTTCGGGCCGTGCAACGGTAAGTTGAGGACGCGGCGCATGCGCGCGTGGCCCCGCTCGTCGGCCAGCGCCACGCTGGCCTTGCCGCCCAAAGGCTCGATGAGCGAGTTACTGGCTCCGGCGTGGAGGTGCTCCGGATCCGCGGGGAAGAGCTCGCGCACCGTCTCCGGCCGGCAGACGTGCACGCACTTCCCTATCCCCAGCATCTGGATGGTGAAGAGGTCGCCGTGGTGCCAGCGGCATTCCTCGAAGAAGGGCAGCGGCTCCTTGATGAACCGGTAGGTCTGGATCGCTGGGTGCGCAATGGGGCCAGGCGGGAGAGCCATGCGCCCACTTCGAGACCTGGCTCCCAGCGCGTCACTTGAAACTTGTTTCTCCGCGAAAGAGAACGTGTTTCACGGCAAGGTGTCGGCGCCGTAGATGGTCTGGTGGGTGCTCGAGAGCACCTGCGCCACGCCCGTCGTGGGGTCGAAGGTCCCCACGTTGCCATCACAGTTGAGGATGAACATCACCCCATTGGCGACCGCCAATCCATAGACGCAGCCGAGCCCGTCTCCCCCGAGGAGCGTGCTGGTTCCGGTGGTGAGATCGAACTCCACCAGACCGCCGCCGCAGCTCCCGTCGGCCGAGATGAACATGCGCTGGCCGACGAAGGCGATGTCGCCGCTCGACGAGTAACCAGGGGGCAGCATCCCGAGCGCGGTGGAGACGCCGGTGTCCGGGTCCAGCCGATAAACGGTGTCGCTGGCCGCGTAGAGCTTGCCGTCGGGCCCCGCGCTCAGCGAGTTGGAGGGGGGTACGAAGAAGCTCTTCTTCACCTGGTTGGTCATGGGGACCAACTCGACGAGGCGAGTGTTGGACCCGTCGTCGAGCGCGAACCAGCGCGAGCCGAGCAGCGCGATGTCGAAGTGGGTGACGCCTGCGCCCGCGGCGATCAGCGTCGTGGAGCCCGTGAAGGGGTTGATGGAGATGAGCTCTCCCCCCTTGGCAGCGCCGAGGAGCCGCACGCTCGGCAAGCACGCGCCGCCACCGCTCAGGGAGTGCTGGCAAGCCTGCGAGGCCTCGTTGCAAGAGTCGTTGCTACAGGCCGCCTCCAGCTCGCAGGCGGGCGGTCCAGCCACGCAGCCGACCATCGTGTCGCAGCGCTCGACACCGTTACAGAAGGCGCCGTCGTTGCACATGCCGTCGCAGGCCTCGTGGCGGCACGAGTCGGTGGCGGGGTCGCATGTATCGGCGGTGCACGCGATACCGTCGTCACACACCGAGTCGCTGAAGGTGTTCTCGCACCCCGTGCCAGCTTGACACACATCGATGGTGCAGAAGACCCCGTCGTCGCACGCGGCGTCGTCGGGCATGTTGGAGCAGCCCGAGGGGAGACAAACGTCATTGGTGCAGGCGACCCCGTCGTCGCACTCTGCATCGGAGAGGCAAGGTGGCATGCCCGTCGACGAGCTGGCCTCGGACGACGACGAAGACGAGGCCGACTCCCCTCCCCCGCCCGCCGACGTGCTCGAGGCCGAGGCGCTGGTGGCCCCGCCTGCGCTCGTCGCCGCGTCGTCCACGCTCAGCGTGGTCCGCGCCCCGCAGGCGGCGAGGAGGAGACCCGACAGACCTACCGCCGTGCGCGCCACGATGCTCACGAGCGCACAGCATACTCCCCTAGCCCGTGGTCAGCATCCCGCTCGCGATGCCGGCCACCGTCTCGCGGATGAGCGCCGCGTCCTCATCCGCAAGCGCGGTGATCTGGAGCAGGTTGAGCGGATGGATCATCGGCGAGCGCAGGGCGATGCTCGCGCCCAGCCAGGGCCGGAACCAGAGCAGGTCGTCGCTCCCCGAGAGCGCCTTCACCAGCTCGACGGCGCCCGCGAGCTCGGCCTCGATCTCGCGGCGTGTGCGATCGACGAGCTGGGGCTCGAGGCCGCTCGTGGCGAGGTAGGCGCGAAAGACGCCCAGCTCGACCTTCGCCAGCGTGAAGCCGAGGCTCTTCACGAACGAGCGAAAGAGCGGGTCGCCCTCGTAGGCGGCGGCCAGCGCCTTCCTCTCCTCCGGCCCCTGCGCCCTCCACGCCGTGCCCACGCCCCACCAGGTGGGGAACAGCAGCCGCACCTGGGTCCACGAGAGCACCCAGGGGATGGCGCGCAGCCCCTCCACCGACGTGACGGCGCCGCGCTTCGTGGGCCGCGATCCGATGCGGAGCACGCTCAGATAGCGGTAGGCCGTGGCGCGCTGGATGACCTCGAGGAAGCTCGGCTCGGCGATCTTCTCGGCGTAGGCGCGGCTCACGAGGTCGGCGAAGGCCCGGAGCGCCGGGCTCTCGACGACCTGCAGAGCAGGAGCCGAGGCGCGGCTCGCCCCCTCCTCGGCGATGCGGTCGAGCCGGCTGCGCGCGATCTCGGGGCTCGCGAACGAGCGCTCGACCATCTCGCCTTGCACGGTGGCCTTGTAGAGCTCGAGCGCGCTCCTCGGCCACCACGCCGTCTGCTCCTGGATGGATCCACCGCCGCGATCGACGCTGCCCCCCGAGCCGTGGAAGAAGACGGGCGTGACCTTCTCGCGCGTGAGCAAGGCGTCGAGCTCGCCCACGGCCGACGCGATGGCGAGGCGGCTCGGGAGCACGCCCATCACCTTGGCCGAGTCGGAGTAGCCGAGCATGACCTCGAAGTGGCCATCCCAGTGCTCGTCGACCGCGGCACGAAGCGCGGGGTCGGCGAGCATCCCCTCGGCGATGGTGGTGGCCCCCTCGATCGCCTCGCGTTGCTCGAACAGCGGGATGACTGGGATCTTCAGCGCGCCCAGGTGCTCCTTCATGACGCGCGCGGCCGCCTTCACGTGGGCGATGGAGCTTGCCATGCTGACGATGAGCCCGCGCGCGTACCAGCGCGGCGCCCCGCCCTTGGAGACGCTCTTCAGCTCGGCGAGCATGCGCGCAATGGCGGAGGGCTCGCCCGCCGCCGCGCCCTCGATCACGTCGCTCGCCTCGCGGAGCTCGAGCGGCACCACGAGGGCGGGGAACATCTTGGTCAGCCCATCGAGGTCGACGAGCGCCGGGTGGGGCGCGCCGATCGCCGCGACGTACTTGCCGAAGAGCACGCGCACCTTCCGCCGCGCGGCCGTGGCGCGCGCCCCGTCGCCGGCCCTCAGAACTGCCACGTCGCGCAGCGCTCTCCGCGCCTCCGAAAGCGCCGAGCCCACGCTCGCCCCCCCGAGCACGACCCCCCTCTCCACCTCGGCGAGCAGGTCGTGCGCGAAGGCGAGGAGCCTCGTGCGCGAGAGCTGAAGGCTGTTCCTCATGCTGGTCTCGTCGACCCCGGGGTGACCGTCTTTGTCGCCGCCCACCCAGCTCCGGATGTAGACGGGCCCGACCTCGCGGCTCGCCTCGAGCAGCGCGCCCAGCGTCTCGGGCCGGAGAACGATCGAGTAGAGGTGCTCGGCCTCGTCCTCGACCGCGGGCTTCTCGCGTCGGGCGCTGGCGAGCTGCACCGCGAGCGAGCACCAGTGGCGGAGCGCCGGCTCGTGTCGCTCGAAGCCCTCGGCGAGCGCGCGGACCAAGACCCCGTGGATGGCGTGAAAGACCGCGATGCTGGCCGGCGATCGCGCCTCGGTGGGGTGCGCCGTCAGCACGTAGAGGATGCCCTTGGGCCGCGCGGTTGGCAGGCGCGGTGGGCGCCTCCGGAGGCGGTGGGTGCGATAGGCGTTCTCGCAGGCGTTCATCAGCTCGAGCATCGACGAGAAGGCGTGGGCCACCGAGAGCCGATCGCTCGCCGCCAGCTCGCGGAGCTGCGCGAGGTGGCGCGCGAGGCTCTCCTCGGTCTCGTCGGCGCTCGCGCCGCGGAGCGCCGCCATGTCCCTCCGCAGCCCCTCGATGCGATCGAACAGGGCTGCGCCGAGCTTCTCGCGGAGTACCTCGCCTAGCACCGCGACCGAACGCTTCACGAGCTGGCGAAGCTCGGCGGGCAACCCTTGGGGCTCACTCATGGATGCGAAGAGCTTGTCGAACCCGGCTCCGCGGCGCAAGGCGTGTAAGCCGCTCGCGGGCCCGGCCGTTTGGCGAATACCTTCGGAGCTCACCATGCGCCCTTTCGGCCTCGCCCTCGCTTGCCTAGCATCCCTCGGTCTCGCCGCCATCGCCGGCAACGCGAGCGCCCAGCCCGTGCCCGCCGAGGCGCCGCCGCCGGCCCCCGCGATCGCGCCCCTCCAGGTCCCCGGCCCGCCGCCGCCTCCCCCTCGCTACCCGCACGAGAGCGATGTCCTCACCCCCGTGCTCGTCGGCG
>FTCO01000775.1_pt1 | contig 14198 bp, 12 predicted proteins | sample 1639701 | NCBI WGS metagenome assembly FTCO01 (sample SAMEA3914869, study PRJEB12502) | metagenome | biome: forest; material: soil | place: USA | collected 2012-03-12 | depth 0.1 m | reverse complement strand
GGTCACGACCTCACACGAGCACGGAGAGGGCCAACATCTGAAGCCGCGGATCCGCGGGGCAGTCGCCCGCTCATCCATGGCGCCGCCAGCCAATGATTGGCGGCGCAGCTCGACCGAAACAATCTTCGGCCGCCGGTGCTTTGAATAGCAAAGGGCAAAAGCGTCGTCGGACGTTCTGCCCTTTTCCAGACTACATCAACCCCGGTAGGAGACTATCAGACTATCAACCCCGGTAGGGAGACTACAGGTAGGGTGCTCGGCATCCACGGCAACGACCAGAGCGACATCGAAGTCATGATCGACCGGGCGCTCGTCGCCCACGCCGAGCTGCCCGACCGCTTTCGCACCGCCGTCGATGCCTTCAAGGGCAATGTGCACGCCGAGGAGCTTCTGCGCTACGTGCGGCACTTGCACCGCGTCGATCGCGACCTGTTCGCCGCCGCCGAATAGGAGATCGAACTGCCCACCGGAGACGACGACTGAATACGAACGTGGTATCGTGCGCCGATGAAGAACGTGTCGTTGGGTTGGCTCTCCGCGGTGGTGTGTTCGGCGTCGATGCTCCTAATAGGCGGATGCGGGAGCAGCGACAGCAGCGGGGGAGGGGGTGAGGGCACGGGGAGCACAGGGACCACCAGCGGCCACGTCAAGGAGACGCCGGAGGAGGGGTGCACCACGAAAGCCGGAGGCGCTTGCACCTGCCAGTACAGTTGCGATGGCGTTTGGTACGCTTTGGAGTGCGACGGCCAGAGTTGCTCGTGCATCGACAACGGCAAGTCCATCGGGTCGTTCGGTCAGGCGGCTGCCTGCAACTACGCGACCAAAGACCACATCGAGACGGTTGAGATCGCCACCGAAGGGTGTCCCCTCCCGCAGTGCGAAAAGCCGTAGCAGCGGCTTCCACCGCGAGTGGATGCCAGCTCCGGCTGTTTGGGCGCGTAGGGGGCATGGGCACCATGCCGCCCCAATTGCTCAAGGGACAGCGTGCCCCCGGGGTGGCGCCCCGCCAGCGCCTTCGGACGACCCGACCACGGTCAAAGCCAAACGCGCAAGGCATCGGCCAAGGCGCCCACGCCTCCGGACGACCCGACCACGTTCAAATCCAAACGCGCAAGGCGTCGGCCGAGGCGACCACGCCTTCGAACGACCCGACCACGTTCAAATCCAAACGCGCAAGGCATCGGCCGAAGCGACCACGCCTTGGGACGACCCGACCACGGTCAAAACCAAACGCGCAAGGCGTCGGCCGAGGCGACCACGCCTTGGGACGACCGGAAGACGACCTCCGCCGCCCCGAAGAGGACGTTCCTCGACCGTCGCACGCCGTGCTGCGAGCGGTTCACGGCCTGTCGAGGCCGGCTACGAGCCCGTCTTCCTTGCCTTAGTGCCCCTCGGCGCCCCGTCGGCCTTCGCCCCCGCCCCGTCGGTCGTCTCGGAAGTGCTCGAAACCTCGTCAGGCGCCCCCGCGCCGTTCTCCGCAGCCTTCGCCGACCCGCCGCGCCGCTTGGCCTTCACGACCCCCGGCGACGCCTTCGTTTCCTTCCGACGTCGGGAAGGTTTGGGCCCCTCCGAGGCGCCTTCGCCCTGCGTTTCCTGCGTCGCCGCCGGCGCGCCGCCCTCGGGCGCCTTCTCTTCCTGCCCCGCGGTTTCCTCTTCCCGCCGCTCGGCCTCCGCCTCGACCTCCGCGGCCGCTTGGGCGTGCGCGGCCGCCTGCTCGCGAGCGATCTGCTCCCGCCGCGCGCTGGCCAGCGCGAGGAGCGCCTCCGCGCGCTGGCGGAGGACCGCCGCCTGCAGCTCCACGTGGCCGACCTGATCGGCGTCCAGCTGCTCGAAGTCCTCGCCCGTGAAGACCAGCTCGCCAGTCTCCTTGTCGGTCACGGTGCCCACGCAGCGGTCCACCGTGCGCCCCACGGACTTCTGGCGCTTCTCGCGTTCAGGATCGTTGTCGAGCACCCAGCGGAGCTCGCGCACCGAGTACTCGTTCCCCAACGACTCCGTGGCGAGCCGTTCGACCTTTTCGCGAACCGGCGCGTCGCTCGGGTCGCCCAGACAGAGCAGCTCGATGCGGTGGCTGGGGGAGAGCTGGGAGAACGCTGAGCGCTCCTCGGGCTTCTTGCCCTCCTCGAGGTGGCAGCGCATCGCGAAGGCGCGAATGGCGTTGGAGAGCTGGGTGCGGCTCACGTGCAAGTCGTGCTTGCCGCACCCGCGGTAGAGCATCTCGAGCGAAGGGTCGTCGGGGTTCTTGCCGCCGTAGCGCTGGTAATCTCCGCCGAAGAAGCGGTTGACGAGCAGGGGGCCGATGTCGTCGAAGGCCTTGTCGGCGGTGGCCGCGAGCATCTGGCGCAGCTCGATCCTCACCGAGGCGACGAGCGTGCGGTCGGCGCCGTCCGTCTTCCTCTTCTTCTTCGGCTTGCTGGGAGCCTTCATGCCCACGTCGGCCGCCAAGTCCTCCATCGTGATCGTCATGATCGTCTCCCCTCGCCTTCCCCGAAGGCGCCGTTCGAATCATGGGTGCGACGACGCTCCGCCCGCGTCCGCCCCCTCGCTCATCGGAAGGTAGCTGGAGCGACGCGATTGTCGACGCGACCGAGGAGATTTTTTTCCGAGATCGGGACGGCGTCAGCGCAGCAGATACTGAATGGTGGTCTGGAGCTGGCTGGGGTCCTCGGACCAGTCGCCGTAGACCTCGAGGCTGTGGCTGCCGATGGCACGGCCGTGGGCGGCGCACCAGGCGTGCAAGGCGGCGTGGGCCTCCGGGATCCCCGAGTAGGGGCCGCGGTGGACGACCACGGCGGCCTCACCGGCGGGGGTCTCGACGCAGCGGAGCTCGCCGTCGGGCTCGAAGCGGCCGGTGACCTCCACGCCGATGTCGATGGGCATGCCGTCCTCGGGACGACCGACGTGGTGGTAGAGGAAGACGTTGTGGCCCTCGTTCCAGAGGCCGGGGTTCTCGCGCAGGAAGGCCCAGACCAAGTCGAGGGCGGGCAGGACGACGTTGGGGACCTCGCGCGGCGCGGCGGTCCGGCGCGCGGCGATGAGAATCCTCGGCTGAATCTGCTCGATCCTCACCTCGTGGCGCATCGAGCCCACCGTATCACGCGGCCTCCGTTCCGACGTCGGAACGCCTCGCGAGCTCAGAAGGTGCCGGCCAGGTGCAAGCTCGAGGGCCCGACGACCAGATGGGTGGAGGACGAAGCCGAGGCGCTGGCGCGAGGCGCGGTGAGCACCAAGACGAGCCCTCCGCCCGCGAGCACGGCGCCGCTCACCAGCGCGGCCGTGCTGCCCGTCCCGAAGGCCTTGAAGGCGCTCACCGTCCCCGACTCGCCGGGCGGGCACACCTTGTCGGCCCCGCACGCGGCCGACAGATCGCTCTTCTTCGCGACCGCCAGCCCACCGAGGATGGCGCCCGCGGCCAAACCGGCGCCGCCCACGCCGAGCAAGACGTAGCCCGCCGTGCGCCTCCCGGCGCTCGACGATTGCACGGGGCCAGGCGCAGGAGCGGCCGGGTCCACGGGGGCGGCGCCCTCCAATCGATCGAGCTCGAGGCGGACCGAGCGCGTGGCGCCTTCGCGGACGTCGATGGAGACCTCGCGGGGCGCGTAGCCGGGGGCCGTGGCAGCCACCTTGTGGGAGCCGGGGTCGATGGGGCGCTCGAGGCCGATGGCCGCCGCGGGCATGGGATCGCCGTCGATGGTGATGGAGACCCCGGCGACGGTGGGGACGACCTCGACCACCAGGCGGCCGATGCGGGCGGCGATGGCCCTCGACTCGCGCCGGCCTTGCTCCACGGCGGTCACGAAGGCGGGGGGAGGCCTCGCGCCGGCCCCCTCGCGGTCGAGGCGCTCGTAGGCCTCGAGGGCCGAGACGAGCTTGCCGGTCCCCGCGTAGGCGCGCGCCAGGCCGAGGGTGAGGGTGGGCGCGTGGTAGAGCTGGTCGGCCTTGCGGAAGAGCTCGAGGGCGCGGTCGTAGCGGCGGGCGTCGAGCGCGTCGGCGCCCTGCTGGCCGAGCTCGCGGGCCATCTTGCGGTCGGCGTCCGACTGGGCGCTGGCAGGGGCCGCGCCGAGACCGAGGGCGGCGATGGTCATCCAGGCGGCGAGGCGCTTCATGGCGGGAGCGTTGTTCAAAAGCCCATGTCGGCCTTCTTGCGGCCGCCTCCGGGAGCAGTGGGCGCGGGCGCGGCGTTGCCCGGGAGCGGCGCCGCCCTCGGCCTTACGAGGATGGTGGCCGCGCCCGTGGGACCGGGGGTCGCCACCTCGGCGCTCGCCGCCGCCTGCGAGGGGGAAGGAGAAGGAGCGGGCGCCACCGCCGGGGGATGGGGGGCCTCGCCCGAAGGAGCGCTCGATCCGCTGGCCGCGTTGGCCGCGCTGGTCGCCGATGCTTCGCCCTTGGCCGCCGGGCCGATCCTGCCGGCCAGGAAGCCCCCGGCGGCGACCAGGCCGACCACGAGCACGACCGCCGCCGCGATGAGCGGGCCCCGGCCGCGGCGAGCGCGCAGGGACGAGGCGCTGGCGCTGCTCACCGCCCCGAGGCCCCCGGTGGTGAGCTGCGGGGTGGCCGCGGGCTCGACCTCGGCCGCGGGGGTGGAGGCGGTGGGGGGCGCGAAGGGGGTGAGCGCCGGCTCCGAGAGCGGGCGACTGCCCGACCCGGCCGCGAGGCCGCCCAGCGAGACGCCGAGGGCCATCGACAGGGCCTCGACCAGCTCGCGGGCGCTCTGAAAGCGCTGGGCCGGGTCGCGCGCCGCCGCCTTCAGCCAGAAGGCGTCGAAGCCGGGGGGCACGTCGGGCGCGACCTGCGAGGGGACCGGGAGGGGCTCGTTGATGATGCTCATGATGAGCTCGCCGATGCCCGAGCCCTGAAAGGGCTTCTGGCCCACGAGCGCGACGTAGGCGATGACGCCCAAAGACCAGAGGTCGGAGCGCCAGTCGACCTGCTTGCTCCCGTGCGCCTGCTCCGGGCTCATGTAGGCCGGGGTGCCGAGGAGGGCGCCGCTCTCGGTGCCCTCGGTCGCCAGGGCGTTCGCCTCCTTGGCCACGCCGAAGTCGAGGATCTTCACGAGCAGCCGGTCGTCGTCCCACGTGAGGAAGACGTTGTCGGGCTTGAGGTCGCGGTGGACGATGCCGGCCGCGTGGGCGCGGGTGAGGGCGCGGGCGATCTGGCCGACGATCTCGAGGCACTCGGCGGGCGAGAGGCGGCTCACCCGGCGGAGGCGGGCGCCGAGGTCCTCGCCCTGGAGCAGCTCCATCGCCATGTAGGGCGTGCCCTCGAACTCGCCCGAGTCGAGGATCTGGACGACGTGCGGCGTCTTGAGCTGCGCCGCGGCCCGGGCCTCGCGCGAGAAGCGGGCGCGGAGGGCGGGCTCGTCGGCGTGGCGGCCCTCGATGAACTTGAGGGCGCAGTCGATGCGCAGCTCGGTGTGCTTGGCGAGCCAGACCGAGCCCATGCCGCCGCGGCCGATGCGCCGGACCAGCTCGTAGCGTTGCGCGACCAGGAGGCCAGGTTGCGGCTTCATACAGGTCAGTTGAAGGACTGGGCGTTGGCGGCGATGCCGGAGGCGCCGATGCCCGCCGTGGAGCCCGCCGCGCCCTTCCCGCCGTTGCCCGCGGAGAGCACGAGGATCGAGAAGGCGACCAGGTTGGTCGGACCCGAGCCCACGTAGGCGATGCCGATCGAGTGACCGCCCTGGCCCCCGCCACCGTACCCGCCGTTGCCGCCCGTGCCCCCGAGGCCGCCGTCGCAGCCGGCGGAGACGCCGCCGCTCGGCGCGCCCCCGGCGCCTCCGAGGGCGCCCGCGCCGCCGACCTGGCCCGCGGCACCGTCGCCGCCTTTTCCTCCGCTCGAGGTCGTGATGGTCACGCTCTGGCCGGAGAGCGTCGAGTTGAGGCTGAGGATCGCCAAGCTCGAGCCGCCCGGCGTGCCGCCGTCCCCGCCGGCGCCGGGGCAGCCACCCGCCCCGCCGCCGCCGCCCGAAGCTCCGGAGCACGAGAGCGAGCCTCGCGAGGCCCCACCGCCGCCGCCCCCCTGACCGGGCTGCCCGGGACCGCCGGTGGCGCCCATCCCACCGAGATAGCCGGTGGACGTGAGGGAGCCCTTGCCGGTGGCGCCGGCCGCGTTGCTTCCGTTGCCCCCGTCCAGGCCTCGCTTGCCGCTGCCCACGGTCGCGCAGGACCAGCTACCGCTCGTGGCCTGGCCGGCCCCTCCGTTGCTCGTGACCGCGGCCCCCGAGGGCGTCCCGGCGGTGCCGCTGCCGCCATCGCTCTGGCCTGCCGCTCCCCCGAGGCCGCCCATGCTTCCGCCCACCCCTACACAGGTCACGAGGCCACCCTGGCCCCCCGGTACGTCGCCGAGCAGGGGTTGGCAGCCTTGCATGCCCGGGTTGCCCATCATGTTCGTGTCGGGGCCTGGAACGCCCATGAGCACTGGCCCGTCTGCGCCGTCGGCTCCCTTGCCCGCCGTCACCTGCACGTGGTCGAGCGCCAGCGTCGAGTCCTTGACGAAGATGCCGATCGACGAGCCCGAGACGGCGGTGGCGGTGGCCGCGGTGATCGAGAAGTCGTGGATCTCGACGGTGACGTTCGTGTTGCCCGTGCCGGCGATGGTGATCGCGGGCTGGTCGGCGGGCCCTTGGAGCACCGTCTCCTTGGAGGGCTGGTAGGTCCAATCGTCGCAGGAGAACCCACCCCAGAGGATGACCGAGCTCGAGATGTTCACGGGCTCGCTGAAAGAGCCACAGGCGTAGAGGTTGACGGTCGAATCGCCCGACTTCGCCGCCGACAGCGCCGCGGCGAGCGTCGAGTAGGGGTTTTCCCGAGTGCCGGTCCCGTTGTCGCCGCCCTGGCTCGAGACGAAGATGCCGCAGCTGTTGTCGCTCTGCCAATTCGCGCTGGTGGGGTCGCACGAGGGGCCGCCCGACGAGCTCGATACGCTCGATGCGCTGCTCGAGACCGAGGACGCCGTGGCGGTGACGCCGCCGCCCGCTCCGCCGCTCCCGGAGGCCCCCATCCCGCCGCCCGAGCTGGCGCTCGACGAGCCGCTGGCCCCCCCGGTGCCCGAGGAGGCTGCGGTGGTCTTCTCGTACGAGTAGTCGTCTCCGCCGAGGATCTGGACGCAGCCCCCGCCGAACGAGAGCGCCAGCACCAACGTCGCGCCGACACCTAGACAAGCACGTTTGGAGGACGACACAGGGCAGAGGGTACGGTCGCGCCATCCAGCGGGGCCGTCAAGCTCCCCGGGGCTCCGAGGGGAGGGCGCCGGGCCGCCCCACCGGCCGTCATTTGGCGAGCTTCTTCGCCATCTGCACGCCCAGCTCCCCGGCGCGGTTGGTGGCGGCCTCGACGGCGTCGATGAGCGTGCGGCGGAGGCCGCCGGCTTCCAGCGTGTGCAAGCCGGCGATGGCGGTGCCCCCGGGGCTCGTGACCATGTCTTTCAAGCGGCCGGGGTGCTCGCCCGTCTCGAGCTGGAGCTTGGCGGCGCCGTAGACCGTTTGGGCGGCCAGAAGGAGCGCGGTGTCGCGGCCGAGGCCCACCTTCACCCCGCCGTCGGCGAGGGCCTCGATCATGAGCATGACGTAGGCGGGGCCGCTGCCCGAGAGGCCGGTCACGGCGTCGAGGAGCGACTCGTCGAGCACGACGCAGCGGCCGACGGCGTCGAAGAGGCCCTTGGCCACGTCGAGATCGGCCTGGGTCGCGTGCGTGCCGGGGGCGATGGCGGTGGCGCCGGCCAGCGCGATGGCGGCCGTGTTGGGCATGGCGCGGACGACGCGGGCTCCCTTCGGCAGGCGGGCCTCGATCGACTCGAGGGGGACGCCGGCGGCGATGGAGACCACGAGGTCGTTCTCGGTGAGCGAGCCTTCGAGCGCGGCGGCGATGGGCGCGAGGACGCGGTCGACGATCTGCGGCTTGACCGAGATGACGATGACGTCGGCCCAGCGGCCGAGGGCCTCGTTGTCCTGCGTGGTGGCGATGCCGTACTTGGCGTGCAGCTCGGCGAGGCGCTCGGCCTTCACGTCGCTGGCCTGGATCTGCTCCGGGCTCACGGTCTGCGAGTGAAGGAGGCCCCGGATGAGGGCGGCGGCCATGTTGCCGCCGCCGATGAAGCCGATCCTGCGAGTGTCGATGCGCGCCGCCTGGTGCTGGTCCATGGGGCGCACGTTACCAAGATCGTTGCGCGCGCGCCGGGCCGCGAGCAGCGTGCCGGCGCTTGGAAGGAGCTCACGGGATGATTCGTCGGATGGCTTGGGTGAGCGCGCTCGTGCTCGCGGGGTGTGGATCGAACGATGGGAGCGGCTCCACCGCGACGTCGACCTCGGGAGGCGACGGCGGGGCCCCGGCGACCAGCTCGTCCTCGCAAGGCGGGTCGGGCGGGGGTGGCGGCTCCACCAGCTCGACGGGCGCCATGGGCGGCGGGAGCTCGACCGACTCGACCAGCTCGACCAGCTCGACCAGCTCGACGGGCGCCACGGGCGGCGGCGGAAGCTCGTCCAGCTCGTCCTCCAGCTCTTCGAGCACCGGGGTCGCCTGTACCGACCCGGGGGCCTCGATGCTCTGCGGCGGGACGTGCGTCGATCCCAAGAGCGACCTCAGGAACTGCGGGCAGTGCGACACCCGTTGCTCGCAGTGCAACGACGGCGTGTGCACCGCCTGCCCGGTGCTCGACGTCTTCCTCTCGCTGGACGACTCGGGCTTCCTGGCCGCGTGGTTCGGCGCGAACGACGACCGGTGGAGCGCGATCCGCGACGGCCTCACGAGCTTCTTCGCCGAGCCGGCGTCGGCCGGCATGGGGGTGGGCCTGTCCTACTACCCCAGGTTCCTCCCGGTTGGCCCCTGCACGCAAAACTCCGACTGCCCCGAGGTGGGGGACATCTGCTTCGAGGGGAAGTGCGAAGTGTCAACGGTCAGGGACTCGTGCGCCCCGTCGGACTACGTGTCGCCGGACATCGAGATCGCCGCGCTGCCGGGGAACACGTCGGCCCTGGAGACGTCGCTGAACGCCACCGAGCCGCAGGGCCCCGGCAAGACGCCGCAGCTCCCCGCGCTCGACGGTGCCCTCACCCACGCCAAGGCCTGGGCCGCGGCCAACCCAACCCACACGGTCGTGCTGCTCATGATCGCCGACACCCTGTCCGACGACTGCTACTCGAACGGCTACGACAACATCCTCCCCGACACGGTGCAGCTCGTGAGCGGCTACCTCGCCGGCACCCCGTCGGTGAAGACCTATGTGCTCGGCATCTCCGACCAGGTCCCGGCGGCGGCGTGGGATCAGATCGCCGCCGCCGGGGGGACCACCGCGTCGCGCGTGGCGCTCGTCCCCTCGGCGGTGCTCCCTTACCTCGAGGCGATCCGCGACGAGGCCTACGCCTGTCCGTAGGCGGTCGTCCGACTGGCGGGACTAAACCTTCGGCGCCATGCCGCGGATGAACATCTCGACCATCTCCCAGGGCATGTCGTTGGGCAGGTTCAAGATGGGGAGGTCGAGGCCGAGGCTGCGGCGACGGCGCAGCTCTTCGACGCAGTGGGCCGGGTCGCCGGAGATGGTGAGGGCCTCGATCATCCCGGCGGAGACGGCGTCGGCGGCCTGCGCGCGGGTGGCCTTGTCGGCGTAGAGCTCGGCGACCTTCTTGCACTCGTCGGCGTAGCCGAAGCCCGAGAGCAGCTCGATGTAATAGTCGCCCATGCCGCCGATGTAGAACGAGATGATGCGCTTGGCGGCCATGACCCCGCCCTCGGCGCCCAGCGGGAGCACGGTGGTGATGGGCGCCGTCGTGATGGAGGCCGGGTCGCGGCCGGCCTTCTCGGCGCCCTTGGCGATGAGGGCGCGGCCGTCGCCCAGGCGATCGTAGGGCCAGAAGGTGGGCATCCAGCCGTCGGCCAGCTCGCCGATGGACTCGATGGCCTTGGGCTTCAAGGCGGCGACGTAGATGGGGATCTCGCGGCGGACCGGCTTCATCTCCAGCTTGAAGGGGCGGTAGTCGTGCATCTCGGCGCCGGCCTCGTGGAGGCTGCCGCCGCGGAGCAGGGTGCGCGTCACCTTGATGACGTCGCGCGTGCTCGTGAGGGGCTTGTCGAAGGCGCGGCCGTGGAAGCCCTCGATGACGCGCTTGCCGCTCGGGCCCAGGCCGAGGATGAGCCGGCCCTCGCTGATCTCGTCGACGGTCGCCGCGCTCATGGCGATGAGGCCCGGCGTGCGGCTGTAGGTGTTGACGATGCCCGTGGCGAGCTTGATGCGCTTGGTCTTGAGCGCCATCTCGGTGAGGAGCGTGAAGATCTCGTAGCCCCACGCCTCGGGGAGCCAGAACGAGTCGTACCCGAGGTCGTCGGCGAGCTCGGCGGCCCGGAGGTACAGCTTGCGATCGTAGTTCTTCCAGAAGGCGAGGAGGCCAGTGCGCTCGGTCATGGGGCGGCATCTAAGCACGGACCCGGCGCCTCGTCGTGCGCGGGCGCGCGCAATTCAGTTACGCTGCCGCTTCCACCGAAGATGGCGCTCCTCACCCCGCTTTCCGACGACGAGGCGAAGACGATCGGCGCGGCCTATGGGCTCGCCGTCCTCGGGGCGCGGCCCATCCTGGCCGGGAGCGTGAACAGCAACGTCGAGCTTCGGCTGGAAGGCGGCGGGCGCGCGTTCCTGCGCATCTTCGAGGAGCAGACCGCCACCACCGCCAAGGGCGAGGCGAGGCTCCTCGATCATCTCGCGGCGCGCGGGGTGCCGACGCCTTGCCCTCTCCGGTTGAAGGACGACGCCGAGGGCTTCATCGGCGAGCACGCGGGCAAGCCCGTCGCCGTGTTCCCCTGGATCGAGGGCGAGTCGCTCTGCCAGGCCACCGTGACCGAGGGGGCCGCGCGGCGCGTGGGCGAGGCGCTCGCCCGGGTTCACGCGGCCGGCGCTTCGTTCGAAGGCGCGCCGGGGAGCCGCTTCGGGCCCGAGCACCTCGCGCCTCGCATCGAGAAGCTGCGGTCGATGAGCCTGCCCCACGAGCTGTCCCGCGTCGTCGAGGACCTCGGGCGAAAGCTCGACGGCTTCGCGGGCAGGAGGCCCGAAGGCCCCGGCTCCGGGCTCTCGCACGGCGACCTGTTTCGCGACAACGTGCTCTGGAAGGGGGGCGAGATCGCCGCCTTGCTCGACTTCGAGAGCGCGTCGCTCGAGAGCTGGGCCTTCGACCTGATGGTGACCCTGCTCGCCTGGTGCTTCGGCGACGGGCTCGACCGAGCGCTCTGCCGCGCGATGGTGCAAGGCTACGAGAGCGTTCGTCCTTTGCCGCACGGCTTGTACGAGGAAGGGAGGTTCGCGGCCCTTCGCTTCAGCATCACCCGCATCACCGACTTCGAGCTGCGCCCGCGGGGCAGCGGGGTGTTCAAAGACTACCGCCGCTTCCTTGCTCGCGACGCGGCGCTCGAGGCGTTGGGGCCGGCTGGGTTGACAACGTTCCTCGGGGTCGAACCTTCGCGGTAGAATTTACATTCCTTCACCGAGCGGCCGGTTGCGCGGCCCTCCCCTGCCCATTACCTTCGGACCCATGGCACAGGTCGGGAACCTCGACTTCAAAGGCTTCGTCGAGACGCGCAAGGGCCCGCGTCCGAGCCCGCAAGAGAACACCGCCGAGAAGGACTCGGCCCACGCCTACACCTACGTTTCGGACCGCATGGCCCGCCTGGCCTTCTCCAAGGTCAAGCCGGTCGAGCTGGCCGTCACGGCGGCGGTCCGCATCTTCAAGGCGGCGGGCAAGAACCAGCTGCTCGGCAACGCGGTGCGCGTGGGGCCGAACCAGTTCCCGCGCGTCCACAAGCTGGTCGTCAAGTGCGCCGAGACGCTGGGGATCAAGGAGCCGACGCTCTACATCACCAACAGCCCGGTGATGAACGCCATGACGTTCGGCACCAACGACGACTCGTTCATCATCGTCCACTCGGCCCTCGTCGACTACCTGACCGACGACGAGCTGCTCAGCGTCATCGGTCACGAGGCGGGGCACATCCACAACAGCCACGTCGTCTACCTGACCGCGCTCTACTACCTGCGCTTCATGGCCTCGATCTTCCTCAAGTGGATCGTCTACCCGGCCGAGATCGCGCTCTCGAGCTGGATGCGCCGGGCCGAGATCACCTGCGACCGCGCCGGCGTGCTCTGCGCCAAGGACCCGGAGGTCGCCGCCAAGGCCATCGCCAAGCTGGCCCTCGGCTCCAAGAAGCTGAGCGACGAGTTCAACATGGATGCCTTCGCCGACCAGTTCGAGGAAGGCCGCGGCGGGGTCGGTCGTTACGCCGAGATCACCGCCAGTCACCCGTGGCTCTCGAAGCGCATCAAGGCCATCCGCGCCTTCTCCGAGAGCGAGCTGTACCGCCGGCACGCCGGCGTGGGCACCGGCGGTCTGTCGATGGAACAGGTCGACGAGAAGGTACACGACATCATCAAGGTCGTAGGCTGAGGCGAAAACCAATGCTCGAGAGCTTTCATCAACGCCGCGACGACGTCGTCTCCACCCTGCGCGATCTGGTCGGCCTGGCCGAGAAGGTCGGCGCCAAGACCCTGAGCGTGAAGCTCGGCGCCGAGCTCGTGAAGAAGCTCGAAGCCGACCGCTTCCACCTGGTGGTCGTGGGCGAGTTCAACCACGGCAAGAGCACGTTCGTGAACGCGCTCCTCGGCGGCAACATCCTGCCGGTGGGCGTGACGCCGACCACCGCCGTGATTCATCACCTCGAGTACTCGGCCGAGCCCAAGGCCGAGGTGGTGCACACGTCGGGCAAGCGCGAGCCGCTCTCCTTCGAGGCCGTGCGCAACTTCCAGGTGGGGGGCAAGGACGCGCCTCATCACGCGGTCGGGGAGGCCCACGCCCCCGCGGGTGAGGACGAGGTGAAGCACCTCGAGGTCGGCTACCCGGCCGAGCTGCTCCGCGAGCGCATCGTGCTCGTCGACACCCCAGGCGTGAACGATCTCTCGCTCCAGCGCGCCGACATCACCTACAGCTACATCCCGAAATCCGACGCGGTCCTGTTCCTGCTCGACGCCGGGCAGCCCTTGAAGGAGAGCGAGCGCGTCTTCCTGCAAGAGAAGCTGCTCGCCCAGTCGCGCGACAAGATCATCTTCGTCGTCACCAAGAAAGACATCTGGGACGCGGGCGAGCAGGTCCAGGCGCTCAACTACATCCGCACGGAGCTGGCCAAGCTCGTGAAGGCGCCGGTGCTCTTCCCCGTGTCGTCGGAGAAGGCCCTCGAGGGCAACACCGCCGAGAGCGGGATGCCGGAGCTGCTCAGCCACCTCACCAAGTTCCTGGCCGAGGAGCGCGGGCGCATCCTGCTCGACAACGCCCTCGGCGAGGGCATCGAGTCGGCCCGCATGCTGAAGAAGGGGGTCGACGCGCGCCGGCGCGCCTTCGCCATGTCGGCCGAGGAGCTGGACCGGCGCATCGGCCTCCTGGAGAAGGATCTGGCCGGGCAGTCGCGCACCATCGAAGAGCGTCGGGCCGGCATCCGCGAGGAGATCTCCGCCATCAAGGCGTGGGTCAAGCGCGACCTGGAGCACTTCGTCGAGGATGTCTCGAAGCAGCTGCCCGGCGTCATCGACAACGCCTCCGCCGACGAGATCAAGGTGCACCTCGGGACCTTCCTCGAGCGCACGTTCACCGACTGGGCCAAGGCCGAGACGAAGGAGATCGCCACCGCGCTCGAGTCCCTGGCCGAGAAGACCATCGCGCTCGTTCGCGAGGACGCGCACGACACGGCTCGCCGGGTCAGCGAGGCGCTCGGGGACGACGTGAAGCCCCCCAACGTGGAGGTCGACACCTTCGGCTACGACATCGGCGTGGTGGCGCTCGGCGTCATCGGCATCGGCGCGGTGCTCACCAACGCGCTGCTCCTCGGCGGGCTCCTCATCCTCTCGGCGCCGATGCTCGCCATGTACGTGCGCGGCAAGGTCGAGGCGGAGATGAAGAAGCGCGCCAAGGAGTTCGCTCCCAACGCGCTCAAGGACGCGGCGGCCCGCATCGGCCCCAAGCTCGAGGAGATGATCCAGGAGTTCGCCGGGAGGCTCGACGCCTGGGTGGTCTCTGCGGGCGAGGAGCTGCACCGCGAGGTCATCGAGGTGCTGAGCGCCGCGCGGACCGACCGGGCGAGCCAGCTGCCCGGCACGCAGACCGGGCTCCAGTCCTGCGACGAGCAGGCCGAGTCGCTCGGGACCGTGACGGCGCGCCTCGAAGGGCTCCGGGCGGG
>FTCO01000303.1_pt1 | contig 14303 bp, 4 predicted proteins | sample 1639701 | NCBI WGS metagenome assembly FTCO01 (sample SAMEA3914869, study PRJEB12502) | metagenome | biome: forest; material: soil | place: USA | collected 2012-03-12 | depth 0.1 m | reverse complement strand
GGGCGACGACGATGAAGGCAGGTGGCCGAAGGTGATGGGCGCGAAGGCGCTGACGTCGAGGCGGAAGCGGTGCGCCGCGCGAACGATGGCGTAGACGCCGGGCTCGACCTGCGGGCCCAGGCGCCCGGGCTCGGCGAACACGGTCGCGTGGGCGGTGAAGTCGAGCTCGAAGGGCGGCGTGTCGACCAGCGCGAACCAGAGACCGGCTTGCCCTCCGTGGTAGCGCGCCCGCGGGTCGGTGGAGAGCGTGCCCAGCGAGCCATCGAGCGCCAGCCACTTGGTGAGCCCCACGCCGGCGCTGGGCGTCGCGTCGAGCATGCGGCCGTCGCCGGTCACCGTGAACACGAAGAAAGACTGGCCCGGGTCGAGCATCATGCCGCCGTCTGCGTAGGGCGAGAGCTTGACCTCGGCGCTCGCCGGTCGGGCGAGGAGCGCCGTCGCGACACCGATCGAGAGCCCGACCGAGAGGCTCATCGAAAGGCCGAACGAAAACGAACGAGCCTGCCCGTCTTGCGCTCTCATCGGCGCCTCCGTGCTTCTCGTGGGTCCATCGAGCGAGGCGGCGTCGCTCGCAAGTCCTCGGGGCCCCCGCGTCGAGCGAGCGCCGCCGCGCGAAGTGCGGTAGGAAGACGGAGGAGCCCCGCCACCCATGTCCCGCTTCGCCCCCAAACCCGACTGGCTTCGTGTGCGCGCCCCCGGCGGCGACACCTACCACCGGCTCAAGCAGACCTTCCGCGAGCTCGACCTCCACACGGTGTGCGAAGAGGCCCGCTGCCCCAACGTCGGCGAGTGCTGGCGCGAAGGCACGGCCACCGTGATGCTGCTCGGGGACACCTGCACGCGCGGCTGCCGCTTTTGCGCGGTGACCACGGGCGACCCGCGGGGCGCCGTCGACACCCGCGAGCCCGAGCACGTCGCGAGGGCCATCGCTCGCCTCGAGCTGCTCTACGTGGTCATGACCATGGTCAACCGCGACGACCTGCTCGACGGCGGCGCCGACCATGTAGGGCGCACCATCACGCGGCTGCACGGCCTCCGGCCCGACATCCTCATCGAGGCTCTGGTGGGCGACTTCCAGGGGCACCTCTCGGCGGTCGACGTGGTCGTCGACGCGGGGCCCGATGTCTTCGCGCACAACGTGGAGACGGTGCGCCGACTGACGCGCACGGTGCGCGACGTGCGGTCGAGCTACGACCAGACGCTCGCGGTCCTCGAGCGCGCCAGGGAGCGCGCGGCGCAAAAGGGCCTGCGCATGCTCACCAAGAGCTCGGTGATGGTCGGCCTCGGCGAGACCGACGACGAGGTGCTCGAGACCCTCCGGGACCTGCGCGAGGCAGGCGTCGACGTCGTGACCCTGGGGCAATACCTGCGGCCCACGCAGAGGCACCACGAGGTCCTGCGGTTCGTCGAGCTGGCCGTCTTCGCCGACTGGGAGCGGGAGGCGCTGGCGATGGGATTCCTGTATGCGGCCTCGGGCCCGCTGGTGCGGTCGAGCTACAAGGCCGGGGAGGTGTTCCTCCGCACCATGTTGACGCGAGACCTGGGCGAGGCGCCCGCGGGGGTCGCGGCGATGCTCGACGAGCGGCTCGAGCGCGCCCGAAGAGAGGCGGCGCGCGTTTCGGCCGAGCTCGGCCCGGCGTCGCCCGGAGGCCTGCCGATGGGCAACGAGCTCGGCCATTTGCCGCCCTCGGGGCTGGTCCCGGCATCTTCCCTGGTGCGGCGGCCTTGACGTTGCACGCGCTTTGTCGGAGCGTGGGGCCGTCGATGGAGGATGGATGACCGCGGCTGACAAGAGCTTGCTGGACCGAGTAGCGCGCGGGGTAGCCCGTCCCGGCGTGGCTGCGCCCACCGGCGTGACCACGTCGATCCTCGCCCAGGCGGCGGCCTCTTATGGAGCCCGCCCCATCATCGACGAGGCGACGGTCCCCACGGGCTTCGACCCGGCGGCGGCCGCGCTCTTCGAGGCGATCATCGAGGCGGCCTTTCTGGTCGCCAACTCCGACGGCGTCTTCGACGACGAGGAGCGCGCCGCCTTCGAGCTGGTCGTGGCCAACGCCTGCAACAACCAGGTGCAAATGGTCCAGCTCCAGGCCCTGCTCGCCGACCTGAAAGAGCAGCTCACCGACGACGGCATCGAGAAGCGCGCCAAGATGGTAGCGCGCACCATCACCCGGCCCGACCACCAGCTCGAGGTCCTCCGCATCGCGGCCCTGATGGCACACATCTCGGGCGGGGTGAGCGACGACGAGCGCCAGGTTCTCACGTACCTCGCCAACGACTTCGCCCTCGACCCCAAGGTCGTGGACGCTGCGCTGGAAGAGGCCGAGCTCGCGCTGAAGGCCTGACCCCGAAGCGGGTCAGGCCCTGGCCTGCTCTCACCCTGCGGGCTTCGGCGCCGTACGGGCGCAGCGGAAGCCGATGTCGTGGGATCGGGTCGTGTAGTACTGGAGCCCGGAGCCCATGGTGCGGTCGGCGATGCGGGCCTCGCTGGCCACCGTGTACCACGAGCCTCCGCGCCCTCCGGTGCCCTCCACGTCGGCGCCGGGCCAGCCGAGGAGCTTGGTCGTCGCGTTGCCGTATTTGTCGAGGGTGCCGTCGCCCTCCTTGCCGCTGAAGGCGCGGCCCACCGCGTCGCCGACGGTGACGCAGTACTCCCACAGGTTGCCCGATAGACCCATCACCCCCCAGTAGGAGGCGCCGGTCGCCTCACGGAGGTCGACGGGGACTTCGGGGAACTCGGCCTTGAGGGCGAAGCGAGCCAGACCCGGGGGCCACATCTCCTGGGCGTGCGGCTTACGCGGGGCGGCGAAGGCGTCGTCGCGTACGGGGCCCATCCCGCCATCACCGCCGATGAAGGTCGACTCCATGTTGCCGACGTTGCAGTTGCCACTCACCGCCTCGGTGCCGTCTTCGGGGCCGATGATGACCTGGGCTTGGATGACGTTGATGGTCCCCCAAGCGTACTCGCCCGAGTGGGGCTGGGCCGTCCCGCGGCAGGCTTTCTCATACTCGAGCTCGGTCATGGGACGGAGGCCCGCCCAGGCGGCGTAGGCGGCGCCATCCATCCAATCGAGCCAGTTGCACGCGCGCGTCGGGCGCAGCGAGTAGCGACGCGAGTCGGGGGTTTTGAAGATGCTGAGGCGGTATGAGCCGTACCAGTACGAGGTGCGGTTCACCCACGCGGCGCCCGTCAGTGTGTTGATGAAGTCCGTGTAGTCACCTTGCGTGATCTGGTGCTTCATCAAGTAAAAGGCCTGAAAGCCCTTGGGGAACGCGGCGGGGATGGGGCCCTGCTGGTCCCCCGGGTTGGCGACGGCGAAGGTGTTGTCGTAGTAGAGTTGGCTCATGCCAGGCGGCACGGGGCCATCGCCGACGGGGATGGGGTCTTCGGAGGTGACCGGGTAAGTGAGGTCGTCGCCGCTACCGGCAGAGTCGTAGAGGCAACAGGTCGGGCCGTTGGCTCCCTGGGGGTCGCCGAGCCGGAAGGCGCCCTCGGGGATGTAGACCATCTCGACGCCGAGGACCCACACGGCGACCTCGCCGTTGAGCTGGCCGTGGGGATCGGAGATGCGCAACGTGAGGCCCTCGTACTCGACCGTGCCCTCGCCGTCGGTGCTCCGGTAAAGGAAGACGCCGGTGCCATCGGCGGCTACGTCGACCGTGGCGTTGGGCGGGGGAGAAGGAGCCTCGGTGATGGTGGCGTGCCTCCATGGACCAGGCTTGCTCGCGATCATGTCGCGCCCGCCGGTGGCGTTGGCCTCCGTGCGCACGCTGAAGCTCTCGATCATCTCGCCGCGGAACTGACGCTCGCGAGTGACCATCCAATGTCTGCTGCGGGCCGCCGTGTTGACGACCATGCGATCCTCGGGGCGGGGGAAGAGCGCGCGGTCGCCGTTCTTGACCGAGAGCTCGGCGAAGAAGGGGCGCGGGTCTCCCTCGTTGAGCGCGTCGACCACGGGCTGGAGCGCGTGCATCGTGGTGGCCTCGGTGATCTGATACTTCACGATGAGCCAGGCCGCGTCCCAGTTGGCGCCGCGACGCCGGCCCGCGGGGGCGCCCGACCAGCGCCACGAGTCTCGCCAAGAAACGTCGCAAGTAATGTCGACGTAGCCCGAGCCCGGGATCACGCGGACGTTGGTCACGCGGATCGATCGACTGTTCTGCTCCTCGCCGCGGTTGGGAGCGTCGGTGGTCGAGGGAGGATAAGGGTCTTGGCTCATCGTCGCGGGTCTCCGTGCCGAGCGAGACACGCTCGGGATCCGGACGATGGTCGATCAAAGTGTGAGCACTTCCCAGTCGTTTTCTTCGCCGGGCGCGGCGTCTTCGAGGAGGCGGTCGGCGAGCGCGCCGATGCCGGCGGCCTCGAGGAGGCGGACGATGGGCACCGAGAGCTGAAGGTCTGCCTCGAGGCGGTTCTTGAGCTCCACGGCCATGAGCGAGTCGACGCCCAGGCTCGTGATGGGCTGATCGTCACCGAGCCGTTCGGGGGCCAGCTTGACGGTGGCGGCGACGCGGGCGCGGAGGTAGGCGACGAGCTCGACGCGGCGCTCGGAGCGCGGACGCGAGACCTCGCCAGGCCTGGGGATCGCGACTTCGGCCGGGGTGATCGAGGTCCGTGGGGCTCGGGAGGCGAGCTCCTCGAGGAGCGGGTAGCCGGCGAGCACGGGCTGGCTCGCGACGAGCGCTGCGGCATCGCCGGGAAGAGCCGCGACCTCGACGAGGTCGAGCGCGGTCGAGGAGCCGAGGAGGCGCTCCAAGACGTCGAGACCCTCCGCGGGGGAGAAGGCTGCGGCGCCACGCGGGAGGGCTGCATCCTTGGCCATGCCGGCGCCCGACCAGAAGCCCCAGCTCACGGCGAGCGCGCGGGCCCCTCGGGCTCGTCGTGACTGGGCCACGGCCGAGAGCGACGCGTTGGCGGCCGCGTAGGCGCCGAGGAGGGGGGAGGGCACGAGCGCCGACGCGGAGCCGAAGAGGACGAAGAAGTCGAGGACATCGCCGCACGCGCGATCGAGGGACAGCGCTCCCGCGAGCTTGGTGCTCAAAGATTCTCCGAGTGAGCTCGCATCGATTTCGGCGAAGGGGGCGCGCGAGAGAACGCCGGCCGCGTGAAGGACGCCGGAGAGAGGCGGGCGTCCCTCGCGCTCCCGCCGGGCGAGGAGCGAGCGGAGGCCGGCCTCGTCGGCGACGTCGAGTGCTGCCACCTCGATGGTCGCTCCGAGAGACTCGAGCTCCGTGACGTGAGCGCGAGCCGCGCTGCCAGCGGGGGCGCCGCGACGGCCGAGGAGGACCAGGCTCTTCGTGCCTCGCTCGACGAGGCGGCGCGCGATCGAGAGTCCGAGGCCACCGAGGCCACCGCTTATCAAGACGGCGCCACGCGAGAAGCGCGGAGCAACCTCGGCGGCGAGCGAGATGGAAGTGAGACGCGGGACCAAAGCGCGACCCTCGCGGAGGGCCGCCTCGAAGGGAGACGGCGCGTTGATGAGGGCTTCGAGGAGGGCACGCGGCTCGTCGGGGCGGGGGACGGGTGCGAGGTCGATGAGGCCGGCGAAGCTCGCCGGTAGCTCGGCTCCCAGGGTACGGCCGAGACCCCAGAGGGTGGCGCCAGCGGGGCTCGCGGGGGAGCCCGCGATGGTTTGAGCTCCACGCGTGATGAGCCAGAGGCGCGCGGGATGAGCGGCACGGGGGAGTCGGCGGGCGGCGGCGAGGGCTGTGTCGAGGTATCGCTGGGCGAGGGCCATGGCCTCGTCGGGCGCGGAGCCGGTGGCGTCCTCGGGGCGCGTGGCGAGGACGACCAAAGCGTGGCCGGCTGGCCAGAGAACCTCGGAGGTCCGAGGATCGGGGACGCGTTCGCACGGGATCGCCGCGCCCTCGGCCAGGGCTCGGAGATCGGACGCGAGCGCGTGGTCTTCGCCGACGAGGATCAGGCCGGCGGGCTTGGGGCCGCCCGCCGGGGGAAGAGTCGCTTCGCGCCACTCGGTCGAGAAGAGGGGGCCGCGCGAGGGCGAGCCCGCGCGGGTCTCGTTGAGGAACTGGAGGCGTAGGCCGCTCATCCTGGCGATGACTTCACCCCCCTCGGCGGTGATGGTGACCGTAGCCTCGAGGCTGTCCTTGCGACGGTCCTCTGCGAGGACGATGTGGCTGCGCGCGCGCGCCGGGAGGGAGGCGAAGACCTCGAATTCTCCCAGGCCCGCGATGACGAGGGGGCTCCTGCGGCGCGGATCGTCAGAGCCGACGGCGGTGGCGAGGGCCTGACCGGCTGCATCGAGCAGGGCCGGGTGGAGTCGGTAACGGCCGAGGGAGGCGGTGATGACAGGCGGCGCGAGGAGCGCGACGAGAGCCTCGCCCGGCCGGAAGCGGACGGCCTCGATGCCCTGGAACGCGGGTCCCCAACCGTTGCCGGCCACCGCGAGTCGCGCGTAGAAAGAGGGACCGTCGAGTTGCGCGTCGCAGCGCGCCGCTATGGAAGCGAGGTCGAGGGGAGGGGGGCGTGGGGCGATCTCGGGAGCGATGAGGAGCTGGCCGCGGGCGTGCGATTGAAAGGGGGCAGACCGCGAGGCGCGCCCGTTGATCTCGAAGGCGACACGGTCTGCCAAACCTCCTCGAAGGGTGAGCTCAAGCTCGGGGAGCAGGCCGTCGCCGAGGAAGACGGGCTTCTCGAAGGCGACGTCTCTCACTGTGCGCGCGCGCTCACCGAAGACCATCTGGCCGGCCGCGAGCACCATCTCTAGCAGCGCTGTGCCGGGGAGGACGGCGGTTCCCTGGATGCGGTGGTCTCGGAGGTAGACGAGCTCGTGACCCTCGATGGTCGACTGAAAGACCCTCGCCCCGGGTAGGCTGGAGATCTCGATGGGAGGGCCGAGTAGCGGGTGAGCCCGCATTGGCGAGGGGGAGGAGCTCTGAAGATCGATGGGGAGCGCGTCGTGCCGCAGAGGGTAGCCGGGGAGCGACGAGCGCGGTGCTCCATGGGGGAAGAGCCTCGACAAATCGATGGGGGCTCCAACGACCTGAAGCGCGGCGAGCACGTCGAGGAGGCGTCCTCGCTCGGGCTCGTCGCCGCGCAGGGTGGGGAGGAGCGAGGCCATGATGCGCGTGTGGTCTAGGCCCTCGCGGATGGCGGGCAGGAGGCGCGGGTGGCCCCCCAGCTCGACGAAGGTGCGATAGCCCTGAGAGGCCAGGCGCTCGATGGCGGGCCAGAACCGGACGCGGGCCTCTAGGTTCCGAGCCCAGTGGACGGCATCGACGCGCCCTCCCTCGAGGAGGTCCCCAGTGACTGTCGAGAAGAAGGGGATGGTCGTGGCGCGTGGTGTGAGGTGGGAGAGGGACAGGGCCAACTCGCGCGCCAAGGGAGCCATGGCGGGGGCGTGGTGGAAGGGGATGTCGGAGGCGAGGCGGCGCCCGAAGACACCGGCCTGACCCAGGCGATTCACGAACTGGGAGATGGCACGCGGGGCGCCGGTCACCACGGTCTGGCGCGGCGCATTTTGGGCTGCGATGGAGACGTCGGAGGCTTCTTCCATAAGGGCTGCCTCGGTGGCGTCGAGCGCGAGCTCGAGCAAGACCATCGCGCCCGTTCCGTGCTTCGCTTGAAGCAGGCGGCTCCGGTGAACGACGACGCCGGCCGCGTCCTCGAGACTCAGCGCGCCGGCCACGTGAGCTGCCGCGATCTCGCCGAGGCTGTGGCCGACGACCGCGTCGGGCTCGGCGCCAAACGTGCGGAGCCAGACAGCGAGGCCGATCTGGACCGCGAAGATGAGAGGCTGCACGAGGCTCGGGGGGATGGGCTCGGCGCTATGGGAGGCGGACGTGAAAGCGGCGAGCACCGAGGAGCCGCCTGCGGCGCGCAAGGCGTCGTCGGCGCGCTCCACGGCGTGGCGGAACGTCGGCTCGCTGCTGAAGAGCTGGCGACCCATGCCCGGTTGCTCGGAGCCGGTCCCCGCGAAGACGAAGACGAGGCCGGAGGCGCCCGTCGGGGTCGCGCGACCCTGGTGAATGCCGTCGGAGGGCTTCTGGCTAGAGACGGCGTCGAGGCGCTGTGAGAGCTCGGCTGGGTCGCGCGCGACGATGGCGAGGCGGTGCTCGAAGTGGGTTCGATGAAGGGCTAGCGCCGCGGCGAGCTCGCAGAGCCTCTTATTCGGCGCGAGTGACCGAAGATCACGGGTGATCTCGACGAGCGCCTCCAGAGTGCGCGCGGAGAGGAAGACGATCTCGGACCTGTCCTCAAGGACTGGGCGCTCCGCGGGGGTAGGGGCCTCTTCGATGATCACGTGGCCATTGGTGCCCCCCATGCCAAATGAGCTGACGCCGGCGATCCGCGGCTTGGCGCCGCGAGGCCAGGGGACGCGCATGGTGGCGAGCTCGAACGGTGTGCCGGCGAGCGAGAAGCGCGGATTCTGAGATTCGAAATGGAGGTTCGGCGGGATCTCTTCGTGCTCCAACGAGAGGACGGTCTTGATGACTCCGGCCAGGCCCGCCGCCGCCTCTAGGTGGCCGACATTGGTCTTCACGGCCCCGATCACGCAGCCGGCTTCGGGGCCTGCGCCCTGGAAGGCGTCGGTGAGAGCCTGGACCTCGATGGGATCGCCGAGTGCCGTGCCAGTTCCGTGGGCCTCGAGGTAGGAGATGTGACTTGCGGCGACACCCGCGTCGGCGAGTGCCTGAGTAATGAGCGCCGACTGAGCGGCGGGGTTGGGCGCCGTGAGGCCATTGCTGCGGCCGTCTTGGTTCACGGCGGTGCCGCGGATCACTGCCCGTGGCGCGGACCCCCTGGCGAGCCCATCGGCGAGGCGCTCCAAGACCAACGCGCCGCAGCCCTCCCCACGAACAAAGCCGTCCGCGCGCGCGTCGAACGTCTTGCAGCGACCGTCCGCGGCCATCATCCCCCACTTCGACATGGCGATGGTGTCCTCTGGGGCGAGGATGAGATTCGAAGCCGCGACGATTGCACGATCGCATTCGCGGGCGAGGAGGCTCCGGCAGGCGAGGTGGATCGCGACTAGCGACGACGAGCAAGCCGTGTCGACGATCAGGCTCGGACCGCGGGCGTCGAGCCAGTAAGATAGGCGGTTGGCGGCGAGGGCGCGCTGTGACCCGAACCCCGAGTAGGCGTCGATCCGATCACGATCGGCCGCTGCGATGCGTGCGTAGTCGCTCTGGCAGAGGGCCACGAAGACGCCCGTCTTGCTCGCGCGGATCGCGAGGAGTGGCAGGCCCGCGTCCTCGAGGGCGCGGAAGGCGACTTCGAGTAGAAGGCGATGCTGGGGGTCCATGCGGGCGGCCTCGCGAGGCGCGAGGTCGAAGAAGGCCGGGTCGAAGCGGCCGAGACCCTCGAGGAAGCCTCCCCACCTAGTGGTCATACGGCCGGGGACCGAGGGGTCGGGGTGATAGAGCGCGCTCGCTTGCCATCGGTCGGCTGGAACTTCCGTGACGCCGTCTCGGCCCTCGGCGAGCAGTCGCCAGAAGGCATGCTCGTTCGGGGCGCCGGGAAAGCGGCAGGCCAGACCGACGATCCCGACTGGAGCGTCGCCGAGCCGACGAGGAGCCTCGCCCGCGGCGGCGAGTCGTTTCGCGAGGAGAGCGCGCCGCTCCGGCGAGAGGGCGGCGATGCGCTGGGCTACGTCGCTCATGGGCGCGCGAACGGTGCCAGGCCACGCGCCCCAGCTGCAAGCTCCTTCTCGGCGGCCTCGCTTGCTGGCCCGTGCGATGTCGGGCTATAGTGCTCCGGATCGGGCCGAGTGCGCGTGAGTGGGGAAGCAGACGAGGCCTAAGCGTCGATGGAGAAGCAAGCCGTCTTCGAGGTCCGAGCCCGGATACTTCTTCGCGTGGGCGAGCTCGCCGGGCTTGCCCCGGAGGGGATCGATCCACGCGCGACCTTCGGCGATCTGGGGCTGGACTCCCGGGCGGCCGTGCAGCTGGCGGGGATGCTATCGGCAGACCTGAGAGTGGGCGTGTCGCCGACCGCAATCTGGGATCACCCGACACCCGAACGACTGGCCCGGCATGTGGCGGGATGCAGCGCTGTGGAGGAGACGGGAACGAAGGCGAGATCCGTCGAGCCGCGGGCGCCGGTTGACGAGCCCATCGCCATCGTTGGGATGGCGTGCCGGTTTCCGGGGGCGCGCGATGCCGAGGCCTTCTTCCAGCTACTGATGGACGGGCGTGATGGCACGTCGGAGGTGCCGAGCGATCGCTGGGACGCGGGAGCGTTTCACAACCCCGATCCAATGGCGCTGGGAAAGACCACGGCGCCGCGCGCCGGCTTCCTCGACGAAGTCGACGGCTTCGATGCGGCGTTCTTTGGAATATCGGCGCGTGAGGCGGCGCAGATGGACCCGCAACAGCGTCTGATGCTCGAACTCTCGTGGGAGGCGCTCGAAGACGCGGGCATTCCGCCGGAGGCCGCCGAGCGAGGGCGCGCCGGTGTGTACTTTGGGGTGATGTGGAACGACTATGCGACGCTGCGCGAGCGCGGTGGCCCGGAGGCCATCGCGCCGCACTCGGTCGTGGGTGCTCACCACGCGTTCGTGGCCAACCGCGTTTCCTATGCACTCGGCCTTCGCGGTCCGAGCCTCTCACTCGATACCGGTTGCTCAAGCGCTCTCGTGGGAGTGAGCCTGGCCTGCGACAGTCTCCGACGCGGAGAGTCTACGATGGCCCTGGCCGGCGCCGTGAACCTGATCTTGGCGCCCGAGAGCTCGGTGGGCGTGACGAAGCTTGGCGCACTCTCGCCCGACGGCGAGTGCTACCCGTTCGATGCTCGGGCCAACGGCTATGTACGAGGGGAGGGGGCGGGTGTCGTGGTCCTGAAGCCCCTCTCTCGCGCTCTCGCCGACGGCGACCATATCCACGCGCTGGTTCGCGGCGCGGCGGTGGGGAACAACGGACGCGGTGCGGGGCTCACGGTGCCCAGTCGTGACGCTCAGGAAGAGCTGCTGCGCGCGGCCTATGAGCGCGCCGGGGTGAACCCACGCGAGGTCGACTTCGTGGAAGCTCATGGAACGGGGACGTTGCTTGGAGATCCCGTCGAGGCCAACGCGCTGGGAGCCGTGCTCGGCCTCGGCCGATCTGCGGAGGCGCCGCTCCTGGTAGGCTCGCATAAGAGCAGCGTCGGCCACCTCGAAGCTGCCGCCGGCATGGCGGGTCTCATCAAGGCAATCAAGAGCCTCGAGCATCGGGAGCTGCCGCCGAGCCGAAACTTCGTCGAGGCGAACCCCCTGATCCCTCTACTGGAGCTAGGGCTGGCGGTGCCGATCCGGCCGATGGATCTTTCAGTGAAGCGAGGTCCACTCCGCGCCGGTGTGAGCGCGTTCGGGCTCGGGGGGACCAACGCGCACGTGGTGCTGGAAGAGTGGCGGCCCGTCCGACTCGGCGAGACTCGCCAGAGCGGTACGAAGAGCTCGCGGCCTTCGGTGTGGGTCTTCTCGGGGCTGGGCGGTGCGTGGGCCGGGATGGGCATGTCCCTGATCTCAGAGCCTGTGTTTCGGTCGACTCTCGCGCGCTGCGATCGCGTGCTCCGGCCGCTGCTGGGCACATCCGTCTTCGACTTGCTCGCTGCGCCTTCGGCGCGCTCCCGTTTGGATGAGGTTCTGGTGGCGTGCCCCGTCACGGTGGCGCTCGAGATTGCGCTAGCCGAGCTGATGCGATCGCGCGGCCTCACGCCGGCTGCGGTCGTTGGGCACAGCGTTGGGGAGCTTGCGGCTGCATACGTGGGGGGCGCCCTCACGCTCGAGGATGCGCTACGGGCCGTTACCGTCGTCGGGAGGCTCACTCACGAGAGCGGAGACGGAGCACTACTTGTTGTGGGGCTCGGTTGGGAAGAGGCTGGCGAGCTACTCGACGGGCGGCGGGACGGGCTCGTGCGTGCCATCGAAGAGGGGCCCGACGCCACCGTGATCGGCGGCCACCCACGCGCGATCGCCCAGCTGTCGCACGAGCTCTTGGCGCGCCGTGTGTTCGCGCGACGAGTGGACATGAACGGGGCGCCGCATACACCGATCGTCGCGTCCTCCGTGGGGGAACTCGAACGTTCTCTGGCGGGGTTGGTCCCGATGGATGAGCGTTGCGCCATTTACTCTGCGGGTGCGAGCGGGCGCATCCTGGGGCGGAAGCTAGGGGCCGCATACTGGGCTCGCTGGTTCGTCGAGCCGGCGCGTTTCGGAGCTAGCCTTTCTGCGCTCGCAGCCGACGGGTATGACACCTTCGTAGAGGTGGGCCCGCACCCGCTACTCCGGAGGGCTATCGGTGAGACGATGGCGCGCACTGGGGGTTCGAGCTTGGTGCTGGCGACCTTGAAGCGCGACGAGGTGGGCGCCAAAACGATGAACGAGACTTTCCTCGCACTCGCCAGCGAGGTGTCGCGAGAAGTGCCCCGCGCGGAGGTCCTTGCCCTTTCGGCGAAGAGCCCGGCAGCTCTGTCTGCCGTTCGTGATCGTTTCCAGGCCTTTCTTGCGAAGACCTCGGCGAGCGCAGCAGCGATCGCCCACGCAGCATCCACACGAAGGGCTCAACACGACGTACGCATCGCAGTGGTAGGCGAGTCGAGGGCAGCTTTGGCCGAAGCTCTCGAGCGCGGGGAGATCGGCGCTCGGCCGGCGCCGTCATCCGCCAGCGGCCCGGTCTTGGTGTTCGCGGGGCAAGGATCGCAGTGGGCGGGGATGGGGAGAGAGCTGCTGGACGAGGAGCCGGTATTCCGCCAAGCGGTCACTGAATGCGACGAGCTACATCGCGAAGCCACGGGCTGGTCCCTGCTCGCAGTGCTGCGCGGGCACGACGAAGCTCGCTCATTCGACGATACGGCTGTGGCGCAGCCGACAATTTTCGCGCTGGAGATCGGGCTGGCACGGCTTCTCGGCTCGTGGGGGGTCAAAGCGGGGGGAGTCGTCGGGCACAGCGTCGGAGAGCTGCCTGCCGCCGTAGTGGCGGGCGCGATTGATTTGCCCTTCGGAGTGCGCGCGGCCGCCCGTCGAGGAGAGCTGATGCGCCGGGCGACCGCTTTCGGCGGGATGATTGCGTGCTCAATGGGCATCGACTTGGCGCACCGGTTCCTCGCTGGCGCGCCGCTGCTCGCATTGGCGGCCCACAACGACGCGGCGTCGGTGGTGCTTTCAGGTCCGGAGGCGGCCATCGGTGACGCTGCCGCTGTGCTCGAGCGACAGGGGGTGGAGGTGAGGCCGCTAGGGGTGAGGTATGCCTTTCACCACCCCGCGATGGCGCCGTCCCAGCGGGTTGTCGAGGATGCCCTTGCGGAACTGGCCGGTCGGCACCCCGGCGGTGTTTCCGTGCCATTCTTCAGCGCGACCAAGGGTAGTTCGGTTCTGCTGGAGAGCTTTGATGTGGAGTACTGGGCCCAAAACCTCCGCGGTCCGGTGCGTTTCGCCGAGGCAGTCGGGGCAGCCATCGACGCAGGACATCGTCTGTTCCTTGAAATCGGGCCGCGTCCAGTGCTCGCGCAGCATTTGAAACGTTGCCTCGAGGCGGCTGGCGTTTCAGGTCAAGTTGTGACGAGCCTTCGCCGCGGGGTCAGTGATCGGCGCGCACTTCGTGAGACCTTGGCTGCTTTGTTCGTGGCGGGTTCGGCGATTGATTGGCACGCCGTCCATCCAAGCGGAGGGGATTGTATTAGGTTGCCAGGGCATCCCCTCTTCCCGCGCAAGTTCTGGCTGTCGAGAACCGAGGTTGCGCTTCCAACTAGAGTGGAGACGCCAAAGCTCGGGCGTCCGCTCTCGGTCGCCACGCTACCCGAGATGCGCCTGTGGGAGCGGCACGTCGAAGTAGACCTCGATCTCAGTACGCAGATCGAAGAGATCGCGCGCACGGCCGCCCGAGAAGTACTGGGTACGGCCGACGTATCGATTCGCACAATGGCCTTGCCTGTGCCACACGTCGAGGTCGGGCGGCGTTTGCAGGTCTCGGTAACACCGGCCGGAACGGGGTCGCTTTCGCTCAATGTATCGAGCTGCGCCGAGCATGACGCTGCATGGACGCTTCACGGCACAGGGATGATCGAGCGGCGAGCAGCGGCGTCCGATGAGCTATGGCACGCGGTCGAGTGGCGTACCTCGATCCGGCCTTCGGTCCGGCGCAGCGGCGCCTTGTTGATTGTTGAGGGCATCGCGGGGGCGGGGGACGACCTAGTCGAACGGTTGCGCGCCAGCGGCGAGACGATCGTACGAGTGTCGCCAGGGGCGGGGTTTATGGCCCTCGGAGGAGGGTGCTATCGAGCATGCACTGACCGCCAAGACGGCCTTGCGGCGGTGCTGCGCGCGGAGTTCCCCATCACGGCCCCAGCGGTGGTGGTGGTCCTCGCC
>FTCO01000235.1_pt1 | contig 14453 bp, 15 predicted proteins | sample 1639701 | NCBI WGS metagenome assembly FTCO01 (sample SAMEA3914869, study PRJEB12502) | metagenome | biome: forest; material: soil | place: USA | collected 2012-03-12 | depth 0.1 m | reverse complement strand
GCGCCAGCCCGGGCCCTCCCAGAGCCTCTGGCGCACGCCCTGCTCGGCGTCGAGGAGGGCCCGGTAGCGGGAGCCCTCGCGGGCGGCGAGGCGCGCGGGGGCGTCGTCCTCCTCGAGGCGGCCGCCGTCGACCACCAGCACGCGCCCGAACGACAGGGTCTCGCCCACGTCGTGGGTCACGCAGAGGAGGGTGGCCCCCCGCCATCGCTCCCGGGCCTTGCGGAGGAGCCGGCCGCGCGCCTCGCGGTCGAGGCCTCGGAACGGCTCGTCGAGGAGCACGAGGCGCACGTCGCTCCGGTGGAGGGCGCGGCCGAGGCGCACCCGCTGCCCTTCGCCGCCGGAGACGAGGCCCCCGTTCTCGCCGAGGGGGGTCTGCATGCCCTCGGGCAGGCGCTCGAGCACGCCGTAGAGCTCGGCCCCCTCGAGCGCGGCCTCCACGGCCGAGTCGCCGGGCTCGCCGCCGTAGCGGAGGTTCCCGAGGAGCGAGCGGTTCCAGAGCTGCACGGCGGGGTCGACCCACGCCGTCACGCGGCGGAGCGCCCGGACCTTCTCGCCGTCGAGGGGCGCGCCGTCGACCCGGCAGGCCCCGCTCGCCGGGGTGTGCCAGCCGAGGAGCACGCCGAGCAGCGTGGACTTGCCCGCCCCCGAGGCGCCGACGATGGCGACGTGCTCGCCGGGGGCGATGATGAGGCTGACGTCCTCGAGGAGCCGGTGGCCACCGGCGCGGACCGTGACCGCGTCCAGGTGGATGCTCGCCGCCGCCGGCGTGGCGGGCTCGCTCGCGGCTCCCTCCGCGGGTGGATCGCCGGGCGGCCCGGCCTCGTCGGGGGCGCCGAGGGGCTCGAGGAGGCGGAGCATGTGGTTTCGGACCTGCGGGTAGCGCTGGAGGCTCGCGAAGAGGCCGTGCGCCAGCGCCGGCAGGCTCAGCGTCCAGTAGAAGAGGAGGAGCAGGTTGCCGGCGCCCGCGCCGTGCTCGGCGAGGGGAGCGATGGTGAGCACCGCGAAGGCGGCGCAGGCGGCCGCGGCGATGGCCTGCATGGAGGCGACGATGCGCCGCCCCTCGAGCGAGGCGCGCGCCCACTCGGTGAGGCGCCCCTCGTGCTCGCGGCGCAAGGAGCGCTCGGCGCCGTGCATGCGGACGGGGATCAGGCCGAGGAGGGCGTCGAGCGAGACGCGGTTGAGCCCGCCCTCGAGCGCGAAGATGCGCATCTCCCGCTCGCGGAGGACGACGTGGCCCGCCACCGCCACCGCGAGCAGCAGCGCCGTGAGCCCGAGGGCCCAGGGCGCGCTCGCCGGGCTCAGGATCGCCACGCCGGCCGCCGTGAGCCCGAGCTGGAGCCCGAGCCTGGCCATCGCCAGCCCGAGGCTCGGGAGGTCGCGCATGGCCGCGAGCCCGTGGGCGCGCGCCGCCATGTCGGAGGTGAGCCGGCTGTGAAAGTAGCGGTCGCCGAGGCGCGGGATCTTCTCGAAGAGCAGGACGCGGAGCCGGGCCTCGAGGCGCCGGCCCAGCCGCTGCTGGAGCAGGGTGAGGGGGAGCTCGAGCGCGAAGAGGAGGAGCACGAACGCCGAGACGGTGGCGACCACGACCAGGTGGGCGTCGTGGGGCCGCGCGTCCCCGCCCTTCAGCGCCGACGAGAGGCGCATCAGGCTCTCGAGGAGCACGGCCTCGATCATCACGCCGAACGACGCGAGCAGGGCCGCGGCGGCGACGAGGGCGGGGATGAAGAGGCCGTCCTTTCGGAGCACGCGCCACAGCTCTCGGGTGGGCCGGGCGGGGGGCTCACGGAGCGCCGCGACCAGCTCCGGGGGGAGCCGATCGGCCGCGGGACCCTCGGTCGAGGTCGAGCTCGATGGCGCCGGCCCGATCACGCGGACGACGACCGCGCCGCGGAGGAGCACCTGTTCGGGCTCGCCCGGCAGGGGCTCGGCGAACCAGAAGGCCGCCGGGATGGGCGAGGCGGCGGGGCTCTCGGCGGCGCGGGCCTCGGCGAAGAAGCGCTCCAGCACCCCGGTCGTCGCCTCGCCGCGCGGGAGGCCTCCGGCGCGGACCAGGGAGGCGACCATGCGCGTGGCGGCATCCAGGGACGTGAGGCCTCGCCAGCCGGGGTCGGCCTCTCCCTCGGCGAGGAGGCGGGTCACCTCGGCGCTCGGGACCTCGAGATCCTCGAGCCGGCGGCGGAGCGGCGCGCGGAAGTGCTCGCTGCCGAGCCAGCCGCGAAAGGGCGCGGTGGGGAAGGGGAAGCGGTGGATGAAGAGCTCGGAGAGCAGCCGTCGATCCGTCATCCAGCGCCGGCCGGTGGCCGGATCCATCACCTGGACGAAGCCCCCGTGCACGCTCCACACGACGGTGAAGTGGGTCGCGCCGTCGGGGAGCCGGGCGACGACCAGCGCCGGGAGGGCCTTGGCCTCGGGGAGCAGGAGGTGGTCGCTGGGGAGCATGATCTGCTCCGCTTGGAGGCCGAGCTGGTTCGCCACCACCTCGAGGGTGTCGATGGAGGTCCCGTCGACCTGGGTCTGACAGGCCTCGCGCAGGCGCCCGTAGCTCGCCGAGATCCAGAAGCCCTCGAGGAGCGCCTTGAGGGCCGCGGGGCCGCAGTCCATGGCCGAGGTCTGCACGACCTCGGGCACGAAGAAGCGCCGGCGCGCCGCCCCGTCGCTCGCCGGAGGGGCCGCGCTCACCGGCGCCCCTGGTCGGCCCCGCCAGCGCTGTCCGAGAGGTGGCCGAGGTCGCTGCCGAGGCGCGCGCCGGCCCGCTCGATGGCCTGGAGCGGCGAGATGGTGCCGACCTCGATGGTCACGGTCCCGCCCCCTTCCTTGGGGGCGCGCTCGCCCGAGAGCAGCCGGACCTTGACCGCGAGGGGCCCGAGCCGAGGCTGCGAGCGGCTGGGCGTGGCCACCACCGCCGCCTCCATTTGCTGGGGCGCCTCGCCGGGCTCGCCGGGGATGCTCAGCGCTCCTCGCTGGCCTGCTCGCAGGCGCGCCATCGACGCGGCGGGGAAGCGGACCGTGAGCGTGCCGTCGCGCTCCAGGGTCCAGTCCTGGCTCGCCTCGTGGAGGGGGATGGAGGCGAACAGGAGCCAGCCGACCCAGGCCGCGAGCAGCGCGCCGGCGAGGACGAGCGCCGTCACCGAGGGGCGAGACGACTCGTCCTCGAGGCCGCGCAGGGAGCGAACGAAGGGGATCGCCATGCCGGAACGATCAGCGCGGGGGTCTCAGTGGACCTGGGCCTCGGCGGCCGGCACGTCCTCGGTCGGCTTCGCCTCCGCCTCCGCCTCCGCGGGCGGCGGGGTGATGATGGCGGCGTGGGCCGGCGGCTCGGCGGGCTTCTGGGCCGGGCTCTCGACGGGCCGTGCGACGGGACCCACGCCGGCCTCGGCGCTCGCCGTGAGGTGCCGCAGCACCTCGCGGAAGGCCTCGGGCTTCTCCTCGGCCACGCGCTTGATGGACGCCGTCGCCGCGGCGAGGCGCGCCTCGTCGGAGGCCAGATTGAGCTCCGGCGCGATGGAGATGAGCCCGCGCAGGATGAGCGAGGAGTGGAGGCGCAGGCCGAACTTCTTGTGGAGCCAGGGGTGGGCGAGCCAGGCCTGGTAGGCGAGGAAGCCGCGCACGTCGCCCTGCACCCGGCTGGCCCGCCAGGCGGCCACGCAATAGAGGAGGACGGCGTCCTCCACCGTCTTCTTCAGGGCCGGGTCGCGGGCCACCTGGGCGTCGGTCAGCCAGGCGAGGTCGAAGTTCAAGCTGGCGCAGAAGCGGGCGACCTTCTGGGTGAACTCCTCGGCCTCGTGGGTGGGGAGAGCGCCGAGCCACGTGGAGAGCCCTTCGGTGGCCTCGAGCACGCCGTCGTACAGCTCGTCGCGGCGGTCGGCGTCGGCGCGGGAGACCCAGTCCTTGAGCTTGCCGGCGAGCTCGCGCTTGTCGCGCCGGATCTTGTAGTGGCCGCGCAGGCCCTGGTAGGCCTCCTCGGCGCGGTTGGCGGCGTCGGGCTTGAAGAAGAACCAGAGCGCCGAGGCGGCGACCAGCGCGATGACGATGAACAGCATCTCTATGCTCCTTCGGGCTCGAGGGGGATCGGTCGGGGCGCGGGCGGGGTCGTGCTCATGGGCTCACCTCGTCGTGGCGCTGAAGCTCACGGTGAGCGTCACGGGCTTGCCGTCGATCGAGACGGTGTCGGTGAGGGTCGCGCCCTCGAGGTTGGCGTCGCGCAGATCCACGCCGGAGAAGCGCGCCCCGGCGAGGTAGGCGCCCACCAGGCTGGCGCGGCGCATGGCGGTGCCGTCGAGGCGGGCGGGGAGCACCGCCTGGCCGGCGCCCGAGCCCGTGACCCGCGCCAGGACCGCGTGGTCGAGGCTCGCGCCGGTGAGCACCGCGCCCGCGAGCGTGGCGCCGGCGAGCTTCGCGTGGCTCAGGTTGGCCTCGTCGAGGGTGGCGCGCGCCAGGATGGCGTTGCCCAGGTTGGCGCCCGTGAGGTCGGCCCGTCGCAGGTCGGCGCCGACGAGAGAAGCGCCCTCGAGGTTGGCGCCCGTGAGCCTCGCGAGGCCCAGCTTGGCCCCGTCGAGGCTCGCGCCGGCGAGCACCGCGCCCGAGAGGTCGGCGAGCCGTAGATCGGCCACGTCGAGCCTCCCGTCGCGGAGGATGGCGCCGGCCAGGCTGGCGCCGTCGAGCCTCGCCCCGCGCAGGTCGGCGCCGGTCATCTGGTTACCGTCGAGGCGCGCCCCGCGGAGGTCGGCGCCGATGAGCCGCGCGTGGTCGAAGACCGCGCCGAGGAGCTGGGCGCCGCCGAGGGCCCCGCGGGTGATGACGGCGCCCGTGAGGTCGGCGCCGCGCAGGTCGACGTCGGCGAGGTCGGCGCCGACGAGCCGCGCGTTCCTCAGGTTGGCGCCGGTGAGGTTCGAGCCGCGGAGGTTGGCGCGGATGAGCAGCGTGTCGCTCAGGTCGGCGCCGCTCAGGTTGGCCTGGGAGAGGTCGGCGCCCGTGAGGTTCGAGCGGTGGAGCCGGGCCCGATCGAGCGCGGCCCCGCGGTAGCTCGCCCCCGCGAGGTGGCGGGAGCTGAGGTTCTCCCCGCTGCACGCGGGGGGGCACCGGTTGGGATCGCCACCGGACCGGCCGCAGCCGAAGAGCAGGCCCACCGAGGCCACGAGCGCGGCGAGGGTCCTCACGGCCTCTCCTTCCACGGGGGCACGGGCGCGGCGAGGCGACCCGCGGCGCCCCCTCCGAGCGCCGGGTGGACCAGCGTGCGCGTCATGCCCTGGACCTGGGCGACGAGCACCGGGTGATCGTTCTGCCCGCTGGCATCGAAGCGGATGGGGCCGAACAAGGTGTCTCGGAGGTCGGTCGCCCGGAGCCCGTCGCGCAGCCGGGCGCGGATCGCCGCCGGGCTGGACCAGTCGGGCGCGCCGCTGCCCTTCGACCCCTCGAGGGCGCGGCGGACCACCTGCAGGGCGACGTAGGCCGAGACGGCGCGGAAGCCGGGCGCGTCGCCGAAGCGGGCGCTGTAGGCCTTGCGAAAGTCGGCGCCCCCGCGCTTCTGCTCGTCGCGCCAGGGGGCGTCCTCGGTCCACTGCGCGCTGGAGACGACGTAGTCGAGGCCGGCGGCCGACGAGTCGCCGAGGATGTTGGAGGTCGTGAGGAAGAGCTTGGGGCTCAAATCGAGCTCGCGGGCCTGCTCGAGGAGGGCGCGCAGATCGTCGTGGGGGCCGGCGTGGTCGGCGTCGAGGATCACCACGTCGGGGCTCGCCCACTTCACCTGCGTGAGCTGGCGGCGAAAGTCGGTGGTGCCGCGCCCGTACTCCTCGGCGACGACCACGGCGAGCCCGCGGGCCCGCGCCTCGTCTTGCACGTTGACGAACCGGCCCAGGCTGCTGGCCGTGTGGGGGTAGACGACGGCGATGGAGCGCAGGCCGAGCGTCGGGACCAGCGGCGTGAGGAAGTCGAAGAGCCCGGCGACGAGCGCGTAGTCGGGGGCGGCGAAGCGGAAGGCCCAGGCGTGCCCCGGCGCGCCCGCGAGGGCCGAGGAGGTCGCGGGCACCAGGAAGGGGACCTGCGCTCGCTCGGCGGCGTCCATCACCGTGATGGTGGTCGCGGAGTTGTCGGTGCCGAAGAGCGCCCAGAGGCCGGGCAGGTCCAGAAGCTCCCGGGCCGCGGCGCGCGCCTTGCCGTCTTCGGCGTCGTCGCTCTTCACGGTGAGCTCGATCTTGCAGCCGGCGACGCCGCCGCTCGCGTTGATCTCGTCGCGGCCCAGCTCGAGCGCGCGGGCCAGCTCGCGCCCCGTCGAGGTCTGGAGGTTGGTGATGAGGCCCATCCGCGCCACGCACGCGCCCGAGCCGGCGCCCGCGGGCGCGCCCTTCTTCGCGCCGCACCCGGTCGTCGCGAGGCCGAGGCCGAGCGCGAGCACGAGCACGAGCGCGATGGGAGAGGAGGCGAGGCTCATCGCTACGGCGAAGCCCCGGCCTGGGCGCTGGCGGGCGGCGTGAACCCCGCCGGCCAGCGCGTGGTGGCATCCGAGCGGGCCCCTCGAAGATCCGCGTCGCGAAGGAGCGGCGCGCGCGCCCCCGCCGGCAGCTCGGTGAGCACGGGGTCGGCCGCCGACGAGCCGAGGTCCAAGGGCTCGACGCGGACGAGGAGCGCGCCCGTGAGATCGGCCCCCCGCAGATCGGCGCCGTTGAGGCTCGCGCCCACGAGGTTCACCCCGCGGAGGTCGGCCCTCGCCAGGTTGGCGCCCCCGAGGTTCGCGCCGTGGAGGCTCGCGCCGCTCAGGTCGGCGCCCCCCAGGTTCGCGCCCGTCAGGTTGGTGAGGTTCAAGCGAGCGCCGGCGAGGTTGGTGCGCAAGAGCAGGCCACCGCTCAGATCGGCGCCGCTCAGCGTGTCGCCGCTCAGGTTGCTGGCGCTCAGGTTCGCGGCGCTGAGCTGCGCGCGCGAGAAATTGACGGCGCTCAGGTCGAGCCCGCTGAGGTTGGTCCCGTTCAGGATCGCGCTCCGCATGTCGGCGGCCGCGAGCCCGGCGAGGCTCAGGTTGGCGCCGGTGAGGTTGGCGAACGAGAGGTTGGCGCCGAAGAGCGTCGCGCTCCGCAGGTCGGCGTCGCCGAGGTTCGCCTTCGCGAGGTCGGCCCCCAGGAGCAGGGCCTCGGCGAGCTTGGCGTCGCGGAGGTTGGCCTCGGCGAGCACCGCGCCCGAGAGGTCCGCGCCCGTGAAGTCGGCCCCCTGGAGCTGCGCCTTCTCGAGGTGCGCCTCGACGAGGCTCGCGCCCCTGAAGACGTACTCGGCGAGGTCCTTGCCTCCGAGCTTGGCCGCGCCACAGGCCGGCGGGCACCCGTCGGGGATGGGCGACGTGCAGGCGCTGGCGAGCGCCATGGCGAGCACGCAGGCGGTGATGGTCACGGCCGCGGGCTCGTTCAAGGAGCCACCAGACGAGGGAGCGCCGGGCTCGCCGCCGGCTTGGCGGACGCGGCCGGCAGAGCCGGAGGCGCCGCCGACCCGCTCGGGATCGGGGGCGCCGCGGGCCGATCATCCATCGGCGGCACCGGGAGCAGGTAGGGCGCCGAGTTGGGGACCAGCATCACCTTGATGCCCGGCGAGAGCTTGTCGATGTACTGGTAGGTGAGGAGGTTCTTGTCCTTGGCCAGCACGCGGCTGATGGACTCGAGGCCATCGGCCTGGCTCTGGGCCCGCATCTTCGTCGCGTCGGAGTCGCCGCGGGCCGCGTTGCGCACGGCCTCGGCCCGGTACTCGCTCTCGATCCGGGCCTGAATCGCCACCTGCTTCTGCTCGACGGCCGCCGCGTACTCGGGCGAGAAGGCGATGTTGCGCAGGATGAAGCGGTCGAGGATGAGCCCCTTCGACTTGAAGATGGCGCGCAGCTCCTTGTCCATGTCGCGCTCGAGGTCCTGGCGCTTCGAGCTGTTGACCTCCTCCACCGTGTATTGCGAGACCCGCGCCCGCACCAGGCCGCGGGTCGTCGGCCTCACGAAGTCTTCGACGTAGCGGTTCTGCCACTCGATGTGGAGGCGCATCACGTCCTCCGGGTCGATCATGAAGATCACCGAGCTGTCGATGGAGACCTCCTGGCCGTCGGAGGTGCGGGCGAGGATCGAGTCGTCGCCGAGCTTGCGGCCTTCGGTCGTCGAGCCGGCCATCGTGTAGGTCTGCCACGAGATGGGGTAGTGGATGGCCTCCTCGGCGAGCGGCACGATCCAGCGCGCGCCCGAGCGCAGCGGCCGATCGCGATAGCCCTCGCGCGCCATGATGGAGATGACGATGGCCACCTCCTCCGGCGCCACGAACACCAGGCTGAGCCGGATGAGCGTGCTCGCCACCGCCGCGAGGAAGAGCGGCAGGTAGCTGCGCGAGAGCACCCGCCGGAGGGCCGGGACCAGGCCCTGCGCGCGCGCCGTTCGCGAGACCTGGGCCGCGATGACCGCGAGCAGGAGCACCCAGATGGAGATGGTGGCCGCGGTGAGGAACTTGGGCAGGATCATCGGCTGGATCAGGGATGGGCGATGACGATCAACGCGGGGGCGCGCCGGAGCACGCAGCGGAGGGAAAGCTCCAGAGTAGCCGGATCGAGGGCGGCAAAGCTCTCGTCGAGGATGATTAGATCCGCTTCCTGGAGCAGGGTGCGGGCGACGTAGAGCCGGCTCCGCTCCCCGTGGGAGAGCTGCCAGCCGCTCTCGCCCACCATCTGGAGCAGGCCCGAGGGCATGCGGTCGAGGAGGTCACCGAGCCCCAGCTCGCGGCAGAGGCGCTCGGCCTCTTCGAGATCCCCCTCGCGCGGGGGCCAGCGCCGCCCCATCAGCAGGTTGAAGGCGAGCGTGTCGGCGAGCACATGGTTCTCGTGGAACTGCGGGGCCACGGCGACCCGCTGCCTCCAGGCCGTGGGGCCGACGCTGGGCCGATCGTAGCCCCGCAAGAGGAGCAGCCCCGACTCGGCCTCGCGGAGCCCGGCGAGCACCGCGGCCAGCGTCGACTTCCCGGCGCCCGAGGGCCCCTCGAGGAGCACCCGGTCGCCCTCCCGCACCTCGACGTCGCAGCCATCGAGCGTGTAGCGGCCGCGGTCGCGGTAACGGAAGGCGAGATCCTTCGCCACCAGCACCGGGCTCTTGCGCTTCTCGATCGCCGCGCCCAGGGGCGGCGCCGCGCGGGCGGGCAGGGCCACCGAGGCGGGCTTCTCGACGCGGCCGGCGGCGAGCATGAGCGGCTTGATTTGCCGGTAGGCGCGCCCGAGGTCCACGAACGGCTGCCGGTTGGCGACGAGGCTGCTCAAGGCCTGGTAGGCGAGCAGCACGCCGCCGAGGCTCAGGGCGAGCGCCGCCGGGGCGACGTCTCCGGTCATCAAGCGAAAGACGATCCCCCCGAGCCCCACGACCATCCAGGCCCTGGGCACGGCGGAGAGGAGGAGCCCCGCGCGCCCCTCGAGGATGGCGCGCGCCACGTAGCGATCGAGGTCCCGGTCCTCGTCGGCGTGCCACGCCTCCGGCCGCTCCTGGGCGATGCGGGTGCGGTGGCCGACCATGCGCTCGACGAGGTCGTTGGTCATCTCGCGGTGGGCGTCGCCCAGCTCTCGATTGGCCCGCCAGTAGCTCCAGGCGAGCAGCGTCGTGACCAGGAGCGTGGCGGTCAAGGCGGCCACGTGGACCCAGCCGACCGCGCCGGCCGAGAGCACCCCGAAGGTCGCGACGAGCTGCGTCAGCGCCGCGAGGGCCGTCAGCCCGCCGCCCAACGACAGCCGCTCGACGGAGTCGGCGTCCAGCGTCCGGCCGAGGAACTGCCCCATCCCCTGGTGCCGGATCTCCTCCGGGTGGAGCCGCGAGGTCCCGAAGAGCAGCCGGCTCTTGTAGAGCGTGCCGAGCCGGGTCGCGAAGCGCCCCTGGGCCCGGGTGGCGAGCAGTTGCAGCGGCACCCCCGAGAAGAGGAGCAGGGCCCAGGCCGAGAGCGACAGGGGGCTCAGCTCGCCGTGGAGCGCCCCCCGGCCCATGAGCCACCAGGCGTAGAACAGCGCGCCCTGTTGCAGGAGGTCGCCCGCCACCATCCCGAGGAGCGGCCGGCGGAGCCCGGTCTTCTGCGCCTGTTGCCAGAGCGTCGCGCCGGGCGAGACGCGCAGCAGCCACCCTTCGGCGACGCGAGCCCCGGCGAGCTGCTCGCCGAGGATGTGCCCGAGGACCCGCTCGCGGGCCTCCTCGGCGACGCCGGCGCGCGCCAACAGCTCGAGGGTGGTCGCGCGCCGCCCCGCTTCGGCAGGGCGGCAGAGGGCCTCGCGCACGTCGCGCGAGGGTACGCGATGCACCGATCGATCGGGCGCGATGACGGAGGCGCCGAGGAGCCCGCTCCGCCCCATCGCCAGCCAGCGCGCCTCCCCGCCCGGCTCGCGCGGGGGCAGCCGCACGATGGCGGGCGCCACGCCCTTCACCAGCCCGCCGACGTCGGCGTACGACGCTTGAAACGGCTCGGCCTCGATGCCGAGGTGGCTCGCGACCAGGTCCACCCACGCCCCGCGCCCCTCCGCGTCGACGGAGGCCGGCAACGCCGGGAGGTCGGCGGGCCGGGCCGCGATGCCTTCGTGTCGAGCCACCGCCTCGATGGCCTCGCCGAGCTGCTCGGCGGGCCACCCGAGGTCGTGGAGCGAGGGGCTCGACACGCGCGTCGTCATTCAGGTCGGTGCGTCTTCTTCGCGCCGCGCCCCGAGCCCTCGCGCCGGCGCCGCGCGCCCGCTCGTCGAGCAGGCGCGGTCACCGAGCCCATCTCAGAACCCGACGTCATACACGCGAAGCGTCTTCGGAGGGTTCGCCGAGCTGCCCGCGACGAGCGCGGTCTTCACCCGCAGGCTCGCGCTCGGCGCTTCGGCGGGCGCGTCCGAGAGGGCTCGCGTCGTCGCCTGGTCCGGCGCGGTCTGGTCCTTGGTCTGCTCGCTCATGTCGTTCTCCCGAGGGTCGATTCGGCGCGATGGCGGCGGCTAGCCGTTCGCGAACACGCCGTTGCCCTTCACGAGCTGCTTGACCCCCGCGGTGATCGCCGTCTTCACGCGCAGATTGGCCTTGGCAGGCGCCTCCGCGACGGAGGGGGCCGCCGCCTCGACACGATCTCGCTCCTCCCGGCTCGCGTCCATCATTTCACCATGTGGGGGACGGGGACCCTGATGTCGGTGCCCGCGGTGACGTTCGTCTTCACCCGCAGGTTGGCCTCGGGCTTCGCCTTGGGCTTCGCGTGCTCCTCGGGCTGCTGCTTCACATTCGCTTGCTCGTTCACGAGTGACTCCTGGGTACGGGTTTGTGATCTCACGCGGCCCCTCGCGTCGAGGCGCGCCGCTTCTCGGCTCCGGTCTCATCCACCGACGTTGGCGTGCGACTCACCCTTCACGGAGCCTCCGGCGGAGGGCGCCGTCTCGACACCATCGCGCGCGTCGGTCCGATCGCGTCGGCTTCATTGCGCCGCGCCGCCGAGGTACTTCCCGGCGCTGAGCGCCGTCTTCACGCGGAGGCTGGCCGGCGTCTTCGCGGCCCGCTCCGCCTCGGTCTCGTCGCGCCTGGGCTCGTTCTCGTTCTGCTGGTTCATGTCAGCCCCTGATGTGAAATTGGTTCGTGGCGCCACCCGCGGCGATCGCGGTCCGCACTCGGAGCGAGGGGCGTGGCCCCGCCTCGGCTCGGTGCCGGGGCTCGCCCCGGAGGCTCGACAGGCTCGCGCTCGTCGCCGGGGTCGTCGTCTCGGGCAGGGGCCGGGTCGTCGTCTCTGCTTTGAACTGCTCGTTCACATCAGCCTCCGGAGGGATGGGGCGGGTCTCGGTCGGCACCCCGCGCTCACCGAGCGGGAAGGACGCCATGAGCACCGGCGTGCGCAGGCGTCGTCTTCGGCGAAACGGTGCGAGGGCGCATTCGACCGAAAGTAACATGGGTCGCGGGGCCACCAGGCAATGAAAGCAGGGGTCCGTCGCCCGCGAGGTGAAGCGCTCGCGCCCTGATCTCGCCCAAATCGCGCGGGGCATGGCGGTCTCCGCCGTGCCGGCGGCGGCCCCTCACGAAATCGTCGCCCCGCGTGATCAAAACCGCGGCCCCCGTCCATTCACCCGGCAAGGCTCAACGATGACCCTCGCCGCCCCCGCCGCCGTACTCTCCAGCGCCGTGCCCTCGGTCGCCCCCTCGGATCGCGTGCGCGCCGCCGTCGACGCGCACTACGACGCGATCTGGCGCTTCCTCCGCCGCATGGGCGTCGCCGAGCGCGACACCGAGGATGCGGCCCAACAGGTCTTCCTCGTCTTCTCCCAGCGCGCCTCCTCGGTCGGCGCGGGCGCCGAGCGATCGTTCCTCTTCGGCACCGCCCTGCGCGTGGCCTCCGACGCTCGCAAGAAGCGGAGCCGCCTCCGCGAGGTGATGGTCGACGACGAGCGCGAGCTCGACGGCGTCCACCCCGCCCCCGGCGCTCAGCACGTCGTCGAGGGCCGCCAGCTCCTCGCCTGCGTCGACCGCGTCCTCGCCCAGATGCCGGCGGAGCTACGCGAAGCGTTCATCCTCGCCCACCTCGAGGAGCTGACCATGGCCGAGGTGGCCAGGGCCCTGTCGATCCCCGAAGGGACCGTCGCCTCCCGCCTGCGGAGAGCGCGCGCGGTCTTCGAAGAACATGCGCTCGCCCTCCGCGCGAGCTTCGAGAAAGGAAGCCTCCTGTGAACGACTCCCGCTTCGAGGGCTCCGGCGACGGCTTCGTCCGTTCCCTCATCGACGCCGCCAAGAACGACGCTCCCCCCGCCGGCGCCAAGGCCCGCGCGCTCGCCGCGCTCTCGGGACAGGCAGCCACCCAGGTCGCGGCCAGATCGCCCGGCGTAGCGAAGGTGGCCGCCGGCGCGTTCGCCGCGCTGGCGGTCGCGGCGGCCGCCGTGCTCGTCGTTCAGGCGCGGGGCCGCGCCTCGGCGGAGCCCGTCCTCGCGACGGCGGAGCCCTCTCTCTCGAGCCCCCGCGCCGCCGCCGCTCGGCTCCCCTCCGATCCTTTGAACGAAGCCCGCGGCGCGCTGGGTCAAAGGACGGCGTGCGAGCAGGTCGAGCTTTTGGATCGAGAGCCCACGGTGTGCTCGACGCCCGGCCGCCACGTCTCCATGGAGATCTCCAATGCTTGCGGCGAGGCCGTCGACCTCTTCTGGGTCGACTTCAAGTGTCGTGAGACCTTCGTGGCCCGCCTCGAGCCGGGCGCCTCGATTCCACAGCAGACCTTCGACACCCACCCCTGGCGCGTCCGCGACCACGAGACCCATCGACTCTTGAAGGAGTGGATCGGCCCCGCCGCGCCCGAGCCCCCGGAGGAGCCGGTGGCGCTCCCCGACCTCGTCATCGAAGACGGCGCGGCCCTCGCGGAGACGCCCCCCTCGGTCTGCTCGGCGCCCAGCAACCAGGCCTCACTGCGCTTCGTGAACGAGCGTGCGCAGGGAGTCTCGATCGTCTTCTGGGTCGACTACGATTGCCACGAGCAGGTCAAGAAGCGCCTCGAGCCCGGGGAGACCTGGGCCACCAACACGTTCGAGGCCCACCCCTGGCGGGTGAGGGACGAGAACGGCGCCCTGCTCGCCGACTTCGATCCCGGCGGCGAGGACACCACGGTTCATGTCTCCGTTCCGTGACCCCACCACGCTGGTCCTGGCGCTGGCCGCGTCCCTCTCGCTCGCGGGTTGTGCGCCGCGCGAGCGCCCGGCCGCCGCGCCTGCTCAGGTGATCTCGGCGCGCGCCGCCGCGAGCTGGAGGGAGCTTCGCGAGCGCCTGCCGGGCACGTGGCAGGCGCTCTCGCCCGGTGGCAAGGTCATCACCGAGTCGTTTCGGTTGATCTCGAACGACAGCGCGCTCGTCGAGACCTTCGTCACGCCCAGCGGTCGAGAGACGATGTCCGTCTATCACCCCGACCGCGACTCGCTGATGCTGACTCATTATTGCGGTCAGGGGAACCAGCCGCGCTTGCGGGCCGTCGCGGCGCCGGGCGAGGGCGTCGTGTTTCGCTTCGCCGACGCGACCAACGAGCTCCCGGGGCAGGACCTCCTCGTCGAGAAGACGGTGCTCTTCCGTGAAGGCGGGCTCGAGCAAACCGAGGTCTACCGGAAGACCGACGGTGAGCTCGAGCGAACGGTGCTCCGCTTCACCCGGGTGAAGTAGGGCTCAGGCCCCCGCGGGCAGCAGGCGTTTCAGGTCGTCCGCGAACGTCTCGCGGATGTAGCGAATGGTCTTCTCCCGCAGCGCCCGCTTGGTCTTGGCGTAGGGCTCCCTCGGCAGCGCCGAGAGCTTCTTGGCGTGCGCGAAGGCCACGTCGAGGAGCTTGTCGGCGTCGGTGAGCTCGTCGACCCAGCCGGCGAGCAAGGCCTGCTCGGGGTCGACCACGTTGGCAAACAGGGTCGCCGCCGTGAGGTGACTGGGATTCAGCCGGTCGCGCGCCAGCTCCATGGCCAGGATGGGGAGCGGCATGCCGATCTGCACCTCGTTGAGGCCGATGCGGAAGGC
>FTCO01001722.1_pt1 | contig 14467 bp, 11 predicted proteins | sample 1639701 | NCBI WGS metagenome assembly FTCO01 (sample SAMEA3914869, study PRJEB12502) | metagenome | biome: forest; material: soil | place: USA | collected 2012-03-12 | depth 0.1 m | reverse complement strand
GGGTCGAACTATCACCCCACCAACAAGTGGGTGCTCTTCGGGCACCACTTCGCCGCCATCTCGGGCGCGGGGCCGCTCATCGGCCCGGTGCTCGCGGCGCAGTTCGGCTTCCTGCCGGGGTACACGTGGATCCTCTTCGGCGTGGTGCTCGGCGGGGCGGTGCAGGACTTCGTGATCCTGGTCGCGTCGGTGCGCCGCGGGGGCAGGTCGCTGGCCGAGATCGCGCGCGACGTGCTGGGGCCGTTCCTCGGCGTCGTCACGGCGCTCGCCATCCTCTTCATCGTGGTGGTGGCGCTGGCGGGGCTCGGCCGCGTGGTGGTCGAGGCGCTGGCCGAGTCGGCGTGGGGCGTGTTCACCCTCGGGCTCTCGGTGCCCATCGCCCTCGGGATGGGGCTCTACATCTACAAGGTGAGGGGAGGGAGCGCGCGCGGCATCAAGGAGGCCACCATCGTCGGCGTGACCCTGCTCATGCTGGCGCTCGTGTTCGGCAAGCAGGCCGCCGATGGCTCGCTCGGCCACGCGCTCCGGCTCTCGCGGAACAGCCTCACCATCGCCATCGCCGTCTACGGGTTCTTCGCGAGCGTGCTGCCGGTCTGGCTCCTGCTCTGCCCTCGTGACTATCTCTCGAGCTACCTGAAGATCGGCACCATCTTGATGCTGGTGGTCGGCATCGTGATCGTGAACCCCAAGCTCTCGATGCCGATGCTCACCGACGTCACGGCGACGGCGGTGACGGTGAAGGGCGACACGTTTGGTCGGGTGGTGCCGGGGTCGTTGTTCCCCTTCGTGTTCATCACCATCGCGTGTGGTGCCATCAGCGGCTTTCACGCGCTCGTGTCGAGCGGCACCACGCCGAAGATGGTCGACAAGCAGAGGGACTGCCGGCCCATCGGCTACGGCGCCATGCTCATGGAAGGGCTGGTCGGCGTGACCGCGCTGCTCAGCGCCTCGTGCCTCTCGCCGCCGGATTACTTCGCCATCAACACCGATCCCAAGGTGGCCATCGTGGCCAGCGCCTCGCCCGACGGGCATGGGCTCGCGCGCACAGTCGAGGATCTCGCGCTCCTCGACGCGCCCGGGGTGCTCGACGAGACCGACCGCGAGGTGCTGAAGCTCGCCCCCGGGCAGTCGGCAACGTCGCTCGCGACGTCGACCAGCTCGCTCAAGGCCTCGTCGGCGTTGCGGCTCTCGAACCGCGCGCTGTCGGCGCTGGGCTACGGGGTCGAGCCTGATGAGGCCCACGCGACCGCGCTGAGCGAGGCGGACTTCCTTCGCCTCGGCGTGAAGGTCACCGACCTCCCCGAGCTGTCGCGCGGGGCCAACGAGGTCGTCGCGGCGCGCACCGGCGGAGCCGTGAGCCTCGCCATCAGCATCGCCAAGATCTTCTCCGGCCTGCCGGGCATGAAGGCGCTGCTCGCGTACTGGTACCACTTCGCGATCATGTTCGAGGCCCTCTTCGTGCTCACGACCATCGACACGGGGACGCGCATCGGGCGCTTCTTGCTCCAGGAGCTGCTGGCCAAGGTGTCGCCCAAGCTCGGCGAGACCAGCTCGACTCCGAGCGCCGTGATCTCGACGTTGTTGATCGTGGCCGGGTGGAGCTACTTCATCCTCACCGGGTCGATCGCGACCATCTGGCCGATGTTCGGGGTCGCGAACCAGCTCCTGGCGACGGCGGCGCTCTCGGTGGGCACGACCGTCATCTTGAGGGAGGCGAAGAAGAAGCGGTACGCGCTCGTGACGCTGCTGCCCCTCGCGTTCGTGAGCACGACGACGCTGACCGCCGGGGTGCAGGCGATCCGAACGCTCTACCTGCCCATGATCGGGAGGCCCGAGACGGCGACCTTGGGCAAGGTGAACCTCATGGTCACGGGCATTCTCATCGCTTGTGTGATCCTGGTGCTCGGCGGGAGCATCCGGCGCTGGGTGACGCTGGGCCGGCGGAGTGAGGTTGCCCGAGCGTGATTCCGGGGCGACGTTCGTGGTGGTAGGGTCCCGCGCTCCGTGAAGAGGTCCCTTTTCGATCGCGCGCTCGAGCTGGCTCGCCGTGACCCCGCGCGGTCGCTCGCGTTCGTGATCGCGTGGGCGGGCCTCTTGGCCATGGTGGTCACGGTGATGAAGCCGTGGCTCTCCGACTGGTCGACGTTCGGCTTCCACGACTGGGATGTCGAGACCTCGCACCGCTACCTCGCGGTCCTGAGCCTAGGGCGCTACCACGAGCTACCGGGGTGGAACCCATATGCGTGCGGTGGCTTCCCGGCCTGGGGCTACGTCGAGGCGGACACCAACGTCGTCTCGCCCTTCCTGCCCGCCTACTTGCTCCTGCCGATGGCCAAGGCCCTTCGCGTCGAGGTGCTGGGCATGGCCCTGCTCGGCGCGGCGGGGGCCTACGCGGCGGCGTCGCGGTTCACGAGGTCGCACGCGGCGCGCGCGCTCCCGGCGGCGCTCTGGGCCGTGGATGGGCGCTGGGCGCTGCAAGCGGCGGCGGGGCACACCTGGCACCTCGCCTATGCGTTCCTCCCGTGGGCCTTCTACTTCTTCGAGCGGGCGAGGGAGGCCGCGGCGCCGGGCGTGGAGCCGCGCGCGGGCCGGGTGCGCGACCATGCGCTCGGGGGCGCCGCCATCGCCATGTTGGTCTACGCGGGAGGCATCTATCCCTTGCCGCACACGGTCCTCTGCCTCGGGCTCTACGCGATCGTCGTCGCGGCCCTCGAACGATCGGCGCGGTCGCTCACCACGCTCGCGATCATGGGCGGGCTCGGCGTCGCCTTCTCGGCGCCCAAGCTCTTCCCGCTGCTCGATGGGTTCAAGAAGGCGCCCCGGCTCATCGAGTCGACGGAGACGATGGATGTGGGGGCGCTGTGGTCCATGCTCACCGCGCACGATCAGGGCTTTGGGGCGAGGCCGGCGCGCGTCACGCCCTACGGGTGGCACGAGTGGGGGATCTACGTGGGGCTCGCGGGCGTCGCCGTCATGGCGCTCGCGGTGGTGTTCGTGCCCGGCAAGCGCGAAGCGGCCCTGCGCGCGACGGGGCTCGCCTTCCTCGTGCTCGGCTTCGGCGCCTTCCACCCCGAGTCGCCCTGGAGCCTCCTCCACCGCTACGCGCCGGTCTTCAAGTCGCAGCACGTGCCCTCGCGCTTCCTCTACACGGCCGTGCTCGTCCTCGGGCTGCTCGCCGCCGCGGGGCTCGGGAGGTTGCTCGACAAGCGCTCGAGCCTCCTCGACTGCGTGGCTGCGCTCGCGGTGGGCGCGCTGGCGCTCGACATCGCCACCGTCGCGCAGAAGCCCATGACCGCTTCCATGTGGATGGTGCCGCCCGACAACATCCCTCAGGACCGAGCGTTCCACTTCGAGCAGGAGCCGCCGTTCTGGTACAAGCGCCGCGACTGGGCCGGGCCCATGTACCTGGCGATGCTCGGCAACACGGGGGTCATCAATTGCTACGGGACGCCGCCCTTCGAGCGGAAGGGCGCGCGGCCGGTGAACGCCCCCGACTATCGCGGGGAGGCATACCTCACCGACGCGGCCGGCACCTCGACGGCGGGATCGCTCGGTGATGCCAAGGTCGTCGATTGGAGCCCCAACCACGCCGTGCTCGAGGCCGACGCCAAGGCGCCTGGGCTCCTCGTCTACAACATGAACTTCGACGACGGGTGGCACACCGACGTGGGGCCGGCGGTGGCCTTCAAGAACGCGCTCGCCGTCGGCGTGCCCGCCGGCAAGGCACGGGTGACCTTCACCTATCGCGCGCCCTACCTCTGGCCGGGCGTCCTCGCGGCGGTGCTCGCAGGAGGTGCCGTGTGGGCCTTCGCGCGACGCGAGCGGCGCGCGCGAGAGGAGGGGGCGTGACCGCTCGTCGCTGGGCCCGCTGGGTGCTCGCCGCCGTGCCCTTGGTCGGCCTCGTCGAGCTGGGGGCCCTCGCGTTCCAGCGCGCGCGCGCGCCGGGCTTCGACGAGTGGGAGGGCGCCGCCGGTTCCATGCGCGACCTACGAAAGCCCGGCGACGTCGTGGTGGTGGCTCCGGCGTGGGCCGAGCCGGCGGCGCGCCGGGGGCTCGGCGACGAGGTGTTCCCCATCCGCGACGTGGCCCGGCCCGACCTGAGCCGCTACGAGCACGCCATCGAGCTCTCGACGCTCGGCGCCGAGGCCCCCGAGCTCGCCGGATGGCGTGAAGAGGAGCGCCGCTCCGCGGGCAAATTCACCCTGCGGCGCCTCACCAACCCGAGCCCCGCGCGCGTCGTCTACGACTTCACCGACCACGTGCGCCCCCCCTTCGTCGACGTGCGCGGCACCGAGCCCGCCGTGGCTTGCAACTGGAACCCGCGCGCGGTCGTCGCGGCCGGGGGTCTCGGCGGTCACCCGACCTTCCCGGCCGAGCGCTTCGAGTGCCCGGGGGGCGTCTACTTCAACGTCGGGGTGACGGTGATCGCCGACGAGGAGTTTCGCGCGCGCCGCTGTATCTGGTCGCACCCCTTCGCGCGCGGCGAGGTCGTCACGCGCTTCCGCGAGGTGCCCCTCGGCCAAGTGATCCGCGGGCACGCCGGCATGTACTGGATCATCGAGCGCGAGCTCAAGGGCGCACCCGTCACCCTCACCGTGCGCGTCGACGGTGATGTCGTCGGCTCGGCGACCCACAAGGACGGCGACGGCTGGGCGGCGTTCGAGATGCCCCTCGGCGCGCACGCTGGGGCCGAGAAGGCCACCGTCGAGTTCGCGGTGACGACCACCAATTACTCGAACCGCCACTACTGCTTCGAGGCCGACACCCGATGAGTACGTCGCCCCACGAACCGAAGGGACAGTGGCTCGATCGCGTCGTCGCCGCCTGGCTCGGGTTCGTTTACATCACGGTGCTCGTCAAGACCACCTCGACCCTGGGCTACGCGCGCGACGAGGGGTTCTACTTCCAGGCGGCGGGCTCGTACGGCCGCTGGTTCGAGCAGCTCGCGCAGAACCGCGCGGCCGCCATGGAGCCGAGGGCCGTCGACGCGGCGTGGTCGCTCAACCACGAGCACCCTGGGCTCATCAAGGGCTTGTTCGCGCTCTCGAACCTCTTCCTCGAGAAGAAGCACCACCTCTTCGCGATGGAGGGCACGAGCTACCGCTTCCCCGCCATGGTGCTGGCCGGCCTCGCCATCGGCGTCGTCTACCTCTGGGGCGCGCAGGCCAGGAGCCGCATCGCGGGGCTCGGCGCCGCGGTGCTCCTCGCGGCCATGCCGCGCTTCTTCTACCAGTCGCACCTCGCGTGCTTCGACATCCCCATCGTCGCCATGTGGACCGTGACCGCCTACGCGTACTGGCGAGCGCGTCGCGACGGCGGGTGGGGCTGGCCGGTAGCGGCCGGCGTGCTCTTCGGCTTGGCCCTCGATACCAAGCACAACTCGTGGTTCCTCCCCATCTGCTTCGTAACCCACGCCGTGGCGATGGAAGCGTGGCGATGGATCGCGCCGCGGCTCGGCACCGTGAACGCGCTCGCGTCGCTGACCTACTCCCGCGTGCGGCTCCGCGGGCTCGGGGCCCTCGGCGCGATGGCGACGCTCGGGCCCGTGGTGTTCTACGCGCTCTGGCCGTGGATCTGGCACGACACGGCGCGGAGGCTCGGCGACTACGCCGGCTTCCACCTGAACCACGAGTACTACAACATGGAGTTCCTCGGCGCGAACTACTGGAAGGCGCCGATGCCGAGGCTGTACGCGTGGGTGATGACCGCGGCCACGGTGCCGGTGGTGACGCTGGCGCTCTTCGCGGTCGGGCTGCTGGTCGCGGCCTGGCCGCTCCTCGTCGCCGTGCGCTCGCGATCCTGGGGGGAAGGGGAGCCAGAGAGGACCCGCGACCGGTCGTTCGGGGTGGGGACCGAGATCCTCTGGCTCGGAGGTTTGACCATCAACTACGTGGCTTGGCTGCGCATGAGCACGCCGATCTTCGGCGGGACCAAGCACTGGATGACGGCCTATCCCTTCCTCGCGCTCTTCGCGGGCGTGGGGCTCGACGCGGCCGTGAAAGCGGCGCGCCTCGAGCTCTTCCGGCTACGCGCGCGCGCTTCCTGGATGCGCGGCGCCGCCCGGAGCCCCTGGGCCGTGGCGAGCCTCGCCGCCGCGCTGGCGTTCGCCGCGCCCATCTGGGAGACGCTGCGCTCGCACCCGTGGGGCCTGTCGTACTACACGCCCCTCGTCGGCGGCCCGGCGGGCGGCGCGTCGCTCGGGTTGAACCGTGGGTTCTGGGGCTACCAGACGGGCGCGGTCGCCGACTTCTTGAACCGCGAGGCGCCCCGCAACGCTTCGGTCTACATCCACGATACCGCGTGGCAGTCGTGGGAGATGCTCCAGCGTGACGGTCGCATCCGTAAGGATCTGCGCGCCTCCGCCAGCATCGCGGGCGCCGACTTCGGCCTCTACCACCACGAAAAGCACATGCTCGGGCAGGAGTATCAAAATTGGATCGCCTTCGGCACCGACCGGCCCGCCTTCATCGGCGGCATCGACGGGGTGCCGGTGATCCTCGTCTACAAGCGGCCGGGCCTGCCCACGGCACCGCCCTGACTCGCGGACCGCGCTCGATCAGAAGTCTTCGCAGAAGCCGTAGGTGTGGCCGTCGTGCTGCGGTGTCAGCGTGGTGAACGACGAACAGGTCTGGAAGGTGTCCGAGCAGTCGCCGTCGGTGCCTGCCTCGTGGCACCACTCGTGGCACGTCTTGGTGGTCCCATCGCTCACGCAGACGAGATCGGGAGCACAGTTGGCGCTGGCGCACGACGATCCCGCCGGCACCGTGCCGCCCGTGTAGACGCAGTCGTAGCCCCCGAAGGCGCTCTGGTTGTAGGAGCAGGTCGCGCCCCCACCGCAGATGGCGGCGGCGTCCTCGGGGTCGCAGTCGGCGGTGCACACAGTGGCGCCCGGGACCGCGGCCTGGCTGGCGTCCTGCGCCGAGTAGCACTTGCCGGTGCCACAGTCGGACGCCTTCGCGCAGAACCTCATGCACACCTTGGTGCGGTGATCGCACCAGGTCCCCTTCACGCACTCGGAGTCGTCGACGCAGTGTGAGAAGACAGGGGTCGGGCTCGCCGCCTCCGGCGAGCAGATGGTGTCGCCGGTCTCCTCGTCGGCGATGGTGCAGCGGTCACCGGCGCTCGGGCAGTCCTGCTTCGTGAGCGAGCAGCCCGTCACGGGCCCGCCGGTGCTCGAGGAGCTCAGGGCCGAGGACGAGGTGACCGAGCTCGAGGTGGAGGTCGACGTGGCCACCACGGAGGAAGTGCTGCCCCCGCTCGCGCTGGAGCTGCTCCCCGCGCCGCCGCTCCCGGTCGTCGCGCCAGGGCCGAACTGGAAGTCGGGGTAGCCACACGCGCCCATCGCGACCAGCGACAGAGGCGCCGCGAGCCCCAGCCACGCCAGGCTCGAGAGCCCCGCGAGCCGGTGGTCGCCTTGGGTGCTCCGGGCGTGGTTCATCAGCCCTTCTTGGCCCGCGCGGCGGGTGAGGTGGCCTTCTTGGCGGGCTTCTTGGTCGAGCTGGGCGCCTTCGATCCTTCCCTCGAGCTGTCGACCTCGGCGTCCTCCTTGGCGGCCGCGGGGGCCTTGGCCTTGGGGGGCTTCTTGGCCGGCTCCTTCTCCTTGGTCGCGGCGCCGCGGCGCTTGGAGGGAGGCTCGCCTTCGGGGGTCTCCTCGGCGCGCGCGGGCTCCTCGACCTTGGCGGTCTTCGACGACTTCGGCTTGGAGGAAGCGGGGCCGGCCTTGGAGGACGCGGGCCCGCTCTTCGACGAGCGGGGAGCCTTCTCGACCTCGGGCCCTTCGTCGGCCCGCGCGGGGCCGAAGATGGCGGCGAGCTGGCGCGCGAAGGCGGCGGTGTGGTGATCGATGTCGCGCGCGTCGTGCTCGGAGAGCGGCGTGAAGGTCACGTGGACCACGCTGGGCCCGGCGAACTCCCAGGTCGCCGCGCAGCCGGTGCGGAGGAGCGTGACCTCGGCGACGGCCTCGATGCGCGCCTTGGCGGCGCGCTGTTCGGCGGCGGTGACCTCGCGGGGGAGGAGCACCTGGCGGCCCAGGGTGGGGAGCTCGACCTCGCCTTGCTCGACGAGGTCGGCGAGCTCGTCCGCCACCGCCTCCTCGAGCTCGAGGCGCTCGTCGGCGCCGTCGTCCTCGATGCGGAAGGTGCCCTCGCGCGTCGCCGGATCGTAGGAGATGAGGCGCGCCTCGGCGATGGCGGCGGCGCGCTCGAAGGCGTCGCGGAGCGTGGCCTCGTCGGCGCGCTTGCTCACCGTGGCGGCCACGTAGCCCAGCGTGTCGAGGCGCACGACCACGTGCCGGGGCTCGTCGTCGTCGCCGCCTTCGGTGACCAGGGGCTCGAGGAGCCCGTCGCGCACCACGCGGAAGATGTCGCGCCGGATCACGTTGTCCTCCGCGAAGACGTCCTCCACGTGGTCCGAGTCCATGAGCGCCTGGGTGAGGTCGTCGACCATGTCCTCGACCGCGTCGTCCACCGCCTCGTCGCCGAAGGTGCTGGTGGGCTCGCTGCCGAGCGGCGCGCGCGGCCCGAGGCGAGGCTGGATCTCGACGAGCTGCTTGCCGATGAGCTCTTCGAGCTCGCGGCCGAGCGCGATGGCGCCGCCCTTCACCACCAGGATGTGGCCATGCGACTTGAGGGCCTCGACCACGTTGGTCGAGAGACGGCGGGAGAGATTGCGGTCGTGCGTCACGCTGCCGCTCCGTCGAGCCGGGGCTCGAGCGAAATCGATTGGAGGTCCACGGGGAAGGGAGAGCTTACAACAAGCCCCTCAGGGTTCATCGCCCTCGATCACCTTGACGAGGACGCCGCCCACCCGCTCGGGGATTTTGGCCTTCGCCTCGGCGAGGTGGCCCGCCTTCGCGGTCACGCGCACCACGAAGCCCACGCCGTCCTCCCGCTCGACGCCGATGCCTGCGCACCATGGCTCGCCCCCGACCGACGCCTTCAGCTGGTCCTTCGTCCGCCGGGCGGAACCCACGTCGCTCATGCCCTCCGTCTTAGCACGCGCGGCCCCCCGAGCTCACGCATTCACCCGTCACGCGCCCCGGGGTCCGGGTGGTAGCATCGCGGCCATGGTGGCTCGCCCTCTCCCCTCCCTCGTCGTCGCGCCGTCGCTCGGCGCCCTCTCGCTCATCCTCTCGGCGGCGTCCTTCGGATGCGGCGCCCCGGCGGCCGAGGCCAACCCCATCGCCGCCCCCGCCGCGACCCTCGAATCCGACGCCCCACGCGAGGTCGACTCGACGCTCGAGATCCTCTGCAACCCGCCCACCCCCATCCTGATCGACGGCAAACCCGTGGGCACGTCGCCCCTCAAGAAGATCAAGGTGGCTCCCGGCTCCCACGACGTCACCTTCGCCGACCCCGAGGCCGGCAACCGCACCCTCGTGGTCAAGGTGGAGCCCGGCGAGTCGAAGACCGTCATCTCCGACCGCCCCCCCGCGCCGGGTAAGGCTCACTGACGCTTCAGGTCGAGCACTGGGGGGGTAGGGGGGTGCCGAAGGCAGCCCCCCATCGTGAAATAGGACGGGTTGAGCGAGCGCAGCGAGCGAACACCCCGCGGAAGTTTCGCCGGCTCTGCGGCGGAACGTTCGCGTCCGAGAGCAGGGGGAGCTCGCAGGTCTGATCCCGTGATCAAGGCGCGGGCAGCGCCGGGTAGGCCGGTGCGAAGCTCGCTGTCGCCACGCTGTCGAAGGTGAAGTACGGCGTCTTGTTGACCGGATCGGCGTAGAGCGGCTTGACCGTGCAGTAGGTCTTGCCGCACACGCCGGCGGTCTTCGCGAAGGCCACGTCGGCCACCATCCAGAAGCGGCGGGGGGTCTCGTCGTCGTCGACGCCGTCGATCGACTCGAAGGTGACGGGGGACTCCGGCGTGTAGTAGCCGGCGGGCCCGAGGTTCGCCGCCAGGGCGCCGTCGCAGAAGATCTTGACCGTAGGGTGCACGTCGTACGTGTGGTTGTGATTGCCGTAGTAGTGCACGCCGATGCGCGTCCAGCCGTCGGTGGGCGGGTAGTCGACGTTGATGTTCTCGGGCGCGCAGAAGTCGGGGTCGTCCGTGTTGGTGATGGCGGCCTTGCAGGTGATGTTGTCGGAGTCGAGGCGGGGGTTGTGGCAGCCCATGCCGAGGAAGCTCCACTCGTCGCCGACGCCGTTCGGATCATTGTAGCAAGTGTTGTTGGCGTCGACCGGGTCGAGGTACCAGTTCACGGGGCTCGGGGGCGAGCCGCTGTTCGAGAACCAGTTGGGCGAGTCGCTGTCCTGCGGCGGCGCGAAGTCGTCGACCACGCAGTTGGACCAGGTGCAGTCCTGCGGCACTGCCGGGCTGATGCCCCAGGGCTTGGTGCTCCCCGGCTGGTGAACGTGGAGGTCGAGGTCGACGCCGGTGTCGGCGGTGGTGTGCTCCCACGACAGCTCGACACGGAGCCCGGGCGCGCCCACGAAGAGCGGGAAGGTGCAGCTCTGCGGCGTCGACGAGCCCGCCACCATCTTGGTGTAGGTCACCGAGTACTCGCCCGACTGGAGGGCCTTGAACTCGTCGACGTTCATTACCCCGGGGCAGGAGGTGATGCCCGCCGGGCAGGTGACCGTGTACGACTCGCTGCCGGCGACCGCGTTGGCGCTGAAGGTGCCGGTGCCCGTGGCGAGCTGCGTGACGGCGTAGGGGGGGGCGGTGATGGCGTGGCAGGCCGTGTTGTCGGCGCTGAAGCAGTTGTCGGGCGCGACGGCGTGCACGCCGCCGATGCACGGGCCCCAGGTGCCCTGCTCGGTGCACTGCATGTTGCCGTCGAAGCAGCCGGGGGTGCCGCGGTACGCGGGGTCGCCCTTGAAGCAGAAGTGCGCCTGGCCGGCGATGCAGCCGCAGCCCTCGTCCACCTGCCCGTCGCAGTTGTCGTCGAGGCCGAGGTGGTCCTGGTCGCAGAGCTCGGTCGAGCCGCACTTGCTACCGCAAGGGTTGGCCATCACGTCGTCGGAGGCGTCGCCCGCGTCGGGCAGGATCACGATGATGCCGCCGCCGCTGCCCCCGGTGCCCGAGGGCGCCACCGAGGAGGAAGAGGTGGCCATGCCCGTGGCCGTCGACGTGCCCGCGCCCCCCGAGCCGCCGCTGCCGAACGTGTTCTGGGCCGAGGCCGAGCAGCCGTCGGCGATGGCGGCGAGGAGGCCTACCGCGGTGAAGGTGCTGAGAAGCGCAGGGAAGCTCGGGCGACGCATGGCGCCATTGTAGCCCGGCCAAGGCTCGAGCTCGGGCGCTATTTCGCGTGAAGTGAGGCGACGAGCTTGGAGAAGTCGGCCTTGGCCGCGGCGACCGTCTTCTCGGGACCGGTGAGCTTGAAGAAGGTCGGGATGCCGGTCTCGGCGATGGCCCCGAGGAGGGCGTAGTTGGGCTTGGGCTCGGCGGGGGGCGAGCCGGGCATGGCCATGCCCGTATAGGTGCCCTTCATCTCGACGACGGTGACCTTCAAGCCTCCGTGCTCCTCCGAGGTGCGGGTCACCGCGTCGGGCTTGGCGGCGAGCTGGCCCGCCCAGCGCGCGATGTTGCTCTCCAGCGACCCCCCCGCCTGGGTGACGGTGAGCTCGCCGTCCTCCGCGTCGCCCTCGGCCTTGGGGATCTTGTAGGTGGCCTTCCGCATCGGGCTCTTGCTCTCGACCTTGGTCCAGGCCGCGGGCGCCTCCCACACGACCTCGTTGGGCACGGGCGCGCCCGTCACCTTTTGCGGCGCGACCTCACGAGGGCCCTTGGCCGGCTCGGCGCTCGCCGAGGTCTTGCCGGGCTCGGGCTCGGCGGGCTTGGAGCAACCCAGGGGGAGAGAGAGCGCGGCGGCGATGGCGGCGGTGGCGAGGAGTCGGGACGCGGGCATCAGTATCCCTCGGTCTTGCAAATGATCTCGTTCATGATCTCGCGCGTGCCTCCGCCGATGGGGTAGAGGCGCGCGTCGCGGTAGAGGCGCTCGACCAGGTACTCGCGCATGTAGCCGTAGCCTCCATGGATCTGCACCGCCTGGTCGCAGACCAAGGAGCACATGTCGGTGGCCGTGTTCTTCGCCATGGCGGCGAGGCCCGTGACCTGCTCGCCGCGGAGGTGCCGGGCGAGCACGTCAGCCGTGAAGGCGCGGGCGGCGGCGAGCTTCGTGACCATGTCGGCGAGCTTGTGGCGGATGACCTGAAAGCCCATGAGCGATTTGCCGAACGCCTCGCGCTGCCTCGCGTAGCTCACCGACTCGCGGTATGCGAGCTCGGCGATGGCGACGCAGTTGCCGGCGAGCAGGAGCCGCTCGATGGCAAAGTTCATCATGATCGGCAGGAAGCCGGCGTTCTCTTCGCCGAGCAGGTTGGCGGCCGGCACCCGGCAGCTCTCGAAGGTGAGCTCGGCGGTGTCGGACGCCCACCAGCCCATCTTCTGGAGCTTCTTGCTCACGGTGAAGCCGGGCGTGCCCTTCTCCACGACGATCATCGAGACGCCGGCGTGGCCCCGCCCGCCGGTGCGCACGGCCACTGTCACGAGGTCGGCGCGCGTGCCGGAGGTGATGAAGGTCTTCAACCCATCGACGACGTAGTGATCGCCGTCGCGCCGCGCCTTGGTGGTCAGCCCGGCCACGTCGCTGCCCCCGCCCGGCTCGGTGATCGCCAGCGCCGCGATCTTCTCGCCTGCGAGCACGGGAGGAATGAAGCGCCGCTTCTGCTCCTCGTTCCCCACGGCGAGGATGGGGGGCAAGGCGATGCGGTGGCTGCCGAGCCCGACGGCGACGCCCACCGAGGTGCCGGCGAGCACCAGCTCTTCGCCCGCCGCCATCACGTGCGAGAGGTCGCCGCCCGATCCGCCGTAGGCCTCGGGGTAGCCGGTGCCCGTGAGCCCGGCGCGGCCGGCCTTCTCGTACAGCTCGCGGGGGAACTCGGCGGCCTCCTCCCAGGCGTGGGCGAAGGGCGCGATCTCGCTCCTCGCGAAGCGCCGGACCTGCTCGCGGAGGGCGCGGTGCTCGCTCGTCTCGTGGGGGGGCTCGGGCACGCCGTTACCTCAGTGGCCCGGGGGCCGGTCGCCGATGCGCTCGACGACGATCGGCTTCTTGCCGGGCCCGGGCGCCGCGGGCTTGGCCGGGGCAGGGGCCTCGGCGGGCGCCGCAGCGGCGGCCTTGTCGTTCTCGGTCTGCATGGGGTCGGGCCTCGTCAGGCACGAGCAAGCCGTGAGGCCGAGGCCGGCCGTGGCCAGCGCGGCCGTGAAGAGGGCGTGACGGAGCGCGTTCGGGAGCACGGCGCGCAAGCTACCACGATGTCGTGATAGCTTGGAGGGCCATGGATCAGGCCTTCCGCAGCGCGTTCAACGCGGCCTACACCGACGAGTTCTACCAGAGCTACCTGCGCGACCTCGAGGCCCGCCTCGGGTGCAAGATCCCCTTCCGCGTCGCCGAGACGCCCTTCTTCATCCCGCCGAAGCTGCGCGACCGGTTGGCGAAGTCGGCGACCGAGATCGTCGAGCAGATCTCGCGTCCCGACCTCCTCGCGAAGATGAAGCAGGCCATCCCGGCGCGCCTCGACGTGCCGCGGATGGACCACCTCCCGAACTGCGTGCAGGTGGACTTCGCCATCACCCGCGGCCCCGACGGCGAGCTGGAAGGCAAGGTCGTCGAGCTACAGGCCTTCCCCTCGCTCTACGCGCTGATGGTCGTCCAGTGCGAGGTGATGAGCGAGCACCTCGCGAAGATGCCGGGCCTCGACAAGGACTGGTCGCTTTACTTCGGCGGGAGCCGTGCCTCCTTCGTGCCGCGTCTCAAGAACGCCATCCTCGGCGGCGAGGACCCGGAGCACGTCGTCCTCCTCGACCTCGACCCGCCGTCGCAGAAGACCTACCCCGACTTCGTCGCGACCAAGATGCTCACCGGCGTCGATGCCCTGTGCCCGACCGATCTGGTGCGCGAGGGCCGCCGCCTCTTCCGGAAGGTGGATGATCGCCTCGTCCCCGTGAAGCGCATCTACAACCGCGTGGTCTTCGACGAGCTCGAGAACAAGAAGGTGCCCATCCCCTTCGAGTACACCGAGGACCTCGACGTCACTTGGTGCTCGCACCCCAACTGGTACTGGACCTGGTCCAAGTACACGCTGCCCTACGCCGACCACCCGGCCGTGCCGCGCGCTCGCCTCGTCTCCGAGATGGATCCGCTCCCCGAGGACCTCTCCCGCTACGTGCTCAAGCCCCTCTTCTCCTTCGCGGGCTCGGGGGTGAAGGTCGACCCCACGCGCGCCGACGTCGACGCGATCCCGGCCGCCGACCGCGACAAGTGGCTGCTCCAGGAGAAGATCGTCTACGAGCCCGGGATCAAGATGCCCACGGGTGAGGGCGTGAAGGCCGAGGTGCGGATGATGTTCCTCCGCGCGCCCGGCGAGGAGAAGCCCGAGCTGGTCTTGAACCTGGTCCGCGTCTCGCGCGGCGCCCTGCTCGGCGTCGATCAGAACAAGAACCTGACCTGGGTCGGCGGCACCGTCGGCAT
>FTCO01000811.1_pt1 | contig 14652 bp, 9 predicted proteins | sample 1639701 | NCBI WGS metagenome assembly FTCO01 (sample SAMEA3914869, study PRJEB12502) | metagenome | biome: forest; material: soil | place: USA | collected 2012-03-12 | depth 0.1 m | reverse complement strand
CCTGGTGGCCCTGGTCCCGCTGTTCGCCCGGCGGACCCGCGGGCTCGCCGTGGTGCTGTGGGTGAGCGCCCTCGGCTGGCTCGCCATCGTGGCCCTCAACGCCCAGGTTCGCTGGCAAAACGAGCGCTACACGATGTCGGCCGTGGCCTGGATCCTGATCCTCTTCGCCATGGGGATCGCGGTGATCCTGTCGCGGGCCTACTCGGAGGCGATGCGGGCGCGGCTCGGGCGGGGCGAGCGCTTCGTGGCCGTCGGGCGCGGCGTCCTCGCCGTGGCGATCGCCGCGAGCTTCTGGTGGCACCAGATCCCCAACATGCGCGACCAGATCTGGTTCTTCGGGCGCGCCAGCCGCAACATCCACGACCAGCACCTGGCCATGGGCGACATCCTCCACGGCGCGGGGGCGAAGCGCATCCTCGTCGGGGACGCGGGCGCCATCCTCTACGCCGCCGACCGGCCCGGGCTCGACCTCATCGGGCTCGGGGGCTACCACGACCTGCCCTTCGCCCGCGCCGGCGTCCACGGGCTCGGCGCGTCCCTCGAGCTGCTCGAGCGCATGCCGCCCTCGGAGCGCCCCGACGTCATGGCGATCTACCCGTCGTGGTGGGGCGACCTCCCGACGCTCTTCGGCCGCCGGCTGACGGAGGTGAAGGTCTTCGGCAACGTCATCTGCGGCGGGGCCGAGAAGGTGCTCTACAAGGCCGACTGGAGCGCGCTCGACAAGGGCGGCAAGCCCCGTGGCATCAGGCCCGGCGAAGCGCTGGTCGACGAGGTCGACGTCGCCGATCTGGTGAGCGAGAAGGCGCACCACTATCGCTTCCCTCAGCCCAGCATGGGCTTCGTCGACTTCCGGCTGCTCGGCGACCCCATCGATTCGAAGCGCGATCTCTTCGACGCCGGGCGGGTCATCCCCCAGGGCCAGGTCGAACGAGCGCACGTGAAGCTCCCGCGCGCCGGCGGCGGGCGGCTCATCGTGCGCACCGCCGTCGGGCAGAAGACGCGGGTCGAGGTGCGCGTCGACGGCCAGGCGGTGGGCACCCTCGAGCTCCGCAAATCGAAGGGCTGGAGCGAGCCTTCCATCGACCTACCCGGCGGCCTCCCCGAGGAGGCCGAGCTCACCCTCGCGCCGCTCGACGGGACCTTCTTCGATTGCCACGTGTGGATCGTGGGGAGCGCGCCCTGAAGGTGCTCCGCGAGGGGCCGGGGGCGCGGCTCTTCGTGACCCTCGCCGCCCTCGCGGCGGCGGTGCTCTCGGCGCTCTACGTCGTCTTCTACCTGCGGGGAGGACCGCGGATCATCGACGCGACCAGCTACTGGCTGGAGGCGCGGGCGATGGCCGAGGGGCGCCTCGCGTTCCCCCTCGGCGAGCCGGAGGCCTCGGTCATGGGGAGGTTCCTCGTTCGCTCGGTCGGGCCCGAGGGCGCGCGGGCGGCGGTAATCTTTCCGCCGGGCTACCCGGCCCTCCTGGCGCTCGGCTTCCTCGCCAGGGCCCCCTTGGCGGTGGGGCCGCTCCTGGGCGCGGCGCTGGTCGGGGCGACCTACGCGCTCGCCAGGGCCACGGTCGCGACGAGGGAGGGGGTGCTCTCGACGCCGCGGCTGGCCGCGCTCTTCTCGGTCCTGTGCGGCGCGCTCCGCTATCACACGGCGGACACCATGTCGCACGGGCTCGCCGCCCTCTGCTTCACGGGCGCGCTCGCCGCGCTCTTTCACGCGCAGGCCAGCGAGGGGAGAAGCAAGGTGGCGCTCGCCGCGACCGCCGGGCTCGCCGCGGGCTGGCTCGTGGCGACCAGGCCCACGAGCGCGCTGGCCCTCGCCGTGGTGATGGGCGTCGCGCTCCTTCGGGAGCGTCGGGCGAGCCTGCCGCTCCTTCTTCCCGTCGCCCTCGGCGCGCTCCCCGGGCTCGTCCTCTTGGCCTTGCACCAGCACGCTGCCACCGGGGAGTGGGGGGCCTCGTCACAGCGCCTCTACTACGCCGCGAGCGACGGGCCGCCGGGCTGCTTCCGCTATGGCTTCGGCGCGGGCGTCGGCTGCCTCGTCGAGCATGGGGACTTCGTCGAGGCGAGGCTGCCCGAGGGGTACGGCGCGCTCGCGGCCGTCGGCACCACGCTGCGAAGGCTCCGGCTCCACGCGCTCGACGTCGGGAACCTCGAGCCCATTGCCCTGCTCGTGCCCGTCGGAGCCTGGGTGCTCCGCCGGTCTTTCAGGGGGCGGCTCTTGGCGCTCGCGGTCGTCCTTCAGGTCGCCGCGTACGCGCCCTTCTACTTCGACGGCAACTACCCCGGCGGGGGCGCGCGGCTCCTCTCCGACGTGCTCCCCATCGAGCACGTTCTCATGGCCGCCGCCGTGGTGGCCTTCGCCGAGGAGCGCCGCGCGCCCGAGCGCTGGGCGCTGGGCGCGGCCTTGCTCGCGGTCCTCGGCTTCGTGGTGCGCGGCCGCCTCGATCACGAGGCCCTCCGCGACCGCGAGGGCGGGCGCCCCTTCTTCCTGCCCAGCGACCTCGCCGAGGCCGGGGTCGGCCGCGGGCTCGTCTTCGTCGACACCGACCACGGGTTCAACCTCGCCTTCGACCCCGCGGGAGGCCCGCTCGCCTTCGCGCGCTACCGGGGCGATGCGCTCGACCGAATGCTCTGGGAGGCGAAGGGGCGGCCCCCGGCCTTCCTCCATCACGTCTCCATCGAGGGCGGGCTCGCCCGCGTCACGGTCTCTCCCCTCGACCTCGCCCGAGCCGTGTCCTCCCGCGTAGAAGGCGAGTCGCTCTGGCCACCCCTCGATCAGCGGGCCGGCTGGGCTGCCCCGGCCTTCGCTTCGGGGACCTGCGCCTCGGCGGGGCGCTGGCTCCTCGTCGAGCCTTTGTCGCGGGACGAGGACGCCGTCATTCGCCTGGGGTTGCCCGGTGCCCTCGCGGGCCGCCGGGTCGCTCCACGGGTCGGATCGCTCGGGGGAGCCCGCGGCGAGGTCGAGCTGTGGGCCGGCCAACAGCGCCTCGAGGGCTGGACCTTCGACGCCCCGGTCTCCCTCCAGCCGACCTGCCGCCTGCTGGCCTCGACCCTCGTCCCGGCGGGCGCGACGGGCTTGAAGCTCGTGATCCGCGCCCGCCCCGGCGGCCGGGCGGCGTTCGACGCGCTCGTGCTCGACCCCCGCGAAGGCGATTGACGGCCGATTCGAGGGGGTGCGATATTTCGCTTGGGGATTCGTGCGATACGGCAGGGGGCCCCGAAGTCACACCATGTCCCCGGGGTCGGGGGGGTAGGTACGAGATGACGAAGAGCGAGCTGATCGACGCGATCGCGGGACGCGGCGAGCTCACCAAGGCGCGGGCCGAGCTGGTGGTCAACTGCGTGTTCGACGCCATGACCGAGGCTCTCCAGCGCGGCGAGGGCATCGAGATCCGCGGGTTCGGCAGCTTCACGGTGCGGCCCTACAAGCCCTACAACGGCAGGAACCCCCGCACCGGCCAGCCGGTGCCGGTCCCGGCCAAGCGGCTGCCCTTCTTCAAGGTCGGCAAGGACTTGAAGGAGCTGGTCAACAACAGCCGTGGCTTCGCCATCTCCGGCGGCGACGACGGTGATGACGACGATGATGAGTGAGCCTGCGCGAAGCGCAGGGTCACGGGGGGTTTGGCGGCGCTGGACCGAACCGAGTGGGGCGGCCCGAGCGCAGCGAGGACTTTCGAGGTAGCACCCGCGAGGCGAGGGGCAGCGCCCCCATCGTGAAGCCCGCGCGTGCTCTCCGCGCCCGACTGAGATACACCCCCGCGCATGCTCTCCGCCGAAAGCCAGATGGAGATCTTGTGCCGAGGGGTGGTCCACCTCGAGGTCAAGAACGAGCTCCTCGAGCGCCTGAAAGAAGGCCGGCCCCTCCGCGTCAAGGCGGGGTTCGATCCGACGCGGCCCGACCTTCACCTGGGCCACACCGTTCTCATGTCGAAGCTCCGCCAGTTTCAGGAGCTGGGCCACGAGGTCACCTTCCTCATCGGCGACTTCACCGCCATGATCGGCGACCCCACGGGCCGCAACGAGCTGCGCCCGCGCCTCACCAAGGAAGAGGTGATGGAGGCCTCGCGGTCCTACGCGAAGCAGGCCTTCAAGGTGCTCGACGAGAGCAAGACCCGTGTCCGCTACAACTCCGAGTGGCTCGAGAAGATGGGCCCCTGGGAGCTCATCGAGCTCACCTCCAAGTACACGATGGCGCGCATGCTCGAGCGGGAGGACTTCACCAAGCGCTTCCAGGGCGGCGTGCCCATCTTCATCCACGAGTTCCTCTACCCGCTCATGCAGGCGTACGACTCGGTGGAGCTCGACGCCGACATCGAGCTCGGGGGCACCGACCAGCTCTTCAACCTGCTGGTCGGTCGCGATCTGATGCCGCGCTACGGCAAGCGCGCGCAGATGGTCATGACCACGCCCATCCTCGAGGGCACCAACGCCCGCCTGGAGGACGGCAAGATCGTCGGCGCCAAGATGTCGAAGAGCGCCAACAACTACGTGGGGATCAGCGAACCGCCCTTCGAGATGCTCCAGAAGCTGATGCTGGTCGACGACGCCGTCGTCTGGCGTTACCTGGACCTCCTCTCGGCGAAGTCGAACGAAGAGATCGCCACCTTGAAGAAGGCCGTCTCCGAGGGGGCCAGCGTCATCGAGGTCAAGGAGGCGTTCGCGCGCGAGATCGTGACGCGCTTCCACTCGGCCGAGGCCGCGGACGAGGCGCTGGCCCGCAGGCGCAACGTGGCCGGCGGAGGGCTCCCGGACCACATCGACGAGATCGACGTCACCTCCGAGACCGCGACCCTCTGGATCGGCAAGGCGCTCGCCCTCGCCAACCTGGCCAAATCGGCCAGCGAAGGCGGGCGGCTGGTGAAGGGCGGGGCGGTCCACGTCGACAACGAGGTCGTCAAGGACGACAAGGCCACGCTCGAGAAGGGCAAGCGCTACCTCGTCCGCGTGGGCTCGAAGAACCGGCGCTTCGCCTACCTCACGGTCCGGTAGCCGCGTGCTCGTCGGGCGGCGCGGCTTCCTCGGGCTCCTCGGCGTCACGGCGTCGGCGCTCGCCGCCGGCTGCGGGGCCGCGGCGCCTCCGGCCGCCGCCGGCCCCGAGGGACCTGCCCTGCACACGGGCAAGCTCACCGATCTCCTGCCGCTCTCTCAGCTTCGCTGGCTGGTCGTCACGAAGCCTCGCGAGATCGCCCAGACGGCGTTCCTCATCCCGGCCATCGCGACCGTGGCGCCGGAGGAGAACCTCGGGCGCTTCACGGCCTCGAGCGGGCTCGACCTCCGACAGCTCGAGGAGGCCATCGTCGCTGCCTACGGGGGCGAGGGGGGCGAGTCGATGGTCTACGTCGTTCGCCATCGAGCAAGCTCGGAGGCCGTCGAGCGCCTCTTCCGTGCCCGCATCACCAGCGGGGAGCACCGCGTGATCGAGCGCGACGTGGTCCGCGTCACGGGCAAGATAGGGACGACCCCAGCCGCGCTCACGGCGATGGGCGGCGACGTGGCCTGCTTCCAGTTCGGCGGGAGCACGGCGCGCGGCCCCGCGCGCATCGCGGCCCTCTACGCCACGGAGAAGCTCAAGAAGTCTCCCACCGTGCTCTCCGAGGACCCGCTGGCGGCGCTGTCCACGAGGCTCGGGGGCGCGCCCGCCAAGGCCTTCGCCATCGGACCCTTCGAGGGCGAGCTTTCGCGAGGCGCCCGCGGCCTGCTCGCCGGCGCCACCGCCCTCGGAGCCTCGGTGAGGCCGAGCGCGCGCGAGGGGATCTTCCTCGTCGTGGCGGTCGCCGGGGACTTCACGACCAGCGCCGAGGCCGCCTCGCTCGAGCTAGAGAGGGCGTGGAGCGACCTCGCCAAGGGCTCCTTCGGCCACCTCTTGGCGCTCGATCAGCCCATCACCGCGCCGATCGTCACTCACGCGAAGGACGCGGTCAGCCTCGCCGTCGAGCTTCACCCCGACCGCGTCGCCAAGGGGCTCGCGGAGGCGACGGGCACGAGGTTGTCGGAGATCATGCGCTGAGGCGCGTGGACCTTCGGCGGCGCGCCGCGAGGAGCACGAGGCCCAGCGCCGCGCCCAGGGCCCGGGCGCCCTGCGCCGGAGCCGGCGAGGCGCTGCACCCGTAGAAGTTCGTCGAGCCCGAAGAGGGCTGCGAGCCGCCGGAGCCCGTCGCACCGGCGCCGCCTTGGCCCGAGGAGGCCGCGTGGCCCGATCCGCCGCTCCCCGCTGGCCCTTCGCCTCCGGCGCCGCCGTTGCTGCTGCTGCTCGAGGAACCTCCCCCGGTCCCACCGCTGCTCGCGGCCCCTCCGCCGGTTCCGGCGCTCGAGCTCGTCGCGCCCCCTCCACCGCTCCCCGTGGCCCCCGAGCTCGCGGAGGCGCTCGAGCTCGTGGCGCTAGTAGACGCGGGGTGACAGACGCCTCCCACGCAAGACCCACCGGTGCAATCGGCGCCGTCGGGCTTGGCGGGGTTCGAGCAAATCCCCGTGGCCGGCGTGCAGCTACCGACCTGGTGGCACTCATCCATGGCCGTGCAGACCACGGGGCTCGATCCAGTGCAGGCCCCGTTCTGGCACGAGTCGGTCTGCGTACAGAGGTTGTTGTCGTCGCACGCGAAGCCGTCGGCCCGCGTGGGGTTCGAGCAGGTCCCGCCGGAGCAGGTCCCGGCCTTGTGGCAGGTATCCATCGCCGTGCACACGACCTTCACGTCGGCCGGGCAGGTGAGCTGGGTGCCGTCGCACTTCTCGGCGAGGTCACAGGCGTCGGTGGCGGCGCGACAGACCTTGCCGGCCACCACCGCACCGCAGGTGCCGTCGACCGCCGCGCCCGTGGCCACGCTGCAGGCTTGGCAATCGTTCGTCACGCCGCCGCCGCAGGCCGTGTTGCAACACACCCCGTCGACGCAGAAGCCCGTGCTGCACTCGGAAGGGCGCGTACACGCGGCGCCCTTCACGGTCAGCTTGTAGAGCTCCGCGCCGGCGATCTGGGTCCCTGACGCGTTGTCGCCGCCGGCCACGAGCACCGACTTGTCGTCGGCGAGGAGCTGGGCGGTGAAGTAGCCGCGCGGCGTGAGCATGTTGGGCACGGCCGACCAGGTGCCGAGGCCTACGTCGTAGAGGTCGACGGAGGCGATCCCCCCCGAGGTCACATAGCCGCCGGGGGCGAGGACGTCACCGCTCGGGAGGGGGACCAGCGGGAATCCGCCGCGAGCCACGGTCATGGCCGCCGTCGCCGTCCAGGCGTTGGCGGTGGGATCGTAGAGCTCGGCGGCAGTCTGGGCGACGAAGGATGCGTTGTTCCCGCCGGCGACCAGCACCTTGCCGTTCGGGAGCGAGGCCGCCGCGTGGAAGTACCGCGCCGTCACCAGGTTGGGCCCGGCGGTGAAGGCGTTGGTCGCCTCGTTGTAGAGCTCCGACGTCTGAAGGACGGTGATCCCCATCCCCTGAAAGACGTAGCCAGCGGCGAGAACGACCTTGGCGCCCGCGATGGGAGTGGCGGTGTGGTAAGCGCGCACCGAGGTGAGCGCCGGTCCCGCGGTCCACGAGTTGGTGGCGGGGTTGTAGAGGTCGCTGCCGCTCTGCCCGAAGCCGCCCGCAGCCAGGACCTTGCCGCTCGAGAGCAGCGTCGTCGAGTGGCCAAAGCGCGCCACGGAGAGGTTGCCGGCGGCGCCCCAGGTGCCGGTGGTAGGATCGTACGCCTCGACGGCGGTCGTCGACCCCGAGGAGATCCCCCCGACGAAGAGGACCTTCCCGGAGGCGAGGGTTGCCACGCCGGGCAGGCCACGAGCGTTCGCAAGGCTCCCGGTGGCGGCCCAGGTGCCGGTGGAAGGATCGTAGAGCTCGGCGGTGGCGAGGGCGGCGGATCCCGCGCCGTAGCCGGCGCCGGCGAGCACCTTGCCGTTCGCGAGCAAGGCCGAGCCGTGCTCCTCGCGGGGCGATGTCATGTTCCCGGTCGCAGCCCAGCTCGGGTCGACGATGGCCGGGTAGTCGACGCCCGACCAAGTGACCGTCACCCGGCACGTGGCCGCGCCCGGAGCGGTCACCGCGCGACCCCAGGGCCCGCGCGGATCGGAGTCGTAAGCACAGCCGCTCACCGAGAGCTTGGCTTCGTGCGTCTCGCCGCCCTCGTCGACCACCCAGGGCGGGGCCACGCGGAGCCGCGGGGCGCCACCCTCGTCGAGCATCTCCAGCGCGCTCTCGACGAGGCGCAAGCCGGCGACCTTGCGCATGTCGACGCGATAGACGAGCTCTTCGCGGGCTGGTCGCTCCTCGAAGACGACGAAGTCTTCGGTGCCCTCGGCGCTCGGGCGATGGATGACGTCGGCCCCGCCGAGCGCGCCCGAGTAGACGGCGATCCCATCCGCGGTGGCGAGCTCCGCGTCGCTCGCGCCTTCGAGCGAGACCTCGACGGCGACGCGCGAGGTCTCGTCCTCGAGGCGCAAGGGGCCCCAGGCCTTCTTCGGGAGCTCGATCCTCGCGGCCTTGGGGGCGATGGTGCGCGCGTGATCGGCCACCACGAGGAGGTGGCTCGCGTCCGACGACACGAAGCTCTCCGCGACGCCCTTGCCGATGACGGGCGCAACGGGTCGCGGGCGCGCCGGGTGACCTTGCGGGAGCACCGGCGCTGCGTGTCGGAACCGGCGGCTCAGCTCGTCGATGCGGGCGCTCGTCGACGCAGACGCAGACCTCGAGGCCACGCGCGCCGGCGAGGCCGCGGTGACCTCCGCCGCGCCGTCTTCGCTCGGCGCGGGGCCCGCGGCCCGACACGCGGAGAGCGCCGTCAGGGCGCCGAGAGCGAAGAGCGAACGAGCTCGCATGGTCACGATCCCCTTCCTAGAAGACCCGCGGCTGGACGCCGACCGAGGGTACGAAGACCACCTTGTCGAAGCCCATGGGCGCGTTGGGGAAGGCCGCCACGCCCGCGGCGACGAAGAGGCCGACGTGGCGGGAGGGGTCCCACTCGAGGCCCGCGGAGGCGTGGACGCCGGGGCGCGCGCCGTCGACGAAGAAGATGGGGACGGCCACCGAGAGCATGGGCTTGAGCGCGCCTTGAAGGAACAGCACCGTCGCGCCCGGCTCGAGCCCCTTGCTCTTGCCGAGGAGGGCCGCGGCGCTCACCTCCACGTAGTCGCCGAGGCCGAACGAGAGGCCGGGAACCGCGACGACGCCCTTGCTCTGCCCGTCGATGTCGGCGCGAAGGATGGCCCCGAGCTGGCCGCGGTGGGACATGGAGCCGGGCTCCGGGGAGACCTCGTCCTTGGGGTTGTCTTTGGGGACGTCGACGATGGGGGGCAGGTCGTGTCTTGCTTCCACGACGAGCGTGACCTCGTCGAGCTGGCCGGCCGTGGCGACCACGTTCTTGGTGACCGGCGCGTCGCCTTCACGCTCGGCGCTCAAGGCGTGCGGGCCCGGGTCGAGCCGCAGCGTGGCCTCGCTCCCGGAGAGCTTCACAAGCTTGCCGTCGACGCGTAGCCCGGTGGCCCGCCCCTTCACGACGACATGGAGGCGGCCCACCTTGCCCGCGAGCTCGGCGAGGAGCTTCTCGACCTCGGGCTTCTTCTTCCCGTCGGCTTGGGGGCTCGCGAGGTACGTCTCGTAGGCCTCGTAGGCCTCGGCGTCGCGCCCCAGCTGGCGGAGCATGGTGCCGATGTTGAGGAGGATCTTCACGCTGGGAAATTTGGCGTAGGCTGCCCGGAACTGCTCCAGCGCGCCGACGTAGTTGCCCTCCTGGATCTTCTTGTTGCCGTCGGCGAAGAGGGCGCGCGCCTCCTTCTCGGCCGCGTCGTCGGCGCGCGCGCCAGCGCCGAGGGTACCGAGGGCCAGCAGGGCCGCGAGGGCCACACCGAAGGCGCCGCGCTTCACAGAGTGTTCTCCACCGGCCCGATCGATTTGCGACCACCCGACTTCGCGGGCGCCTTGGGGGCGGGACCAGCAGCTTGCCCCTTCGGGCGCGCGAGGGGGGAGGCGTTGCTCGGCGGCGCCGCCGAGGCCGCGACGGAGACCGTGGGCGCGGCCGGGCTCGCGGAGAAGACCGGGCTCACGGTCGGCGGGGGCGCGACCGACGATACGACGGGCGCCGACGCGCGTTGCTCCGGCGCCGCCGAGGCAGCCGCCAGGGATGAGCCCGACGCCGACGCGCGCGCGTCGGTGCCCGCAGGGCTCGAGAAGGCCAACCAGCCCGCGACGCCGAGAGCGACCCCGAGGACCACCCCACCGACGGCGAAGAGGCCGCGCCGCGAAGGGGCCACGGCGGGCACCGACTGGGGGCTCGACATCGATGAGAGTGACCCGGGCTCCACGGCGGGGGCCGCCACCATCGGCGCCGGAGCGAGCGGAAGGCTCTGCTGCGAGGGCGTGGGCGCCGGGATGAGGGGCGCCGGCCTGCGGATGGTCTCCTCGGTCACGGCGTCGTCGGCGCCGATGATGCGCGCGATGCGATCGACCGACAGCTTCGAGGCCGGTGGCGCGAAGGGGAGGAGCGCCGTGGCGAGCTGGGAGACGTTCTGGTAGCGCTGCCCGGGCGACTTCTGGAGGCAGCGCAAGATGACCGCCTCGAGCCCCTCGGGCGCCGACGGCCTCCGGGAGCGCAGCGCGATGGGAGGCTCGGTCGCCACGCTCACGAGGCAGGCCGAGAGCGACGAGGCCTCGAAGGCCTGCGTGGCCGTGAGCAGCTTGTGGAGGATGACGCCGAGCGACCAGATGTCGGTGCGGTGATCGACGTTCTTGGTGCTCCGCACCTGCTCCGGCGACATGTACCAGGGCGAGCCGAGCACGTCGGACGCGGCGGTGAGGCTGCCCTCGGGCACGTCGCCGGCCGCGTCGGCCATGATCTTCGACATGCCGAAGTCGAGCACCTTCACGAACGCCGTCCCGTCCGCGCGCCGCGTGAGGAACAGGTTCGCCGGCTTGAGGTCGCGGTGAACGATGCCGGCCGCGTGGGCTTCGGCGATGGCCTCGCCGGCCTGGAGCAGGTACTCGACCGCCTCCTCCACCGGCAGCGGCCCGCGGATGCGCAGGAGCTGGTCGAGGTTCTGGCCGCTCAGGTGCTCCATCACCATGAAGGGCGCGCCGTCTTCGCCGCGGGCCACGTCGAAGACGCGGGTGACGTGCTCGCTCTGGATGGCCGCCGCCGCGCGCGCCTCGCGGAGGAAGCGCGAGACGAAGTCGGGCTTGGTCGCGAGCTGGCTGTTCAGGAACTTGATGGCGACCTTCTGGCCCAGGTCGACGTGGCGCGCCGACACCACCACGCCCATGCCGCCGGCCCCGAGGATCTCCTCGATGACGTACTTGCCCGCCAGCATGGTGCCGGGGCGAGGCACGCCATGGCGATCGACGCCGGCGTTCACGAAGCCCGCTCCACGGCCACGAAGGTCACGCTGGAAGAGTAGCCCCCTTGCCCGCCACGGGGCGACCTTTCCCTCGAAGAAACACGCTGCCCGGGGGTGCTACCGTGCGCTCCGTGCTCCCGAACGACCCCTGGACTCGCCGCCGCGTGCTGCTCGGCGCCGCCTCGATCGGCCTCGCAGCCTGCGGTCACAAGACCTCGAGCGGCCTCCCTCTCGGAGAGGTCGAGGGCCTCGAGGCCGGACTCTCGCCGCCTGGAGGCTCGTGGCGCGAAGCGTCGTGGCCCCCCGCGCCCGACTACCCCGACGGCGAGCTCGCCCACGTCCTGCTGCCGGATGTGCCGGCCAAGGCTCCCCTGCTCATCGCCCTTCATGGTCGCGGCGAGACGCGCAGCGTGTCGGTCGGCGCCGCGGCTTGGCCCGTCGAGTACCAGCTCGACCGCCTCCACCGCCGGCTCCTCGCCCCGCCGCTCACGGGCAAGGACCTCCTCGACATGTACGATCCCGGCCGCCTCGCGAAGCTCAACGCCTCGCTCGCGACGGCGCCCTACCAGGGGCTCGTCGTCGGCTGCCCCTGGGCACCCGATCTCCACGACAAGAGCCCCGCGGGTGCGCAGGGGTATGCGAAGTTCCTCACCGACGAGCTGCTCCCGAGGATGCGCAAGGAGTCGGGCTCCACCCTCACCGCCCGCGAGACGACCGGCATCGACGGCGTGAGCATGGGGGGCCGCCTCTCGCTCCTCGTCGGCCTCACCCACCCGGAGATCTTCGGCCGCGTGGGGGCGCTTCAGCCCGCGCTGGGCGTCGCCGAGGCGGCGATGGTCAGCGACCTCGCCAAGGCCGCCATGGCCCGGGCCCCCGTGAAGCTGCGCCTCGTCTCGAGCCTCGACGACCCGTTCCTTCCCGCCGTGCATGCGGCCTCGATGCGCATGAAGGAGGACGGCGTCCCCCACGAGATCCTGCTCATCCCCGGCACCCACGGCTACGAGTTCAACCGCGGGCCGGGTGGCGTGGAAATGCTCCTCTGGCACGAGCGCACGGCGCGCGGGTTGGCCCTCTAGGATCGATGGGGATCGGGCCTCCGGCTCAAAGCTTCATCTCCACCACGTGCCCGAACGGCGGGGTCTTCGGAGCCTTGCCCGGCACCACCCAGACGACGTCGATCCCCCGAGCGACCGCGGGTGCAGGGAAGCGCCCATCCAGGTCCGTGAGGTAGACGACGGCGAAGCGCTCGACCTCGCGGCGCGCCTCGGAGGCCAGCATGTGGAGGGCGGGGCCGAAGTCGGTGCCCCCGCGACCGACGATGGCCACCTCTTGAAAGAAGAGCTCGGCGGCGTAGACCGTCTCGTCGCGGGTGACCTCGGCGTCGGCTTGGACGAGGCGGATCTCGTCGAAGCCCTCGGCCGTGGCGACGGCCGCCAGCGAGCCCAGGAAGCGCTGGAGCGTCTTCGAGTCGATGGAAGCCGAGGTGTCGACCACGGCGACGAGGCGACCGGCGGGCTGGATGCGGCGGCCGGGCATGGCCACCACGTCGGGCCAGGAGCCATCGGCGCCGGCGAGCGCGCTCATTCGGCGCGAGGGGCGGAGGAAGCTCCGATCGGTGCGGGTGAGCATCGAGATCGAGCGCTGGAGCGTGGCCGACCAATCAGGTGCGGGCTCGATGGTGGCGCGCACCAGCTCGTCGATCCACGCCGGGGTCTCGCCGAAGGTCTTGCCGCCCGAGGCCGCCTCCTCCTCGAGCGCGGCGGCGAGGCGCATCTTCCATTGGAGGTCGCGACCGCGGACCTCGAGGGGGCTCGGGTCGTCGTCGTCCTCTTCGTCGGCGTCGGGCTCCTGATCGCGCGGCGGAGAGTCCCCTTCGTTCTGCCCGTCGTCGGGCTCGTTGGGATCGCCGCCCTCGCCGGGGTCGTTCCCCTGACCGTCGTCCTGGCGCGTGAAGTTGCCGGCCGGGGGAGCGTCCGGGGGAGGGGGAGGGTCGGCGAGGTCGCACCAGGCGTCGTCGGGTCGGGCTCCCTCCTCGAGGAGCGCGTAGTACTCCTCGGCGCTGGCTCCTGGCGGGAGGCCGTCCACGCCCGCCGAGCTGGAGGTGGCGCCCACCCCGAGGTTGGCGGCGCGGAGCAGGGGCTCGATGGCGAGGTCGTGCGCGAGGTTCCAGCGGAGGCTCTCGCGCGCGCCCTTGCGGCTGAAGGCGCCGAGCGCGGCGTGGAGCGAAAGGTGCGCGAGCCGGGCGCAGAGCGAAGGGAACCGGAGCTCGAGGACGACGAGCGCGTTGGCGCGGAGCTTGTCGTTGCCCGTCAAACGAAACGCCGGGACCGCGAGCGTGGGCTCGACCTGGAGGGCGCGGGCGAGGACGCCGAAGAAGGGCTTCTCCTTCAAGAGCCAGACGCGGGCGGCGGCGATCTTGTCGACGGCCTGCCCGGCGGCGGCGACCGGATCGGCGTAGAGCTGGCGCGTGTCGGTGGTCTTGTGACCCCGCGCAGTCTGGCCGCCCGACGGGGCCTTCACCGCGCGCCCTCGCGAGCGAAGCGGCCGAGCCGGAGGACGTCGACGAGGACCTGCGAGCCCGAGCCGCGGAGGTAGTCCTCGAACGTGGCGAGCGCGGGCGTGCGCTGCTTGCGACCGAGCGCCGAGTCGACGGTCCACACGGCGACCTCTTTCGAGACGGCGCCCAGGGCCGCGACCACCTTGGCGGCCAGCTCTCCCTCGGCGGCGGCGCTCGAGCCCAGGCGAGAGAGCGCGCTGGCGCCGAGAAAGTAGATGAGCTCGGGGTCGCGCGGCACGGCGGCCGAGCCGGAGGCGATGGCCTCGAGCGAAGGAGCCTCGACGGCGCGCTTGGCGAAGGCGGTCCACTCGGCGCCGGCGCGATCGCCGACCGAGCCCGCGGCGCTGGCAGGCCAGAGGTGCTCGCCCACGGAGGCGACGATGTCGGAGAGCATGTGCCAGGCACGGGGCGTGGGGTAGGCCGGGGTGCCGTCGGTGGGGGGCAGCTCGAAGAGCCGATCGGGCCTCGCGCGGATGAAGGCGAGGACGAGCGGGTGGATGCCGTTGGAGGCTCCCCAGGCGAGCCAGGCCTCGGCGTCGGCCGTGAGGGCGACGTGGACCATGCGGTTCGAGAGCGCCGTCGCCATGGGCCTCACGAGGGCCCGGTCCTCGACGCGGTTGCCGGCCCCGACGACGCGCGAGCCCGGCGGGAGCAGGTAGTCGCCCAGGCGGCGGTCGAGGATGATCGAATAGAAGGCCTTTTGAACGTCGGGCACCGCGCTGTTGAGCTCATCGACGAAGAAGAGGAAGGGCTCGGTGCGCAGGATGGCCTTGGGGGGACAGAACTCCGT
>FTCO01000179.1_pt1 | contig 14740 bp, 9 predicted proteins | sample 1639701 | NCBI WGS metagenome assembly FTCO01 (sample SAMEA3914869, study PRJEB12502) | metagenome | biome: forest; material: soil | place: USA | collected 2012-03-12 | depth 0.1 m | reverse complement strand
GGCCACCTGGTCGAGGTCGAGCTTCGCCCCCATGTGGATGGCCGAGGCCACGTTGACGATGCGCGCCGGGGCGCTGGCCCGCAGGACGTCGAGGAGCAGGGTCGTGAGGAGGAAGTAGCCGACGTGGTTGATGGCGAAGGTCGACTCCAGCCCATCCTCGGTCAGGCGGCGCTCGCCCTGGATGGCGCCCGCGTTGTTGACGAGCACGTGGAGGCGATCGAAGCGCTCGCGGTAGGCCGAGGCGAGGCGGCGGATCGAGGCCTGCGAGGCGAAGTCGCACTCGAGGAGCGAGACGGCGTCGTTGCCGGTGGCCGCGCGGATCTCGGCGACGGCGGCGTCGCCCTTCTTGCGATCGCGCGCGACCAGCACGACGGTGGCGCCGCGCGCGGCGAGGTCCCTGGCGGTGGCCTTGCCGATGCCGGCGGTGGCGCCGGTGACGAGGCAGATTCGACCCTTCATGGGGCCGGGATGGGAGCGGCGGCGCGACGGCGAGTCAAGCGGGCCGGGGCGTCTCCTCAGGGAGAGGGAGAGAGGGCGCGGAGGGCCGCCTCGATGCGGAGGGCGCCGGGCTTGTCCCTGCACGTCGATGCCATCGCTTCGGCTACCTTGTCGGCCGCCACCTTGCCCCTGCGCTCGAACTTGGGCCCGAAGCGCTGCTGGTCCTCGGGGGTCACGGCCATGGCCACCACGGCCACGCGCGGACCGTCGGCCAGCGCGATGGCCTCCATCTCGGAGGCGGTGCGCTCACAGTCGCCTGCGTTCTTGTCGGCGGCGATGGCGAGCTTCTCGAGGAAGCCCGTGAGCTCTTCCATGGCCGCCTCCGGCGACTCGGGCCGGCGGATCATGGCCGCGTCGACGACCGGCGGCTGGAGGGCGGGCTTGGCCGTGCTCGGGGCCGATGCCGTTTCCTGGGCGGAGGGGGCCGGGCTGGCCTCCGCCGACCCACACCCGGCGAGGCCGCCGAGGCATCCGATGCCGAGGAGCACGAGGAGCACGAGCTTCATGACTCGGGCTCTGGCAGAGAAGCGGCCAGCGGGCCAAACTACACGCAAAGAAAAGCGCGCCGCTCACCCCACCATCCCTGAGCCCGGAGGCTTCGAGCGGTGGAGGCGCGCAGCGCGCTCATCCAGCCATCACCCTCGCTCGGTCGCGAAACCGAAGCGACGGCGGGTCAGCTCACTTCCAGTAGCCGGCAATCCAGTGGTACTTGCCGCCCTTCTTGTCCCAGTGACCCTCGATCCAGGTCTTGCCACCACGGTTGTAGTCCCAGTGGCCGCCGACCCAAACCCAGTCACGGCCGCTCCACTTCCAGTAGCCCTTGATCCAGACGTACTTCGAGTTGGGGGCGCGCGGGATGACCTCCACCTTGAGGGGAGGCGGCTCCTTGTCCGAGACGCCGATGACGTAGCGGCCAGGGACCCAAACCCACTTGCGGCGGACCATCTGCCAGTGACCCTTGAGCCAGACGTAGTCGGCACCGGGGCTCTTGGTCTCCTTCTCGACGGGCTCGTCGGCCGGAGCGGCCGCCGTCGCATCGGGAGCCGCCGAATCGGCGGGCGCGTCGTCGCCGGCAGCAGCCGCCGAGTCGGCAGCAGCGGCCGTCGCCGTCGCGGTGGCGGTCGCCGTCGCGGTGGCCGTCGCCGTCGCGGTGGCCGTCGCCGTGGCCGCCTGGGTCTGGGCCGGCGCAGCGCCGGACGTCGCGCCCTCACCGCTCGACCCGCCGCCGCACGCCGCGACTCCGAGTCCGAGAACCAACGCCGCTACCCCCACATACCTTCGCTCGCTCATGTCTCCCTTATCCTCCTGGCGACGCTTCGCACGGGAATCGATCGCATGGACCCCTGTAGAAGGCCCGCACGCTAGGAGGATCGCGCTCTGAGGTGCAAGCGAGTAGTTCATTTCGAGCAGCAATCCCCCCTGAACCGGCCTTTTTCGGGGCAATCAGGATCGAGAGTGGGCCGAACTTGCCCGGTTCGGAGGTTTGGAGCGTGGGGGTTGTTCGAGATCGAAGCACCCTCGCGTGTCGTGCCGGCAGACATGTGGCTCCCGGCACGGCATCACATGGGGCCCCAATCTTCAGCGAGTGACGTTGACCAGGAAGGGGGGCGGGGGCATGGCCACGGAGGCGCGCATGAGAGCCTCGTGCACCGCGATACGGGTCAGGTGGAGCGCCGGGGCGAGGTCGGCCGACTTGGTCCAGACGTAGAGGGTCATCTCCAGCGTCTTGCCGCCGGCGGTGACCACGACCTCGGGGGCGGGCTTCTGAAGGACGAGGCCCACGGTCTTGGCCGCGCCGAGGAGGAGCTCGGTCACCTTGGCGACATCATCCATGGCCGCGATGGAGATGGGAACGCCACCACGCACGGTGCCCATCACCGTGTAGTTGATGATGCTCCCGCCGGTCACGGCGCTGTTGGGGACGAGGATCACCTCGTTGTCGAGGGTGAGCAGCGTCGTCGCGAAGAGGCCGATCTCACGGACCGCCCCGGTGTGCCCGCCGGCCGTGATCTTGTGGTCGATGTCGAACGGCCTGAAGAAGAGGATCATGACGCCGCTCGCGAAGTTCGAGAGGCTGCCCTGCAACGCCAGGCCGACCGCCAGGCCCGCCGACGCGAAGACGGCGACGAGGCTCGTGGTCTGGATGCCGACGGCACCCAGCGCCGCAATGATCGTGGCGGCGATGACCGCATACTGGAACAGCGAGGCCATGAAGCCGCCCAGCGCCTTGTCGAGCTTACGAGCGTTGAAGCCGGCCCGCGTGAGCCGATTGGCCCACTTGCTGACGATCCAGCCGGCGATCAAAATGACGATCGCGAGCAGGATGTTCTTGATGAGTGGGAAGTAAGGTCGGATGACCGCGGGAAGGGGGATCTCGTCCATGGTCAGCGCTCGTTAGCCGAACGCTGGGCGCGGGAGAACTGGTCAGCGGATGAGCAAGGGGCGAGCCGGGACCAGCGCGCGCGGGACCTCTTCGAAGTGGACCGTCGCCCGCCCCTCGGGGACGGTGACGGCCCCGGCGAGGCCGAAGCGGACGGGGAGATCGATCTGGGCGGGCAGGCCGCTGGCGTCGAGGGTGCGGGTGATGGCCAGAGTCCCCAGGACCTGCCGGACCCCGTCGACCGGCGCGGCCAAGCCGACGCCCGGCGGGAGCGGCAGGCGAAGGTCGAGGTCCGTCGGACGACCTCGGGTGTGTCGCGCGGTGACCACGACCACCCCGCCGTGGCCGGCGCGCGCGTCCGAGGGCCAGGTGACGTCGACCCGCAGCGGGCTCTCCGCGGCCTCGGGCGGGTGCGACCAGAGGCGGAGCACGGGTCGCTCGAGGCGGGCCAGCACGCCCGGGCCCTTGACCTCGACCTGCACCGAGGTCGCGTCGGCCGGGAGCGAGACCTCGACGCGAGCATCCGGTCCCACCTGGACCTCGCGCCGCTCGGCGCCGGAGGACACGAGCACGGTCGACGTGCCCTGCTCCCCGATCGACGACGCCAGGAGCGCCGCCACCACCGCCCGCGTGGCCTCGGCCGAGCCGAAGCCCCCGTCGGCGTCCCGCTGCACGTAGACCCAGGCCATGAGCAGCTCCTCGGGGACCCGTGCCGGGGTCTTGGCGGCGGAGGCAGCCTCACCGGCGCCGGGAGGGAGGGGCTCCGGCCCGAGGCGCGCCGAGCGAAGGAGGGCGGCGTAGACCAGGGCGCGGGCCGAGCGATCGCGCTCGCGCGCGGCCGGCAGGGCGATGACACCGTTCGGGCGCAGGCCGACGCGGTCCTTGAGCTTTTCGGCGAGGGTGGCAGCCAGCGAAGCGCGATGAGGCCGGTCCGAGAGGGCTAGCACCGCGCGGGCCAGAGCCACCGGATCGGCGTCGGTCTCGAGGGAGGCGGCGGCGCTCGAGGCGTTGGCGTCCCAGCACGAGAGGCGGGTCCCCGACTCGGGCGGGGGCTCGGCGTCGAGCGCGGCGATGGCGTCCTTCCAATCCTTGGGGGGGCAGGCCGCCGGCGGGTGCTTCTTTCCAGGCGGGGGCGGGATGAACGCTTGGGCCCTCCGGCGAGCCACCCAGTCGGCCTCTCGATCGCGCACGACCGAGAGCCTCCCCTCGGCGCGGTGGCCGATGTCGGCGGCGCGCTTGGCGAGCGCGGAGCCGTCGCCGTCGCGGGCCACGGCGAACCGGCGGACGCGGGCCGCCACCTCGATGGCGTCGGCGAGGGGCTCCGCCGTGGAGAGGTGGTCGGGATCGAGCGAGTCCATGGCCGCCACCACGGCGCCGCCGAAGCCTCGCTCGAGCACGACGCGAGGCGAGCCGGCGGGCCTCGACCAGGGCGCGTCCTTGGGGCCGCCCAACGAGACGGCGAGCGTGGCGGCGCTCTCGATCCACTGGGCGCGGGTCATGTCGGTGGGCTCGGCCGCTGGAGCGACCTCGAACGAGTGGGTCACCTCGTCGGTGAGCTCGCCCGCCCTGGCGACCACGTGGACCTGGCCCACGCCGGAGCCGCCGGCGATCACGGGGACGGTGACCACGGCCGCGCCGCCGGCGGGCACGGTGGCGCTCCGCGAGCCTTCTCCCGCGAGGCGTGCCACGCCGGAAGCCGTGGCCGTCACGGCGACGACCGCCGGCGCCCCGGTGCGGTTTCGCAGGGTGACGGCCACGTCGACGCGGTCCCCCTCGGTCCAGCGGACGCCTGCCTCGACGCGGGCCGAGAGCGGGAGGGAGACGGGCACGTCGACATGCGTGGTCGCGAGGCGGCCTCCGTCGGGCACCCCGACGAGGGCCGCGCGCCAGGTGGTCTCGAGATCGCCGAGGGGGACGTGGAAGCGAACGTGGCCTTGGTCGTCGGTGCGCTGGGGCGCGGCCCAGTGCGCGTTGCGCGCCGAGAACCAGCCCGTCCCCCGGCCGCCGCCCAGCGTCCCGTGGCCGCTCCCGAAGCCCATGCCCTCGCCGCGGCCGCCACCGCCCTCGCCGACGCCGGAGATCCCGTGCACGTCGCCGAGCGAGGTACCGGTGAAGCGCTCGAGGAGGGTGCTCCACGCGCTCACGGTCCCCTCGCTGACCTCCATGTCCCAGCGCGAGTCGACGATGCGGTCCTCACCAGCGGCGAGCGCGTAGGGCGAGCCCGAGGTGAGCACGCGCTGAAAGGGATCCTTCACGTCGTCGGCCGTACCGAGCCGCCCGTCGGGCCCCGGCGCGTGCAGCTCGTAGCCGTGGACCACCGAGAGGAACGGCACCGGCGCGCCCGTCGACTTCACGAACTGGATGGCCCCGCCCCAGGGGTCGAGCAGCATCTCGGCCGAGATGTCGCCCCGCTCGACGAGCTTGCGGAGCAGCACGTTGGGCTTGTCGAGCAAGGGCTCGCCGGGGTCGAGCTGATTGTCTCGGCGGAAGCGACGCACGATCTCGAGGATGCGAAAGAGCCGGAGGCGCGTGACGCGGGCGGCCACCTTGTCGAACGTGACCTGCGGGTCCACGGCCACGAGGTCGACGAGGGAGATGGGCTCGCCCCCCGGCGTGCGCGGCTGCGGGTCCATGGCCGAGGTGACCAGCGTGAGCAGCTCGGGGTTGAAGGTCGATCCGCGGCCGGTCCTCCGGCGGACGTCGCGGATCCGCTCGAGCGAGGTGGAGGCCTCGAAGAGCGCTCCTTCGAGCGATCGAATCACCTCGCCGAAGGTCTTGCGCAGCTCGTCGTGGGCCGCGCCGCCGGGGTCGTGGGCGGGTCCGAGCGGGCTCCTCTGGAGCTGGCCGAGCGCGCCGCGGCGCAAGGGGTCGACCGAAGCGTCGCCCTCGAGGAAGGCCGCGCAGCGCCGGGGGCCGACGGAGAACGAGTCGCACAGATCGCGACGAGCATCGGCGCGCTCGAGGCCCTCGGTCGAGCCGCCGGCCCGGCTGTCGACCAGCACCAGCGCCACCGTCCCCGCGAGGCCCTTGCCGCGACCGTCGGTGAGCTCGGCGTCGATGTCGACCGCGCCCCCGGGCGTCGGCCGCCCTCCGGTCACCTTGGCCGCGAGCGCCGGCAGCGGGTCGGGGACGACGAGGAGGGTGCCCCCCGCGAGCCGCGCCTTTCGTTGCGGAGAAGGCGCCGCCAGGCTGATGCTCCACGCCCCCGAGGAGCCGCGGGGGATCTCCACGTCGGCGCCGCGCTCGCCGTCGTCCATCCACAGGCTCGTGGCGCGCGCCCCCTCGGGCCCGCGGAGCACCATGCTCCACGGCCCGGCGGGCGCCTTCTTGGCCCCCTTTGCCTCGGGGACGCGCACGCTGACGTGGACCTTCTCCCCCGGGTGCGCGACGGGGCGGCTCACCTCGACGAGGCCGGCGGCGTCGCGATCGACGGTGAGGCAGAGCTCGAAGGGATCGCTGCGGCCCTTGAAGACCTTGGCATCGCCCTGCGGCCTGACCAGCACCGCCGCCGCCACGCCTCCGGCGCAGGGGCCGACATCGCGGCGCGCCCCCACGTCGACGGGGGGCTTCCAGGTCACCTCGACCTCGCCTTCGCGCCCCGTGGTCACCGTCTGATCGAGGCCGTCTCCTTTGACGGAGAAGGTCGCGCCGGCGACCGGATCGTCGTGCCCGTCGCGCGCCCGGAGCAGGAGACGTTGCTCGACGCCCGGCACCAGGCTGCCCGCCTCGGGGAGCAGCGTCACCGCCGCGGCGGGGGCCCCGACCGTGAGCACGGCATAGTCCTCGAGGGCGTGGCCCTCCACCGTGGTGCGCGCCACGACGCGCAGGCTCGTGCCGACGCCCGCGACCACCAGCGTGGGCGCGTCGAAGCTCCCCGAGAAGTCGCCATCGGCGTCGGTCTCCGCGGCCTTCGAGGCCTTGACCCACTCCTCGTCGCCCTTCGGCGGCTCGGTCCCCTTGGGGCCGACCCAGTAACGCAGCGGGTGCCTGGCGATGGGCCGGCTCGAGGCGTCGTGCAGGCGGAGCCGGAAGGTGGCCCTCTCGCCCGCCAGCACCGACGGGTCGCGCCACGAGGCCTGGAGCCTCGGCGAGCCCGGGGTGTCGTCGCGCGGCGTGAGCGAGATCTCCGTGTGCCCCGTCACCCGATCGCCGTCGAGCGACCGCGCCCGGAGCTGCCATCGAAAGGTCGGCTCGTCGACGGGCGGGATGGGCACGCGGATCATCGCCGTACCGGCCCGATCGGTCACCGCGCGGATGGTGTGCCGGGCCTGCCCGCCCTCGAGCAGCTCCACCTCGATGGGGGCGTTGGGTGCGGGCTCCCCCGACGAGGCCTGCGTCACGAGGACCCACGCCGACACCGAGGTCGACGGCACCACGCGCGGATCAGCCACCCGGAGCGCCACCGTGTGGAGGGCCTCCCGCTTCACCTTCAGCGAGCGCGTGCGCGCGTGCCCCCCCGATCGGACGCCCACGAGCAGGGTCAGCTCACGCTCGTCACCGTCGGGGACCGGGACCTCGAGGTGGGCGAGCCCGTTGCCGTCGGCGGTCACGCGGACCGGCGGAGGCGCCACCGAGACCCCGGGTCCGAGCTGCTCCGGGTCCCAGCCGGCCTCGATCTCGGCCCCCCCGAGCTTGGCCAGCACCGTCGCCGAGGGGAAGCCGAACGCCTCGATCTGCAGCGGCAGTCGGCCGCGGGGGATGGCGGCGGTGGGCGCGTGGACGAGCACGTCGAGCCCGCGCGCGGCCGGATCGGCCGAGCCCACCTCGGCGCCGGAGACGTGGGTGAGGGCGAGGGCCGCGAGGACCAAGGAGGCGCCGGCGGTGAGGCGCGGGGAGCGAGGCATCACGTCGAGCGACATACCAGCGGGGCCCGGAGTTCCGCCACGAGGTGAGAAGGAGCTCGAAGGGTTCCGGGTCCTTGCGCCTCGCCCCCGGCCGCGCAAGGGTCGCCCCCATGCCCATCCACGCCCGAGAAGAGGGCCCGGTCACCATCCTCCAGCTCGACCTGGGACGCGGCAACGCCCTCATCCACGGCTCGATCCGCGCCATCGAGGGTGCGCTGGACGCGGTCGAGCGTTCGCCGGCGCGCGCGGTGGTCCTGACGGGCACCGGCCGCACCTTCTCCGTCGGCCTCGACCTCCTCGCGCTCGAGGGCCTCGATCGTCAGGCCCTGGGCGACTTCGTCGACGCCTTCGAGGGCCTCTTCCGCCGCGTCTTCGCCTTCCCCCTGCCCATCGTCGCCGCCATCGACGGGCACGCCATCGCCGGGGGCTGCATCCTCGCCATGGCCTGCGATCACCGCGTCATCTCCCCTGGCTCGCACCGCATCGGCGTCACCGAGGTCGCGCTGGGCATCCCCTTCCCCGCCGCCGCCTTCGAGATCACGCGCCAGGCGACGCCGCGCGCCGCGCGCGCCCAGGTCCTCCTCGAGGGCCGCCGCTTCACCCCCGAGGAGGCCGTCGCCCTGGGCCTCGTCCACCGCCTCGCGGGCGAACGAGGCCCCGTCCGCGAAGCTCAGGAGGTCGCCGCCGCCTTCTCGAAGGGCTCGCGTGAAGCGGTCGCCGACACCAAGGCCGATCTGTGTGCTCCGGTACTCCGTCGCATCGACTCGAGCGCGGCCGTTCGCAAGGAGCGCTTCCTCGACCGCTGGTTCTCCGCCGAGGCGCAGGCGCGCATCGAGGCCGTGAGAGCCGAGCTTCGCAAGCGACGCTAGCGCGCTCTAGGGTTCCCCCTACGCAGGAGTTTGCTTCTCGGGGAGCCTCCGCTTGCTCTACGCTCCCGAAGCGTGGTGAAGGAGCCGGCGCAGGGTGCGGCGATGAGCAGCGCGTTGGAGGAAGCCGGGGTGCGCGTGAGCGAGCTGCGGCGCGCTTTCGACGCGGCCTTCGCGGCGCCGGCGGCCTCCGGGCGCGAGCCGACCGTGGACCTCATCGCGCTCCGGCTCGGCGGGCGCCCCTTCGCCGTTCGCCTCACCGACCTCGGGGGCTTCGCGGCGGCGCGGCGAATCGTGCCGGTCCCCAGCCCCGACCGCGCCCTCCTCGGCTTGTCGGGCCATCGCGGCGGGTTGGTGTCCGTCTTCAGCCTCGCGGTGCTCCTCGGGCTCGACGACGTCGAGCGGCCGCGCTGGCTCCTGTTCCACCCCGGCCCCGGCGGGCTCTCGGCCCTGGCCGCCCCTGCGCTCGAAGGGCACCTCCGCGTCCCCGAGGCGTCGCTGAGCGCGCCGGCCGCGGGTGGCCGGCACGCGCTGCTCGCGCGCGGCGGTGAAGCGCGCCTCGTCGTCGACCTCGCGAGCTTGTTCGCGCACAGAGCAGAGGATCGCCCCGCGCTCCTCGGGAGCGACCCAGGGTGATCGAGTCATCGACAGTCGGCCGGCGTTTGACGTTCGTCTTTGGCCTGGCGGTGATCATGCTCGTGGTCGTGGGCGGGGTCGGTTACCGCACCACCGACACCTTGATCACCAACGACCACGAGGTCGCCCGCACCCACGTCGCCATGGAGACGCTGGCCCGCGTCGTCTCGCTCTCGAAGGACGCCGAGACGGGCGAGCGAGGCTTCGTGCTCACCGGCGACGACAACTACCTGGTCCCCTTCCGCGCCGCCGTCGCCGCCTTACCGCCGGCCATCGGCGACCTGCGGCGCTTGATGGGGACCGACGCCGAGCAGGCGCGGCGAATCGAAGAGCTTAGCCAGACCATCGACGGACAGCTGGCCGAGCTGTCGGGCGTCGTCAGCCTGCGTCGCGTGCAAGGGTTCGAGGCGGCCGACAAGCGGATCTCGATCGGCGAGGGGAAGAGGGCGATGGATCGCATCCGCGCCCTCTCGGCCAGCATGGAGTTCGAGCAACGGCAGCTCCTCGAGCAGCGCGCTTCCCGCGCCGACAGCAGCGCGGGCTCGGCCAAGGTCACCCTGTTGGCCTCGGCCGCGGGCGCGGTCTTCCTCGTCGGGCTCCTGGGGGCCGTCATCCTCCGCACGCTCAACCGGCAGCTCGGGGGCGCCACCGCCGACATCCGGAGCTGCGCCACCGAGCTGGAGGCTGCCGCCCAGCAGCAAGCGACGGGCTCGCGGCAGCAGGCCACGGCCGCCAGCGAGGTCTCCACCACCATCCTCGAGCTGCTCGCCACCTCGCGCCAGATCGCGGACAGCGCCCAGCGCGTCTCGCGCATGACCGCCGAGGCCGCGGGCGGCGCGCGCGGCGGCGCCGAGACCGTGCAGCGCGCGCAGGAGGCCATCAACGGCATCAAGCGCCAGGTCGACGTCATCGTCGAGCACATGCTCGAGCTCGGCAAGAAGTCGCAGCAGGCCGGCGTCATCCTCGAGCTCGTCAACGAGCTGGCCGAGCAGACCAACATCCTCGCCATCAACGCCAGCATCGAGGCCGCCGGGGCCGGCGAGTCGGGGCGGCGCTTCGGCGTGGTGGCCGACGAGATCAGGAAGCTCGCCGACCGCGTCGGCGCCTCGACCAAGGAGATTCGGCGGCTCCTCAGCGACATCCGCTCGGCCGTGAACACGACCGTGATGGCGACGGAGACCGGCACCAAGGCCGTGGAGGCGGGGACCCGCCAGTTCGGCGAGGTGACCGCCTCCTTCAAGGGCATCGTCGGCCTGGCGACCACCACCAACGAGGCCGCGCGCGAGATCGAGCTGAGCACCAAGCAACAGTCGACGGGCGTCGAGCAGGTCAACCAGGCCATCGTCAGCGTCGCGCAGACCACCCGCGAGCTGGAGGCCAGCACCAGCCAGACCCTCCAGACCGCGCGGCAGCTCACCGTGCTCTCGCGCGACATCGCCCGCATCGTGCAGGCGAAGGGCGCCTGAGGGTCGAGGGGCGCGCGGGTGCCGAAGGACCCCTACCGCTACTTCCGCGTGGAGGCGCGCGAGCTCCTCGAGGGCCTGCGCGCCGGGGTGCTGGCCCTCGACCGCGGGGGCGCCGTCGACGAGATTGGCCCCGCCCTCTTACGCCAGGCCCACACGTTGAAAGGCGCCGCGCGCGTCGTGCGCCACGCCGCCATCGCCGAGCTCTCCCACACCTTCGAGGACGAGGTGCAGCGAGCGCAGGGCGCCGCCGCTACCGGGGCCAGCTCCCGGCTCGGCGAGCTGCTGGCGAGCCTGGGCGAGCAGGTCGAGGCCCTCGGCGCGACGGCCTCCGGCGCGAGCGCGGCGGCGGGCGCGGCTTCCTCGACCCCACCTCACCCCTCCCCCCTCGTGGTCGAGGCCGCGCCGCCCTCCACCGCCCCGCGAGGCAAGGCGGGCCTCCCGCGCATCCCCCTGGACGACGCCGTACCCACCGTGCGCGTCGACGTCGCCGAGATCGACGCCCTCGTGCGCAGCACCGCCGAAGCGAGCGCCCACGTGGCCGAGCTCCGCGGCGCGCTCACGCTCCTCGCCGACGCGCGGCGGCTCGCCGCGGGCCTCGCCCACGAGCCCTCACGGGACGCCCTCACCGACACCCTCGATCGGCTGGAGCACGAGGCGGGAGCGGTCGTCGACCGCGCCGAGCGGGGCCTCGTGACCACCCGCGATCGAGCGCGCCGCCTCCGCCTCGCCCCCCTCGAGACGGTGCTCGAGGTCCTCGAGCTCGCGGCGCGCGACGCAGCGCGAGCGGTGGGCCGGCCCATCGTCTTCGAGGCGGCCTTTGGCGACGCTCGCCTCGACGCGCCGGTCCTCGCCGCGCTTCGCGGTGCCTTCCTCCACGTCGTGCGCAACGCGGTGGTCCACGGCTCGGAGGACGAGGCCACTCGCCGCGCCGCCGGCAAGCCCCCGGCCCTCACGGTGCGCGTCGAGGCCGCGCGACGGGGGAGCCGCATCGCCGTCTCATGCTCGGACGACGGGGCGGGGATCGACGTGGAGTCGGTGCGCCGCGCCGCGGTGGCCGGGGGCCTGGTCACGGCCGCCGAAGCCGCCGCACTCCCCGAGCGGGATGCCCTCCGCCTGGTGCTCGAGGGTGGCGTGACCACCGCGCCCGCGGTGACCACCGAGGCCGGCCGCGGCGTCGGCCTCGACGTGCTCGCCGCCGCGGCCCGGCAGCTCGGCGGGGAGGTCGACATCCGGAGCCTGCGCGGCCACGGGACGCGGGTGGAGGTCGTGGTCCCGGTCACGCTGTCGTCGCTCCGCGCGCTGGTCGTCGAAGAAGCCGGCGTCACCGCCTCGATCCCGCTCGAGGGGGTGCGCGGCACCTTCCTCCTCTCGCGCGGCGACGTGGCCGCGGCCGCCAGCGGCGAGCTGGTGCGCCACGAAGGCCGTGCCCTCCCCCTGCTCGCGCTGAGCGACCTCCTCGGCCTGGACGCCGAGGCTCCCGAGGCCGGCGCGGATCACACGCCCCGGGCTCGGCCCGTGGTCGAGATCGAGGCCGCCGGCGAGCGCGCCGCCCTCGCCGTCGAGCGCTTGGTGGGCGTGGCCACCGTCGTCGTCACGGCGCTCCCCGCGGGGGTGACGGCCCACCCCATCGTCGCCGGCGCCTCACTCGACGCGCGTGGAGATCCCGAGCTCGTCCTCGACCCGGCGGCCCTCGTGGCCGCCGCCCGCGCCCGGCCCGCCGCCGCGAAGCCCGGCGTCGCGAAGCCCGGCGTCGCGGGCATGGGCCACGCCGCCCCCCCGCGCGCCCGAAGGCCGGTGCTGGTCATCGACGACTCGCTCACCACCCGCATGCTGGAGCAGAGCATCCTCGAGTCGGCGGGCTTCGAGGTCGATCTCGCCACCTCGGCCGAAGAAGGCCTGGCCCTCGGGCGCGCCCGCCGCTACGGCCTCTTCGTGGTCGACGTCGAGATGCCGGGCATGAGCGGCTACGAGTTCGTGGCGGCGACGCGCAAGGACCCCGAGCTGTCGCGCACCCCCGCCATCCTCGTCACCTCCCGCGGGTCGCCCGACGACCTCCGCCGCGGCGTCCAGGCCGGGGCGCTCGGCACCATCGTCAAAGGCGAATTCGATCAAGAGCGCCTCCTCGCCACCGTAAGGGAGCACTGCGCCTGACCATGATCCGCGTCCTCGTCGTCGAAGACTCGCTCACGGTGCGCCGGCACCTCGTCGGCGTGCTCTCCGCCGACCCCGAGATCGAGGTGGTCGGCGAGGCCGCCGACGGGGCCACCGGCGTCGCCTTGTGTGGTCGCCTACGCCCCGACGTCGCCACCTTCGACATGGTGCTCCCCGAGCTCGACGGGCTCGCGGCCGTGGAGCACATCATGGCCTACTTCCCCACCCCCATCGTCATCGTCTCGGCGTCGGAGAACCGGGGCGAGGTGCTGGAGACCTACGACGCCCTCCGCGCCGGCGCCATCGATGTGCTCGACAAGCCCAAGGACGGCGAGCTCGACGGCGAGTGGGCCGCGCGCCTCTGCGCCACCGTGAAGCTCGTGGCCCGCATCAAGCCCATCACCCACCCCCGCGCCCGGCTCCGCGACCGCGCGCGCGCGCACGCCGAGGAGAGCCGGGCCGCGGTGACCCCCGCCCGCCGTCCTCCGAGCAGCCTGCGCGCCATCGCCATCGGCGCGTCGACGGGAGGCCCCGGCGCCGTCGCCGAGATCCTCCGCGCCCTGCCGCGCGACTTCGACGTCCCCGTGTTCGTCGTCATCCACGTGGGGGCCACCTTCAACGCCGGGCTCGTCGACTGGCTCGGGCGACAGACCGCGCTGCCCGTCGCCACCGCCGTGGCCGGCGAGCCCCTGCCCCGCGGCGGGCGCGTCCTCCTCGCCACCCCCGACCACCACCTCTCCGTGAGCCGCGGCCGCCTGACGCTCACCCGCGCCGCCGAGCGCAACCACTGTCGCCCGTCGGTGGACGTCCTCTTCGAGTCGCTGGCGCTCGAGCTGGGCCCCTCCGTGCTCGCGTGCCTGCTCACCGGCATGGGGAAGGACGGCGCGGAGGGCCTCCTCGCCGTGCGCAAGGCCGGCGGCGTCACCGTGGCGCAGGACGAGGCGACCTCGGTCGTCTTCGGGATGCCTCGCGAGGCCATCCTCCGCGGCGCCGCGCTCCACGTCTTGCCCATCGCGCAGATCGCGGGCCTGGTCCTCTCGGCGCGCACCGGCCACCGCGCGGCGGGAGGTGCTCCATGAAGCCGCGCGCGCTGGTCGCCGATCGGAGCCTCACGGTCCGCATGGAGCTGGCCGACGCCCTCGAGAGCGGCGGCTTCGCCGTCACCGCCGTGGAGAGCGCCAGCGCCGCCCGGGCAGCCGTGCGGGCCGGGGCCTTCGACGTCGTGGTGCTGGCCCTCGAGCTCGAGGGCGGCGACGCGCTCGATCTCCTCGCCGATCTCGAGGGCGACCGGGCGCGGGGCGGGACCAAGGTCATCCTGCTCGCCAGCGCCGCCGAGGCCGAGAAGCTCGCCGAGGCGCGGGGCCTCAAGGCCCGCGCCGACGAGCACGTGGCCCGCGCCAGCGATCCCGCCGACGTGTTGGCCCGCGCCCGCGAGCTGGCCATCGTCCCCGAGACCCCGCGGCCCACCGGCTCGCGCCTCACCATCCTCGTCATCGACGACAGCCCCACGGCCCGCGAGGAGCTGGCCGACTTCCTCACCGAGTCGGGCTACGCCGTGGTCACGGCCCGCACCGGCGAGGAGGGCCTGCGCGTCGCCGCCGGCCTCCGCCCCGCGGCCGTCATCGTCGACGGCCAGCTCCCCGGCATCGACGGCCCCGGCGTCATCCGGCGCATCCGCCTCGACGCCACCCTGCGCTCCACGCCCTGCCTCCTCCTCACCGGCTCGAGCACGCAGCGCTCCGACGAGCTGAGCGCGCTCGACGCCGGCGCCGACGCCTTCCTCCGGAAGGGCATCGATCCCCACATCATCCTCGCGCGCCTCGGCGCCACGCTCCGCCACGCCCAGATGCCGAGCGTCGACCTCGGCACGGCCAGCGTCCTCTCCTCGAAGAAGATCCT
>FTCO01000362.1_pt1 | contig 14887 bp, 11 predicted proteins | sample 1639701 | NCBI WGS metagenome assembly FTCO01 (sample SAMEA3914869, study PRJEB12502) | metagenome | biome: forest; material: soil | place: USA | collected 2012-03-12 | depth 0.1 m | reverse complement strand
GAACTCGTTGACCGAGAGGTCGCTGGTGAAGAAGTGGTGCTGCTTCATCGCCGCGAGTCGCTCGCGGGCGTGCTGCGGCAGCTCCTGGAACGGGAGGGGCGCGTGCGCCTGGGTGGGGGAGGTCGGCACGGGGGGAGGCTACCTTCTTTCGGAGGTCAGTTGCACTTGCGGCCCTTGGAGGCCGCGGTCTTGCGCATGGTGACGAGCCCGGTGCGACAGGCGGCTTCGGTGGTCTCCGCCTTGTTGAAGGCGGCGCAGGCCGCGTCGGGGGCGCCCGCCGTGCGGCAGCAGGTGGCGGCCTGACGACAAGCGGCGACCTTCCCACCGTCGGAGGCGAGCGCGAGCGCGATGATGCCCGCCATGCCCGCGAATAGCGTCCCGGAGATGACCATCAGGACCGCGGGGGCCTTCGAGCGCCGCTGCGCGCCGAGGGGTGGGGGCGCCATCGCGGGGCCAGGCATCGCGCCCGGCATGGCGCCGGAAGCCGAGGGCATGGGCGGGCCGGCGACGAGACCCCCGCCACCCGGGGGGACGACGGCGATGTGGTTCCGATCCTTCGGGTCGAGCCGGAGATCGAGCGTCGCGCCGGGGAGGACGTTCTTGAGCATCGCGGTCGGGATGAGCGCGACCACGCCGACCGTGTAGGGCTCGTGGCCGAAGACCTCGATCTCGAAGACCACGCTGCGGCGCTCGAACCGCCGCATGCCAATGACGACCTTCGTCCCGGTGGGCGCGGCCTGAAGCACGATGCCCTGTGCCGGGATTCCGTTCTGCGCCAGGGCGTCGAGGTCCGTGACCTGCTGGCGCGCGGTCGCACCCTTGAACTGGCCGTTCAAGGTGATGACGACCATGACCACGGCGAAGAGGATGATGAAGATGACCACGGGAGGCGTCGAGGCTACCCGCTTCCCGCCGAGATGACAGCTGCTCAGGGGAGGCGGCGGGCGGGGAGCACGATCGCGGAGGGCCGCGCCGGGTCGTGATGAACGACCTGATCGGCGGCTCGGAGCGTGGTGGCCGTGGCCAGGGGCTCGCCGGTGCCGAGGTTGCGCGCGAAGCGCGGGTGGGCGCCGCTCGAGACCTGGACGCGGAGGGCGTGGCCCCTTCGAAAGCGGTGCGCGGTGGGCCAGAGCTCGACGACGACCGGGCCCTCGTCGGGCCAGCGGCCGGGCGCGAGGCGCACGATGCCGTCGCAGAGGTTCACGGAGCGTCCGTCGGGGGAGACGTCACACAGGCGAACGAAGAAGTCGGTGTGCTCGAGGCTCGACTCGACGAAGAGCTCGGCCGTGACCGGGCCGATGACCTCGAGGTCTTCGGCGACGGGCACGCTGGTGAAGACGAGCACGTCGGGGCGCGCCTCGAGCTTCCGGTTGTCGCGCGGGCCGGCCTCGGGGGCGAGGCTGGTCCCACCCACGGCGGGCGTCGGATCTCTCGGGTCGTAGCGGTAGCGATCGGGGCTCGAAGAAGGCGGGGCGCTCGGCGAGAGCTCGCCGCCGGGTCGGAGGTACCAGCGCTCGGGCGCGTAGCCCTCGGGGGGCCAGGCCTCGAGGTCGCGCCACGCGCCGGCGCCCATCACGAAGACGCGGACGGGGCTCGCGCGGCGGCTCGCTTCGTCGCCGAGGAGGCGGTGGCGAAAGAAGGCGGCCGACTCGCGGGCGGCCGTCGTCATGCCCTCGAAGCTCCCATGGGTCCAGGGGCCGAGGGTGAGCTGGGGGGACGCTCCCCGCGCGCGGAGCCGGCCGTAGTCGGCGAGCATCTGGGGGAGGAAGACGTCGTAGAAGCCGCCGAGAAAGAAGGCGGGGGCCGTGGTGTGGGAGACGGCCTCACGATGGTCGACGGGCTGCCACCAGGGGTCGCCGGGCGCCTCGTGCGCGAGCCAGTCTTGAAAGTAGGGGACGCGGCGACCGACGAGGAGCTGGTCGGCCTCGCCGAGCGGGAGGCGCATCGAGGCCTCGCGAAGGCGCCGGCCGAGGAGCAACGGGACGAGACCAGGGGCGAGGACCGAGCGCTCCTGGTTCTCGACGAGCGCCATCCAGGAGAGCGCCGTGTCGAGCCAGAAGGTCTCCCCCTGGTAGACGGCCTCGCGCATCGAGGCACTGGTGACCTGGAGCGCCATGGCTTTGAGCGAGGGCCCGGCGTCGTCGGCGAGGGCCCACTGCGTGAAGCCGAGGTAGCTCGGGCCGAAGGTCGCCAGCTCGTTCGTGTACCAGGGCTGGCCCAACAGCCAGGAGAGGGTGGCGCGGCCGTCGGCCCGCTCGTTCCGGAGAGGGTCGAAGTCGCCGCCGGAGCCGAAGGTGCCCCGGCAGCTCTGGATGACGACCTGAAAGCCCTGCTCGGCGAGGGGGCGGGCGAACGCGTTGCCCCAGATGCCTCGGCGGCCGTAGGGCGACCGAATGAGGATGGTGGGGCGACCGTCGAGGCCGCGGGGCGCGTAGCGATCGGTGAAGAGGGTGGCGCCGTCGGCGGAGGGGATGCGCAGGTCGCGCGTCACCTCGAGGTCTCGCGTCTCCGGGGGAGGGAGTCGGAGAAGGGACGTGAAGATGCGACTTGAAACGCTCACCCTGCGGTCAGACTTAGCAGGTCACCCTGCTCTCGGACGCGAAACTTCCGCTGCAGAGCCAGCGGAAGCTCCGCGGGGCGTTCGCTCGCTCAGCCCGTTTTCTCACGATCGGGGGCGCGTCCGCGCCCCCCGATGCCCTTCGAGACATCTGACCTGGGGCCTGGGACGGGGGCGGGCTAGGGGGCGCGCTCGGCCTCGATGACGTAGGAGCCTCCGGCGGCGTTGGGGGGCTCTCCGCCTGCGAGAGGATCCGCGGCGAGGCGGATGCGAAGGCAGCGGCGCACATCGCCGTCGGCGGGCTCGACGTCGCTCCTCCACGGGCTCACCGCGTCGACCTTCGGCTTGCCCGTGGCTCCCTCGGAGTAGACGCGAACCGGCACCTCCTCGACGCCGTCGCGAAGCGCCGTCGCCTCGAGGACGCCGCGGTCGCGGAAGCCTGCTTGCACCTTCCAGCGGATGGGCTCGTGGACCCACCCGGAGACGCAGAACACGTCTTCGTCGCCGGCCCAGCCGAGGGTGGCGGAGAAGGGAGCGCCGAGCGCGACCTCGGTCGCCGAGGAGGGGTCGTCGTTGGGCTCGACCTCGGCGCCGCGCTCGGGGAGCGTCGACTCGGCGAGGAGCGAGTACGTGTCGGAGATGTTCTCGTGGATGAAGGGGACCGCGCCGTCGTGGGGGCTCATGTCCTGGAGCACGCCGATGAAGTAACGGCCCGGCTCGAGGGCCAAGGCAGGCACGACCAGATCCTTGCCGGGCTTGCCCACGCAGTAGCGGCCGATGGACTCGGGGAAGCCGGCTCGGTAGACGAGGGTACACATCGCGATGTTCGGGAGCGCGCTGACCCGGAGCTTCAAGAAGGCGGGGGCGCCCATCACGCCGGCGGGCAGGTCGATGGCGTAGAAGTCGCGGTCGCCATGGGCCGAGTCGATGCGCTGGCCGAGGCGGCCGGCGACGGGGCGGCCGAGGGGGATGGGCGTGGCCTCGGCGGCCGTGTTGTTGGGCTCGACCTCCAGGCCGCTGAAGGTGGCCTCGTGGGGGAGGAGGAGCGCCGCCGAGAGGCCCACCGCGCACATGCCGGCGAGGCCGATGGCGAGGCCCGAGCGGCGGCGGTAGAGCTCGCGCTCGTAGGCGTCGACCTCGTCGCGCGTGGCGAGGGCCAGCGTGGGGCGCAGATCGCTCTCCAGCGTGCGGGCGGCCGTGGCGGCGAGCTTGCGGAGGCGTGCCGAGTCGAGCAGGGCCTCGACGCTGCGCGAGCCGGCGGCCCGCAGCTCGTCGACGAGGAGGGCCTGCATCTCGGCGATCGATTGGAAGCGATCGCGCGGCTCCTTGCGCAGGGCGCGCATGACCAGGCGGCTCACGCCGGCGGGGATGCCGAGCTCGGGGGCGCGCTCGGCGGGGGGGATGGGGGCCTCGTGGAGGTGGCGGCCGAGCACGGCCACCGGGGTGCCGCTGAAGGGCGCGTGGCCCGTGAGCGCCCGGTAGGTGAGGGCGCCGAGCGCGTAGATGTCCGTGCGGGCGTCGACGGCGTCGCCGCGGATCTGCTCGGGCGCCATGTAGTAGGGGGTGCCGAGGATGGTGCCCTGGCTCGTGATCTCGTTGAGGCCCTCGGCCTCGCGGAGCTTGGCGAGGCCGAAGTCGAGCACCTTGGCGATGGAGGCGCCGCCTTGCGTGGCGAGGATCATCACGTTCTCGGGCTTGATGTCGCGGTGGACGATGCCCTTCTGGTGGGCCTCGGCGAGCGAGGTGCCGATCTGGTAGACGATGGGGCCGAGCTCCTCGAAGGGCAGCGGGCCGCGCGAGCGCAGGGCGGCGCCGAAGTTCTCGCCGCTCACCAGCTCCATGACCAGGTAGGTGAGGCCGTCGGAGGCGCCGAAGTCGAAGACCTGCACCGTGTTCGGGCTCTCGAGGCGTGAGACGGTGAGGGCCTCGCGCTTGAAGCGGCGGACGACCTCGGGGCTCGACGAGAGCTCGCCGGCGAGCAGCTTCATCGCCAGGAGCTTGCCGATGCGGGTGTGCTGGACCTTGTACACGATGCCCATCCCGCCGCGGCCGATGGGGGCGAGGATGCGGTAGCGATCGGCGACGACGCGGCCGACCAGCGGGTCCGAGCGGAGGAGGAGCGGGAAAGGGACGGCGTCGTCGCGGTCCCCGGGGGCGCCGGTCCGCGAGACGGCGGGGCTCGGCGTGAGGGGGGAGAGGTCTCGGCTCGAGAGCGCCTCCGTCGTCTCGGCGGAGACGCAGGGGCGCCGGGCCACCACGGTCTTGGCTGCGTCGGACCTGGAGTCGGCCTGCGCCTCGTCCTCCGCGGGCGGCGCGAAGACGTCGTTGGTCACCGGGCCGAGGGAGCCGAGGGCCTCGAGATCGACCTCGGCGACCTCGAGGTCGGGCTGGCTGGTGGCGTTGTTCCCCCACGGTGGAAACGAGAGCGTTGAATCCACAGCGGCCTCTCCCGCGCTCGAAACGGCGCGATTCGAGCGGTGGGGTGCGGCCTCGAGAGGGCTCGTTCACTGAAATGTTTTACTGACCCGAGACGAGGTCGGGCCCCCACCAGGGTGGTTCCGGCCTTCCGCGGGTCGTGCGGCGCTGCACGATGGCGGGGCAAGGGCGCCGTGCGTTTTGCCCGATGGCGGCGCAACGCGGGCCATGACCCGGGTGATTCGGCGGTGGGCACGGGGGCTGCTTTTGGGCGGCCGCCATCATGCCGCCAAGCACGCCCTATCGCCGCCAGCCGCCCTCGCTCGCCATTCCCCGCCGCGTCGCCGAGAGGGGGCTGTCGGCCGTCGCCGTGACCGTGGCGCTGGCCTGGGTCTTCGCCCTCGTTCGCGTCGCGACCCTGGTGCTCCGCCACCCGCCGAGCCGGCCCGAGGACAACGTCGCCTGGCTCGTCGTGCTCCTCGCCCCCATCGTGATCGGCGCCGAGCTACGGGCCGAGCGGCGCCGCGCCTGAGATTCCGCGCGCCAGGGCCGCTTCGGTGCGCCGGCGAGGCCAGCGGACGCGCCCGGCCCCCGCGAAGAGGCGCAGGGCCTCGAGGGCCTCGCCGAGGGCGCGGAAGAAGCCAGGCTCCTCCGGGTCGAAGCCCGGCTCGAGCCAGGCCCCCATGACGCGCAGCTCGCCCGCCGCCCGATCGAAGCGGGGCTCGATGCGGCCGACCATCCGCTCGCCGAAGAGGATCGGGAGCACGTAGTAGCCGAAGCTCCGCTTGGCCTCGGGCGTGTAGACCTCCCAGCGGTAGTGGAGGCCGAACAGATCGTGCAGGAGACGCCGGTCCCAGATCAACGGGTCGAGCGGGGCGACCAGCGTGACGGCCGGCGGCAGAGCGCCCTCGCGGCTCTCCTCGACGATGGACAGCTCTTCGCCGAGGAGGAAGCGCTCGCCGCGCACGCCCTCGACCTGGGCCTTCACGAGCGTGCCGTCGTCGACCAGCGCGGCGAGGTGGCGGGCGCGCTCCTCGGCCGTGCCGGCCCCGCGCGTGATGCCGGCGACCTTGGCGCCGAGCAGGCCCATGGCCCGGTAGCGCGAGAGCAGCCGGTGGCGGAGCATGTCGGCCGGCCGGACGCGCCTCTTCAACAGCTCCTCGGGGAAGAGGCGCTCGATGAGGTCGTAGCTCTTCCGGTTGCCCTCGCGGCGGTGGATGCCGACGCGTCCGCTCTCGAAGAGCGCCTCGAGCACCGCGCGGCCCTCGGCGGTCGGGGCCCAGTGCCAGTCGACGGGGCCGCCGAGGCCTTCGCTGAGCGCGCTGGTGAAGAGGGGCCCCTCGGCCCGCAGCTTCCCCAGGATGGACCGCACCGCCGCCGAGCTCGAGGCGAGGATCCCCTCTCGATAGCGCTCGCGGGCCTTCAGCCAGGTGTGGCGGTGGTAGGGCAGGTCGCTCGCCGGTAGGATGTTGAGGCACTTGTTGTAGGCCTCGAAGAGCTTGCGCTCGCCCGACGCGGCGTAGAGCAGATCGTCGCAGTGGGCGCGGCGGTAGCCACGGATGCGCGCGTGGAGCACGAGGTCGTGGCTCCGGGCGCCCGGGGTCTCGAGGGGGTCGAACTGGAGCGAGCCGAGGCGCTCGACGACGCGGAGCACGCTCTCGGGCTCGCCCGGGAGGCTCCGGGGCGGGCCGAGGAGGTGGCGGCGGACGAGGAAACGCCGGGCCACGCCGGCGGGGAGGTCGAGGACCTCGCCGGCTCGGCGCGGCGAGTCGCTCACGAAGGCTTGCCCGCGTAGGCCAGCGAACGGAGCGCGGCGTAGTGCGAGCCGTCGGTGGGTACGAGGCCGTCGGCGCGCAGGAGTCGGCCCACGGCCTCGGCCTCGCGCGACGGCAGCGCGCGGACCTCGCCGACCAGGCGGCCCTTGAGCTCGTCGGGGAGCTGGCTCGAGAACGAGATGGCGTCGGCAGGGATGGGCCCGGTGGTCGCCAGAATGACGGCGGAGTTGATGGCGGCGCCTGCCTCGAGCCAGCCGGCGCTCTCGGGGCGGCCGTCCTTCGGATCGATCGCGAGGTAGGTGGCGCCCGCGTCGGCCTCGCCATCGAGCACCGCCATCGCCACGCGGACGTGGGAGCCGTAGAAGGTCTCCTTGCCGAAGAGGGAGGCGGGGTCGAGGCCTTCGGCCACCAGCTTGTTGCGGGGCAACACGTAGCCGGCGGCGCTGCTCCGATCCACCCAGGCCATGTGCCTGCCTCTCAGGTCGGCGAGGGTCTCGATGGGGGAGCCGGGCCTCGTGAAGATGGCCGCGTGGTAGTCCTGCCGGCCGCTCCGGGTGCAGCAGAGGTCGGGCGAAGCCACCGCGGCGTCGGCGAGCTCGAGGGCGACCAGGGGCGGCGCCCAGACGACGTGGGCCCGACCGGCCTCGATCTCCTCGCGCAGGGCCGCGTACGAGCTCAGGACGCGCGGGGTGACGGTGCGGCCCAGGGCTTCGGTGAGGGAGTCGCAGAGCGTCGTGAGGTACCCCTCGGCTCGGGGGGACCCGGAGACGACGGCGAAGGCGAGGTCGGCGTTCACCCCGCTACCCATGGCCGACTCGAGCCCGAGCGGCAACCCCTCGGGTAGGGCGATTGGGCTATCGTGCCCGTCGATGAACCGGAACCTGAAGACGGGGATCTCGATCCTCTTCCTCGCGGCCAGCGCCCTCGGCGCTTACAACGTCTTCGCCGACAACACGGAGGTCGAGCACATGGCCGAGACCGCCGCGTGCGCCGTGCCCGGGGGTACCCAGCCCTGCAAGCCCCAGAAGACCTACATGGCCCGGAACCCCATCGGCCAGACGTTCGAGTATCAGGCCGGGAACAAGCGGGTACGCATTCGCTGCGCCAGGGCCTTCGTGCTCGCCGGCGCCTATTCTTGCAGCCCCGAGTAGTTTTTCCTCGGCTCGTCGGCCATCCCCCGGGCGTGGCAGGATTTCGGCGCTACATTGGTGCTCGTGACCGACACCCAGCGTCCGATCTCCAGTGATGGGTCGATGGAAGAAGACGCGCGGCTCCCCGCGCTGCCAGGTGAGGAGGGGCCGGGCAGCCCGCCCGACCAGACCTTCCGCGACCCCTGGGCCGCGGTCCCGGCGCCGCCCCCGCGGCCCAAGTTGTCGGGCCTCGCGGTCACCTCGATTCTGGCGTCGCTCCTCGGGCCCATCGGCGCCATCCTGGCCGTCATCTTCGGCTGGCACGCGCGCCGCGAGATCAAGGCCTCGGGCGGGCGGCAGAAGGGCTTTGCGCTCGCCACCGCCGGCATGGCCCTGGGGGTCGCGCTGACGCCCATCTGGGGCGCCGGCCTGTGCGTCCTCGCCTGGCTCGAGCTCCACCGCGCCGCGCCGGTCGCCGCCGACGCCCCCACGCCCGAGACCGAGCCCCGCGAGTCGGCTCGCTCCGGCTCGCAGAGAGCCCGCCGGCCCAGCGTGGCCCCCGCGCCCGCCCCGGCTCCCGCTCCTGCCGCCGCGTCGGAGCCCGCCTCCGGCCCCTGGGCCCCGAAGAAGACCCGTGTCGGGACCGAGGGCAAGATCACCGTCGTCGACCTGGGCAAGGATGTGTCGAGCCTGCCCGACGCCCTCGCGCACCAGCGCGCGGATGCGGCCGCCGCGGGCGAGACCCTGGTCGTGATGACCACCGCCGGCCGCTGCGAGCCCTGCCGCGGCGTCGATCAGTCTCTCACCGACCCGCTGCTCCAGTCGTCGCTCTCCAAGGTGCGCCTGGTCCGGGTCGACCTCGAGACGTTCAACGAGGACCTCGATGGGCTCCGCATGCCCCACGAGCGCTTCCCCGGCTTCTTCCTCCTCGCCCCCGACCTCACCCCCCGCGACGGTATCGACGGCGGCGAGTGGGACGACGACATCCCGGCCAACATCGCGCCGGTCCTGGGCGCCTTCGTCCGAGGGAAGTACGGCACTCGCCGCCAGGAGTGGCAACCCGTCCCCGGCTCCGGGATGACGCTGTAGCTCAGCCGAAGCTCACCACCGCCTCGTGGCGGACGGGGAAGTTGACCGAGCTGGCGATGAAGCAGGCCTCGTGGGCGCGCTCGTGGAGGGCCTTGGCCTTCTCGAGGTCGCCCCCCGCGGCGATGACCACGCGGGGCCGGAGCACGACCTCCGTGAAGCGCATCTTGCCGTCCTTTTGCTCCATGGTGCCGGTGGCGTCGTCCTCGTAGGAGACGAGCGTGATCTTCGAGCGCGCGCAGAAGGCCGCGTAGCTCAGGAAGTGGCAGCCGGTCAGGGCGGCGACCAGGAGGTCTTCCGGGTTGTGGAGCGCCCCGTCGCCCTTGAAGGCGGGCGAGGCGCTCAGCGAGAGCGGGGGCTTGCCGGCGATTTCGAGGCGCGCCTCGCGGCTGTAGCTCTCGTAGTCGAAGGGGACGCCCGCTTCGCCTCCGGTCCAGACGAGGCGGGTGGCGAAGTGGTGCGCGGGATGGGCGGGGAGGTGCATGGCTCCCCGGACCTTAGTGCGCTCGGTCGAGGCCCACCAGGCCACCCTCGAGGTTCGAAGGCGGGTCAGACACCCAGCAGGCGGCCGCGCGCCTCGGCCAGCGTGAGGGCGCGGCTACCCGCGCCTTGCACCGAGAGAAGGAGGGCGGGGATCTCGGCGGCCGGCGCCGCCTCGTCGAGCACGGGGAGCGCCCCTCGATAGAGGAGGGTGACGGTCATCTTCTGCGGCTCGAAGATCACGGTGTCCAGCTCGAGGCTCACCACCTCGACGCGCGGCCCCCCCTGGCCCACCCGCGTCGCGTAGCAGCGGGGCTCGAGGCCGGGGAGCTGCCCCTCGAAGGTCGCGTGGGCCTGGTGCATCCCGACCAGCGTGAAGGGCTCGTTGCCTCGGAGGAAGGCGAGCTGCTGGGCGCGCGGCGCCGACTGGTGCTGGGTCCAGTCGAGCTCCTCGGGGAAGGTCGTCCACGGCTCCGGCCGGCCTGTGCGCTCCAGGGCTCGGTCTCGCCAGGACCTCGGCCTCGGCCCGAAGCCCACGGGCTCGGGTGCTTGATGTGGGCTCCGCAGCGGCCGCTCCGGGTCCTCGAGGTTCGGGAGCGGCAGCCCCGGCGCGCCCCTTCGATGCTTGCCCGGGTGGCCTAGGCCCGCCGGGTTCGCGTCGAAGCCCGGCCCTCCGAAGGCGCGCGCCCACGAGAGCGGCACGTGCGCGAAGACCGCGGGCGCCGACGCCTTGAGGCCCGAGGGAGCCTTCACCCACACCCGATCGCCGAAGACCGCGATGCGCCGGTCGAAGCCGGTCTCGCCACCGAACGCGAAGCGAGCCTCCATCGACGCCGCCGGACCGCCGGGCGGGAAGGCGTAGCCGAGGGCGACCACGTCGGCGCGCACCTTGAAGGGCACGAGGTCCGAGGGGTAGCCGTCGTCTGCCTCCGCGTCGACGAAGGGCTCGGGGTCGTCGCGCACCTCGGCGGGGCCGCCGGGCACCAGATCGCAGGTGGCCTTGGCGATCACGGCGAGCACCCCGCGGGCCGGGGAGAGGCCCTGGGGCGCCGTCGCCAGCCCGAGCGCCGTCATGTTGTGGATGCGGATGCCCTGCGCCGAGATCGATTGGCCCGCTGGCACCGCCGGGGCCCGGGCCGCGATCTCGGGGGGCAGGCGCGGGGGCGCCGGGCGGGCCGGCCGCGCGACCAGGGGAGGCGCCTCGGGCACCAGGTCGGGGGCGACGGCCATCGTCGACTGCCTCGCCGGCGCCGCGTACACCGACGTCGGCGGGGGAGGGGGCGGCTGCACGCGCTTGAAGGGCAGCGGAGACACGCTGCGCGCCGGCCTCGCGGGGGGCGCGCCGGGGAAGGTCTCCGGGAAGGCTTGGGTCGGGGGCGGCCCGGCGAGGTCGGGGATGGGCTCGGTGGTGGGCGCCGCCACGGAGACCGCCGGCGCCTCCATCCTCCGCGGGGGAGCGCCGGCCGCCGGGCGCGGGGGAGGCTGCCGCCCCGTGCTCTTGTCCACGACCGGCACCCAGGCCGGCTTCGCGCCGGCGTCGGGTACGCCGTCGTCGGGGAGGGCCAGGGTGGCCGAGAAGTCCGGCCGGCTCGCCTGCGCGGGCCTGGGCGGGGGAGGGGGCGGCATCGACGCGCGCCCCTTCGAAGGTCGAGGGGCGCCGGGCCGGGGAGGCGAGGTGACGCCCGGCGGGGTCACCTGCGTCACCTGCGTGATCTCGCCCGACTCGACGACGTCGGTGAGGTCCTCGAGGGGCTCGCTCGGCGGCGGCGCCAGGCTTCGCTTCGGGGGCGCGAGCGCGGGCCACGCGATGGCCTGCCCGGCCACCTCCAGGCCGCAGGCGACGCGGAGGCGCGCCAGCACCGACTCGTCCGACACGGGGAAGCTCGAGCGCCAGGTGACCGAGCAGGTCATCGCGTCGGCGTCGATGCGCAGCGTGTCGGCGGTGAGGGTCACGAGGCGCATCGCGCCCCCCTCCTGGGCCACGCGCGCCACCGCGTTGACGAAGGGCAGCCTCGACTGAACCCTCGCGGCCGTCTGGCTCACCCCCTCGAGGAGGATCCACTCATCCCCTTCCAGGTAGTCGACCCATTGGTCCACGGGCGCCGCCTGAAAGAAGGCCCAGTCGAAGCCTTCGGGGATCTCGACGAGCGGTGCGTCCAGCGCCTTCTGCTGCGGCCTCGGGACGAGCTTCGATCGTGCGGGGAAGGCGCGGGGTACGGGCGCGAAGGCGACCGGCTGGTCGGGTCGCTTGGGGTCGGTGAGCGAGGGCTTCGCCACGCCGAGGGGGTTCGCCGTCCCCGGACCTCCCAGGGCTCGATCCCAGATGAGGGGCACGGGCTCGAAGGGAGCGCCTTCCTTGCCCGCCACGTGGACGGTCTTGTCGAGCAGGCCTTTGTCCTCGCGGAAGACAGCGAGGCGTACGGCCAGCGACGCGGCCGGCTCGGGCGAACGGGCGTGCCCCGTCATGAAGACGTCGGCGCGGGCGAGGTAGGGCACGAGGTCCGTCGTTCGCACCAGCGTGCGCGCGGCCTTGCCCGTCCCGAACTCGTCGCCCGCCGTGACGGGCTCGGGGTCGATGGGCGTCATGGGCGCGCCGTGCGCGAAGGCAAAGCTCGCCTTGGCGATCACGGTGACGCTGAGGCGTCCGCTCGCGCGCCAGAGCGTCGACGCCACGGATACCCGACCGACCGGGGTTACTTCGAGCCGCGGAGCCTCGGGGGGCGACATGGATTTCGATCGCTAGCATGCCCCCGTCGACGTCGGAAAGGCCCACGGCTCTGCCCGTTCCGGTCGCGTTGCCGGTCCTCGTTTTGGGGGGCCAACCCCTACCGGGGTTCGTTTTGGGGGACACCGGGGTTCGTTTTTGTGCGCACCCAGACCCTACCGAGGTGCGTTTTGAGCCAACCGGGGTTCGTTTTTTTGAGCCCAGCCGCGTGCGTCATGCGCGCAACCCTTCTCCCCACGGCACATTGGCGAGCCGCCTCACCCGGAGGTACCCCCTCGCCATGCGAAACCTCGACCTCGCCGGCTTGCTCCCGTGCTCGCTCCTCGGCCTGCTCCTCGCGGTCGCCGCATGCGCCCCGGGGTCCGGCGCGCCCTCCGAGCGCACCCGCGACCTCGGCCCTGGCCCGCTCTTCACGGCGCAGGACCCCTGGAACGACGACGTCTCGACCCTCCCCCCGAGCGAGTCCTCCTCCGCCATCACCGCCTGGCTCCGGGACCACGGCGGCTTCGGCAGCGGCGCCTTCCGCGTCGACTTCAGCCTCACCGTGCTCACGGCCGACGCCACCACGCCCAGGCGCCCCTTCGTCGCCACCAGCCAGTTCTACGTGCCCGACTGCGACCATGTTCCCATCCCCGTCCCGTCCAACGGCGCCCTCGAAGGCGAATCGGGTTACCGCTGCGACCACGACGGCGACTGCCACTTGCTCGTCGTCGACCCTGCCTCCTCCCGCCTCTTCGAGCTCTGGCGCGCCGACATCAGCCCGGCCGGCGCCTTCACTGGCGGATGCGCCGCCGTCTGGCAGCTGGACCGCTCCTACCCGCCCAACCTGCGCGGCGACGGCTGCACCTCCGCCGACGCCGGGGGCTTCCCCATCTCCGCCCTGCTCGCCACCGCCGACGAGGTGGCCGCCGGCGAGATCCGCCACGCCCTCCGCCTCATCCTCCCCAACGACCGCATCCGCGCCGGCGTCTACGTCCACCCCGGCACGCACTCGACCGCGCCCACCCGGGGAGGCGCCGACGCACCCCCCTACGGCGTTCGAATGCGTCTCCGCGAGAGCTTCCCGCTCGGCCAGCTGTCCTCGGGGGCCCAGGTCATCGCCCGCGCCATGCAGCGCTACGGGTTGTTCCTGGTCGACGGGGGCACCATCGCGCTCACCGTGGCGAGCGATCGCTTCGCCTCCCACGCCTGGAAGGACCTGGGTGTCGACGAGCGCTCCCTGACCTCGATCACCCCCACGGACCTGGAGGTCGTGGCAATGGGCGAGCCCATCGAATACACCGGCAACTGCGTGCGCAACCCGATGTAGATTCGCCGTTTCGTGTCAACCGCCCCAGCCCTCGAGCCCGCGAACATTGTCGCCCCGTCTCCGCCGTGGAAGAGCGCCCGCGAGCGCCGGGGCGAGGTCCGCGCCCTTCGCCGCCGCCTGCGCCGCCTTTCGCTCCTCGGCCCCACCCTCTGGATCGTGGGCGGAGACCTCCTCCGCCGGCCGACGTGGATCATCCAGTTCGATGGGAAGCACGTCATTGGCTATCTGCTCTCCATCCTCTTGATGACGGGGGCCTGGCACGGCCTCCTGTTCGCGGCCTCCACGCGCCGCGGCCGCCTCGCCAGGCTCGCCGGGGCCATCTTCGTCTTCGTCTTCACCCTCCCCGTCGCCGTACAGCCCGCGACCTACTCCATCTATCGAGAATACTTCTCGCTCGACGCGGCCTATTTCATCGACTCGATACCGTGGATCTTCGCGGGCTCGCTCCCCCTCCGCCCCCGCGTCGTCTTTTCATTCGCCGCGGCGCTGGCCGTCGCCCTGGTCTTGCTCTTCTCGGCCCGGAAGGTCGTGCGCCCGCGCGGCGGCCCGCGCCCCTGGCTGCGCTGGCTCTTCGCCCTTCCTGCTGCGCTGTTGCCGGGGAGCGGGGGAGTCCCCGTCAGCTACCAGCACTTCCAGTCGACCACCCCCGAGCTCATCTACTGGGAGGGAGTCTCCTACGCGCTGGGCAACAAGATCAGACGATTGCGCAAGCACGACCCCTTGCTGGTGCGCTATCAGGGCCACTCCCCCGCTCGAGTCCCCGCTCTCTCGCCCAAGCCGGCGCGGTCCCGCAACGTGCTCATGATCGTGCAGGAGGCCCAGCGCGCCGACGTCACCTGCACGGCCTTCACCCCCGGTTGCCCCGAGGCCAACATCGACACCAACCTCGCCGTGCCCCAGCGCATCCCCTTGCTTCAAATGCGCTCGATGGGCTCGTCGACGGCCATCGCCATCTTCTCGCTCTACTCGGGCATGCACCCGGTCTGGAGTCGCGCCGAGGTGGAGCACGCCCCCTTCCTCTGGGACTACGCCGAGGCAGCTGGCTACGACACGGCCTACTGGACGAGCCAGATGCCCATGTTCTCGAGTTACCGACTCTTCTTCCAGGGCGGCCCCTTCTCCCACGCCTGCATGGGCAGCGAGGTCGAGGCGGGCGCCGAGATCCTGGCGGGGGCGAGCGACGAGCGCTTGACCGACCGCGTCCTCGAAGACCTGGGCCAGCTCAAAGAGCCATTCTTTGCCGTGGTCCAGTACTCGAACATCCACCACCCACGCATCGTCGACCCCGACCGCTCTCCCTTCCTCCCCAACGACCCCGAGAAGGACAAGGGCGAGCTGAAGAACTTCTACAAGGACGCGGTCTACCTCTCGGACCGGGCCGTCGCTCGTTTGCTGGTGAGCCTCCGCAAG
>FTCO01000280.1_pt1 | contig 14904 bp, 9 predicted proteins | sample 1639701 | NCBI WGS metagenome assembly FTCO01 (sample SAMEA3914869, study PRJEB12502) | metagenome | biome: forest; material: soil | place: USA | collected 2012-03-12 | depth 0.1 m | reverse complement strand
TGGTTGAAGAAGAACTACCTGGGCCCGGACCGCGGCGTGCTCGAGATCTACAAGCAGCCCAACACGGGGACGAGCTTCGACTCCCACGGCAACCACGACCTCCTCCCCCCGTACGTGAACGACGCCAAGCAGACGAGCTTCCCGCTCGGCAGGATCCTCACCGGCTCCGGCATCCTCCCCGAGACGGGCGCGTTCTACGACGCGCAGGCGGTGCAGGGCCCGCACCTGGCGGTGGTGACCGACTGGCTCTACGTGGGGCACGTGGACGAGTTCCTCAGCTACGTGCCCGCCGCGACGCCGCGCGGCTGGAAGCTGCTCGTGGCCTCGACGAGCCTCGCCAAGACCATGCTCGAGAAGGCGCAGTCCGACGGCAACGGGGCCGTTCACATGTTCGTCGGCAAGCAGCGCTACGTAGGCGACACCGACCAGATGATCTCCGCCGAGGTCTCGATCGACGACGTGCTCGCCAACACCGATCTGATGCAGTGGTGCCAGGAGGCGCAGACCGACATCGACGCCGTGGTCGCCGTCCTCAAGGACGAGATCGGGCTCGGCGACGACGAGATCGTCGAGGTGCCGACCATCTTCGAGGACACCATGGGCTACAAGATCGCCTGGGCCCCGGGCATGGTGAACATGCTGGTCCTCCACGACGTCGTCGCACCGCCCGACCCCTTCGGGCCGCAGATCGGCGGAGTCGACATCTTCAAGCAGGATATGCAGGCCCGGCTCGGGACCAGCGCCAACGCGCTCGGCAGCGCGGGGGCGGGCTTGAACATCCAGTTCGTGAACGACTGGGACCTCTATCACATCCTCGATGGCGAGGTTCACTGCGGGTCCAACCCGGAGACGAGCGCGCCGTTCGCGAGCGTCAAGTGGTGGGAGACGGGACGATGAAGGACGTGACCAAGGTCTTCTCCGCGGCCCTCGCCGCCTTCGCGCTCACCCTCGCGGCCGGCCCGGCAGCGGCCGACGGGCTCGCGGCACGCACGGCCCAGATCCCGGCGGCGGCGCGCGCCTCGCTCTCGGCCGCCATCGCGAGTGATCGGGCGGCGCGCCCGGCGGCCTACCGCGCCGTGCTCGAGGTGCGCGGCGTGCGCCCCGAGGTATACCGGACCTTTCGCAACCCGCTCCCCAACGCCGCGCCCGAGCTGCGGGCCATGGGCGCGGACGCGCTCCTGCCGATGCTCGCCGCGCTGGCGTTCGATGCTCCCGCCGCCCAGCGCTCCGAAGGCGAACGGCTCGCCCTGACCGCCGGCATGGTGGAGGCGGTCGGACTGCTCCGTGACGCGCGCAGTGGCCCCGTGCTCCTCGCCGCGCTCGAGAATGCATCCAAGGAGCCCGTCCTTGCCCGGGCGGCCGCCGAGGCCATGGGCCGCTTGTGTGGCGACCCCGAGCTTTCGGCCCTCGAGCGGCACGGCGCCACGGGCGACCCGCTTCGCGAGGCGGCCGTCCGAGGTCTCGGCGCGTGCCGCCGAGTCGAGGCGGCCAGCTACCTCGCCGGAGCGCTCGCGGGGGCCTCCGACGACGCGACGGCGATGCTCGTCGCCGACGCGCTGGGGGTCCAGGGGTCCAGCTGGGCCTGGAAGGCCATGGGACCCAGCGCCGAGCCCACCGGCCTCGCCATCCGCGAAGTCGCGGCGCGCGCCCTCGTGGACGCGTTCCCCCGCCGCACCGGTGACGCGCAGGCCCGCATCGGCCGGTCGATCCTCCTGGTCGAGCACCCCGTCTCCACCGAGCTGCTGCTCCGCGCCCGAGCCTCCGCGCGGCCGGAGGTGCAAGCCTCCATCGACGCCCTCCAGAAGCAGCTCGAGCGAAGGCTCGCCCACTGACCGGGCTGAAGGTCAGCGGCGCTGGCGTGACGAGTCGGCGGCCATGAAGAGCGCCAGGCGGTGGCGCTCTCGTTCGTCGAGCACCTCGGAAAGGAACGACTCGACCTCGTCCGTCGCGTAGAAGACCCGACGCGACGAATAGGCTGCCTCACGAACGATACGCTCGAGCTGCATGGCCAGCGTGGCGTTGCTCCGCGCGACGACGATGGCGACGCGCTCGAGCCGCGCGTTCATGTTTCGAAACAGCGACGCCAGCGCGTCCGCCACCGCCTGCGAATAGATGCCCACGGGGCGGTGATCGGCGCACAGGATCATGCGGCGATCGGGGCCGGCCGCCGCGACGGCGCCCGCGAGCTTGGCCGCGTACTCGTTGGCGTCCGCGAGCGTCTTCAACGCCTGGACACGCGCCTCGATCAGTCGACCTTCTCGGACCTCGACGGTGAACATTTCGTCTCGCGGGAGGTGGTGATGCGCGGCGGCTCGCCGGCCGGCGAGCGGTGCCCACATTGGCGCGAGTCTGTGTTCCCGCGCCGCGGTGTCGAGGGGCGAGCGTTCAAAAAGTCGAACGCGGGGTCCTCATGGATGGATGACGTGAATTGCCTTACGGCGTCGAGGCGCCACCGCCGCGTCGCTGGCGGTCGTCGCCGGCCTCGCGGGTCATCTCGACCATCGTGGGTCGAAAGCCGAGGCGCGCGAAGAGCGCCTGCGCGGCCTCGTTCTTGGCGGCGGTGTGGAGGACCACCCGCGGCGCGCCCTTGGCGACGAGGGCGGCGATGACCGCCTCGACGAGCGCCGCCGCCACGCCGTGGCGCCGCTCGGCCTCCTCGACCCAGATGTCGTGGAGGGCCCCGCAAGCGTCGAGGAGCTGGTTCCAGTCGCGCTCCTCGAGCCGGCCATAGGCGTAGCCGACGATGGCCCCGGCGCGCACGGCCACCCAGAGGGCCACGTCTTCGTTGTCGAGCTCGCGACCGAACCACCACCCGTAGCCCTCCTCCACGCGATCGGGCAGGAAGAAGCGCTGGGGATCAAAGGCGTGGTGCATGCGAACCAGCTTGCCAGCGAGGCGCGCCACCTCGCCGAGGTCGCCCCGCTCAGCCGGCCTGAGGGTGAGCTCGTCGTTCACGCGAGTCGCCACGGCTCAGAGGTTCTCGACGAAGTAGTCGACCACGCGCTGCATGGCGTATTTCCGAGCCGCCGGGTCGCGATAGCCATGCCGTTCCCCGGGGAAGACGAACAGGTCGGCGCGCTTTCCGGCCGCCACCAGCGCGTCGAGGAAGTGCGCGGTGTGATCGAAGTGAACGTTCTCGTCCATGAGAGCGTGGAGCAGCAGCAGCTTACCCGAGAGCTTCGGCGCGAGCCGGGCCAGGTCCGACGCTTCGTAGCCTGCCGTGTTCTCCTGGGGCTTGCCCATGTAGCGCTCGGTGTAGCCCGTATCGTAGAGGCTCCAGTCGGTCACGGGCGCGCCGGAGACGCCGACCTTGTAGCGCTCGGGGGCCCGCAGCATGCCGAGCAGCGTCATGAAGCCGCCGTAGCTGTGGCCGTAGATGCCCACCCGACTCGCATCGACGAAGGGCAGCTTTTCGATCTCGTCGAGCCCCGCCAGCTGGTCGGCCAGCTCCACGTCGCCGAGCTTCTTGTAGATGGGGGCCTGGAAGCCGGGGCCACGCCCCGCCGAGCCTCGGTTGTCGACCTGGAAGATCACAAAGCCGCGGTCCGCGAGGTGCTGCCACAGGAGGCGCGGGGCCCAGGCATCGTGCACCGTCTGCACGCCGGGGCCGCCGTAGACCATCACGATGACGGGGTAGCGCTTGCCGGGCTCCATGTGGCGCGGCTCGAGGAGCGCGCCGTACAGCGTCTCGATCCCCTCGCGCTTGATTTCGACGAGCTTCGGCGTCCGGAGGGCGAGGCGCTCGACGTCCGCGTCCACGCGGGCGGGCAGCGTGCCGAGCAGGGCGCCCGACTGCGCGCGGACCACGGCGCGGGGTAGTCGGTCGCTCGCGGAGTGCTCGTCGACGAACGTGCGCCCGTCGCGCGCCATGACGATGGCGTGGACCCCTCGCTCCTCCGTGAGGGTGGTGACCGGGCCTCCCGCGAGGGCCACGGCGTGGAGCCGCCTCTCGAGCGGGTGCGCCATCGTCCCCGTGAAGAGCACCAGGCCCTTCTCCTCGTCGACGCCGGCGATGGCATCGACGTCCCACGCGCCGCCCGTCAGGCCCGCGATCCTTGCCCCCGTCGAGGCGTCGCGAACCTCGAGGTGGTTGTGGCCGTCGACCACCGCCGTCGCGACGACGCGGTCCTGGCGCTCGAGGAGCCGCAGCTTGCGAAACTCGATCCAGGTGGTCGACGACGCCGACCACATCTCGCGGAGCTTGCCGGTGACGGCGTCGGCCTTGACCACGGCGAGGTGCTTCTGATCGCGGGTGAGGGCTTGAAACCAGAGGTGCTTGCCGTCGGCGCTCCACTGGAAGCGCCCCAAGTAGCGCTCGGCGCCCTCGGGCAGCGCGACCGCGATGCTCTTCTTCGTCTTCAGGTCGAGGATGTGGAGGCTCACCTTGGGGTTCTTGGTGCCCGCGCGCGGATAGCGCTGCTGCATCAGGTCGGCCTTGCTGCGCCGGTAGCCCATGACGGGGGTGATCTCGACCTCGCGCTCGTCGACCTCCAGGTAGGCGATGCGGTCGCAGGTGGGCGACCACCAGAACCCGCTCTCCTCGTCGAACTCTTCCTGGGCGATGAAGTCGCTGAGCCCGCGCGTGACGCCCGCGGGCGCGCCGTTGGTGAGCGCCGTCTCCGTGCGGTGCTCGAGGTCGAGCTTCCACAGCTCGCCCTTGCGAACGAAGGCGATCTCGGTGCCGGCGTCGCAGAGGCGCGGATCGATGGCGGGCGCGTCGGCGCCGGTCAGCTCGGTGATGGTGCCGGCAGCGTCGCGCGCGTAGAGCGATCCGCCGAACGGGATCACCATCACGTTGGCCTTCTTGGCCCAGCGGTAGTCGGTGATGCCGAGGATGCGCTGGCGGCGTCGCTCGCGGCGCAGCTCCTCTTCTTGCGACAGCGGCTTCTCTTTCTTCTTGAGGTCGGTCGCGCGCACCAGCACGCGGCTCGAGCCGTCCTTCGGATCGAACGCGAAGAGGGCCATCTCGTCGCCCTGGGCCTCGGACTCGCTCTGCAGGTAGGTGACGACCTTGCCGTCGGGCGAGAAGGCGACGTTGCGCGGGATCTGCCAGCCGGGCTCGGGGAAGCGGGCGATGCGATCGAAGCCGATGGGGCTCGCCTCGGGGCCGAGGATGGCGGTGCGGTGGGAGGAGGCTTGGTCGTTCATCGGGGCGCTCGGCAACGTCGGAGAGACTGGGCTCGGAGGGTTGGCTGTGCACGCGGCGAACGCGGCGAGCCCCACGAGCGAGAGGGCCTTCGGCAGCCACGCGGCGGTGCGGGGTCGCATCGGGGCGCCCATCATGGCCCCCTCGGCGGCGATGTCAACGCGAGGCTCGACGAGGTGTCTCGGCCGAGCTACGCGCGCGCTCGTGACATCGGAGACATCGGAGGCACCGGATCGAGCGCCGGACGAGCGACGAGAGGGGGAGGGTACCGCGCTCGCGGTTCACCACCTGGCCGTGACCGTTCGCGACCTCGCCCGCGCCGAGCGGTTCTACGGCGGGGCCCTCGGGCTCGCGGTCCAGAGGAGGTGGGACGACGAGGCGGGGAGGCCGCGGTCGATCTGGTTTTCGCTGGGCGGGGGCGCGTTCCTCGCCGTCGAGCGCGCGGCGGAGGGGGCGCCCGCGAAGCCGGCGGAAGCCCCGAGCTGGCACTGCGTGGCGCTGAGCATCCCGAGGTCGGAGCGGGAAGCCTGGCGCGCTCGACTCGCCGCGGCGGGCGCGCCGGTGGAGCGTGAGACGGCCTACACGCTCTACACCCGCGACCCCGAGGGCAACCTCGTCGGCCTCTCGCACTACCCCAAAGGTTAGCGCGCCGGCTTCCGGCGCTCGAGCTTGGCCGCGATGATCTGCAGGAGGCCATCGAAGGCGTCGCGCATCGCCCATGCCTGGGCGCTCGGGTCGTCCAGCTTGCCGGCCTTGCCGCGCCCATCGCGAAGGGCGGCCTTGGGTCCCTTGCACGAGGCAGGCAGGCGCTTCTCGACGTCGAGCGCGGCCCCCTCATAGACGTGGAAGCAAGCGGCGTAGTGGCGCTCGTTGTAGATGGGGGCGCCGATCTGGATGGCCTCCCCGATCGATCGACCGATGAGCTCGAGGTCGCCGGCGGAGCAGCCGTCGAGCAGCTTCAGCTCGTGCTTGGGCACGTCGCGCTTGATGGTCGGGAGCGCCTCGGCGCCGCCCCCGTTTTGCGCCGCGAAGGCCGCCATGGGGACAGGCCGCGGGTGGTGGATGAGCTCCTCCAGGTAGCGGACGGGGACGCCGAAGTTGAGGTTCTGGCCGGCGGTGCTGTAGGCCGTCGCCACACCGATGACCTCGCCCTTGTCGCTGAGGAGCGGTCCGCCCGACGACCCTGGGGCGATGGGCGCCGAGATCTGCAGCACCGTGATCGAGGGGTCGATGACGCGGATGGCGCTCACCAGGCCGTTGGAGACCGTATCCTCGAGGCCCAGCGGGTGACCGATGGCGACCACGCTGTCCCCCGCGTGAACCGCGTCGCTGTCACCGAGCGCGAGCTGGGAGAGGTCGGGCGCCTCGATGCGGAGCAGTGCCAAGTCGCGCGCGTCGTCGACCGCGAGCACCTCGAGGACGGGGTACTCGCGCCGGTCGGGCGTGGCCACCACGAGCGCGGTGGCGCCGAGGATCACGTGGAGGTTGGTGGCGATCCAGCCCTCCTTCTTCACCACGAAGCCGGTCCCCAGGCCGCCGGGGCTCCTCACCGTCACCACGCCGGGCGTGACCTTGGCGGCGATCTGCGCCGGGTTGAGGACCGCGGGCGCGATCGGAGGCGGAGGAGGCGCGGGCGGCGGCGCGGCAGCGGGGGGAGGGGCTCCGCAGCTCGCCACGGCGAGCCCGAGCGCGGCGCAACCGGCCGCGAGGCGAGCACCCGACCACGACGAGATCATGGAGCGAGGGTAGGGGAGCGACGGGGCTCTTGTCACCCGGGGCTCGGCTTCACCTTGCGGCGTTCCGGATGTCGGCCCCATCGAAGCCCGAGGGCGAGGTGTCGCTCGCACTCGTCGATGTCGGTCGCCAGGGCCGGGATGCCCACCCCGCGCGCCTCGCTGGGCAGGAGCTGGCGCAGGTTGTAGGCGTGGGCGAAGACCCGCTCCTCGTTCTTGGCGAGCGAGTCGCGCACGCGGGCGATGGTCAGCGCGGGGATGAGCACCAGCATCAGGTTGGCCACCAGCAAGAAGCCCTGGGTCGCCGCCGCCGGGAAGCTGACGAGCCTCGGCACCACGAGCATGCCGTCGGCCGAGAACGCGTAGGCGGTCGGCATGGCGCCCGCGGCCTGGAGCAGGAGCGGGACGACCAGCGCCAGGACCGAGGCCGAGAGGATGATGGGCCGGTGCCGCCGCTCGCCGAACGCCACGAAGGCGATGGTGTTCGACGTGATCATGCTCGGGACCAGGATGAAGGGCCCCATGAACAGGCTCGACGCAGAGATGAACAGCGTGCTCGTCACGAACACGGCGAGGTACGACGTGTCCTTGCGCTCGCCGGGTGCGGAGCGCGACACCCACCAGGCCACGGCCGGGGCGAGCGCGGCGAGGACCATCACCAGGCCGAGGAGCCGGTAGTCGCGCACCCCCAAGCAGAAGAGCGCGGGCGCCATCAGCAGATACGTGGAGTAGGCGATGACCATTCCGCGCCGCGTCACCCCGTCGATCGCCTTGCTCTGGGCCTCGAACTCGGCGCGTGCCTCGGCGGGCAGCTCGGCCGAAGCTTCGAGGAGGAGCCGCATCATGGCCTCCTTGGCGCCGCGGTGCCCCGGGTTGAGCGCCAGCGCGGCGCCCACCTCGCGGAGCGCGGCCTCCCGCGTCTCGCGGCTTCCCGCCGAGGTGAGCAGCTCGGCGGCCTTTCGCGCGTGCTCTTCGGCGACCTTGTTCCGGTGCTCGAGGTCGCGGTCGCCGTCGAGGAACCGCTCGATGGCCTCCGACATCTCGCGCGCCCCGGCGAAGCGATCGCGGGCCGCCTTCATCGTCGCGCGGACGCAGATGGCCTCCAGCTCCGGTGGCACCTCGGCTTCGGGCGCTCTCGTCGAGGCGCGCGCGTCGGCCCCCTGGAGCGTGGAGGCGAGCAGCGCCTCCAGCCGATCGCCGGGCCGGCCATGCAACGGCGTGAGCGTCAGGATCTCGAACAGGATGGCTCCCAGCGCATAGACGTCGGTGCGCTCGTCGATGCCCTCCAAGTCCCCGAGGATCTGCTCGGGCGACATGTACCCCGGCGTACCCAGCATCGCGCCGGCCGCGGTCTGATGGCGCCTCGAGAGCGGCGCCTCCACGGCCCCTTCCTTCCCTCGATCCTCCTCTGGATCGGCCGCGCCGCGGAGCTTCGCCAGCCCCCAATCGAGCACGTAGAGCTCGCCGTAGGCGCCGAGCATGATGTTGCCGGGCTTCAGATCGCGGTGGAGCACGCCGCGCGCGTGGGCGAAGGCGACCGCCAGGCACACGCTCGAGAATGCGCCGAGCAGCTTCCTCCGCGTGTGGGTGGCGGCGGCCGCCGGGTCGCCCTCCGCGAGCTTCTCGACGACCTCTTGCAAGGTCTCGCCGCGCACCCGCTTCATGGTGAAGAACGCCGCGCCGTCGGGGTTCACCCCGAGGTCGTAGACGGGGACGATGCTCGGGTGTTCGAGCTGCCCCTGGACCCGCGCCTCTCGCACGAAGCGAGCACGCGCGTCGCTCCGCGACCCTCCGCCGGGCCGGATGACCTTCATGGCCACCTCGCGCCCGATGCGCTCGTCGCGGCACAGGTGGACCTCCCCCATGCCCCCTTCGCCGAGCAGGGCCCGCGCCTCGTAGCGGGCGACGTCCGGCTGATCGAGCGGCGCCGGTCCGAGATCGACCTCGGCGGGAGCGGACGACCTCACGTTCGTGTCCCCGCTGAGCAGCGTGCGGCCCGTCTCGTCGACCGCGGCTCGCTGGTCGTCGGGGTGAGGCGAGTAGGCCGCGCGCCGCCCGTTCGACGCCTCCTTCACGAGCGTGGTCGCGTCGCCGTCGAGCGAGGGCGTGGGCGCGAACGCGGTGACCGGGCGCGGAAGCATCGGCCGAAAGCGTAGGCTCGGCGCGAAACGGCGTCCAGGAGACCCCCGGCGGGGCTAGGCGACCCGCCGTTGCCCCGCCGCCCCCGGCGACCCGATGAGGCCCAGCCGGCGCATGTCGTCGAGCATCTTGCGAAGCAGCTCCCGCGTCAGGTGGGGGATGCTCGCCGCGCCTTCTGCGCGCCGCCGGGCGATCTCTCCGAGCCTCTCCTCGAGGCGGCTCGCGTCGAAGCGCAGGCCGCCCCCCTCGCCCTCGGGAGCCTGTGCCCACCGGTGCACGATGGCGAGCGGGCCGCGCTGTTTCTCCGCCGGGCCTTGGTCCTCGAGGCGCTCCCGCCATCGAGCGAGCCAGCGCGCGTAGTCGGGCTCGCGCTCGATCGGGTAGCCAGCCTCGGCGATCCAGTCGACCAGCACGTCGAGCGAGACACCGTCGTCCCAGTGGGGGTTCACCACGTGGAAGGTCCGGTAGCCGGCCTTCGGATCTCGGGTGATCGAGGTGACGGCGTGCGCCACGAAGTCGACCGGGAGCCCGTCGAAGTGCTGGCCCGCCTCACCACCTTGCTCGAACGATCGCGGCGCGAGGCCCGTGCTCACGATGCCCGTGAACAGCCGCGTCAGGAGGTCGGTCGCGTTGACCTGCTCGGCATATTCGCGGTGGGCCATGATCATGCTGCATCGGAGCACGGCGATGGGGAGCCCGAACCGCTCGGCGAGATCCTCGAGCAGCACCTCGCCCGCCCACTTGCTGGTCGAGTAGCCGACTGCGTAGCCCGAATTCACCGGGCGCTCCCCCCACAGCGCGCCGCCGCTCTCGTCTTCCCGCACCGGCTCGGCGCGCGCGAGCCCGGCGCCCACACCGACCGTCGACACGTAGGCGATGCTCTTGAGCCGCTCGCGAAGAGCGAGCCGGATGATCTCGATGGTGCCGACGACATTGGGCTCGAAGAGCTGCGCGTACGAGAGCGCATGGTTGACGAGCGCCCCGTCGTGGAGAATCGCGTCCACCTCGCCGGAGAGCCTCTCGTATGTGGAGCGCGTGAGGCCCAGCCGCGGCTTCATCAGATCGCCGGCCAGCACCTCGAGGCGCCCGTTCGCCGCGAGCTCTCGGAAGCGGTCTTCCAACCGGCGGTCGCTACGCCCCTGGTAACTGGCCGTGAGCCGCGCCCAGGCAGCCTCGTCGGTCGGCGCCCGCACCACGCAGACGACCTTCTCACCGCGCGTGCTCTTGTTCTCGAGCAGGTCGAGGGCCAAGAAGCGGCCGAGGAAGCCGTTGGCCCCCGTGAGCAGCACGACCCGGGGGGGCGCGAGCGGGACACCAGCACGGGCCAGCCCCTCGGCGGCCGCCAGCTCTCCGCGAGACAGGAAGCGATCGAGACGAAGGTCGGCGGCCCGCACCACCGCCGCGTCCTTGCCGTGGACCTCCTCGAACGAGGCGGCGTGCTCCTCTTCTGCGGTGCCCTCGCGATGCAGCACGCGATCGATCAGCTTCCGAAGAGGCGCGGTCGTGTCGAGCACCGCGCCGACCGGCAGGCTCACCCCGAAGCGCTCCTCGATGATCTGCGCCGCGCGCTGCGCGAGGAGCGAGTCGCCCCCCTGCGCTCGGAAGCTCTGATCGAGGGAGACCTCTTGGACGCCGAGCACCGCGGCGAACGCGCGCTCGACTCGGGTCGCGAGCGGCACCGTCTTCGGGGGCGTCTTCTCGACCTCGTACAGCTCCTCGAGCTGGGCGCGCTCGATCTCGTCGTAGAGGCGAGCGAGACGCGGCGCGTAGCGCGATCGCAGCTTCGGCCGTGCGGGCTTGGCGCTCTCGGTGAGCAGCCCGTTCTCGCGCGTGAATGGCGCCATTTCGATCACGAAGTCGCGTGGCACCTCCCACGGCCGGAGGTCTTCTCGAGCGGCCACTTGCGACAGCTCGCGGCGCAAGAGGTGCCGGATGGCCGGCTCGCCCGGAGCCACCCCGAGCTCGGCCTCGACCGCGTCGAGGTCGGGGACCAGCACGGCGAGCAGGTAGGAGCGCAGGCTGTCTCCGTGCAGGAACACCTGCTTCAAGAACGCGCTCCCGGCGGCGAACACCTCCTCGAGCCGCGAGATGCTCACGAACTCCCCCTGCGCGAGCTTGAGCACGTTCTTGCGGCGGTCGATCCAAAGCAGCTCGTCGCCCCGTTGCTCGACGATGTCGCCGGTGACCAGGTACCCCTCGGCGTCGAACAGGCCGCGCGTCGCCTCCGGGTTGCGGTAGTAGCCGGGGATGAGCCGCACCGTCTTCACGCAAAGCTCGCCGCGGGGGAAGGGAACGTCGGTGATGCGGTAGCCGAGCTCGGGCACGTCGACGAGCTTCCAGGCGGTGACGTCGCCGGCGACCACGCGGCGGTCGAAGGTGATGACGCCGGCCTCGGTCGAGCCGTAGCCGTCCATCACCGGCACGTCGAAGCACCGCTCGAGAAACTCGACGACGTCGGGGGCCGTGGGCGCGGTGCCGGTGGTCACAAAGAGCAGCCGATCGCCGAGGAACGAGCCGCGCATCTCCTCGACGATCTCCCTACCGATCCGCGCCCGCTCCGCCTCGTCGCGCGCCCCCGCCGAGCGCTTGACGAGCTCGGTCTGGTAGTGCCCGTGGATCATCGAGGCCACTCGGGGCACCAGCATGAGGTGGGTGGGCCGGGCGATGCGGATGTCCTCGAAGAGCGTCGACATGTCGCTGGCGAGGGCGAAGCACACGAGGTCGCCGGAGGCGATCGACTGCATCACCTCGCCTCGCCCCGCGAGGTGGTTCAAGGGCAGGTAGTTCAACACCACCTGCGGCAGCCCGACGTCGGGCCGGAGGCTCGCGCGCCTCCACCACCGCACCCAGAGGCTCGCCGGGAACATCGCACCCTTGGGCGTCCCCGTGCTCCCCGACGTGTACATGATCGTGACCAGCGGGTCCGGCGCTTCCGGGCCGCTCGGCGTGGTCGCGTCGCGGGCCCGAGGGTCGCAGTAGGGGATTGAGCCGCGCTCCCTCCCCAGCCGCTCGAGGTCGGCCATCGCCACCACCGTGACCCGCTCACCGTGCTCTTCTCGAACCGCATCCGCGCGGCGCTCGAGCGCTTCTGCCTGGGCTCGGTCCTCCGCGATGAGCCCCATCACGATGATGCTGTGCACCGCGGGGGCGCGCGACAGCACCTCGGCCACTGCGGAGAGCCTCTCGAGGCTCGAGACCACGCACGTCACCCCCGCGTCGGAGATGATTTGCGAAAGCTCCGCCGCGCTCGCGCTGATGGGCAGCGGCACCGAGACCGCTCCCAGGTAGAGGCAGGCCAGGTCGGCGACCACCCAATCGATGCCGCTGAAGCCCGAGAGCCCCACGCGGTCGCCCTTGGCCGCGAAGCCCGAGGCGGCGAGCCCGCTCGCCAGGTGGCAGACGCGGGCCCATAGATCGGCGTAGCGGATGGCTCGATACTCGGGCCGGTAGCGCACCGAGCCCCCGACGAGCTCGAAGGCTCGCTCGGCGAGGCACGGCCTCTCGGCGTGCATCTCGCAGCTCCTCGCCAGACAGGCGATGCTCGTCGGGCAATGGGCGCTCAGCTCCTCGCCGGCGACCGGCCAGCGCGTGGCCAGGGAAGGGTCCCGCGCGAGCTTCGGGCGCACGCGCTCGAGCGCTCGGTCCAGCATCTCTCGGTGGTAGGGGGATGGCTCCATGGTGCCTGCTCCGAGGCAGGGGCATGGAGCCGCGGGGCGCGGCGTCAACCCTCAGCGTCGGTGACCACCGCGCGGGACCGAGGGGCGGCGCACCGGCCTCGCCGAGCCCTGTCCGGTCGGCCGCACCCCCGCATGGACGACTCCGCCCGCCGGGGAGGCTGCGTGGACGGGTCGAATGGACACGCCGGCCGCGGCGGAGACGTGCGCGTAGGAGGGCCCCTGCCGCCATCCGCCACCGCCCAAGGCCCGCGAGGGCTGAGAGACCACGTAGGCCCGGCGGGCCCCCTCGTACGGCAGCGCGTAGGCGCGGATGTTCGGGCTCACGAGGTAACGCTCCTCGACGAAGGTCCAGCGGTCGTCGAGCACCACCACGCCGGCGGGAGCGGCGGGGACCCAGCCGACATAGCCGCCGCCCGAGCGCCACTCGACCCACGCCGGGGCCCACACGACGTCGGGCGTCCACACCCAGCCGAGCCGCGCGTCGGAGTACCACCGGCCGTAGTGGTAGGTCGCCCACCCGAAGTCGTAGTCGCTCTCGAACGACCAGCCGGCGTCGGTCGCCACCCAGCGCCCGCCGGTCGAGTAGGGCACGAAGTCCGTGCCCACCACGTCGATCGAGGGCCTCCAGACGCGCCCGTGGTCGGGCGTGTCGATCCAGTCGCCGTCCTCGGCGAGGGGCTGTGTGAAGACGTCGACCGACGCCTGGTCGCCGGCGGCGCTCGCGTCGGCCGGCTCGAGGGTGGTCGTGACCATGCACCCCATCGCGCCGAACGAGGCGGCGACGACGACGAGCACGGGGGCGAGGGTGAGGGAGCGAAGGGAAGCGAGGGTTTTCATGGGACTTGGTTTCCTCTCTGCTCTGGCAGACGAAACATGAGGCCGTCGATGCACCCCCGCAGGCGCCTCGATCGTGCTCCCGCGCCTCGGTGGGGATACCCTCGCGCCCATGTCCGCCCGCCGCCGCGCCCCCGGCGTCCGCCGTGTCCTAGCGTTCGTCGCCTTTGCCGCTCTCTTTGCGCTCGTCTCGCTCATCGTCGTCGCCTCGCCGAGGTCGGCGCACGCCGAAGGGTGGAGCGCGTTTCCGACGCTCTCCCCGAACAGTGCCGTCGCCCTCGGCAGCGGCGTCGAGCCTCGTCCCTACGAGGCCCTCGACACCTGCCTCGCGCACCTCGGCGACTCGACCCGCGCGCGCTTCTTCGCGGCCGTGGTCGACGTCACCGACGCGACCGGCCGCAAGGACCCCTCGGCCAACGACGCGGTGCCCTACGTCGATGCCCTCTACCAATCGCTGCGCGGAACCGGGCGCCTCGAGCCGGAGACCCACGTTCTCATCGTCCTCGGGATGAAGAACCACGCCGTCGCCGTGCATCCCGGCACGCGGTGGGCCGACCTCGGCTTCGTGAAGTCGGTCGTCTCCGCCACCATCGACGGCTCGGGCTTCAAGGTCGCGGCCCGCGCCGGTGAGCCGGGCAAGGCCATCTGCGCCCTCGCCCAGGCCATCGACACCAAGATCTTTCAGCTCCAGCGCGACGCCGACCAACGGCGTGTCATCACCATCGGCAAGGTCATCGAGGGGCGCGGCCGCCTGGCCGTCCTCCGCAAGCAGGTCGCCGGCTTCGACCCGCGCTACGCCAAGCTCGCGGCCACCATCTCGGCGGAGCTCACCCGCGCCGAGCAGAGCCTCGACCTCGCCGAGCATCAGGTCCCCCAGGGCCAGGTCGCCGCCGCCACCTCTTCGATGCTGAACGCGACCTCCATCCTCTCTCGCTACGAGGAGCGGCTCACGGACCTGAAGGCCACCATGGATGGGCTACCCGCCCGCCGCGCCGCGCTGGCCGCCGACATCACCTCCGTGAAGGTCGACACCTCGCCGACCTTTGCGCCCACCATCGTCGCCGTCGACCAGCTCACGCAGTGCGACTCCCGCGCGGCCAGGACCGAGCAGGGCCTCGTGTCGGGCGCCGACGAGGTCCACGGCCTCGAAGGCGTCGACTCCTGCCGCGACAGCGCTCTTCACCTCGCCCGCAGCGCTCGTGACTCGTGGTCGCTCGCGACCCGCACCCTGCCCGTCGGCGTCGCCGTCCTGCTCGGCCTCATCGCGCTCGCGCTCGCGCTGAGCCGCCGCCGAGCCCGTGGCCTCCTCCTCGCCGAGGTGGAGGCCGAGCTCGCGCGGTGGTCCACCCAGCTCGAGAACGCCTCCGCCCGCCTG
>FTCO01000059.1_pt1 | contig 14973 bp, 15 predicted proteins | sample 1639701 | NCBI WGS metagenome assembly FTCO01 (sample SAMEA3914869, study PRJEB12502) | metagenome | biome: forest; material: soil | place: USA | collected 2012-03-12 | depth 0.1 m | reverse complement strand
AGCTCGATGCCCATGGGGATGAGCTCGCCCTCGACCGTGCGCTCGAGGAGCGAGTACTCGATCTGGAGCCCGATGAACTGCGACCAGCCGCGGAACTGGGCCAGCATCTGCGCCTGCGTCGTCTTCCACGCCGGCGTGTCGGAGACGCCGATGTAGCGGACCTTGCCCGCCTGGACCAGGTCGTGGAGCGCGTGCATCGTCTCCTCGATGGGCGTGTGCTTGTCCCAGTTGTGGAGCCAGTAGAGGTCGATGTAGTCGGTCTGCAGGCGGCGGAGCGAGTGCTCGGCGGCCTTGATGATCGACTTGCGGCTCGAGCCGCCGCCGTTGGGATCGCCCACGAAGTGGTTGCCGCTGAACTTGGTGGCGATGACGAGGCGGTCGCGCTTGCTCGGGTCGTGGCCGAGGTGGTCGCCGATGATCTTCTCCGAGTGGCCCTTCGTGTAGAGGTTGGCCGTGTCGATGAAGTTGCCGCCCTTCTCGATGAAGCGATCGAGGATCGCCTGCGACTCGGCGACGCTGCTGCCCCAGCCCAGCTCCTCGCCGAAGGTCATGGCGCCGAGGCAGAAGGGGCTGACACGAAGACCCGAGCGACCGAGGGTGACGTAGTGATCGAGAGACATGGCTTGGTTCTCCTTCGAGACACGGCGGGCGACGCGCAGAGGGCCGCGAGGACGCCGGCGAGCGTGTCCGTGGTAACGTGCGGGGACCGAGGCGCGAGAGAGGGCCCTCGGGTGAGGCGCGGGTAGTTTAAGATTGAACTATCCCTCGTCAAGGACCAGCATGCCGAAGACCTCGACGTGGGACCTGTGGACCCTGAACCTCCAGCTCATGATGGGGATCATGGTCGAGGTGACGCCCCGCGTCCGCGAGCTGCGCCTCGAGATCAAGGAGCTGTTCCTGCTCGCCGAGGTCGACAAGCACCCGAGCCCCGCGGACCTCGCGCGCGTCCTCTGCACACCCAAGCCGACGGTGACCTTCATGGTCAAGCGGCTGGAGGCGGCGGGCTACTTGAAGCGCTCGGCGGAGCCCGACGACGCGCGCCGCTCGCGGCTCACGCTGACCGCGTCGGGCCGGAGGGCCATGGAGGGGGCGCGGGCCATCCTCGACGAGGCCTTCGGCGAGCGCCTCGGCCGCCTCTCGGCCGCGGAGCGCGCCATGCTCGCCGAGCTGCTCGGAAAAATGGCGGACGAGGGCGAGGCCGAGTAGCCGAGGGGGCGGGGCGTGCACCGGCCGAGGTCGAGGTTACCCTCGCCGAATGCTGGCCCAAACACCTCCCCGCGACGAAGGCGTTCGCCTCATCGTCACCTACAAGGTCGTCAAGGCGGCGGCCCAGCTCCTCTTCGCGCTCATCCTCTTCGCGACCGTGCTCACCGGCCACGCCGGCGCCATCGCCGAGCTGGCGACCTTCGTGCGCCACCACGTCTCCGGGGCGTGGGCGGTGAAGCTCGCCAGCACCCTGCTCACCTTCGTCACGCCGCGCCACGTCGCCCTCACGGCCCTCGCCCTCTTCCTCGACGGCGTGCTCGGCGCCGTCGAAGGCTGGGCGCTGCACACCGGGCGCGAGTGGGGCGAGTGGCTGGTCGTCGTGGCCAGCGGCGCCCTCGTGCCTTACGAAGCCTACGAGCTCTTCGAGCACCCGCGCGCCGGCCGCGCCCTCCTCATGGTCGCCAACATCGCCGTGGTGGCCTATTTGGCCCGCCGCGCGCTCCGCCGGCGCCGCGCCCACGCGGTCTGACGAACAAACCGACACGCTTGGTAGTCCGAGCCACCATTGCCCGCCTCCATTCGGCTTGACCGAGCCAGTGTGATTGTATCCAATGACGGTAGGCCTCGAGGATCACCCGACTCCGACGTCGGGGCTCGTGGCCAGTCAACATCACACGCCCCCTGCTTCGCGAGGGAGGTTCGACATGCCGAAAAAGGTCCCCGCGCCGGGCTATACGCTCGGGCGCTATGAGCTGCTGGCGCCGCTCGCCTCCGGTGGATTCGCCACCGTATGGATCGCCCGGTTGCGTGGCGCGCGCGGCTTTCAAAAGCTCATCGCCGTCAAGGTGATGACGAGCAGCGACGAGGACGACGACGACCTCGAGCGCATGTTCCTCGACGAGGCGACGCTGGCCTCGCGCATCGAGCACCCCAATGTGGTCGAGATCCTCGATCTCGGCGAGCAAGAGGGGATGCTCTATCAAGCCATGGAGCTGGTCGAGGGAGAGCGCCTCTCGCTCCTCCGCCGGCCGGGCCACGTCCCCCTCAGCGTCGTCGTCGACGTGGGGGCGCAGGCCGCCGCGGGCCTCCACGCGGCTCACGAGCTCGTCGATCGAAGAGGGCAGCCCCTCGGCTTGGTCCACCGCGACGTCTCGCCGCAAAACCTGCTGATTACCCATGAGGGCCTGCTCAAGCTCGTGGACTTCGGCATCGCCAAGGCAGCTTCCAACTCCCATCGAACCAAGCTCGGTCAAATCAAGGGCAAGGTCGCCTACATGGCGCCCGAGCAGGTCCGCGGTCTACCGGTGGACCGGAGGACCGATGTCTTCGCGCTCGGCATCGTCCTTTACGAGCTGGCCACCGGCCATCACCCCTTCCGCGGGCGCGATCAGGGCATGACGCTCGTCAACGTCTGCCGGCAGACCCCCGCCGCGCCCAGCAGCCTTCGACCGGATTTGCCGACGGGGCTCGACGAGGTGCTCCTCCGCGCCCTCGCCAAGGACCCGGGCGCTCGCCATCCGACGATGGCCCAATTGGGCGCTGCTCTCGAGGCCCTGGCGCCGAGCGAGGGCACCCATTCGGCCCGGCTCGCGGCCTACATGCAAACCCACTTCGGCGACCTCCGCGAGGCGCGGCGGCGGGTCCTCCGCGACGCCCTGAGCCGCGCCAACGCGCCTCCCGCGCGCTCCTCCGAGCCCGAGATCATCCTCGAGCCGGACCCGTCGTCGAGCGCCGCCCTCCCGCCCCCCGAAGGCGCGCCGCGCGCCAGCGTCGATGTCTGCCCGGTGGAGCTGGAGGCCCCCATCGAGGTCGTGATCGAGCCTCCGGCGCGGCGGGACCCGAGAGCCGGCCGCCACCGCTATACGGCGGTGAGCCTGGGAGTCGCCATCGCCCTCGGCGTGGGAGCGGCCCTGTGGCTGGAAGGCACCTTCGACGACCCGCCCGCCATCGGGGCGGCGACCAAGGGCCCGGCGGCGCGCGAGTGACCGCCCCTTCGTAATCCAAGGCGGCGATGGTCCATCCATCGCCTTCATCGACGTTGAACACCAACCTCCTTGGTGCAGGCCAATCTGCGCCCGGGAGTCGATGGCACGACCACCATGGAGGACTCCCCCATATGTCGAACACCCATGCTCTTTGGCTCATTCTTGCCGCCTCTGGCCTCATGGGGCTCGGCTGCTCCAGCTCCGAGGCAGGGAGCACGACGGCGAGCGCGAGCGCCTCGTCGTCAGCCGACGCGACCTCGACCGGCGGCGCGGGTGGGGCTCCCGGCGCCTCCGAGGGCGTGACCACGTCGAGCGCCGGGGGAGCCACCGCCTCCTCGAGCACGACCAGCGCCGGAGGCTCCCCCGCGCCCGGCGGCGGCACCGGCGGCGCGCCCGACGTGGGAGGCACCGGGGGCACGGGAGGCTCCTCGCAGGCCTCGGGCGGGGCCGGCGGAGGCACGGGAGGCGCCGGGGCCATCGATGGCGGCACCGGCGGCGGGGCGGGCGGCTCCGCGCCCCTCGGCCCCCACATGGTCATCAACGAAGTCGTGGCCGACGAGACGGTGGGGAGCGACTGGATCGAGCTCTTCAACGCCGGCGACCAGCCCGCCGACCTCACGGGCTGGACCATGACCGACAGCGACCCGACCCACGTCTTCGCCTTCGACGCCGGCACCATGGTCGCGCCGGGCGCCTACCTGACCTTCGATCAAAACGCGCCCGGCTCGTTCACCTTCGGCCTCGGCAAGGGCGGCGATCAGGTCAACCTCTACGACGCCGGCATGCTCCTCGTCGACGGCACCGAGTGGGTCGCGGGCGAGGCCGACGCGCCGGCGAGCTGGGGTCGCCTCCCGAACGGCACCGGCCTCTTCCAGACGCTCGCCGTCACGACGAAGGGGGCCGCGAATCAATGAAGCGCCTCGCGTGGACCCTGATCGCGCTGGGCCTCGCGGCCGGCTGCGGCTCCGCGGCCTCGCCGGACGGCTCGGTCGCGAGCTCGACGGGCGGCGCCGGCGGCTCGACCTCGGAGGGCGTGGGCGCGAGCGCCGGCGCGACCGTGGGTGAAGGCGGGGCCGCGCAAAGCGGCGCCTCGACCGCGGGGGGCGCCGAGCCCTCGCACCCCGCGGGCGGAGCGCCCGCAGCGCCGCCCGACTACTGCTCGATCTGCGCGCTCACCACGACCTCGACCGTGGCCCAGGGCGCCATCGACGAGGCCTCCGGGCTCGCCGCCAGCCACGCGCACCCGGGCGCCTATTACGTGAACAACGACAGCGGGGACCTGCCCCGCTTCTTCGCGGTGGGCTCCGACGGCGCGGACCTCGGCGTCGTCTCGATGCCGGTCACCAACGTCGACTACGAGGACATCGCCGTCGCCCCCTGCCCCGCGGGCTCGTGCGTCTTCGTGGCCGACATCGGCGACAACGACGCGGTCCGCTCGAGCGTCGCCCTCTACCGCCTGCCCGAGCCGGCGGCGCTCGGCATGATGAGCGCGACGCCCGACACCCTGCCCTTCGTCTACCCCGATGGGCCGCACAACGCCGAGACGCTCCTCGTCCACCCGCTCACGGGCGAGATCGTGATCGTCACCAAGCACAAGTCGGGCTCCTCGTCGTTCTATCGCGCGCCCGACGACTGGGCGCCGGGCCAGCTCGTCACGCTCGAGAGGGCCGGCACGATCACGCCCCCCGAGGGCTCGCCGCGCTTCACGAGCGGCAGCGTGCACCCGGCGGGTCACGGCGTGCTCCTCCGCACCTACACGCACGTCTTCTTCTACGCCGCCGCGACGCCCGACGAGCCCCTCGCGACCACGCTGGGCCGCGCCCCCTGCGCGCTCCCCGTGGCCGACGAGGCGAAGGGCGAGGGCATCTCGTGGACCGCGGCCGGCGACGGCTACGCGACCATCGGCGAAGGGGTGCCGACCTACCTCCACCAGGCGAGCTGCCATGCGAAGTGAGCGCCTCGGCCTCGCGGCGGCGCTCGCCGCCTTCGCCGCCAGCGCGAGCGGTTGCTACTTCCTCTCGAGCTTCGACGGCCTCGACGACGCGGGCGCGGCGACCGCGGGCGCGGGAGGCGCCGGAGGCAACGCCGCGTCGACCTCGTCGATGTCGTCCACCTCGTCGACGTCCTCGCGCTCCTCGAGCACGGCGACGGCGGGCCAGGCCGTGGGCTCGGGCGGCGCGCCGGGGAGCGCGGGCGCGCCCGGTGGTGGAGGAGCGGCCTGCCCGCCTCCGGGCGCCGACTACACCGGCCTCGTGATGAACGAGATGGCCCCCAAGGGCGTGCCCGACGACTGGATCGAGCTGCGCAACAACGGGCTCGCGGCCATCCCGCTCTGCGGAGTCATCCTCGCGCAGAGCTACGACGACGTCACGGTCCCCGAGGGCTCGAACCGCTTCACCTTCGGCGACGTCTCCCTCGCGCCCGGCGAGTACCTCGTCGTCGCCTCGGGGCCCGAGCTGCCCTACGGCCTCTCCAAGGACGCGCCGGAGCGCATCACGCTCTTCACCCCCGCGGGCCAGGTGCTCGACGACACCGCCTGGGTCGCGACGCCCGCCACCGAGTTCACCGCCCTCGAGTCGTGGGCGCGCATCCCCGACGGCACCGGCCCGTGGAAGCGCGTCGAGAACCCCACCAAGGGCACCGCGAACTTCGAGCTGCCGGCCGACGCGGGGAGCGAAGGGGGCTCGCCGTGAGCGCGACGCCCTCGCCCAGCCAACGGCTCGTCATCGGCCGCTACGAGCTCTACGACGAGCTGGCGTCCGGCGGCATGGCCCGGGTCTTCCTCGGCCGCCTCAAGGGCGCCGTGGGCTTCTCGCGCATGGTCGCCGTGAAGCGCCTCCACGCCCACCTCGTGAGGGACCGCCAATTCGTCACCATGTTCGTCGACGAGGCGCGGCTCGCGGCGCGCATCCGCCACCCCAACGTGGTGCCCATCATCGACGTCGTGCGGACCGAGGACGAGCTGTTCCTCGTCATGGAGCTCATCCAGGGCGCGTCGCTCGCGCGCGCCGCGTCGCTCAGCCGGAAGAGCGGCGCCTTCGTGCCCATCCAGGTCGCGGTGAGCATCGTGGCCGGCGTGCTCCACGGGCTCCACGCGGCGCACGAGGCCAAGGACGATCAGGGCCAGCCCCTCCACATCGTCCACCGCGACGTCTCGCCGCACAACGTCATCATCGGCATCGACGGCGTGCCGCGCGTGCTCGACTTCGGCATCGCCAAGGCCAAGGGGCGCCTCCAGAACACGGCCGAGGGCGTGATGAAGGGCAAGCTCGGCTACATGGCGCCCGAGCAGATCGGCGGGACCGACGTCGGGCGCGAGGCCGACCTCTACGCGGCCGCCGTCATCCTCTGGGAGCTGCTCGCGGGGCGCCGCCTCTTCAAGGCCGCCACGGAGACGCTGGTGCTCGCGAGCGTCCTTCGCGGCGCCCAAGATCCTCCGAGCGCCTTCCGGCCCGAGATCCCCGAGGCCCTCGACGAGCTGTGCATGAAGGCCCTCTCGCCCGACCCGGCGGCGCGCTTCGCCACGGCGCGCGAGCTCGCCCAAGCGCTCGAGGCCGCCGCGCCCATCGCCTCGGCGGGTCGCATCGCCGCCTGGCTCGAGGAGGTCGCCGACGAGCTGCTCCAGAACAGCGCCATCGTCGTCGCCAGCGCCGACAGCCAGCCCCGCACCTCGGCGCCCGATCTCCCGCTCACCCTCGAGGCGATGATGCCGCCCGTGCCCAGCTCGCGACCCGCGCCCGGCTCGCAGCCCGGCTCGAGCTCGCGGCCCATCGCCGGCGCGCCCTGGACCTCGCCTCCCATCGAGCGAACGGCGCTCTCGTTCGCGCCGCCCGAGCCTCGGCCGGCCTCGAGGACGGCGCGCCTCGCCTCGCTCGCCGTGGCCGCCCTGCTCGCCGCGGCGTGCACGGTGGCGGCGCTCCGGTGGAAGCGGCAGGCGCACGAGGAGACGGCGCGCACGGCGACGGCCGCGCCGGCGATGGAGTCGAGCTCGGCAGCCACCAGCGCGCCGGCCGCGAGCGCCAGCGCGGCCCCGGTGGCGGCGGCGCGCGAGGGCTCGACCGCGAGCCCGGCGGCGAGCGCCTCGTCGCTCGCGCCGCGCCCCCCCTCGGCTCCTCGCTCGGGCGCCGGTGCGCGACGGCCGGCGACCCCGCCGAGCGCCGCCGATCCAGCGCCCGCGCCGCCCCCCGCGCGCAAGGCCGACTGCGACCCGCCGTACACGCTCGACAACCGTGGCATCCAGCGGCTCAAGCCGCAGTGTTTGTGAGGGACGACGATGAGAATGAGCCCCTGGTCCGCGGGGATGATCCTGCTCGCTTCGCTGGCCGTGGAGACGCGCGCGCGCGCCGAGACGCCCTCCGACGAAACGACGCAGGCCTGCGTGCAGGCCTACCAGTCGACGCAGGAGCTGCGGCTCGACGGCAAGGTCCACGCGGCCCGTGAGAGCGCCGCCCTGTGCGCGCGCGAGGCCTGCCCAGCGGCGGTGCAGAGCGGCTGCACCAAGTGGCTGCGCGAGCTCATCGACGGCCAGCCCTCGCTCCTCGTCACGGCGCACGAGGGCGGCAAGGATGTGAGCGACGCCGCGGTCTACGTCGACGGCGAGCGCGCCGCCGAGTCGCTCACCGGGCGCCCGATCGAGGTCGACCCCGGCAAGCACACGGTCCGCCTCGCGCGCCGCGCGGGCCCGGCCGTGGAGCAGACCGTCGTCGTCCTCGAGGGGGCGAAGAACCGCGCCATCACCTTCGATCTCGGCGCCCCTCCGGCGAAGCCCGGCGGAGGGCGCGGCGCGCCCGTGGGTCCCATCGTCTTCGGCGCGGCGGGCCTCGCGTCCATCGCCGCGTTCGCGGCCCTCGCCATCACGGGGAGCCGCGACCTCGGCCAGCTCCGCGACACCTGCGGCCAGACCCACAGCTGCGAAGGCGTCGACATCCGCGCCATCAAGACCAAGCTCGTGGCGGGCGACGTGCTCCTCGCGGCCGGCGTCGTGAGCCTAGGCGTGGGGATCGGTTGGACCATCAAGCACTTCACGGCCGACCCGGAGCCGGCGCGCGCGTCCATCGGCCTCCACGTGATGCCGGAGAACGCGGGGGGCCGCGTCGCCTTCTCCCTCACCTATTGACCGGTGGTCTCGACCGCCGCGCCGGGTCAACCTCGAGGGGTGAGCGGCGACGACGACCCGAGCCCCCTCGAGCCCGACACGTGGTCGCTGAGGCTCGAGGGGGCTCGGGTCGTCGCCACCTCGGTGGGCGCGGCCTCCTACGCCGACCTCGCCGATGGCTCGCTCGGCACGGGCCACGCGCGTGACGGCGACCGCGTCGACCTCGCGCCGGTGCTCCCGGAGTGGGTGAACGAGGTCCTCGCCGCGCAGGCGAGCACCGGCTACGAGCCCGCGCGCTGGGACGCGACGGAGGACCCCACCATCCACCCCTCGGCCTACGAATTCGGACGAGGCAACTGCCACGGGTTCGCGACGAGGCTGTTCGGCGTCTTCGACGACGAGCCCATCGAGGTCTGGCAGGTCCCGAGCCCTCGCTACGATCACGGCCGCACGCCGGCCGGGAGGGAGCCCTACCTCTCGCTCACCTCCCCGCCGCCGGGCGCGCCTCGGAGGCGGCTCGCCGACGTCGACCCGCGCTACCAGGTCGTCGTGTCGGAGCGCGACGCGCCCGACCCCTTCCCGCCGTGCACCGCCACGTTCGACGAGACCAACCGGCCGGCCGACGGCATGAAGTGGTGGACCACCTTCACCATCGTCTACGCCGACTTCGTGAGGAAGCTCGAGGCGCTCGCGACGCGGCCGGTGACCGCGGTCGGCTTCGGCGACCTGGGCCTCGGCAGGCGCGATCGAGGCCGGGGCGCCGTGAACGAGGACCACTCCCTCCTCGCGTTGAGCGGGCCCACGCGCGGTGGGCTGTGGGTCTACACGCTGCAGAAGATGGCCCCCTTCAGCCCGTACACGGTGCGGCTCCGCAGGGTGTCGGAGTACCGGTGGTATCACCTCCGCGACCGGCTACGCTGAAGGGGGCGGCGGGGGGACGCTACTTCGAGGTGGCCGCCGCGGCGGGCGCGGAGGTGGCGACGGGAGCGACGGGGGTGCCGGGCTCGTCGTCTTGGCCCTCCTGAGCCTTGATGTTCTTCTTGCGGGTGGCGGCGGCGCGCTGGGCTTGGACCGTACGGGAGGAGACGAACGCGGCGAGCGCGGGGTAGCGCTCGCCGATCGTGGCGTCGTGGTGAACCGCGGTGGCGTAGTCGAGCTTGAAGGTCTCTTGATCGCCGAGGACCTGGTCGGCAGCGAGGTGCGCCATGTCTTCGGAGTAGTCGGCCCAGCGGCGGGCGCGCTCGGACTCGGTCATCCACGCGGCGGCCGTCTTGAGGTTCGGCTGGATCTTCGGCGCCTTCTTGCCGAAGTCGTCCTCGTAGGTGTTCGAGGCGCCCACCTCCGTGGACACGACACCCATGCTTCGCGCCTGCTCCGGCGTGGGCCGGCGCAGCGTACGCAGCTGATCACCGCTCAGCTTCTGGTAGTTCGCCGGCGTGTCCGGCACCGTGCCCGGCGTCGTCACCGGCACCTGCAACGCCACCGGCTTGGGCCCCTGCTTCGACACACTCGACGTCTTCTTCGTCGCCATGACCCGCACCCCGATCCGGCCGGGGAGAGATCGACGCGAGACTGCGTCCGCTCCCCCGACGCCGAGAAGCCTGACCTCCGCGATGAGCGAGCGCACGGAAAAATCGTGCTGGTGATCGCTTTTTTTGGCGCTCCTCCCCGCAGAGCTAGCCAAATGCTCGACAAGACTGGGTTCAGTGGTCGCGGACCCACTGCCTATCGAGCCGCCACCATGACCGAGAGACCCGCGAGGCTCTGCGTCTAGGCCCACGACCCATAGGCAGTCGGTCCGCCACCATGACGAAGAGACCCGCGAGGCTCTGCGTCTAGGTCCATGACCCATAGGCAGTCGGTCTGTCACCATGACCGAGAGACCCGCGAGGCTCTGCGTCTAGGTCCACGACCCATCGCCAGTCGGTCCGTCACCATGACGAAGAGGCTCGCGGACCTTCGGCTCAGTGCGAGCCACCGGGAGCTGCCGCGAAGTAGTGCCCGGCGTCGATGTCGGCGATGAGGTCGGCGTGCTCGGGCTTCCAGCCGAGCACCTCGCGCGTCTTCGCGCTCGACGTCGGGTTGTCGAGCTGCGCGATCATCCCCAGGAAGGGCCCGAGCATCCCCGCGACCTCTTCGGGGGAGACGCTCTTCACGGGCAAGCCGAGCCCGCGGCCGACCGCCTCCGCGATGGCGCGGAAGGGCACGCCCTCCTCGGCCGCCGCGTGCACGCGAAAGCCCGCGGGCGCCGACTCGAGCGCGAGGCGATAGAGCCGCGCGGCGTCGAGCGTGTGCACGGCCGGCCAGCGGGTCTTGCCCTCGCCGACGTAGGCCGCGAAGCCGCTCTTGCGCGCCGCCGCGATGATCATGGGGATGAAGCCTCCATGATCGAGCGAGCTGTGGACCGTGGGCGAGAGGCGCATGATCGAGGTGCGCACGCCGCGCTTCGCGAAGGCGAGCGAGAGGTCCTCCGACGCGACGCGGGGGTTGCCGCCCGGCTGGCCGGCGTCGTCTTCGGTGCCCGAGCGACCATGCACGCTGTGCGCGAGGAGCGCCGTGCCGGTGGTGTTGACGAAGGGCTTGTTGGATCCCTCGAGGGCCTCGCCGATGGCCTGGACCGCGGTGAGATCGGCCTTCAGCGCGCCCGCGAAGTCGCCGCCGGCAAAGGCGAGGTCGTGCTTGAACGCGAGGTGGATGACGCCGTCGGCCTTCTTGGCGGCGGCCTTGATGGCGTCGAGATCGTCGAGCGTCGTGCGCAACACCTCGGCGCCCGCCGCCGCGACCTTCTCGGCGGAGGCCTCGGAGCGCGCGAGGCCAGTGACCTTGTGCCCGGCGGCCAAGAGGTCCTCGACCGTGGGGAGACCGATGTGACCAGACGCGCCAGTGACGAACACATGCATGGGGGAGCCTCCTGATGTCAGGTTCTGACATAGGGGTAGCACAGTGATGTCAGTGACTGCAATCAGGTAGAATGGAGCCGAGATGGCGCGCTGGGAGCCCGACGCACGCGGGCGGCTCGAAAAGGCCGCGATGGAGCTCTTCCAAGAGCGCGGCTACGCGCGCACGACGGTGGAAGACATCGCGGCGCGCGCGGGGCTCACGGAGCGGACCTTCTTCCGCTACTTCGCCGACAAGCGCGAGGTGTTGTTCTCGGGCTCGAAGGAGCTCGAGAAGAGCATCGTCGACCACATCGCGGCGGCGGGGCCGGAGGTGGGGGCCTTCGACGCCGTGGCGGCGGCCTTCGAGGCGGCGGGCGCTTGGCTCGAGGAGCAGCGGGATCTCGAGCACGTTCGGGCGCGGTACGCGCTCGTGAGCAAGCACGGCGAGATCCTGGAGCGCGAGCTCATCAAGATGGCGGTCCTCGGCGCGAGCGTGACGAAGGCGCTGCATGCGCGCGGAGTGTCGGAGCCGACGGCGAGCGTGACGGCCGAGGCGGGGATCGCGGTGTTCAAGGTCGGCTTCGAGCGGTGGGTGAAGGGGGAGGAGCCGGAGGGCTTCGCGGCGCAGGTCCGCGAGGCGGCAAAAGCTCTGAAGGCGGCGACGGGCGAGCGGGGGGCGGTGGCGCCTTCGAAGCGATGAGCTCGGAGCCGCGAGGCTCGGATCGACCCGGGGCCGGCGCTCGCCGCGCGCGCAAGTGCTTGTGGCTCGCGGTCGGCGTGTCGCCATATGCCCTCTTGCTCGCGTCGGTCGTCGTGGGGCTCCAGCGAAGCGTCGCGCCACCCGTGGGCGGCGTCGTGGTCGCGGCGCTCGCGCTCATGGTCGGTGGGCTCAACTTCTACTTGTCGGTCGTCCGATGGCTGCTCTTCCGGCTCCGGCACGGCACCGTCGATGGGTACAAGCACGTCTCGGGGTTCCCCGCCGTCGGGACCTTTCTTGTCACCGTAGCGGCCCTCCTCGACTTCGGCTCGCTTCCCTTCGCGCTCCTCGGGCTCGCGACGCTGGCCCTGGATACCGGTGGCCTTCCGTGGTTCGCCGTCGCGATGTGGCGGGACGCATCGCTCCGGGAATCCTGACCGGCCCCCGCCTGGGAGCTGCCGGTGATCGGCGCGGTCTCGGCACCATCCGCCGTCTCGATGCGGCCCGATGAATACGTGGCCTGGGTGGGAGACGGCCTTGCGGGCGCCGCGACGAGGTGGGTCGGGGCGCCCGCGAGCTAGCCGGAGGTCTATCGGCGCGCGCCGCGAACGTGGGCGCCGATGAGCGCGTTCACCCGGCCCGCCTCGAAGAGCGGGGCCATGTGGGTCGCGCCCGAGAGCTCCTCGTGCTTCGCGCCCGGGATGGCGCTGGCGAGGAGCTTCGCCACGCGGCGGGCGGCGAGGGTCGAGCGCTCGCCCGAGAGCAGGAGCGCGGGGACCTTCACCCCACGGTAGGCGGCGAGCGGCGTCGGGTCGGGCATGAGCGAGCGGACCTCGAGGTACACCTTGCGGCCGACCGCGAGCCACGCGGCGCGCGACGCCTCCGGCAGGGCCGCGAAGGCGCCCGGCCCGCTCCAGTAGTCGACGAACCCGTTCAGCCACGCGGCGCCGCCGCCGGCCGCGTCGTCCTCGAGGTCGCGCGACACCCTCGCGAGCTCGGCGAGGCCCTCCGCGTCGTTCTCCGATCGCAAGACGCCGAAGGCCACCGGCTCGAAGAGCGCCACCGATCGCACGAGATCCGGCGCGTCGAGGAGCACGCGCGTCGCGACCAGCCCGCCGTACGAGTGGCCGACGAGGTGCGCCGGCTCGGGGAGCGAAGCGAGCAGCGCCGCGATGGCGGCCGCGTCGTCGTGCAGGCCCGCGGCGGCCTCGTCGGTGATGCGGCTCGACTCGCCGTAGCCGTAGAAGTCGGGCGCGATCACCCGATGGTCGCGCGAGAGATCGGCGATGAGCCGGCCCCACTGCCGCGACGAGAGGCCGCCGCTGTGAAGGAGAACGGCCGGCGCCCCGGCCCCCGCTTCGGTCACGCCGAGATGCCGCTCGCCCACGCGAAACGTCGCCATGGGCCCGAGCATACCTTCAGAGCTTGGGCGAGGCGCGCTTCGCCACCATCGGGGAGAGGCGGCGCAGGAAGGTCTCGGGGACGAGGCGCTTGAGGGCGGCGATGCCCTTCGCCTCGCGGTGGGGGAAGACGTAGAGCTGGTCGCGCTCGCAGGCCTCCAGGGCGAGGCGGGCCACGTCGTTGGCCTGCACGGGCGTGCGCTTCATCAGGCGCTCGATGGACTCGGGCTGCACGGTCGCGCTCGCCGACCGCGCGTTCTTCGCGATGTTGGTCGAGAAGAAGAAGGGGCAGAGGACGCTGGCGCCCACGCCGGTGCCGGCCAGCTCGCCCGCGAGGGTCTCGGTGAGCGCGACGACCGCGGCCTTGGTCACGTTGTAGGGGCCCATCTCACCGGCGCACGCGAAGGCCGCGATCGAGGCGACGTTGAGCACGTGGCCGCGGCCGCGCCGCTTCATGGCGGGGAGGAACACGTGGCAGCCGTAGATCGGGCCCCACTGGTTGATGCCCGTGATCCACTCCCAGTCCTCGATGGGGATCTCGCCGACGCTGCCGCCGACGGCGACGCCGGCGTTGTTCACGAGCAGGTCGACGTCGCCGCCGAGCCACGTGATGGCCTCGTCGTGGAGGCGCTTCACCTCGGCGAGCTTGGAGACGTCGCAGCGCACCGTCTTGGCGCTGCCGCCGCGGGCCTCGACCTGCTTCCTGGTCTCCTCGAGGCCGGCCTCGTCGATGTCGGCGAGCACGATGCGCGCGCGGCGGGCCGCGAGCTCGAGGGCGAAGGCGCGGCCGAGCCCGGAGGCTCCGCCCGTGAGGACGACGGTGGGGTTCTGGGGGATCACGGCGCGCATGGTGGCGCGTCGATCTCGCCGTGTCGATCGCGACCGTGGCGGCTCCGCGTTCACGCCCCGCGAGCGCATGAAAAAAGCCCCGCGGTGACTTCACCGGCGGGGCTCTCTTCGGGCTTGGGCTCCAGCTGCTGGACTCGAACCAGCGACCCGGCGGTTAACAGCCGCCTGCTCTACCGACTGAGCTAAGCTGGAATGCTCTCGAACAGGGCGCGGAACATAGCCGGACCACGCGCCAGGTCAAGAGAAAGTTTCCTCAGTCGCGGCGGTGCTTTTCGTAGAGCGCGTCGCGCCACTCGAGGAGGTCCTGGAAGCGGGCGGCCACCTCGTGGTTCGTGTCGGCCTCGCGCGTGCCGGGGCCGATGTGGAGGAAGGCGTCCTTCACCGGCTTCACGAACTGGAGCGAGACCGACATGGTGATGTCGGCGTAGGAGAACGCATCGCCGAGGAGGTACGGCCGGCCGGCCAGCTCGCTGCGCAGGGCCTCGAGCTCGTACGTGAGGATGCCGCCGGCCGCCTTCGGATCGATGGCGTGCTTGTGCTTGGCCTTCACGAAGGCGAGGCCGACGCTGGTGAGGCCGACGAGGAGCGGGCGCGCCGAGGCGGGGATGAAGCTCGGCAGGGCCTCCTCGCGCGCCTTCTGGCTCGAAGCCTTGCGGTCGAGGACCGAGAGGCGGAGGGCCGCGAGGATGGCTTCGCTGCGCTCGTTCCAGCGACGAATGGCGGGCAGCGTGTCGTCCGAGAAGAGCTTGTCGCCGGTGCCGACCTCGTCGGCGTGGCGCGCGATCGAGAACGAGTCGTCGTAGGCGCCGGTGTCGTCGAAGAAGGCCGGGACCGTGACCTTGCCGGTGGGCTTCTTGAGCTT
>FTCO01001686.1_pt1 | contig 15013 bp, 11 predicted proteins | sample 1639701 | NCBI WGS metagenome assembly FTCO01 (sample SAMEA3914869, study PRJEB12502) | metagenome | biome: forest; material: soil | place: USA | collected 2012-03-12 | depth 0.1 m | reverse complement strand
TGAACTGATCGCCCTCGACCGGAGCCTCCTCGTCCGTGATCTCGCGGCGGTCGAAGAGCCCGGTGGCCTTGCCGGCGATGTCGACCCACACGGCCGTGTCGTTGACCTTGCTGACGCGACCGAAGACCTCTTCGCCGATGCTGAAGGCAGGCCGATCACGGAGCGACGGCGGGGGACCACGGCGGCGCTTGCGCTTCTCGCCGCCTTCACCGCCCTCGTGAGCGGCGCCCTCGCCACCCTCGGCGTGAGCCTCGCCCTCGGCGCCCTCTTCACCCTCGGCGCCCTCTTCACCTTCGGCGCCCTCGGTCGCCTCGGCGCCCTCGCCACCCGCGGCCGCGGCTTCGCCGGGAGCTCCAGTGCCGGGGCCCTTGCGACGACGGCGGCGGCGCTTGCGCTTCTGGCCCTCGCCGGTCGCGGCGGCGACGCCCTGCAGCGCGCCCCCGGAGACCTCGCCACCCTCGGCGGCGGGAGCGGCGCCCTCGTGACCCTCGGCCGGAGCGGCGCCCTCGGCGGGCGCGCCCTCGGCCTTGGCTTCCTCCTTGGCACCCTCGGCCTTGGGGGCTTGCGGCTGGTTCGGGCGACCCTGGTTGGGCCTCCCGCCTTGGTGATGGCCCGGGCCGCCACCCTTGTGCTGGCCCTGCTGGCCACGCGGACCCTGGCCGCCACCCGCGCCGCCGCCACGACGGCGGTTGCCGATGTCGTCGGGCGGGCCTTGGCCGGGCAGGCGGTTGCCGATGTCGTCCCCGGGCTCCTCGCTGTCGGCCTCCGCCTTGGCAGCCTTGGGGGCGGCTTGGGGCGGCGGCGGATCAGCCGGCTCGGAGTGGGTGGTGGTGGGCTCGGTGCGCTCCGCGGGCGTGGCCTCGGGAGCAGCGGGGGTGGGGTTTTCTTCCGTGTTCATCGCAGCCTCGCGCGCAGCGCGTACGCCATGTTCCCCGAGCGCGAGCAGCGCGTCGCGGCTGTCGGGGGGCCCGGACCTTATCTCAACGCGGCCCTTCCTGCGAGGGCCGAATGTCAGCGCGCGATCGGCAGATGGCGCTGTACGCCGCCCGTCCGGTCGATCTTGAGCCGCCCGCCGGCCGAGAGATCCTGGTGTGCCACGCGCCCGGCGAGCTTCTCGGCCACCTCGAGGAAGGCCTTGGCGATGGCGCTCTCCGGCGCCGCCTGGACCACGGGCGTGCCGGCGTCGCCCCACTCGCGCACGGCGGGATCGATGGGGAGCTGGCCGAGGAGCGGCGCGTCGGCGAAGTCGGCGACCTTCTGGCCGCCGCCGGCGCCGAAGATGGCGTGCCGCTTCTCGCAGCCATCGCAGATGAAGTAGCTCTCGTTCTCGACCACGCCGAGGAGCGGGATGCCGACCTTCTGCGCCATCGAGACCGACTTGTAGACGTCTTGGAGCGCGACCTCCTGGGGCGTGGTGACGATGATGGCGCCGGTGGTCCGCACCTTCTGCGAGATGGTGAGCGCGATGTCGCCGGTGCCGGGGGGCATGTCGAGCACCAGGTAGTCGAGCGGGCCCCAGTCGACGTCCTTCAGGAACTGGAGCAGCGCGTTCTGGAGCATGGGGCCGCGCCACACTACGGCCGACTTGGCGTCCTCGAGGAGGAAGCCGATCGACATGAGCTCGACGCCGAAGCGCTGGAGCGGGAGGAACTTCTGCCCGTCGGCCGAGCCGGGGCGGCCCGAGACGCCGAGCATCGTCGGGATGCTGGGCCCGTACATGTCGGCGTCGAGGAGGCCGACGCGCGCGCCCAGGCGCTTGAGAGCGAGGGTGAGGTTGGTGGCGACGGTGCTCTTGCCGACCCCGCCCTTGCCGCTCATCACGAGGACGACGTTCTTGACCGAGGGGCAGGGGTCGTCGCCGAGGATGTTGCGCGAGGGGGGCGCGAACGAGGTCGTGACGGAGACCTCGGTGGCGCCCGCCTCACGGAGGGCCTGCTCGCCCAGCGCCTTGACGGCGGCGGCGTAGCCGGGGCCGGGGACGGGGAGGTCGAGCCGGAGCGCCGCCGCGCCCGAGGGCTTGACGTCGAGCTCCCCCACCCAGTCGGTGAGCGGGCGGGAGAGCGCGGGATCGGAGAGCTTCCCGAGGGCGGTGACGGCGGCTTCGGTGGTGATGGACATGCGGTGGGGCAGCGTTAGAGCCGGTGGATGGGCTCGTCAACGCCTGCCCCGCCGGCCTACATGGTCACGCAGGCGCCGGCCGAGCAGGTGCGGCCCTCGCCGCAGTCCGCGTCGACCTTGCAGGCGCAGGTGCCGGGCTGGCCCGTCGAGGCGACGGCGCCTTTGCAGCTCTTGCTGCAACAATCGGTGGAGGTGGTGCAGGGCGAGCCCACGGGGCTGCACCAGCACGAGAACTTGTCGCTCCCGATGTTGAAGGGGAAGTAGCAGTGGTGGTACGAGGAGTCGCTCGGCGACGCGCCCTCGTTCTCGTCGAGGCAGGTGCCGTGGAGCCCGCCGGGAGCGGTGGGACAATCGGTGTCCTTCGTGCAGGTGATGGGGAGATCCTCGTCGATGCAGGCCGTCTGAGCGCCCGTGAGGCTGGCGCACCCGCCACGGCCGTTCTTGCCCATGCAGTCGGAGTCGAGGCGGCAGGGGTCGCAGAAGTTGCCCGCGCCCTTGCACGCGCCGGCCCTGGGCGTGCACGAGCCCGACAGGCACGCGGCGTCGTATTCGCAGTCGGCGTCGCTGGCGCAGTCGTGGAGGCAGACGCTCTCCGTGCCGACCTTCTTGCAGTGCTGGTTGCCGGTCACCGAGCAATCGAGATCGGTGACGCAGGTGTCGCACTGGCCCCGCTTCAAGCACTGGTTGCGCATGAGGCAGATGGGGCCCTCGGCGTAGGTGGCGCCGTTGGCCGTGAAGGCCGAGGGGTCGATGCACGGGTCCTTGGTGGTCCCACAGAAGGCGTTGTTGCCTTTCTGGCAGCCGCTGTCGTTGGTGCAGGTCCCGCCGTCGTTCGAGCCGCCCACGCATTTGCCGCTGGTGCACACCGGGCCGCAGATGTCGTGAGGGTCGCGCACCTGGCCGCAGTAATAGCCGCCGGCGCAGTCGGCGTCGGACTTGCAGTCCTGCGTGGTGCAGTAGGCGTCGGAGTCGCCCACGCCCTTCGAGTGGCAGAAGGTCGGCTTGCAATCAGCGGCTGCGCACCCAGCGACGGTGCAGGGGGTCTTGCCGTCGGGGCACTTGCCGATGTGGCAGTCCTTTTCGCCCTGGCAGGCGAGATCGTCGACCGCGCACACGCCGCCGCCGCACTGGGTGACGTCGCAGAAGTCGCCGTTCGGGCAGGAGGTCACGGTCGCGCACTCGGTGCCGAACGCGCACTCGGTGCCGACCTTGGCCTTGCCGTTGTCCTTGCACACGCTGACGGCCTTGCCGTCGTCGTTCTTCGTGGCCGTGCAGTCTTGGGTGCCGAGGACGCCGGTGCTCGAATAGCAGTCCTCGTGCGAGGTGCACTGGAGGACGCACACGTTGTCGACGCAGGTGTTGCCCTCGAGGCACTTGGAGGACTCACACTTGGCCACGCAGCTACCGTCGGAGAGGACGACGCCGCCCACGCACGACTTGCCGGCGACGGTCTTGCAACCCACCCCGACCAGGCTCGCGCCGGCCACGGCGGCGAAGAGGAGCGCCACGGAGAGGCGCAGGGCTCGGCTGAGGCGCGCTCCGCGGGAGGGCGCGATGGCGCCCCGGGGCGCGCTGACGACGGTGGGCTCTTGCATGATCATCCTCGGGCCGCGCTTTCCGATTCGAAGGGACGCGGGCACCCCTCTACCTTGGGCTTACACGCTCCCGCCCGGTGCGTCACGCGGCGGCTGGCGGTAGCCCGAGGGCGGACTGTCAATCTGCGCAGGCCCGAGCTGGCGAGGCGCGGCCTTGACGGCGGTGCGAGTGGCGGGCAGCATGGGGGCGAGCGAAGTTCCTCTTACCTGGGGGCGGTGATCCAAAATGAAGCACGGCAATCTCGTCGGATCTCTCGGGATGGTGTTGGCTGCGATCGCCATGACGGCGTGCACGACGACCGAGAGCGACACCGAAGCGCCCGCGTTCCCGGAGGGCACCGGGCAGGTGGCGCATCCCGTCGCATATCCCGCGGGGCCCTACGGGATCAGCAAGTCGTCCATCATTCGGAACTACAGCTTCGTCGGCTTCAGCGACGCGAAGACGGCGACGAGCTCGATGCAGCAGATCCAGCTCGCGGACTTCTACAACCCGCACGCCTTCGACAAGACGTACAACCCGGCCAGCGCCGACGAAGACGATCGCCGCTTCCCCCCCGGCTCGCAGTACGGCGCCGGTGAGCTCAAGCCGACGGTCCTCCACATCGACGTGGCGTCGGTGTGGTGCGGCCCCTGCAACGAGGAGGCGAAGACCCTCCTGCCCGTGAAGCACACGAGCTACAAGCCCTGCGGCGGCGAGATCCTCCTCCAGCTCGCGGACGGTCCCACCCCGGGCACGGCGGCCACCCCGCAGAACCTCATCAACTGGACGAAGAAGTACGGCGTCGATTTTCCGGCCACCATCGACCCGAGCTACAAGCTGAGCTCGCTGTTCGAGGCCGACGCCTACCCGGCCAACATGATCATCGACCTCACGACCATGGAGATGGTCGACGTCCTCGCGGGTGAGCCCGTCGACGGCGATCCCTTCTGGGATCACCTCGAGGCGCACCTCGACAAGACGCGCCCGGGTTGCACGGTCAAGTAATGACGAAGCCCGCGATGCGCGCGGCCCTGATGGCCGTCGGGCTGTTGGCGGCGGCGAGCGGATGGTCCTGCGGCGGTGAGCAACACGTCGCCCGCAGCGCCCCCGACTTCACCCTCAAGGCGACCGACGGCAAGACGGTCCGCCTGTCGGACTACCTCGGCAAGAGCGTCATCCTGATCGACTTCTGGTCGACCACTTGCGAGCCCTGCCTCGCCGAGATGCCGCACCTCGTCGAGATGTACAAGGCCCGCAAGGACAAAGGCTTCGTCGTGCTCGCCGTCTCGCTCGACGGGCCGGAGTCGCTGGCCGAGGTCAACCGAGTCGTGCACGACAAGGAGATGATCTTCCCCGTCCTGCTCGACCAGGAGACGACGGTCGTCGCCCAGTACAACCCGAAGAAGGAGATGCCCTTCTCGGTCTTGATCGATAAGACCGGACGCATCCTCAGGAAGCAAGCCGGCTACGTGTCGGGGGACGAGAAGGTCGTCGCCGACGCCATCGACAAGGCTCTCCAGTAGGGAACAGCAGCGGCGAGCGGAGTAGGGGCAGGGGGCCCTGCTCGGCGGCTGCCGTGGTAAGAGGGGCGCCGTGCGCTCGAAGCTCGACGCTCCCGCCCGGTACCTCGCGGCTCTCTGTCTGATCGGCGCCTGGCTCGCCCCCGGGCGCGCGTCGGCTGTCGAGGTGGAGAACGCCGGCGGCTACCCGCTGCTCATCGACGTCACCAACACCGCGGTCCTCAACTACCACTTCAACAACCGCAACGACGTCCCCCCGCAGATCAGCGGGCTCGTCGACGACAACTACGGCGAGTGGCTGGACCGGCTCAACGTGCAGCTGAGCTGGTCGAAGTTTCGGGCCGGCGCGCGCATCGACGCGGCGACTTATTTTCTGACGCCGAGCCCGGTGCAAGGCACCGACTACGAGGCCGAGCTCCACACGCGCTACCGGCAGACCTACTACCCGTCGAAGCTCTACCTCGGCTACGCCGACCGCGGGATCGACGTCACGGTGGGCGACTTCTACGTGCAGCTCGGGCGTGGGCTGGTCTTCAGCGTGCGCAAGATCGACGAGCTGGCGGTCGACACCACCGTGCGCGGCGTGAAGGCCGTCGCCGATGGGCACGCCGGGCCCATCCACCTCTCCGCCACCGCGTTCGCCGGGCAGATGAACCCGCTACGTGTCGACGAGGCCAGCGGCCGCCGGCTCAACGGCGACGGCTCGCCGCTCTTCTTCTTGTTCCCCCGGGCGAGCCCGCTCTTCACCTCGACCATCGTGGGCGAGCCGTTGAAGCCCGGCGAGCCCAACGGCCGCTTCTTCCCCGTGCGCGAGATCGACTTCCCCGCGCCCAGCTACCTCGAGGACACGGCCCTCGGCGGCCACGTGGAGGCCGGGACCAAGGACGTGGTGCTGGGCGCCAACTTCGCCGGCCTGCTCCGCAAATCGTACGAGGCCGAGCGCAACGCCTGCCTGGCCTCGGGGCTCGACTCCATCCCCAGCGCCACCGGCGCCGTGCTCACCGGCCTCTGCCAGTCGCGCTTCCCCGAGTTCAGCACCACCGACCAATCTCGTCTCCACGCGCGCATCATCAACGCCAGCGGCTCCATCACGGTGCCCTCGATCTTCAAGCACGGCGACGCCTACGTGGAGGTCGCCCACCAGCGAATGACCGAAGGTCAGGCGGGCTCGGCGGACCTCGATGGCTACGCGGTCTACGCGAGCGGCAGCATCAACGCCGGCCCCGTCTCGGTGTCTCTCGAGGGCAAGCACTACCGGCGCTTCTACCCGCTGGCCGCCAACATCGACGTCACCTCGCCCAAGTTCTACGCCCCCGAGTTCCAGCTCATCACCTACAGCCAGCCGCCGACCGCGGAGCCCATCTACGTGGAGCCGGTCTCGGGCGGCAACCCGCAGGTCTGCGTGACCGGGGGCCGCGCCCGCGTCGACTACCGCTTCAACCGCGGCGTATCCGCCTACGCCTGGCTCGGGCGCTACACGAGCTGGTCCGAGCGGCCGGTGAGCAACCCCAACTGCGACCAGCGCGACGAGTTCAAGACCAACACCTGGGATGCGGCCGTGGGCACCGAGCTGCGCCTCGAGGAGGGCAAGACCCACGTGAAGGCCTGGATCGGCGCCCGCACCTCCGACGAGGTGGTCCCCGAGCCCATCGCCGGCTCGAGCGCCCTGACCTACGCGTTCTACCACGAGGGCTACATCCGCTACGACGTGGTCAAGCACCTCACCGGCCCCTTCTCGCTCCAGCTCCAGGGCTTCCACCGCAGCCGCTTCGAGCCCGCCTCGTTCGCCAAGCCCTGGGTCGAGGGCGAGAACTATACGGCCCTCCAGTGGGCGCCGCACTACGCCGCCATCATGGGCTTCGAGTACCTGACCAAGGAAGGCTGCGTGCCCAAGAACGCGACCCGGCCGCAGAGCAACACGTGCTTCTACGTGAACGGCGGCCTCCAGTGGCGCGCGCGCGCCGCCGAGGGAGACAGCGTCGTGAAGCAGATCTTCGACACCGTTTCGCTCTTCGTGGGCCAGCGGCGCGGCGCCATCCGCTGCGTGTCGGGGGTGTGCCGGCAGTTCCCGCCCTTCGAGGGCGCGAAGCTCGAGCTCACCTCGCGGTTCTAGCTCAGGCGCGGCCGAAGAGGCGGAGGCGCATGTGGCGGGCGGCGGACTCGATCTCGACCAGGCCCTCGAGGCTGGCGACCATGGCGTCGTCGACCTCGAGGAGGGTGGCGACGTGGCGGAGGACGGCGCGCTCCTTGGCGCTGTAGCGGCCGTCGATCGACGAGATGCGGACGGCGTCGTAGAGGAGGCCGCGGATGAGGCCGGAGGCGTGGTGGCCGGTGGCGAGGGCCAGGGCCTTGAAGGCGTTGACGGTGTCCTTCACGTCGGCGGCCTCGAAGTCGAAGCCCTCCATCGCCGAGACCAGCTCGGCGGGGTGCCCCGAGGCACGCTGCCAGGCGACGAAGTAGTCTCTCTCGGCCGGGGAGAGGCCGTCGGCGCCCGCCACGACCAGGAGGGTCCGCGCGTAGGCGGCCTGGATTTCCGGCGTGAGGATGCGCTCGACCGCGCGGTCGACCCCGTAGACCTCGCGGAGGTAGATCGTGTGCTCGATCGCCATGGGCCGGGAGGCTAGGCCCCAAGCCGTGGCGCCGCAAGGCCGCCGCTCTCTTGCCCGCCTGCGGATCTGGGCTCGCATCCCACCGAAATTCGCTACTCTGACGCATCGCTCGGGAGGAGGGCGACCCCCATGCCGCACGTGCTCGTGGCCGACGACGAAGCTGCTTTTCGTAGGATTCTCGACCGGGTCCTGCGCGGGCGCGGCCACACCTGTGAGGTCGTCGACTCGGGGGAGTCGGCGTTGCTCGCCGCCAAGGCGCGCCGGCCCGACCTCATCCTGCTCGACCTGCAGATGCCCGGCATCGGCGGCATGGAGACGTTGAAGCGCCTCGGGCGCGAGGTCCCCGGTGTGCCCGTCGTCATCATGACGGGGAGCGGGAGCATCGACATCGCCGTGGCGGCCTTCAAGCTCGGGGCCGTCGACTTCGTCACCAAGCCCTTCGACGACGCGCGCCTCCACTCGACCCTCGACGCGCTGCTCTCGCGCGGAGAGGCCGTGGGCGCCGACGCGCCGTTGATGATCGGCGACTCGCCGGCCTTCCGCGAGGCGATGGATCTCGCCCGGCGCTTCGCGCGCCCCGACATCAACGTGCTCCTCGAGGGCGAGACGGGCACGGGCAAGGAGCTGTTCGCCAGCGCCATCCACGCCGCCAGCAAGCGCCACGCGGGCCCCTTCGTGCCCGTCGATTGCTCGATCCTCTCCGAGAGCCTCATCGAGAGCGAGCTGTTCGGCCACGAGAAGGGCGCCTTCACGGGCGCCACCTCGGCGCGCATCGGGCACTTCGAGCGCGCCGACGGCGGCACGCTCTTCCTCGACGAGATCGGCAACCTCCCGCTCCCTTACCAGGCCAAGCTCCTCCGCGTGCTCCAGGAGCGAACGCTGGAGCGCGTCGGCGGCCGCGAGACGGTGAAGCTCGACATCCGCGTCGTGTCGGCGACCAACGTGAACCTGCGCGAGGCCGTGCGCGCCGGCACCTTCCGCATGGACCTCTACTATCGGCTCGCCGAGGTCTCGATCACACCGCCGCCGCTCCGCGAGCGGCCGGGGGACATCGCGCGGCTCTCGGTCTTCTTCGTCCACCGGTGGGCCGCGCGCTTTGGTCTGTCGACGCACGGCATCTCCGACGAGGCGGTGGCCCGCCTGGAGGCGCACTCGTGGCCCGGCAACGTGCGCGAGCTGGAGGGGGTCATCAAGGCGGCCGTGGTGCTCGCCGACGACCTCATCGAGCCCGAGCATTTGCCGCGCTCTCTCGGCGACGATGGCGAGCCCCCTCGGCCCTCGCCCGCGCCCGGACTCGACACCCCGGCTCCCTCGTCGCCGCCCGCCCCCTTACCCGGCGCCACGGGGGCGACAGGGGCGACCGGGGTAGGGGAGCGCTTTCGCATGGAGATCGAGTTCGGCGGCGACGACGACAACCTCGACCTCAAGGCGCTGGCCAACGACGCCTCGGAGAAGGCCGAGAAGGCCGTGCTCGAGGCGATCCTCAAGCGCGCCCGGTACAGCCACGCCCAGCTCGCCAAGATGATGAACGTCGACCCCAAGACGCTCCGCGCCAAGCTCCGCAAGTACGGCCTAGAGAGCTGACGGCCGGGCGCGGCTCGAAAATCGACCCCGCCCCCGCTCTCGAAGCGGCCCTCCACGCCCTAGGCTCTTCTTGCGCGAAGGGAAGGGACGCGCGCCACCATGGCCTCTCTCCAGCTCATCGGTCGAGCCCTCGTCATCGCGGGGGCTGGCCTCGGCTGTCTTTCGATTGCTCCCGCCGCCGCGCTCGGCGACGAGCCGCCCGCGCCCTCGACGGCTCCCGCCCAGCGCAAGCTCATCGCTTGCCACGGGTCCGGCGAGGTCCGCGTGCGGCCCGACGCCTTTCGCGTCGACCTCGGCGCCGAGGTGCAGGGCCCGACCCTCGAGGCGGCGCGCGCGGAGGCCCACCGGCGTATGGAGCGCGTCCTCGCCGCCGAGCGAAAGCTCGAGCTCGAGGGCCTGGTGCTCGAGACGAGCGCGCTCGAGGTGAACCCCATCTACACGGTCCCCAAGGAGGGCGCGGCGCCGGTGCTCGCGGGCTACCGTGTCGTCGATCGCCTCCACGCGACCCTCCGCGACGCCGACCCCGACGAGCTCGGCACGTCGGCGGCGCGCATCCTCGACGCCGCCGACGACGCGGGGGCCAACGCCGTCTCGGGCCTCGAGCTCTACCTGGCCGACCCGAGCACGGCCGAGCGGAGCGCGCTCGCCCTCGCCGTGGAGGACGCCGAGCAGGACGCCGAGGCCATGGCGGCCGCGGCCCACGTCACCCTCGCCGGCCTGGTCTCGCTCGAAGAAGGGCAGCCCGATCGGCTGGTCCCCTTCGGTCTGGCGCTCGACGCGCACATGGCCAAGACCCCCATCGCCGTGGGCGAGGCGACCGTGCGCGCCGAGGTGACGGCGCGCTTCGAATTTCGGTAGCAGGGCTCCCGCTGTCCTATTCTGCACCGCCGATGACCGACCTCGATCCCTTCGCGCTCGCCGACCGCCAGATCGCCCTCGACCACGAGGCCACGAGGAGGCTCCCCGCCCTCCTCGAGCGCAAGCGCCAGCGCCTCGCCCCGTCGCCGCACGCCTTCCTGCGCGGAAGCGCGCCGCTCTACTACGAGATCCTCGCGGCGCGCCCGGACCTGGCCTCCGGGCCAGCGGGCGACGGCTGGTTGGTCGGCGACATGCACCTCGAGAACGTGGGCGCCTACCGCACCGACGACGACGCGGTGGTCTTCGGGCTCAACGACTTCGACGACGCCACCGTCGGGCCGCTCCGCCTCGACGTGCTCCGGCTCTCGACCAGCATCCTCCTCGCCTCGCGCGGCCTCGGGGTGAGCGGCGCCGCCGCGCTCTCGCTCGTCGAGCGCGCCATCGGCCAGTACCTGCGCGGCCGCGGCGGCGCGGCCGGCCCGCCCACTCCCTCGTGCGTCACGGAGCTCATCTCCCACGCGCAGAACCGATCGAAGAAGGAGCTGCTCGACGACCGCGCGCCCATGGACCATGGCAGGCGCCACTTCGTTCGCGGGGAGCGCTACCTCGAGCTCCCCGCCGACCTCCAAGCCCGCGTGCCCGAGCTCATGCGCGCCTACGTGGCCGCGCTCGGCGATCGCGCGCCCGGCCGCGCCGGCGGCTGGAGCATCGAGGACCAGGCGCTCCGCATCGCCGGCAACGGGAGCCTCGGCGTCGCCCGCGTCGCCGTGCTGGTGCGCGACAACTCCGGCGACGAGCGCCTCGTCGAGCTCAAGGAGTGCCGTGACTCGTCGGTGAACGCGCTCGTCCCCGCCCCCGCGGGCAAGTGGTCCAACGAGGCCGAGCGCGTCGTCCTGGCGGCCCGCGCCCTCGCCGCCACGCCCCCGCGCCTGCTCGCGCCCGTCGTCTCGGGGGGCGTCCCCTACGCGGGTCGTCGCCTCTTCCCCCAGGAAGACAAGCTGCGCCTCGAGCGCCTCGGCGCCGGGCCGGAGCTCGAGCGCCTCGTCCTCCACGTCGGAAACCTCCTGGGCGCCGCCCACGCGCGCGGGGTCGCGAGCCTGAAGCTCCCGGCCCCCGAGGCCTGGTCGGGTGAGGAGGTGGGCAAGGTGATCGACGGCGCTGTGGTGCTCGCCGGCCTCCTCGAGGGCGTCTCGCTCGCCCACTCGCGCCGCTCCGGCGCCTGACCATGCTCCTCGTCGCCCATCAAATCTTCGTCGTCGCCGCCATGGCCCTCGGCGCGATCTTCGGCATCCGCGCCGCCGTGCACTTCTCGCGAGCCCACGCGACCATCGATCTCGTCCTCGCGATCGCGTCGCTCCTCGTCACGGTGGCGCTGGGCCTCTACTTCCCCAAGGTGCGCGCCCGCTATCTCCGCGAGCGCGCCGCCCGCCCGGCCCCGGCCCCGCGGCCTCCCCGCCAGCGCTGAATCCCTGTCCGAGCCGCGGACGCCCCGCGGCTCAACTGTCCGTGAAGACGACACTCCCCGGGTGCCGCACGCAGGTTCCCTGCGGGACTCGCGGCGATGACGCGGAGGCGTGGTAGTCTCGCTGCGTCATGCTGATCTTGATGAAGTCCGGGGCTACGAGCGCGCAGATCGAAGCGGCTTGCCAGGCCGTTCGCGACCTCGGCTACACGCCGCACCCCATCCCGGGCGCGGTGCGTACCGCCATCGGCATCACGGGCAACAAGGGCCCGCTCACCCCCTCGCTCTTCACCCGCCTCGACGGCGTGGCCGACGCGGTGCCGGTCTCCAAGCCCTACAAGCTCGTGAGCCGCGAGGTGCGGCCCGAGCCCACCATCATCGAGGTCGGCAACACCAAGATCGGCGGCGGATCCATCTGCGTGATGGCCGGCCCCTGCTCGGTCGAGACCCGCGAGCAGGTCCTCTCCACCGCGCTCCACGTCAAGGCGGCTGGCGCCCACGTGCTCCGCGGCGGCGCCTTCAAGCCGCGCACGAGCCCCTACGAGTTTCAGGGCCTGCGCGAGGACGGCCTCAAGATCCTCGCCGAGGCCCGCGAGAAGACCGGCATGCCCATCATCACCGAGGTGAAGGACACCGACTCGCTCGCCATGGTGAAGGACTACGCCGACATCCTCCAGGTCGGCGCGCGCAACATGCAGAACTTCTCGCTCCTCGAGCGGCTCGGCGAGATCGACAAGCCCGTCATGCTCAAGCGCGGCCTCTCCTCCACGGTCAAGGAGTGGCTCATGGCGGCCGAGTACATCCTGTCGCGCGGCAACACGCGGGTCATCCTCTGCGAGCGCGGCATCCGCACCTTCGAGACCGCCACGCGCAACACGCTCGACCTCGGCATCGTCCCGCTCCTCCGCGCCGAGACCCACCTGCCCATCATCATCGACCCGTCGCACGGCTGCGGCTACGCGGCCGGCGTCACGCCGCTGGCGCGTGCGGCGGTCGCCACCGGGGTCGACGGCGTGATGGTCGAGGTCCACCCCGAGCCCGCCAAGGCCCTCAGCGACGGTCCCCAAGCGGTCACCTTCCCCATGTTCGACCGGCTCATGGCCGACCTCCGCGGCATCGCGCAGGTGATGGGACAGACCATCTAGGTAGTAGGTGATCGTGTCTCGTCGGACCTCGAGCCCGCGCATGCGGCTCTCGCGCCTCGCCATCGCCTCCACGGCGCTCGTCGCCTCGTTCGCGGTCGGCTGCATCAAGCGCGACCTCTACGCGCCGCACCCTTGCGACCGCGCCGACCTCGGCGGCTGCGTCATCGACGACGTCGTGCTCCAGTCGGGGAACAAGCAGGTCCCCGAGACCGAGATCAAGGGCCGCATCGCCACCGCCGAGACCTCGCACTCGCTCGGTGGGCTGCCCGAGAACATCCCCATCGCCAGCATCTACGACCGGCTCACGGTCGACTACGAGCTGTTCGACAAGACCATCCTCGACCGCGACATGGCCCGCGTCGAGCGCGCCTACCGCGTGAAGGGCTACTACGACGCCCACGCCCGCATCTCCCGCGCGACGCGCCTCCCCACCGGCCACGTACGCATCGAGATCTCGGTGCAGGAGGGCGACCCCGTCCTCATCCACAAGCGCATCGACGAGTGGGACACCGAGAACCACAAGGTCCCCCTCAAGCTCGAGAAGGCCATGGAGGCGGCCACGCGCGAGATCAAGGAGGGGGAGCCCTTCGACGAGGAGCTCTTCGAGGCCGTCAAGAAGAAGATGAAGCGCACCCTCACCGACGCGGGCTACGCCTACGCCGACGTGAAGGGCGACGCCACCGTCGACCTCCAGAAGCATCAGGCCACCCTCCGCTACCTCTTCTCGCCCGGCCCCCACTGCACCTTCGGCGCCATCTCGCTCGAGGGCATCGGCGACCTGCCGGAGAAGCGCATCCGCATCGTCATGGATCTGGCCGAGGACGAGGAGTACTCCACGGCCAAGATCGAGGCCGCGCAGACCGCCGTCGGCAACCTGGGCGTGGTCGGCGCCGTCGACGCGCAGGCCCAGCTCACCCAGGGTGAGAAGAACCGCATCACCAAGATCCCGGTCGTCTTCAAGGCCTCGCCGACGCCGCTCCGCACGCTGAAGCTCGGCGGCGGGCTTCAGGCCGGCAGCTCGGGCGACGAGGTGCACGCCGTCGCCAGCTGGGAGAACCGCAACTTCCTCGGCGGCCTGCGCAAGTTCTCGGTCGAGCTGAAGCCCTCGGTCATCTTCTACCCATTCACCCTCACGGACTTCAGCCCGGGCCTCAACGGCTTCCGCCTCCTGCCCGGCGTCACGGTCCACCCGGAGCTACGCCAGCCCGGCTTCATCGAGGCGCGAACCACCGGCATCATCGGCGCCACCTTCAGCATCCACCGCCTCCCGCAGAGCGGAAACAACGAAGACGCCTTCGTGGTCGGCTTCGTCGACGTCAACAGCCGTGGCGGCGTCGAGCGGGAGTTCGTCGACAAGCACCTCAAGGTCGGCACGTACTTGAGCATCCAGAACGAGCACCCCTTCTCGTACCTGAAGGGCATCGGCGAGGCGCCGGTCGGCTACTCGACCGTCACCCTGCCCATCGCCGAGCTCAACCTGCAGATCGACTACCGGTACGGCGAAAACGGCAAGCCCAACCCCATCACCCCGCACAGCGGCGTCTACTTCCAGACCAACTTCCAGGGCGCCTGGGTCGACTCGCAAGACATCCGCGTCCGGCCCGAGGTGCGCGGCTACATCCCCCTCGGCAAGCACGTCACCCTGGCCCTCCGCGCGGGCGCCGGCTTCCTCATCCCCTTCGGCGGCGTGCTCGCGCAGGCCCCCAAGGTTCCGGCGCCCCTCCAGTGCCAGTACAAGAGCGACGCGGGCGCGCAGACCGATGGCCGCGCGGCGTCGGATCCAAATGATGCGATCACCCACCCGGGGCTGCGCGCCGGCGACCTGCTGATCCCGAGCAGGCTGCCGGCCGACTGCATCGCCTACAGCCACTACACGGAGCTCTTGCTCCAGCGTGGCTTCTTCAGCGGCGGCCCCAACTCGAACCGCGGCTACTCGTTCAACGGCGTCAGCGTCTACCGCGCGGTGCCGGGCGTCTCCAGCCAGCAGGCGGACAAGAGCTTCGTGCCCGTGGCCGTCGGCGGCGCCGGCCTCTGGGAGGGCTCGGCCGAGGTGCGCTTCCCCATCGTCGGCAAGCTCGGCGGCGTGGTGTTCCTCGATGGGAGCGACGTGACCGACACGGTCGCCGAGATGAACCTCAAGGC
>FTCO01000411.1_pt1 | contig 15064 bp, 14 predicted proteins | sample 1639701 | NCBI WGS metagenome assembly FTCO01 (sample SAMEA3914869, study PRJEB12502) | metagenome | biome: forest; material: soil | place: USA | collected 2012-03-12 | depth 0.1 m | reverse complement strand
CTCGAGGTCACGCCCGGCGGCGAGACGCAGCGCGAGCGCGCCGTACGCCTCGCGGTCAACATCGCCATGTACGTGCTCTGCTCCACCTACAAGGACGACCGCGTCCACGAGAACTTCCTCAAGCGAAAGCGCTCGGTGGAGCCTTGACGAAGAGCTTCGCCCTCTCGGGCGACCTCGGTCGCGAGGCCATCTTCGCGGCCTGCCTGCTCGCGGCCTCGAGCCTCGTCCTCCTCCTCATCGAGCTCTGGCGGTCGAAGAAGGGCAGCTCCGCGGCCCTCCGCGTCGGCGTGACGGGGGCGCTCTCGATCGCCGGCCTCCTCGTCGCCGTGCTCCGCCCCGTGGCCATCGTCGAGAAGGGCAGCCTCGTCGGCCCGCGCGTCCTGGTCCTCGCCGACGCCTCGCGCTCCATCGACCTCCCCGGCATCGGCGGGACGCGCCGCCAGGCCCTCGAGCAGGCCCTCGAGCAGCTCGATCGCCGCTCGGGCGAGGTCCGCCTCTCGCTCCTCGGCTTCGGCGTCGGCCCCGCGTTCTCGCCGGCCACCGGGCCGGTCTCGCCCCACGGCAAGCCCGGCGACCAAGCCTCCCCGAGCCCCGCCGCCTCGGCCTCCGCCGCGTCGCCCGGCGCGCCTCCCCCGGCGGTGGGCGCCTCGATGGGCCGCGAGCTGAAGGCCCGCCCGCTCCTCGGCAGCGACCTCGGCGCGGCCCTCGAGTCCATCGCCAAGGCCGCCGACGAGCGCCCCGCCGCCATCGTGGTCCTCTCCGACGGCCGCCTCGATCGCCCCTCGGAGCTCTCGACCGAAGGCGAGACCAAGGCCGCGCTCGGCAACCTCTCGGTCCCCGTGCACACCGTCGCCCTCGCCACCGACGCGCCCAAGGACGCCAGCATTCGCAAGGTGCTCGCCGCCGGCGCCGCCGTGGCTCACCAGCCCTTCTCGCTCCGCGTCGAGATCGGGTGCGACGGCGGCCTCTCGTGCGGCGACATCCAGGTCTCGGCCCGCGAGCTGCGCGAGAAGGGCGACCCCACCCTCCTCGCCACCGGCACGGCCCACGTCGTCGATGGCAAGGCCACCGTCGAGCTCACCATGACCGTGGAGCGCGCCGGCTCGCGCATCCTCGAGATCGCCATCGACCCGCCCGCGGGCGACACCATCCCCGAGAACGACCACCGCTTCTTCACCCTCGAGGTCGCCCGCGATCGCGTCCGCGTGCTTCACGTCGCCGGCCGGCCCACCTACGACGTGCGCGCCCTCCGCATGTGGCTCAAGGGCGACGCCTCGGTCGACGTGGTGGCCTTCTTCATCCTCCGCACGCCCGACAGCGTCGTGCAGGCCACCAACGACGAGCTGGCCCTCATCCCCTTCCCCGTCGACGAGCTCTTCACCGACCAGCTCCCCACCTTCGACGCCGTCGTCCTCCAGGACTTCAACGCCCAGCCCTACGGCCTCACGAAGCATCTGAAGCAACTGGCTCGCTACGTCGATCGCGGCGGCGGCCTCATCATGGTCGGCGGCCCCGGCTCGTTCGTGGGAGGCCACTACGCCGGCACCGAGCTCGCCCCCGTGCTCCCCGTCGAGCTCGACGACGGCAAGCAGGCCGCCAACGCCGACCTCGCGTGGTTCACCCCCAAGCCCACCGACGCCGGCCGCATGGCCCCCGTCCTCGGCCCGGTGCGCGCGCTCCTCCACGAAGAGTGGCCGGACATGCCCGGCACCAACATCGTCGGCGACCTGCGCCGCGACGCGACGGCGCTCCTCGTCCACCCCACGCGCAAGACCAAGCGCGGCGAGCCCATGCCCATCCTCGCGCTCGGCGAGCACGGCAGCGGCCGCACCATCGCCCTCTCGGTCGACGGCTCGCACCGCCTCCTCTTCTCGGACTTCGCGGCCAAGGACGCGGGCCGCGCCCACGGCGCCTTCTGGGACTCGATGCTCGGCTGGCTGATGCGCGACCCACGCTTCGAGCCGGCGGTCATCGACGTGAAGGGCGGCTGCATCGCCGGCGTCGACGCGACCCTGGTCCTCCGCCCCTTGGCCGGCCAGAAGGGCCCGGCCACCATCACGCTCCAGCGCCTCGGCACGGGCGACAAGGTCCGCACCTTGAAGGCCGAGCTCGACGGCACCGGCAAGAACGTGGAGCTCTCCGTCGGCGCGCTCGAGCAAGGCGGCTACTCGGCCGTCGTCGAGATCGGCACGGGCTCGCAGAAGGGCCCGACCACGCGCCGCGACTTCGCCTGCGAGACCGGCGGCGACGAGTGGGCCGACTCGCGCCCCGACGTCGCTCGTCTAAAAGCCATCGCCAAGGCCACGGGCGGCACCTACGTCACCGCGCCCGACGCCGGCTCGCTCCCCTTGCCCCCCGCGATGCAGGTCGCCTCCGAGCGCCAGGTCGCGCCGATCCTCCCCGCGTGGGCCTGGACGCTGCTCGCCGCCGCGCTCCTCGGCGCCCACTGGATGGTCCGACGCCTGGGTGGATTGACCTGAAGTCGTTGGTGCGAGACCTTGGCCCCATGAGGCTGGCTCTCGGCGCGGTGGTCCTGGTTGCTCTCGCCCTCCCCTTGTCTGCGTGTGGCTCGTCGAGCTCGGGCTCGGCGTCGAGCCAGGGTGGGGGCGGCGCGAGCGCCACGTCGACCGGAGCCACCGCGGGCTCCGGCGGCGCTGGCGGAGACGCGACCGCCTCGTCGAGCGTGGGAGACGCGGCGAGCGGCGGCCCCACCGGCTCCAGCTCCTCGGCCGGCGGTGGAGGCGGTGGAGTCGACGTCGAGCCCACCGGCGTCGCCGGGATCACCGCGGCCCACAACGCCGCCCGCGCCGCCGTGAGCCCGGCGCCCGCGACCCCCATCCCGCCGCTCGCGTGGTCGTCCGCGGTCGCCGCCACCGCCGAGGCCTGGGCCAGCGGCTGCGAGTTCGTACACAACCCCAACTCGGGCTACGGAGAGAACATCTACGCGACCAGCGGCTCGGCGACTCCCGCCGACGTGGTCGCCGACTGGGTCGCCGAGAAGAGCGGCTACGACTACGCGACCAACTCGTGCTCCAAATCGACCTGCGGCCACTACACCCAAGTCGTCTGGGCCAAGACGACGAAGCTCGGGTGCGGCGTCGCCAATTGCACGACCGGCTCGCCGTTCGGCACCGGCGCCTGGCAGCTCTGGGTCTGCGACTACGACCCGCCCGGCAACTACAGCGGCGAGAAGCCTTATTGAGCCCCGACCCCCTACGGATCGAGGTAGCCAAGGTCCCCGACCAGCGCCTTCTTCAGCATCCCTTTGACCTCATATCGCTCCCGGCACAGCTCGAAGGGAAACGTGAGCGACCCGACCCGGCACACCGGCCTCGTGTCGGGCCGATCGGCGTCGGGCCCGAGCAGCTCCACGAAGGTCTCGGGCCCCGCGGCCACCGCGTAGCCGGCGATGGGGAACCAGCGACCGTAGAGGGTCAAGAGCCGCTCCCCGGTCGCCGACCACACCCCATCTTCACGGGCGTCGATGGCCCTCTCCAGGACGCCCGTCGCCGCGTCCCACAGCCGGACCGACCTCTCGAGCGCCGAGGCCGACGCGATCCTCTTCCCATCGCCCGAGAACGCCACCGAGGTCACCCACCCCTCGTGCCCCTCGAGCTTGCGCGTCTCGGAGAGCGAGGCGAGATCCCAGAGTCGCACGGAGCGATCCCACCCGCCGGTCACCAGCGTCTTGCCGTCGGGCGAGAATGCCAGCCCCGAGACCTGCGCCGTGTGCCCGCTCAGCTCGCCGAGCACTTCCTTGGACCGCCAACGAAAGAGCCGCACCTTCCCATACGCGCCCGTGGCGAGCGTCGCGCCGTCGGACGAGAAGGCCACCGACGCCCCCGCGAAGGCGCCCAGCTCCTCGCCATCACGGGCGCGAAGGAGGCGGGCCACCTGCTTCGACCACGAGCCCACGGCCAAGGTCTCACCGTCGGGCGAGAGCGCCACCGGATCGGCCGGCCACTTGCCCACCCCCGTCTCCGCGCCGGCGCTCGGGTCGCGGCTCCAGACGCGCATCGCGCTCGAGAGCACCGCCACGGTTTTCCCATCGCCCGAGAGCTCGACGACGGGCCCCTGATTCGAGGGCTGCCGCCAATCGAGCTTCGTCATCTTCGCACCCGTCGCCGCGTCGGCGATCACCACGCTCCACATCGGCCCCAGGCACGCGAGCAGCGCGCCCTCGGGCGAGAACGCCATCCCATCGCGACACGAAGGCTCGGCGAGCTTCGTCGCCACCGCGCCCGTGGCCGCGTCCCACACCTGTGCTCTCCCCGACCCCAGCTCGGGCGCGCTCGCCGCCACCCGCGCGCCGTCGGGCGAGAACGCCACCGATTGAAACACCCCCTCTCCATCGAGGATCTTCGACAGGCCCCCCTCCTTCACGCTCCAGAGGCGAACCTCGGTGCCGGCGGAGGCCAGCGTCTTCCCATCGGGCGAGAACGCCACCGAGAAGACGGCCCCATTCGGCACCGGGTGGGGCACGCCATGGGCTTTGGGCCGCGAGCCGAGCAACGTATTCGAGACTCTGAGCTTCCCGTTGGCATCGGCGGTCCAGACCCGCACGGTGTTGTCAGCCCCCCCGACCGCCAGCGTCGAGCCATCGAGTGAGAACGCGAGCGAGGTCACCGTCGATCGCCCGGCGAGCGTCTGTTCGAGCCTCGCGGTCGGCACGCGAAACACCTTCACGGAGCCATCGTCGGATCCGAGGGCCACCCGCGCCCCGTCGGGCGAAAACGCCGCCCCCGAGAGCCTCTCCTTCTCGCCCCCGAACCGGGCCACCGCGCTCCGCGAGGCGAGGCTCCAGAGCCGCGCCTCCCCCGCCGCCGTCACGATGAGCCAGTTGTCGTCGGGTGAGAAGGCCAGGTGATCGACGGCGCCCGGGTGCCCCTCGAGGCGCACGATCTCGTGAAACCCGAGGTCTCGATCGCGGATCGACACCGCGTCGTTCGTGCCCACCGCGAGCCGCCGGCCGTCGGGGCTCCAAGCCATGGCCAGCGGCGCCGACGGGAGCCCGTTGGACACCTCGGCGATCACGCGCTTCCCGGTCTCGAGCTCGAGGCTCCAGAGCGCCCGATCAAAGAGGCGCTGCGCCAGGACCGTGTACCCCGTCGCCTTCTCGGAGAGCGCGCTGCGAAAGAGCGCTTCGCCGCTGTCTTCCTTGCCCTGGAGCAGGCCCCGACCGAGCTCGTCGATGACCGCCCGCAGCTCCGCCGGCGCCGCGCCCGGACAAGCCGCGTCAGCCTTCGCGAACACCCTCCGCGCTCGATCGATCTTCCCCTCCGCCAAGAGGCCCGGGATGCGCGCCCGCTCCTTCTCGGCGATGGAGCACGCGCCCGACGCCGCCGGGAGCCGAGGTGACGGAGGAGGCTCGGAGACCAGCTTCGGACCACACGACGAGAGGGTGAGCAAAGCGGCCCACGTCATGGATGGCCATCGCCTCGTCACCACGAATCCCAGGGTACACCTACCTCACGAGCGCGCGCTCCCACCGTTCCGCTGCGGCCCCAGCGGCCCACTCGACCATCACCGGCCTCCCTTTGACCGGCAACCCCGCGCCCCGCTTGCCGTGGAGCGCATCGACCACCTCCAAGCCTTCGGGCGCCATCGCCAGCACGGTGTCCTTCGCGGGTGAGACGAAGGCATCGGTCGCCGCCGGGACCGCCGCGCGCACGGCCGCGAAGGGCACGGTGATTCGATTCGAGGGCGCCAGAGGGGCGGGCGCCTCCTTCACATTGACGGAGACCGTGAACGAGCGCGCCGAGTTGCCAGGCACGAGCAGATCCCCTGTGACCATGACCTTGCCCTCCGCTCGATCGAGGCACGCTCGCACATCTCTCCGAAAGCTCACGACGTGGCCCCAACCGAGGTCGGCCTCCTCGTCGAGGTTGAGCTCGTCGCCCTCGCCCGATCCCTGCTTTCGAGTCTCGTACGCCGCGTTGCCCACGAGGCGGACCGCCTTGTCGTCGGCCCACGAGACCAATCGATCGTCGATGGCAGGCCCGGAGGTCGCCGTGAGCCTCCGTGTCTCCTCGGCATGGAACCAGAGCGCTCCTCCAGTCCACTCGCTCTCGGTTCGATCGCGACACTGGGCCCGTGGCGTCACATAAACGAGCTGCTCCGTGTGCTCGATCCCCCACTGCCTTCGTGCGCGGAGCTTCGCCTCGAGGCGCGTTTGGACCTTGCCCGTCTCGCCCTGGTCTCGGGTTGTCCAGATCTCGGTGGCATCATAGTCGTGAGGCCGCTGGCCCAGCTCCCCCGGCCCACACGCCTGAACCTCGCAGTCGGGCCCGCCGGTCTTCTGATGGATCCTGGCGCTCGCCTCCCCCATGAAGAGGAATCCATCGTCCTGAGGAACGGCGAGGTAGGGCAGGCTCCCGGCCACGCGCGCCGTTCCATCGTGGGTCCGAATGAGCACGGTGAGATACCCGGGTCTCACGTCGGTGCGCGGCTTCCCCTCGCTCGAGAACATCGGCGCATAGCCATTGATGTCCTCGAGGTGGAGGCCGAGGAGCAGGAGGCCCTCGCCCGCCTTGGGCTCGAGCGCTCGCGAGAGGGTCGCCATCGGATCGGGCGATTCATCGCGAGCCTCGAGCGGGCCGTCGATCATCACCGTCTCGGGCTCGGGAGCGACCGGCTGCAGAGGGGCCGGAGCGGCGCTTGGGCGCAGTGCCTGGCATGCAGGCAGCGTCGAAGCGAGCAGCGCCGAGGCGAGCAGGACGAAGGGGCGAGGGGTCACGCGAGGAGAACGCTCGAACGAGCGAGCGTCTTTCGCCACGTCAGTGAGAGGTGCTGGAGCCAGCCCCGTTCGTCACGGCACCGTTGGCGGCTGACCCGTTGGACCCCGTCGCCGCCGGGTCCGTGGAGGCCGCCGCGCTCTCCCCGGTGATGGCAGCCTTCTGCCTCTTCCCCATCGTGTGCCGCGCCGCGCGGGTCGCCTTGTTCTTGCCGACCCGCTCCACCTTCTCCTCGACGGAGAGCGCACGAGGCTTCTTGTCGGGGTCGATGCCGAAGTCGGTCAGCATGGGGTTCTGGCGCCCGAACGAGGCCTTGAGCACCTGGCGCACCGTCTGCGAGCGCTTCTCGATGCCCGGGAGGGCCTCATCGCGCGTCTTGAGCGTCGTGCGGTAGAGCTGCTCGGCATCGACCACGGACACGAGGATGGCCAGATCGCCCTGCAGCAGCGAGATCCAGTCCGCCGCCGTGACGGTCTTCCCGTCGACCATGTACTGCTCGGTCGCGGGCCGGGTCTTCAGACCCTTGATGAGCGAGGTCAGCAGATTGATCACAAACGACGGGTTGCTGTGCATGATGTCCTCCCTTTCGAGGCCGGCGCCGGAGCGGCGTGAGCACCGCAGCGCCGACACCCCCATCCTGACCAATCCCAGCGGCACAAATTAGTCGGGAGATCCCTGAATCAGGGGTCAGCAATTCCCCGATGTGACGGCTAACGTCGCGGGATCAGGTGAAGCCTGGCTTCCGACGTGGGTCGTAAGCCCCATCCCCCTCTAGCGATCGCCTCGAGGCCATCGGGTGGACACAGGTCCCCCATCGGGTGGCCTCCCCCTCCCCCTCGGTCGATTGCCCGCCCACCACCACCTCACTGCCCGTGGGCCATACGGAGGACACATGGTCCCCCTCAGGTATGAGCCCGCAGGCCATCGTTTGGACACGGCTGGGCGGAAGGGTGATCGCCTGGTCCCCATGGCCTGGTGGCCCACGGGCGATCGCCCCATGGCCCGAGGGCCGTGGCCTCCATGCCCAGAGGCACTCAGGTCATGGCCTGCGGGCAGTCCCCTCATGGCCTCGGTCGATCCACGTGATGGCCCATGTCCCCCAATGCCAACGCCCGAGCCCGACCCAAGAGCGCGAGGCGATCGGAGTTGTTAAGGTGCCGCTCCCGAGCCGACCCCAAGGAGCACGACCATGACCACCTCTCGCGAGATCCGCCTGAAGAGCCGCCCCACTGGAATGCCTACGGCCGATACCTTCGAGCTCGCCACCGTCGACGTCCCCGCCCCCAAGGAGGGGGAGGTGCTCGTCCAGAACCTGTGGATGTCGGTCGACCCCTACATGCGCGGCCGGATGATCGACCGCAAGAGCTACACCCCGCCCTTCCAGGTCGGCCAGGTGCTCAGCGGCGGCGCCGTCGGCAAGGTGGTCGAGTCGAAGGACCCCTCGCTCGCGGTCGGCGACCTGGTCTCGAGCTTCAACGGCTGGCGAGAGTCGTTCACCGCCCCCGCCAAGACCCTCCAGAAGCTCCCGTCCGGCGGCCTCCCCCCGCAGGCCTTCCTCGGCGTCGCCGGCATGCCCGGCCTGACGGCCTACGTCGGCCTCCTCCAGATGGCCTCCCTCAAAGACGGCGACGTCGTCTTCGTCTCCGCGGCGGCGGGCGCCGTCGGCTCGGCGGCGTGCCAGATCGCCAAGCTCAAGGGCCACACCGTCATCGGCTCGGCGGGCGGCGCCGAGAAGATTGCCTATCTCAAGGAGATCGGCGTCGACCACGCCATCGACTACAAGGTCGCTCCGGACCTCACCAAGGCCCTCGCCGACGTGGCCCCCGAGGGCATCGACGTCTACTTCGACAACGTGGGAGGCAGTCACCTCGAGGCGGCCCTCAACGCGGCTCGTCCCTTTGGCCGCTTCGCCCTCTGCGGCGCCATCTCCCAGTACAACGCCACGAGCCCCGTCCCCGGCCCCTCGAACCTCGCCCTCGCGGTGGGCAAGAGCCTCCGCCTCCAGGGCTACATCGTCTCCAACCACTTCGACCAGATGCCGGCCTTCCTCCAGGAGATGGGCGGCTGGATCGCGTCGGGCAAGATCAAGTGGCGTGAGACGGTCGAGGAGGGCATCGAGAAGGCCCCCGAGGCCTTCCTCAAGCTCTTCAAGGGCGAGAACCTCGGCAAGATGCTCGTCAAGCTGGCCTGATCCAAATGCAAACCAAGACCGTCTATCAGGCCCTGGTTTGCATAGGCCTCCTTGGTTGCCGAGGCACCACGGGGCAGCCGGCTGCCCCCCCGAGCCCCGAGCCCATGGCGAGCGCACGAGAGAGCCCGCCGCACCTCGCGGGGCTCGCCGCGGCGCGCCTCGCTCGTCCTCGGTACGTCATCGAGCATGCGGGCGTGCCCGCCGCCGAGGCCGAGCAGGTAGCAGGCTACATCGACCAGGCGATTGACGCGCTCGCCAAGGAGCTCGACATGCCACCACCAGCGGCGCTGTCGCCCGAGACCTGCGTCGTTCACATCCATCCGACACCGAACGACAGCGCCACCACGGGCCTCGCCACGATGCACTCCGGCACCCGCAACGGCCGCCCCTTCGCCGACCTTCACATCCTGGCGCCATCGGCCCACGACCGTTCGAAGACGACCAGCGTCGGGGAGCCCTTCGACGACAACTTCTTCCGCAAGCTGCTCGTGCACGAACTCTCGACACTGTTCCTCGTACAAGCGACCCGACAGAAGCCCAAGGGCTGGCGCTTCCACTCGGCGCCTGCGTGGTTCGTCCAAGGGTACGAAGAATACCTGGCCGTGATGCTCGGCTCACCCCATAGCAAAACGGTCACCCTGGGCCTCTATGAATCGAGGCTGCGCGCCGACCCCGATCGCGTCACGGCCCTCTCCGTCGAAGACCCCTACGGTGACGGAGTCATCCTCCTTCAATACCTGCACACCAAGCTCGGCGCCGCCAAGATGCGAGCGCTCCTCGCGAGCCAGGCGCCCAGCTTCCGCCTGGCGGTCGCCTCCGAGCTCGGCGTCTCCCTCGACGATCTCTACACGGGCTTCCGAGCCTGGGCGCGAAAGGCGTGAGGCTCGAACGGAGACGAGCTGACATGCACCACCGATGCTGAAGGCGTACTTGCGAGGAAAGCGTCGCGGCTTGCATGCGGAGGAAGAACAGTCCATCGGCCTCGCCGACCGCGACCTATCAGGGCTGGAGGATCCGCTCACTGCCGCCATCTTCGCTCGGCTCACCTACCTCGACCCCGTCGACTCCTGGGCCCTCCTCCGGGGTGCCTGCTCGGGCCCGGAGAACGAGCCCATTCCCGACGCGCCGCCTCCAGGCCCAATGACCGCGGAGTTCTGGCCTCGATTGGCGCCGGGCGGGGCAAGTACCAAATCGTGGGTAGAGCCAGATGTTCTCCTCATCTGGGATGACTCGGTCTTCATCGTGGAAGCCAAGCACATCTCCGATCACCAAAAGGAGAGCCAATGGCTCGAAGAGATCCTCGCCATACGCGCTGAACCGCGCTTTGCCGGCATGTCCATCCATCTGATCGCCGCTGGCGGCGTCTACCTTGAGGACTTCAGGAAGACGGTCATGGGGGCGCGGCGAGAGCTAGGGGCCAGTGCGCCGAGGTTCTGGTCTCTACCGTGGCGGAGGCTGCGTGTCGTCGCGGAGGACCGCCTGCGAGCGTCAACCAGCGCGAGGGACAACGCCATCCTCACGGACATGGTGTACGCCCTCGAGGCCTGGGGATACCGTCACCGTCTCAGCTTCGACTCACTGCCGGCAGCCACCAGAGCGCTGCAGATCAACATGCCACTCGATGTTCTTTTGACCTGGAGGACTCGACGATGACAATCGCCTCAACCGATCTGGCGGCGGCACTCACCGATGTCCGAAAAGCGTACAGAGTGGCTCATGCCTACCAACGGCGGCTCTGGGACTTGCTCCGCACCGTAAATGACGAGCTCTCGACGCGCAGGCTCCAGTTCACGAGATGGCGGACCCAGGGCTTCGACCCGGTCCCCAACGCCAGAACTGCGTTCTTCGAGGAACGCTGGGCGTGGGACTTCCTTCCCGCATACAACATCGCATGCGAATGGCAGCGGTTCGACCGGGCGAGGAACATCACTCACCGACCCAATCTCATCTTCACTGCCGACACGGGCTACCTCTCGCACCCTCACTCGAGCCCCACGGTGTCCATCTCGAGCCCGTCGAGCAGAGCAAATCCGAAGTGCAAGTCGGCCTGTGGACGGTGACCGGCGACACACCCCAATGGCGCAAGGCCTTCGAAGAACACTTCAAGAATGCGCGAGATGGAAAGACCCACGCGCTGACGCTCGATGGATCCACCTACACCTATCGCTATCTCCGCATCGACATGGCCGAGCTCACCGACGACGAGGCCATCATCGGCAAGCTCGTCACGCCCATCACGAGCTGGCTCGACGCATCCGGAGGATTGCCCGCCGCCATCCTGGAGTAATCTTCAGCCATGTCTCTGGAACAACCCACTTGCCCCAAGTGCCACCGACCAACTGATTGCGAAACCGTGGCTTGGTTCTCGAGCTCGAGCCGCGATCTATTCGGCGTGGGCTGGAGGTGCGCCTCGTGCGGCGAGCGCAAGCTCGTCGTGAGCCCAATCGGGCCTGTGCGCATCGGCCCGCGTACCTGCCTCCAATGCGGTCTGGAAGGCAGCTCCGGCTCGACCCCCTGCGCCAACTGCGGCTGCTTCCTCGCGATGGTTTTGAGCGAGGCCCAGCTCCGCCGGCCCGACGCCGAGTTGCTTGCCCTGGCCCGCGAGGCCTTCGCCATCGGCACGTGTCGCCGTGGCCTGACCATCACGAACTACGTGCTGCAACGCAATCCTGCCAACGCCGAGGCGAACAAGATCAGGAGCGACTTCGGGGATCACCTCAATCATGAGAAGCCGTTCACGAAATGACCGCTCTCAAGCCTTCACGGGGATCATCCTGGCCAGCGCCCTCCCCAGCTGGCTGGCCGGATAGACCACCTTCCGAACGCCCTGCAGAAAGCCCACCGGCTTGATGCCCAGCCCCGCGTTGAAGGGATTGAACCGGAGGTTCTCACCACCGTTGTGAACCCCGCCATCGTGCAGGTGCTCTCGCAAGGTGATGCGCGCGAGATCGACGGGCTGGCCCAGCAGACCTCGGCGGCGAATTTGCAACGTGAAGACGGCGTTGCCGGCGCGAGCATTGTCCATCAAACGCTCGAGCCGGTTGGTACCGCGGCCTTGACGAGCGGCGGCGTCCGTCACCAATCGGAAATCGACTCGGCCTCGGTGGCCGGGCGCGCGCGAGGGGAAGGCGCTCCCATAGGCGTTGGCGAAGAAGTCGTTCGTGTCGGTGGTGAAGAAGGCCAGCGGCAATCCCACCGTGCGGAGGAAGGAAGCAAACAACAAGTCTTGCTCGCGCTCCTCGCTGGGGTGGAAGCGCACGGCGACTCCGAGGATGTCGTGCCTCGCGACGCCCGCCGGCCAGCGATGGGTGGCGCCCGACAGCCGGACGAGCGCGGACCCTTCGAGCGCCTTGGCGAGCGGATCGTCCCCAAGCGGAGTGACGTCGGCCCGGTAGACGACGCCGTCGGGGTGGAGGAAGCGGGCGCGGCGCGCGAAGCTGCCCAGCGCCGCGATGGCCGCGAAGGGGACGCCGAACAGTGGGCCGAAGAGGTTGCGCGAGAGCATGGTCGCCTCCGAGAGAGAACCGAGCGTTGGCCCTGGTGGTCCAGCCGTCAAGCCGCCCCCCGCGACCGTCCCGACGTCGGGACGGCGAGCCTCTGCCCTTCGATGTCCGGCGATTTGTCTCCGATGCGCGGGCGTCGTTCAGCCCGCGACCCGCTCCACCAGCCTGGCGATGAGGGGAAGCGGCCAGCTCACGAGCGCGCAGGCCCTCTCGCCAGCGAATGGGGATCCCATCCACACCGGCGACCAGACCGGCGATGCCGCCGGCCACGCAGGCAGTCGTATCCGTATCGTGGCCGAGCGCGATGGCTGTCTTGATGGTGGTCTCATAGTCGCCGGCAAAGCAGGCATCGCGAGCCGAGCGCAGGCAGTCGACCACATAGCCACTCCCGCGTCCTTTGATGTCGTCGAGGGGCCGGACGTGGAAACCGAGCTCCCCCAGGTGCTTGGGCGACGTTCGAATGTAGATTTCCTCGAGCTGCTCGCTGGCGGCGGTCCAGGCGGCCTTCACGTCTTCCCCGCGCGCCACGCGGCGGGCCCACAGGCAGTAGAGGGCACAACATACCTGGGAGCGCGGGTGGCCATGGGTGACCAGCGACTGCGTGTGCGCGTCGGCGACCAGCTCTTCGTCGGTGCCTCGGTGCCAGAGCGCGAGGGGCAGGACGCGCATGAGCGAGCCATTGCCATTGGCCTGCTCGTCGGCCCTCCGGCGCGCTCGGCGGGCACGCCTCGGCGCATCGCGCCCAGCGCACGGCCCGTCTGGAAGCCGACGTCGAACACCACCCCGTCGACGGCCCATAGCCCCTCTTCGTACCAGCGCGAGAGCCGGCGACCGAGGTCGTCGAGGTCGAGGCGACCGCGCTCGAGGAGCGAGTCGAGGAGACAGAGAGCGTGCGCGCCATCGTCGGACCAGGTGCCCGGCGGCACCTTGGGGTGGGCCCGCTTGAATCGCGAGGGAGGCACCACCTCGAGCCGATCCCACGCGGGCAGCTCGCTCGGCGCGTGAAACTCATAGGGGACGCCGACCGCGTCGCCGACGAGCAGGCCCCACATGGCTCCTTCGATTCGCTGCTCGATCTTCATGCCTCCAGCTTCGCCCGCCGCCGGCCGCCACCAACAATGAGCTGCTCGCGCGCGACCACCCGATCCCAGTCCGGTGGATACGGTGGCTCGTTGAAGAGTCGCCAGGCCGCCGCCATTTGACGGGCGACCTCGCCGGGCTCCACACCGCCGAACCCGGCCCCGAAGGCGGGCATCACCACCGTGTCGATGATCCGATCGCTCATTCGATTGTGATGGTAGACCGCGACCAGGGCCGCGCGGGCCGCCAGATAGACGTTGTCAGTGCCGGCGATGCTCCCCGGAACGCGCATGGTGGGAGCATGGCACAAGAAGGGGACCTGCCTATTGCCCGTGTCGAGGATGAACGCCGAGCCCACCGGCTGCTCGCCGAGAAACTCGTTCATGATGCGGAGCTGTACGGCGCGCTCGATCTCGGGGCCGAAGCGGTGCGCCACCACGGCGTCGATGCCGGCGCTCATGAGCCCATAGGAGTTGCCGGCCGTCACGAGGCAATCGTGGTACGGCAGCTCTTCCCAGCGCCCGAGGACGACGCGCACCGCCGGGTGGGCGCGAAAGTGAGCCCGAAAGGCGTCGGCCATGGGGGCCGCGGTGGCTACCAGCGTGAGCTCGAGGGTCATCACCGAGGACCATGGTATGCGCGACGAGCGCCGGAGGGGCCGTTCTCGGATACGCTACCGGGCATGAGCGACGAGCCCAGCGTCGATCTGACGGGAGCGCGCCTCCTCCGCACCGACCGACTCAAGGCCTCGCTCGGCGCCTTCTTCGCCGCGGCGGGGCTCGCGCTCACGCTGGCACCCGGCCTCGGCATGGAGGCCAAGGTCGCTGGCTTCGTCACCTACGCGCTGGGACTCGGGTACTTCGGGCTCACCTTCTCGCGCGTGGCGAGCTTCGCTCGTGACGCGCGGTCGCTCACCCTGAAGGGCAGCCGGCTCGAGCTCGATGGCGTGCCCTTCATCGCTCGTGAAGAGGTGCGGCAGGCGTTCATCCAACCCGGCCCCAAAGGCACCACGCTGGTTCGGCTCTCGCGACGGGGCTGGTCTCGCAAATCCTCTCCCGTGATCGAGGTCGCCTCCGAGGAACAAGGCCTCGCCCTCTTGAGGGCGCTGGGGGTCGACGCTCCCCAGAGCCTCACCACTTATCGCTTCGACGACGCGCTGGTCGTCTCGAGGCTGGCCTTCCTCTTCGCTTGCGTGGGCCTCGTGGCCAGCCACTTGGCCATCACGGCCGGCTTCATCTTTCAGCCCGGCTATCGACCCTTGCTGGCCGTGGCGGGCGTGCTGGTGATGGGGCTCTTCATCTGGCGGTTCGGCGGCCGATCCAAGATCGAGGTGGGGCCGGACGCGGTGTTGATCGCCTGGCTCGGCAAGAAGAGGCGCGTGCTCCTCTCGGAGATCGAGAGGGTCGACAACGCTCCTCACCACCTTCGCCTGCTCCTTCGAAGCGGGGAGTCGATCGATCTCACCATCGCCGGGCGCCCGGCCTCGGAGGCCAAGAGGAGGCGGGACCTCGAGCACCTGCGGAGCACTCCCGCCCTCGAGCTGGAGCGGGCGGGGG
>FTCO01000100.1_pt1 | contig 15297 bp, 10 predicted proteins | sample 1639701 | NCBI WGS metagenome assembly FTCO01 (sample SAMEA3914869, study PRJEB12502) | metagenome | biome: forest; material: soil | place: USA | collected 2012-03-12 | depth 0.1 m | reverse complement strand
GTCGGGGAAGCCCCAGCGGCCGCCCTTCACCTCGGCGAGGATGGGCTCCGGGAGCCGCCCTTCGTAGCTGGTGGCGACGGTGTCGAGCTCGAGGACGTCGGTCTCGGCGCGCTGCCTGACGTTCTTCTCGACGTAGTAGCCGGAGGCCTGAAACAGGCCGGCCACGTAGTCTTCGAGATCGCTGCCGGGACCGGGGATGGTCGAGAGGGCGACGGCGGTCATGGTTCCTCCTCGGTCTAGTCGAAGGCCGAGCCGGGGCCACCTCGCGGGGTGGTGCTCGCCGCTGCCGGCGGGTGCTAGCATGGCCGGGTGATTCGCTTGCTTCGGCCCCCTTCAGCTCACGCTCCTCGCCCCTCATTCGGGCGGCTCATGACGCTCGTTGCCGCGCTCACCCTTCCCGCGCTCCCTGCCTTGCTCGGCGGGTGCGGCCGCACCGCGTGCTTCGAGTACACGCAAGGCGAGTACGAGCAGCACGGCGGCCAGTGCCCCTCGGGCGCCGACGCGCTCGCCAACCTCACCCCCACCGGCTGCCCCGGCGCCGTGCAGAAGGTCATGAGCAAGGGCTCGTTCGACGGCCAGCTCTGCTGCTATTCGGTCCAGCAGGACGACTCGACCGACTGCGAATTCGGCTCCGGCGACGCGGTGGGAGGGATCGGAGGGGGCAACGTCGAAACCTCTGGCTTCGCGGTCGCGGGAGGCTTCGGCGGCACCAGCCCCGGCGGGGTGGGCGGGGCCGGCGGCGCGCCCAACGAGGACTGCCTCCACTGCGACTCGCTCCTCATCCACCCGAACCTGACGGGCAACCTCTGCCCCTCGTCGGCCAAGCTCCTGTCCGATCTCGACGCCTGCGCCTGCAACACGGCCTGCCAGGCGGCCTGCGGCTCGACCCTCTGCAACGGCAAGCCCGAGTCGGACGCCTGCACCGCCTGCCTCACCGACCCTGCCAAGGGCTGCGGCGTCGAGCACGACGCCTGCGCCGCCGACAAGTGACTTGCGCGCCGCGGGTCGCTTCACCGACGATGCCGCCGACATGACCAGCCCCGCCGAGCTCGAGCAGACCCCGCCGGAGACCCTCTCGGAGAACGCGCCCGAAGGCGCCGCCTCCTCGCCGCCCGCCTCCCCCGCCGCTACCCCGGCCAGCCACGACACGGCGGCCCCCGAGGCGCTGGTGAAGTTCATGCTCCAGGGCTGGGCGCCTCCCCTCGCGACCCTGCCCGAGCCCCTCGAGCACGCCGCCGCCTTCGAGGCGCGTCGTCGCAAGCTCTCGGAGAAGTTCCCCGGCGAGGCGCTCATCGTCCCCTCGGGCCACCTCAAGGTGCGCTCGAACGACGACCACTACCGCTTCCGGCCCAGCAGCGACTTCTACTACCTCACCGGCTGCCTCGAGCCCGACTGCGTGCTCGTGCTCCTCCCCAAGGACGGCGGCGGCCACCGCGACGTGCTCTTCACGGAGCCCAACCCCGGTCGCTCCGACAAGGCCTTCTTCACCGACCGGATCAAGGGCGCGCTGTGGGTGGGTCCCCGCCTCGGCGTGCCGGAGAGCAAGGCGCGCTTCGCCGTCGAGGAGTGCCGCCCCCTCGAGGAGCTCGACAAGGCCCTCGACGACGTGAAGAAGGGCGCGCACCGCGTCGCGCGCGGCCACTCGGCCAAGGTCGATGACGCGCTCCCCGCCGAGGGCGACGGGCCCAAGGAGAAGCACAAGGAGCTCTCCACGTTCCTCTCCGAGATGCGCCTGCTCAAGGACGCGCTCGAGGTCGAGGAGCTGCGCGCCGTCATCGCCTCCACGGCCCGCGGGTTCGAGGACGTCATCGAGCGCCTGCCCGTCGCCAAGAGCGAGCGCGAGCTGGAGGGCACCTTCAACCTCCGCGCGCGCGTCGAGGGCAACGACGTCGGCTACGGCACCATCGCGGCGACCGGCCACCACGCCTGCACGCTCCACTACACGAAGAACGACGGGCGCATCCGCAAGAAGGACCTGCTGCTCCTCGACGCCGGCGTGGAGGGCAACTCGCTCTACACGGCCGACATCACCCGCACCCTGCCGATCCGCGGCACCTTCACCAAGGCCCAGCGGACCATCTACAAGCTCGTCTACAAGGCCCAGCAGGCCGCCCTCGCCGAGGTGAAGCCGGGGGCCGACTTCATGGACCCCAACAAGGCCGCCATGCGCGTGCTGGCCGAGGGGCTCGAGAAGCTCGAGATCCTGAAGGACGCCGAGGCGGCGCTCGCGGAGGAGAAGCAGTTCTACAAGCGCTACTCGCTCCACAACGTCAGCCACATGCTGGGGCTCGACGTTCACGACTGCGCGCAGGCGCGCAAGGAGGTCTACAAGCTCGGCAAGCTCCGCGCGGGCATGGTCCTCACCGTCGAGCCCGGCCTCTACTTCCAGGAGGACGACCTCACCGTGCCCGAGGTCTACCGAGGCATCGGCGTGCGCATCGAGGACGACGTGCTCGTCACCGAGGATGGCCACGAGAACCTCTCGGCCCACATCCCGAGCCAGGTCGACGAGGTCGAGGCCTGGATGGCCCGCGTGTGGAAGGGCAAGAAGCGCTGAGCGGGCGCGGGCCTCAGCCGCGGGCGAGCGAGAGCAGGCCCGCGGCGAGGCGATCGACGTCGGCCGTGGTCACGTAGAGCGGCGTCGAGACGCGGAACCAGCGGCGCCCGGCGGCGGGCCACGCGAAGACGGGGACCTCGACCCGGTGGCGCTGGAAGAGCGCCTCCTGGGTCGGGTCGAAGCCGCCGATCCACGGCCCGTCGGGGAGGCCGTCGGGTAGAGCAAGCGTGGCCATGGAGCCGACCATCTCGTCGGGGCAAGGCAAGGCCACGCCGAGCGCCTGCGCGAGGCGGAGGCGCGCCGCGAGCGCCGACTCGCGCTGGACCCGCATGACCTCGGGGAGCCCGCCCGGTAGCAGGCTCTCGAGCCACCGGATGGCGGCCGGCACGGCGAGGTAGGGGGCGGGGTCGAAGGTGCCGGTCCAGTCGTGCTCCAGCTTGAAGCGCGAGCGATCGGCGCGCGCCGAGTTGGCTCCGTGGCTGATGGCGAGGGGATGAACCCGGGCCTGCTTGTCGCGCCGCACGTGGAGGAACGCCGCGACCTTGGGGGCGCCGGTCCACTTGTGGAAGTTGCCGGTCGTGTAGGCCGCGCCGGTGGCCGTGAGGTCGAGGGGGACCATGCCGGGCCCGTGGGCGGCGTCGACGAGGCTGTCGATGCCGCGGGCCGCCAGCGCCGCCACCAACCTGTCGACGGGGAAGATGAGGGCCGTGGGGCTCGTGATCTGGTCGAAGAGCGCGAGCCTCGTGCGATCGCTGGCCGCGGCGAGCACCGCCTCGACGACCTCGTCGGGCCCGGCGCTGGGGAACGGGACCCGCGCCACCACGACGCGCGCCCCCGTGGCCGCGGCGACGTGGTCGAGGGCGTTCTTGCAGGCGTTGTAGGTGTGATCGGTGGTGAGCAGCTCGTCGCCCGGCGAGAGCTCGAGCGAGCGCAGGACCGTGCTGACCCCCGCGGTCGCGTTGGGCACGAAGACGAGGTCTGCCGGGTCGGCCTTCAAGAACGCGCCGACGAACGCCATGGCCTCGTCGAGCAGGCCCTCGAGGTCGCCGGCGAGGAAGCGGATGGGCTCGCCCTCGATGCGCTGGCGGATTTTTTGGGCCGCCTCCATCACCGGGGGCGCGCAGGAGCCGAACGACCCGTGGTTGAGGAAGGCCACCTCGGGGTCGAGCGACCACAAAGGGCGAAACCGGGGGTCGTCGAGCATGCCCAAACGCTACCGGAACCCCCTGCTCCGAGCATCAGGAAGCTCCTGGCTCATCCCTCATGCGGGTTCCCTATCCCCGGATCACCCCGCCGCCCCCGCTGGCTCCCTGGGACCACCACCGGTTCGGGGCGGGACCTCAACTCGAGGGAGCGGCAGCGCGACGGACAAAAGCTGAAACGCCCGGTCGAGCTGGGCTCGGTCCGGGCGTCTCAGGGGCCTCTTCACGGAGGCTATTTTTCGGAGCGGGAGACGAGATTTGAACTCGCGACGTCAACCTTGGCAAGGTTGCACTCTACCACTGAGTTACTCCCGCAAACTGCAAGCGAGCAGGGTGGCACCTGTCGCCGTACGACCACTCTAAGGTCTCTTCGTTCGGGGTTCCCGTCCGAAGAGGTGCACCTTGTATCCCCGGCCGTAGGCACCTGTCAACCATCCGAATAAAAAAAACGAACGAATCTCATTTGGGCCCAGTCCCGAACGGTTGCCTGCAGCATCCGGCCGGCTATGGTTGCTCGTAACGCACGGCACGCTAGCGCCTCGGTCGGGGAGACGCGGGTGGCTCGAGGGACTGGCTCACGGGCCAGCGTCGACGAAGACGGCCGAGGGGGCGTGGCGGTGCGGTCTGGGGGACGAATGGGTGAGCATCAAGCGGCTCGGGTTTCGGGTTCCAACGCGGCGACGGGCGCGCCTCTCGCGCCGCAGCAGAAGGAGTTCCGCTCCGGCGTCTTCGCCAAGGCGAAGCGGGACGCGGGCGGTGGATGGGGGTTCGTGCTCATCGATCTGGTCGATGGCCCCCGCGCGGTGGCGCTGACCGACGGCGTGGTGGTGGGCGCCTCGTCGCGCGACGCGCGGGTCGAGGGGCCGGGGGTGTCGCCGGAGCACGTGCGGGTCACGGTGCGCTCCGACGGCTGCTACCTCGAGGACCTCGGGACGAGCGAGGGCACCTACGTGGGCGGGGTGCGCGCCCGGCGCATCGGCGTCACCCACGGCGACGTGGTCAGGCTGGGCCGCCAGCTGGCCATCTTCGTCGAGCGCGACCTCTCGGCCTACGCCGGGCCGGTCGAGCGCTCGGGGGGCCTCCTGCACGGCCCGAAGCAGCGCCGGGACTGGATCGGCCCGGTGCTCGACATGGCCAAGGAGGGCTCGTGCATCTGCATCGAGGGCCCCCCGGGCACGGGCAAGCGCTCCCTCGCCCGCATGGCCGCCCAGCTCCGCGAGCGCGCCGGTGAGGTGGTGGTCCTCGAGGGCGGCGGCGACACCCGCCCCGTGGTGCCCGCCGGGGTCCGGCCCACCACCTGGCTGGTGCTGAACGCCGACCGCGTCCCCCGCCCGGTGCAGCTCGAGATCGCGCACTCGACCGGCCGGGCCGCGGGCGTGTCGATCATCGCCACCTGCTCGCAGGCCCTCGACCGCGCCACCAGCGACGGGCAGATCGCCCCCTGGTTCGCGACCCTCTTCTCGAGCAAGCGCGTCGCCGTGCCGCCCCTCGAGGGCCGGCGCGAGGACGTGGTCCCCATCGTCCGGCACCTCGCCGAGCGCCGGGGCATCGCCCTCTCGCGCTTCACCCCGGAGCTGCTCGAGGCCCTGGTGAGGGCCGGGTGGCCCAACGGCGTCCCCCAGCTCGACGCGGTGCTCGCCGCGGCGGCGGACCAGTCGCGCGAGGGCCCGCTCTCCCTCGCGTCGGTCGCGGGGCTCCTCGGGCGCGCCACGCGCAGCCGCCCCTCCCTCCCGCCTTCGGCCGACCCGGCGCTGGCCCGGGCGAGGCTCGAGGACGCCCTCGGCCGCGCCAACGGCTCGGTGGCCTCGGCGGCCCGTGCCCTCGGCATGTCGCGCCAGGCCATCTACCGCGAGGCCGACCGCCTCGGCCTCGACATCGCCCGCCGGAAGACCCAGGGCTGACAGCTTCCGAGGCTGACCGAGAGGCCGCGGCGTCGCACGATGCCGCGGCCTCTCTCTCGTTCAGCGCGACCAGGCGAGGGAGGCGTGGCTGACGATCGACCCTTCTTCCGGGTCGATGTGCTGCGTGTAGTGGAGCCGCTCGCCCTTGGTCGACGAGAGCACGCGGAGCAGCGTGTAGAGCGGTCCGAGGCCGCAGACGCGCCGCTCGTCGAGGTCGCTGGCGACCTGCTCGAAGAAGCCGGGCGCGTCGCCGGCGAGCGCGAGATCGATCGACTCGCCGTCGCGCGCTCGCAGCTGGCCTCGCTGTCCCTCGTCGTAGGGAGCCGGGTCGCCGAAGCGGGGCCCCACGTGGGCGAGGTCGGCACCGGCCAGCACCATCACGCGACCTGCGCGCGATTCGACGAGCTCGCCGAGCGCCGCGAGGAACGACTCGCTCTCCGCGTCGAGCGCAGGATCGCGCCCGCTCGACTGGGCCGCGCCGAGCCCGCAGAGGATGGGCACGATGCGCACGCCGTCGGCCCGCTCGCCGAGCGCGTGCCGCAGGAACACCGCCTGGAATTCAAGAGAGTGCTCGCGCTTGTGCAGGAACTCGTCGGCGCGCACGTCGAAGCGGCTCTTGCGCCCGAGCTCGCCCAGGGCCTCGAGGTCGGGCTCGAGCCCGCCGAGGGGCGTCTCGAACCGCTTGGCGCAGACGGCGAAGGGCTGCTCCATGGCGGCGTGGCAGGTGCCGAGGAGCACGAAGGTGTCGACGTCCTCCGAGAGCCGCTCGTGGAGCACCCGGTAGGCGTGCCCGTAGCCGGTGCTGGCCCTCCACAGGTCCATGTGGGGCGCGCACAGCCCGACGAGCTTGCCGTGGCTCGGGCGCTCGGGGGCCTTGGCGAGGCACTCGTCTTCGATGAACCGCCGGAGCTTGGTGGCGTCGCCGTGATAAGCCCCGCCCGCGTGCGACGCGGGCCGGCTGGGCGAGTCCGTGAACTCCTGGACCACCTCGGCGCGGCGCGCGCGAAACCGCTCCGACTCGAGGAAGTACCCGGCATCGAGCTCGTCGGCGATCTGGTCGACCAGCGCCGCGCTGATGGTCTCGCCGGTGGCGCGGCTGGCCTCGGTGGCGATCTGCTCCACCGACCGCGTCCCCGAGAACCGGCCCACGACGGCCGCGAGGTGAGCGGGGACCATCATGGCGTTCGGGGTGATCCCCTCCGTGTCGCGGAGCATGAGCACCCGGCCCAGCTTGGGGTCGGGCACGAAGATGGTCTCGATCGGCCTGAGCCTCGGGCGCCGGTTCGATGATTTCGCCATGCCCCGAGAGCGTAGCGCGCCCTCGCCCGAAGGCCCGCGCGCTGGCCCGGCGTGCTAGAGGACGAGCCGTGAGCCGCTTCTCTGGCCCTCCCCCCGTCGCCCCGCTCCTCGCCGAGCTCGAGGCCGTCTACGCCGACGCCGACGCCCTCTTCGCCGGCTGGTCCTGCCCCGCCTCCACCGAGTGCTGCCGCTTCGGCGTGACCGGCCGCGAGCCCTACGTCACCTCCATCGAGCTCTACGCCGTTCGCCGCGCCGTCGCCGCCCGCGGGGGCTCGGCCAAGGTCTCCAAGCCCAAGGCGACCTCTCTTCCCCAGGCTCGCGACGAGCGCCGCTGCCCCATGCTCGACGCCGGAGGTCGCTGCTCGATCTATGCGGCCCGCCCCCTCGGTTGCCGCACCTTCTATTGCGACAAGGCCACGCCCTTCGGCCGTGTGCGCCATCAGGAGATCAGCGCCCTCGTCCGGCGCATCCAGGAGATCGCCGCCCGCCACGAGCCCGAGGGCGACCGAGGCCGCCCCCTAACGCGCGCCTTGTAGACCTCTACGTGCGTTCCACGGCCATCACGCCGGGGATGCGCTGGAGCTGCCGGATCACGTTCTTCAGCTGCGCGAGGTCCGAGCACAGGAACGTGAACGTGTTCATGGCGCGCCCATCGTCGCTGGCCCGACAGGTCGCCTCGGAGATGTTGATCCCCTGCTCGTGGAACGTGTGCCCGACCGTCGCCAGGATGCCGGGTCGGTTGGCCGTCATCACCTTGATCTGGACCGGCCGGTTGATCTTGGCCCGCGCGTCCCACGAGATCTCCACGCGACGCTCGGGGTCGGTGTCGAAGGCCTTGGGGCAGTTGCGCCGGTGCACGGTGATGCCGCGGCCGCGCGTGATGAACCCGATGATCTCGTCGCCCGGCAGCGGGTTACAGCACTTCGTGTAGCGGACGAGCACGTCGTCGATGCCGTTGAGCCGGATCCCCTGCGTGTCCTTGCCGGTGACCTTGCGGACGAGCGACTCGATGCGCCCCTCGCGAATGGAGGCCGGCGGCTCCGACCCCTTGTCGCCTTCCTTGGGCGGCGCGAGGAAGTCGGTCACGGCGCGCGGGCTCACCTTGCCGTAGCCCAGGCCCACGAACAGCTCGTCGGCGCTCGAGACGCCGAACTTCTCGGTCACCTTGCGCATCTCGTCGTTGCTCTTGGCGAGCTTCGAGAGGCTCATCCCGCGCTGGTGCATCTCCTTCTCGAGCAGCTCGCGGCCGAGCTTGAGCGACTTGTCGCGCTGCTCCGCGCGCAGGTAGTTGCGGATCTTCGACCGCGCGCGGCCGGTGACCGCGAAGTCGAGCCAGTCCTTCGACGGGTGCTGGCTCGGGTTGGTCATCACCTCGACGACGTCGCCGTTCCGCAGCTTGTTGCGGATGGGCGCGATGGCGCCGTTGATGCGCGCTCCCGAGCAGTGCTCGCCCACCTCCGTGTGGATCGCGTAGGCGAAGTCGATGGGCGTCGAGCCGCGCGGGAAGACGCGCACGTCGCCCTTGGGGGTGAAGACGTAGACCTCGTCCTGGAAGAGGTCGACCTTCACGCTCTCGAGGAACTCGGCCGGGTCCTTGAGCTCCTTTTGGAACTCCATCAGCTGTCGGAGCCAGCCGAAGCGCGCCGCGTCCTTGGGGTCGATGCCGCCGGAGTTGTTCTCTTTGTACTTCCAGTGCGCGGCGATGCCCTGCTCGGCGACGCGGTGCATGTCGTGCGTGCGGATCTGGATCTCGATGCGCTCGCGCCCCGGCCCGATGACCGTCGTGTGGAGCGACTGGTACATGTTGGGCTTGGGCAGCGCGACGTAGTCCTTGAAGCGCCCCGGGACCGGCGTCCACTGCGAGTGGATGACGCCGAGGGTCGCGTAGCAGTCGGCCACCGACTCGACCTGCGCCCGGAAGGCGATGACGTCGTAGACTTGATCGAAGTCGACCTGCTGCGCCTGCATCTTGCGCCAGATCGAATAGAGGTGCTTGGCGCGCCCGGTCACCTCGGCCGCGAACCCCTGCTCGGCCAGCTTGCCCGAGAGGATCTTGCAGACCTCGGCGATGTACTTGTGGCGCTCGGCGTCGGTCGAGGCGAGCTTCTTCTCGAGGTCGAGGTACGCCTGCGGCTCCACGTAGCGGAACGACAGGTCCTCCAGCTCGCCCTTGAACCGGGCGATGCCGAGCCGGTTCGCGAGGGGCGCGTAGATCTCCATCGTCTCGCGGGCGATGCGGTCCTGCGCCTCGGGCTTCATGAACTCGAGCGTCCGCATGTTGTCGAGGCGGTCGCAGAGCTTCACCAGCAGCACGCGGATGTCGCGCGCCATGGCCACGACCATCTTGCGGAAGTTCTCCGCCTGACGGTCCTCCTTCGACGCGAAGTTGATCTTCGAGAGCTTGGTGACCCCGTCGACGAGGAAGGCGACCTCTTGGCCGAACTCCTTCTCGATGTCGGTGGTGGTCGCCAGCGTGTCTTCCACCACGTCGTGGAGGAGCCCGGCGCAGACGCTGGCCGTGTCGAGCTTGAGCGACGTGATGATGCCGGCCACGCTCGCCGGGTGGGAGAAGTACGGATCGCCGCTCTTGCGCCGCTGGCCGTCGTGCGCGCGCTCGCCGTAGGTGTACGCGCGGGCGATGAGGTCGACGTCGGCGCCGGGCTGATAGACCCGAACTCGGTCGACGAGCTCGGTCAAGCTCAACATGTTGCTGTTCAGATTCACCTGCTCGGTGACACGCTAACACCGCGATCCAAGGGTCGCAAATTCGTCGGCGCGGGGCTAAACCCCTGGGAATGCCGCCGCGCGCGTCCCTCGGGGTCTACGTTCACTTCCCTTACTGCCTCAAGAAGTGCCCTTATTGCGACTTCGTTTCGTACGCGGCGCCGCGCGAAACCATCGATCACGAGGGCTACGCCAGCGCCGTGATCGCCGAGCTGGACCGGCGCAAGGAGGCCCTCGAGGGCCGCACGATCGCGACGATCTTCTTCGGCGGCGGCACCCCCTCCCTCTGGGATCCCGCGGCGCTCGGCCGGGTCCTCGCGGCCATTCGCAAGGCCGGCAAGGCCGCGGACGACGTCGAGGTGACCGTCGAGTGCAACCCCACCTCGCTCGACGAAGAGCGCGCCCGGGCCCTCCTCGGGGTCGGCGTCAACCGCCTCAGCGTGGGGGTCCAGGGCCTCGATCCCGAGCGCCTGAAGTTCCTCGGCCGCCTCCACGACGCCGAGGGAGGCTTGCAGGCCCTCGAGGCCGCCCTCCGCGCCGGGGCCCCACGGGTGAGCGCCGATCTCATCTACGGCGTGGCCACCGGGCCCGACGCTCCCAGCCCTCGCGCCGCGGCGATCGAGGTCGGCCGCGTCGCCGACACCGGCGTCTCCCACGTCTCGGCCTACAGCCTGACCATCGAGCCCGGCACCCAGTTCGGCGAGCTGGCGAGGCGCGGCCGCCTCCCCATTGCGGCCGACGACTCGGTGGCCGAGGCCTTCCTCGCCATCGAGGAGGAGCTCGAGCGCCGCGGCCTCGGCCACTACGAGATCTCGAACTACGCGCGGCCCGGTGACGAGGCGCGCCACAACCTCGGCTACTGGCGGGGCGACGACTACCTCGGCCTCGGCTGCGGCGCCTACGGCACGCTCGGGCGGCCCGACGGCTCGGCTACGCGCTACCGGAACCTCACCGACCCGGCGCGCTACGTCGCCGCCGCGCCCGCGACCCTCGGCCCCTTCGCCGGCTCGGAGGCCGAGGAGCTGCCCGCCGAGACGAGGCTCCGCGAGCGCATCATGCTCGGCCTTCGCCTGGAGGCCGGCTTCGACCTCGAGGGCGCGGCCGCCGAGCTCGGCGTCCCCGCCTGGCCCGCGGACCGCGCCAAGGCCGCCGAGCGCCTCGTCGATCGCGGGCGCCTCGTCATCGAGGGAGGGCGCCTCCGCATCCCCCGCGGCGCCCGCGTCTATGCCGACGGCGTGGCGGCCGCCTTGTTCTGAGCCTCAGAATCGGCCGGAGAGCGAGGCGCCGAAGAGCCCCGGCCCCACGAGCGGGCTCGCCGCCATCTCGGCGGGCACGTCGCGCGGCCTCGGGGGCGCAGGCTTGGGCGAGGGCGCGTCGTCCCTCCGCATGGGCAGGGCGCCGAGCGAGGGCTGGTCGAAGGCGAAGAGCATTCCGCCCAGCACCCCGACCGCGGCGCCGCCGCCGAGCGTGATGGCGGCCCAGCGCCGGTAGTCGTCGCGCTTGTTCCTCGCGTCGTCGTAGCTCGTCGTCTGCTGGCAGGTCGCCGCGGTGGGACAGGGCGCCGCCTTGCCGGCCTTGCGCGTGTCCTCGAGGGAGAGAGCCACGTTCTGCTCGTGGAGCGCGACGAGCGACAGGCTGCCCCCCACCACGATCGACGCCGCCCCGACGCCGATGAGCGACCAGGCCGCGGCCCGCTGGTTCGAGGTGGCGAGCGGCGCGTCGAGGGTGCGATCCTCATCGCGCGCGAGCTCGACCTCCACGCCGAAGGCGCGGTAGCCGTTCTTGGAGACGACGACGAGGTGCCGGCCCGCGTCCACCTCGAGGGGCGCCGTGAGCGGCGTGGCGGCCACGAAGCGCCCGTCGATGCTCACGTCGGCCGACCCCTTGGTCTCGACGCGGAGGCGTGCCTTCTTCTCGCGCAGCGCGATGTCGAGCGCCGCCACGGCTCCCGGGGCCACGTCGATGTCGCGCCCCTCGTCGTGGTAGCCCGGCGACGTGATGACGAGGTGGTGCTTGCCCGGCGGCACCTCGCCGATGAACGGCACCTCCAGGGCCTTGCCCCCGTCGATGGTGAGCGTCGCCCCGGCGATGCTCGAGGTCACGCCGAGGCGCGTCTCCACCTTGCGCTCGGGCATCGCCGGCGCAGGCGCCCCGGGGTCGAGCTTGGCCGCGAGGGGCTCCAGCTCGGCGAGGGCCTGGGCCGCGTCCGATCGCCGCCCGCCCTCGGCCACGCGCCCGAGGTAGTCGCGGTAGAGCTTCACCGCCTCGCGCAGCTCGCCGGGGCTCCTCGCGATGTAGAACTGCTTTCGGTGGGCCTGCGCCATCGAGAAGAGGATGCCCGGCCGCGGCGAGAGCGCGTAGGCCGCCGTGAAGGCCTGGATGGCCGCCGGGTACTCGCCCTTGTCGTAGGCCTGCGCCCCGACGTTGAAGAGCGTCTTGGCCTCGTCGACGGCGCCCGCCTGCGCGAGGGCGGCGCCCGCCGAGAGCAGGAGCGCGAGGGCCAGGGGAGCCGCGACGCGGAGCCTCATCGCCCGACCCCCGCCACGACCGCCGCCACCTCGACGGTGGTGACCGGCAGCCCTCCGCCGGGCAGCCGCGCCTGCCCCAGCAGGAGCCTCGGCGGCGCCTGGTGCTGGGCCATGACGATGTCGGGGATCCCGTCGCCGTTGATGTCGCCCACCGCGACGGCGACGCCGCCGATCGGCCCCTGGTCGCTGGTCAGCGCGCGGGTCTCCGCCCCACCCGACCCGTCGGGGGTGACGATGGTCGAGCCGTCGTTGCGCACGACGAGCAGCGAGGTGCCCGACGTGCCGCCGAGCGACAGGGGCGCGACCCCGATGGCGAGCTCTTGCACGTCGGTCCCTTCCGTGGCGCCGCCGAGCTTCTCGATGGGGATGGCGAGCGGCGCCTTGCTCCCGCCCGTCACCTTCCCCTCGTAGAGGACGAGCAGGCCGCTCCGGGCCGAGACGAGGACGACGTCATCCTTGCCGTCGCCATCCACGTCGGTGACGAGCACCTGCCCGCCGAGGCGCGCCGCGCCCAGCGCCGGGATGGCGAAGTCGCCGGGGAGGCAGATCCAGGCGTCGGGCGTGGCGCCGCCGTTGTCGCAGGTCCCCGGCGTCACGTTCTCGACCGCGCCCCCGGCGCCGAGGCCCATCACCAGCATCTTGGACGCGCCCTTCTTCATCGTCGGCGTGTCCTCGAGCCGGTCGAGCCGCACGCTCGACACGACCACCACCTGGCTCCGGCCGGCGGCGCCGCTCGCGCCGAGCCCCAGGTCGGCCGTGGCCACGGCGTTGGCCTGCCCGGCGGCCTCGAGGTAGCCCGCCGGCACCGACAGGCTCGGGGCGTAGCCCATCGACGAGAAGAAGGTCGGGTCGACGTCGGCCGCGCCCTTCAGCGGCAGGAAGGCGACGACGGCCTTGTCGGCAGAGCTGGCCGCGAGCACGGCGACGTCGTTGTGATCGTGGTCGAACAGCTTGCCGATCGCGGAGGCCACCGGCACGTTCGCGCCGCCCTCGAGGAAGTAGTAGGGCGACTGTAGCGCGCCCGTCCCGTTGCCCGGGTAGAGGCTGAACGAGATGGTGCCGTCCGCCGGGCTCGAGGTGACCCAGAGGTCGGAGGCCGCGTCGTACGAGGCCAGCGCATTGTCGACCGTCGTGATCTGGCCGATGCCCGTGATGGTCCCGAGGTCGAGGGAGGCGCTGGGCCCGCCGCTCGCCGAGCCGTAGAAGACGCCCAGCGAGTCGGTGCTCCGCGGGGTCGAGCCGTCGACGTCCCCGGGGACGACGTAGGCCACGTCGTCGATGCCATCGCCGTTGAAGTCGCCGACCGAGAAGCCCCCGACGCCGCCGGAGGTCACCACGGGGAACGGGTCGAGCGCGTAGCCGCCGGTGCCCATGAGCACGGTGATCCCCGAGGCGCGCGAGACGCCGAGCACGACGTCGGGGTTGCCGTCGTGGTTCAGGTCGGCGATGGCGGCGCTCGTGTAGTCGTGCTCGGTCGAGAGGAACGAGGGGCTCACGTGGCAGACCGGGCTCGCGATCGGCGAGCCGCAGGCCTCGCCGCCGCTGTTGTCGACCCCGAACCACACGCCGTACTGGCTCACGTAGTCGAGGAGCCCGTCGTGGTTCAGATCCCCGACGGCGAGCGGGAGGGGCGAGGCCCCCGGCTGGAACAGCGTGTCGTACCGGCTGTAGACGACCGCCTCGTCGGTGAGCGGCTTGCCCGTTTTCGGATCGCTGCCGAAGGTGCCGTCGCCGCGCGAGTAGGCGACGAGGAGCGCCCCCTTGTTGCCGGCCCCGCTCGTGGCGCTGATCACCAGATCGAGCAGCCCGTCGCCGTTGGCGTCGAAGGCGTGGAGCGGCTGGCAGCCGGTGCACACGCTGAGCTCCGCCGGCAGGGGGATGGCGGTGGCCACGTTGGTCGCGCCGAGCTTGCCGCCGCTGGCGTCGCAGACCGGCATCCACAGCACGCTCTTCGCGCCCTCGAAGGCCAGCGCCGCCTCGTCGCAGGGGCCGGCGTGCGTCTGGTCGAGGAACTCGGCGACCACGGGCTGGCCGGCCAGGCTCGTCACCCCGGCCTGCGGCAGCGTGCCGACCAGCGTCGGCCCCGGGTCCGGCTGCCCGGGCGACAGCATGGCCGGGAAGAACACCCCCTTCATGCTGGCGACTATGAACACGTTGAACGAGGGGAGGGGCGCCACCGGCCCGACCTGGTCCGGCTTCGCGGGCGGCCCCCGGAGCGCCGCCACGCGACAGGTGTCGGCCGAGAACGTCACGGAGCTGTAGGCGACCGGCGCGAGCTGGCCGGTCTCGGAGCCGAGCACGACCCCGAGCGCGTCGCTCACGTCGGCCGTGAACCCGGCGATGGGCGCCCCGCCCTCGGTCGCCGCCCCGAGGTAGCCGAACGCGGGGGCGGCGTTGGGGACCGTGATGGAGGGCGACGAGGTCACCCCGCCGCTCTCGTCGAAGTACGACACCTCGATCGTCGGGGGGACCACCGCCGCCAGATCGCCGATGCCATCACCGTCGAAGTCCGCGATGCTCACCTGCTCGGCGATGCCGGTCGACAGCGTCTTCGGCGCGCCCCACTGGTAGGCCGGCCGCCGGCAGACGTGGTCCGAGCCGCACACGTACTCGGAAGGGCACTTCGTCTCGGAGCCCGGGCAGAGGTAGAGGCAGGCGTTGGGCTGGCCGGGCTGCCCGCAACCGGCTCCCTCCTCGTCGCAGTCCTCGCCCTTGTCGAGCTCGGCGATGCGGTTGCCGCACCCCTCCGGGATGTCGGGCAGCGTCTGGCAGCCGGTGAACTGCAACGACGCGAGCCCCAAGGACGCGAGCACCCAGCGACGGCGAAGAGAAAGCATTCGGTTTGGCCCCCTGCGATTGAACGCTAAAACTCGAGGTCGTTGCGCTTGCCCTTCGACTTGCCGGCGGGGGCGAGCTTCACCGAGACGACCGAAGGCGCGGCGGCCGAGACCTCGACGTCTTGATCCTTGTAGCCGGCCGCCTTGAAGGTGAGCCTGACCTTCCCGTCGCCGCGCTTGATGCGAATGGGCGCGGCCGTCGAGCCGATCTTGGCGCCGTCGAGGTACACGTCGGTCCCCTTGGGTGCC